>Ga0115002_10001077_pt1 | contig 37984 bp, 28 predicted proteins | sample ArcticOcean_MG_C_8_FD_89576 | JGI IMG/M metagenome (GOLD analysis project Ga0115002, IMG submission 89576) | Marine microbial communities from western Arctic Ocean - ArcticOcean_MG_CB11_86 | ecosystem: Environmental > Aquatic > Marine > Oceanic | place: Arctic Ocean: Canada Basin | collected... | reverse complement strand
TATGAACCTTATCGACAATTGAAGCTAGGTTGGCAAACGAAAAAAGGGAGGACACTGGGTCCTCCCTTCTGTATTTTCGACTATTTGGATGTCAGACTTCTCTGGAGAGAATACTAGTCCCACCACCAGACGTCTTTTGGCATTTCTCGTTCGGAACCGATTCGTTGGGCATTGAGGAGCCCATATTCATCGTTCTTAATTGCACTGCGTTTCACCAGCGATCGAACGTCCGCTCGAACTCCTCCGCTGACTCCAGCGATGATTTGAGTCTTGTTGATAACCCGGTGGTTAATAATCGACTCGACTTGTCGCGGTGCGGGAGCCAAGGTTTCTTCGTAGTGAAAATCTGCATAGCGATTGTGAGGATCAAAATAGGTTGGGTTCCAACCGATCTTGTTGGGCGTGTCTTCAGCGGCGAGTAGGCCGCCCACGAGTGCCAAATCAAAGACATTCTTTAGCTCGGCATAGATCGGATATTTGTCCGACATCTTATCGAAGTTTTTGGTAAAGCTGCGAGCAAACAAGGCGGTTAACTCATCGGATTTCCCGGTGTGAACTCGTTTCCCTTGAGCCGTCAGAAGTTCGGTTTCGCTGAGCACCTTTACGCCCGTGCCGTTAATCTCGAAGGCTTGGTGATCGGGAGTCGTGGTGACTGCGTCGTAATTTAAGGTGAACCACCAACGCAAAACATTCATCGGAGGTGCGGTTTCGCCTGGCTTTAACTCGATGGAGTCCAAGTAACTGGTGACACCGAGGGTGCCTTCTTCCAGTCCCATTCCGACGAGTTTCATTCGATAGTCAGCTTCGACGAGAATGCGAGCAGCGTGGGTCTGGGGAGCGATTCCGAAGACGTCGATCTCTTGTTTGCCAAGGGCATCTCGCAGCGATTTAAGCCAAGCGTTGCGTTGATGCGGCTGAAGAGGTTTCTTCGTCGACTCGGTAATGTAATGACGCGTTGCCGCGAGACGTTCTTGTGTCGGAGTGATCGAGCAACCAAAGACCGGGTCGGTCGAGTGTGTTGCCCGTAGCATCGTGACAAAGTCATCGAGCTGAAGGACGGGCTTGCCGTTGCGATGATTGACCACTCGGCCTTCACCTTGCGTCGTCCATCGTCCTGCCGGTCCGGCGAGGATAATGTCACCCGTTTTGGGATAGATGAATACATAGTCGAGCGAATACATGCCAGCGAAATTTTTCATCGCTTGCGATGCCGGTTTGCCTTGAGCAGCGAGTTTTTGGAGCTCTTTTTCTAAACGCCTCAGCGAGACCTTGCGGAGCGAAGAATCGCGGAGCAGATCTTGGTGGTCGTTGGCGTTGAGTACTGCCATTCGCAGATTGGAAAGCGGGCGACCGTTGACTGCGTCTTGAACCTGCCGCATGACTCCCGTCGTGTCGACGAGCACACCGCCGGGAAAACCGTCGATCGCACCAGGACCTCCTGCGTCGTCCCAGCTTCCTGGTTGCACCGTGCTCTTGATAAGGTCGATCAGTGTGTCGAAGTCGGCCTGAGGGCCACCGCCACGCTGTATTGGCTGATTGGCTAGGTTCTGGAATGTCTGCTGACGAACGACATCGTCAACGATTCCGGATGCAGTACTGAGTGAACCAGATTTTGCTCCACCATTTGCTTGCGCTCGGGCAACTTGGGCCAAGAGAGCGTTTTGTTGATTGGCTGGTGCTTGGCGAGCCAAATTCGCTGCGACGCCATATTCTCCCGCTGCTAAATGCGCTTGAACTTGTGCCGCAAAATTTTGTTGCTGGCCATAGGCCGCAGTCGTCGACAGCTGAAACATCATCGACATCGCCACAATTGCGATGGATGAAAATGAGATGCGACGAGAAGTGGACGACAATCCGCTTGTCATAAAGCTACTCCACAAAAGGATTTCCAGAGCCCCTGGAAGCATCTATAGAGTCCCACAAATCACCCTGGTTCGTCAAGCATCAAAATCGATGAACCGAGGGTGTTGCGAACGGCTCTACCCCTTAAGTCGACTCAACCTCGCACGATGGTGCGGATTAATCTGGATAGACGACCGATTTGTTTGACTGTTGGGAGTGGCAAACTATGGTTTCATAACGAGTTACTACACACCAATGACAGTGCTACGCGACGTAAACCAAAGGTCCTCGCTATGAATGCCCCTGAATTTGCACCCCAACGGCTCAATAATGATCTGCGATATTCGCCGCGCGTTTACGGGATGGAATGCACGATCGAATTGTATCCGACGATGGAAAATGGCCGGACCATTACGGGAATCATCAAGGATGAGTCGGAAACGGGGATGGGGATTCTCGTCGATGACCAGCAACAGGTCTTTGGCGGAATGCAGCTCCTAATCACCGATTTCGACGGCGATCGCCTCGGTGAAGTACGACATCTTTCTCGAGTTGGCGAGAAGATTCTATTGGGCATTGTTTGGATCTGATAACGCCCCCATTAGCAGATCGCATTTTCTTTTGATTAGAATGAGGCCTTCATTCCCCCAACAATGAGGCTTCAATATGATTTTCACTCGCTATAGCATGGCATTCATTGTCGGCATAGGTCTTCTGGTCACTTTTTTCTCCGCTTTGACCGCATCTGCTCAGAGTCCAGTGGAGCAGCTTGGCACGTTTCTAAAAAATGGTCAGGGTGAGATTGCCGATCAAGGTTTCGCATCTGTCGCCTTGGACAAAGCAGCTGCCAAAGAAGCCCACAAGTTGCTGTGGACAAATCACGTTCAGCGACTGAAGGAAACTCGCGGCAAGGAAATGGCAGATAAGGTGATCGTGTTGGGCAAGACCAAGATGAAATTTCACTATCAGGTGTTTGGCCAAAAACCTGGTGGCGGGCGAAGTCTTTACATTTCGATGCATGGTGGCGGAGGTGCACCTGCTGCGGTGAACGATCAACAATGGGAGAATCAAAAACGGTTGTACAAACTCGACGAAGGCGTCTATCTTGTTCCACGCGCGCCCACCAACACTTGGAATCTCTGGCACCAAGGTCACATCGATGACTTCTTTGCTCGATTGATTGAAAACATGGTGGTCTTTGAAAATGTAAATCCGGATCGAGTTTACATCATGGGTTATTCAGCTGGCGGCGACGGAGTCTATCAACTCGCACCCCGAATGGCCGATCGACTGGCAGCTGCCGCCATGATGGCTGGCCATCCCAACGAAACGTCTCCGCTGGGACTAAGGAACATCGGCTTCACTTTGCATATGGGAGAACGCGATAGCAGTTACAACCGCAATACCGTTGCCAAAAAGTGGAAAGAGCAGCTGGCGGAGTTACAAAAGAACGACCCTCAAGGTTACCATCACCACGTGCAAATCCACGCTGGAAAAGGGCATTGGATGGATCGACAAGATGCTGTTGCTATTCCGTGGATGGCAAAAATCACTCGCAATCCTTATCCCAACAAAATTGTTTGGAAACAGGACGACGTCGTCCACGACCGTTTCTATTGGCTGGCCGTCGACAAAGAGCTGGCTGGAAAACGAGCCGAAGTTGTCGCGACGCTGAAAGGACAGACGATTCAAATCGAGAAATCCGACGTGGCAAAGTTGAAAATTCGACTGAACGACGAGATGGTCGATATGGAGAAACCTGTCAAAGTTATCGTTGGCGGCAAAGAGGTCTTCAACGCAAAAGTCTCTCGCAACATCGGCACTTTGGCTCGCACGCTTAGCGAAGATGGCGACCCCAAAGCGGTTTACGCAGGCGAGATCGAAGTAGCTGTAAAGTAAGAAGTAGCTGCGAAATAAAAGTAGACAAGCAATAAAACTAAATGCGCGGTAAACAACTCGCGGAATGAAACTATCCGCAGTTGTTAAGTTTCGAAAAAAAGAAAGCCCTTGAGCGAACTCAAGGGCTTCTCTTATTTGTTGGTCATTGTGTTGGGATCGTCTCTACAAATGACGAAAAACCAACTCAATGTTGAGCTGGTGCACTTACGCGCCACAAGTAGGCTCACAACCACAAGCTGGAGCAGCTGCAGCAACAGCTGGCTCACAACCACAGGAAGGAGCTGCGTCGCAGCACGAGGACTTGCAGCAGCTTCGAAGCTTGGCGAGCAAGTTCTTCAGAGGTGTGTGGCAACGAGTGCGCTTGGTTCGGCAGCAACTCGGCTCACAACCACAGGAAGGCGCAGCAGCAGCAGCACAGGAAGGTTCGCAACCACATGCTGGAGCAGCTGCAGCAACAGCTGGCTCACAACCACATGCGGGAGCAGCGTTGCAAGAAGACTCACAACTCGATTTGCAGCCACGGGTTCGTTTGGGCTTGCAGCATCGAGGTGCTCGTTCTTTGCAGCAGCGTGGAGTTCGTTGCTTGCAGCAACGAGTCCGTTTTTCACGACAGCAGCTAGTTGCTTCGCAACCACAGCTGGGAGCAGCTGCTTCAGCACCACAAGTGGGCTCGCAACCGCAAGTTGGGGCGGCATCACAACAGCCGCCGTTGTTAAAGGAAAGCACTCGGTCAAGCAACTCGAATGCTTCTGCGTCAGTTGCACTAGCCGAAACTAGCATACCGACTGCCAAGATGGCGGGGATAATCGCAGCACATCTCATTTGTAGGACTCCTAAAGTCAAACACATCATTGATACAAAGCTTCCTCACCAGACCGCCCGGCCCCGCGCGGTTAAATGCTGTCGGCGGCCTATTGCTGTCGTCTGATGATATCAGCACGTTTGCTGAACTCATCCTCAGTTATCGTCAGCCCCTTTTGCCCTCCTTAGCTTGCCGGAATCAATTTTCCAATTTGACTATGTTGCGTGGCCGATTGTTCCGGTTGCTCCGGAAGCAACAATCTCCCCCACATCTGGAAATTACCTAACCCCTACAACTGCTACACAATTGAACTCATTCTTGACTCAGTTTCTCTAACTTTCCCGTGGTGCATTTATTTCACCCTAAACTTTCGAAACTCGGATTGAGTACCCCAATATGAACCTACTGCTCAAATCAAGGAACCAGCTATGACCTCCGAAACAAGCGAATTAATCTACTCAACTCTCGGAGATGATCCCGATCTCGCGGATATCGTCGAAATGTTTGTAGACGAGATGCCAGAGCGAGTAGAAACGCTCACGAAGTTCTTTATTGCCAAAGACTGGGAAGAACTCGGAAGAATGGCCCATCAACTCAAAGGTGCCGCTGGTAGCTATGGATTTGACGATCTCACGCCAGGATCCGCGGCTCTCGAAGAATCCGTCCGAAAGGGTGGTACCGAAGCCGACATCAGTACCGCTCTGGATCACTTGGTCGACCAATGCCAACGCGTTCGACCTGGTGGCGCCCCCTATTAAGTTCAAGCTGCCATAAAGTCGCAAGACAGCAGTAGCAGTAACCGTAGTACATTTCGGTAGAGACAATTGAAAGCGGCGAGCAGTCATGCTCACCGCTTTTCTCATGCGCCCACAATCTCGCGATTGGCTCGTTCTCGCGATTGGCTCGATTGGCTCGATTGGCTCGTTTGCGAAGTTTTATTTGGTATTCAAGCGAGAAATGGAGAAAGCGGTGACGCTCTTCGCACTCGCGACGACCAGCATTCTCTGCTGTCCGAAGTTGACGACTTCAATTCCAGTAACGTAGTCGCCGAAGCCAAACGACTCGAAAAAGTCGGCGCTATCGGAGATGACGTCGATCGTGCCGTCTGGACTTGCCGCGACCCACTGATGGTGCCCCGATCCTAAGAGATCGCCGCAGGCGATGAATTGGACCGGTACCACGTGAGCTCCTTTTGCCAGCGGGTGTTCCCAAACCTGTTGCAGTTGATCGTTCATTCCCAGCAGGACGTAGTTGTGTTCAAAATCGTAAGTGATGCCGCAATACGAAGTGCTACTGCCTGCTCGCGCCGACGCCATGATGCCAAATACTTCGCGATTTCGGAGGACTCGTTTTTGAGCGGACTGACCGTCGGCCGAGATGACAGCCAATTGTCCGTCGAGTGTTGTCGCGACGATTTGTCGACCCCGACTGTTCAGCGGCGTCAGTCGCAAACTAATCGCGTCGATTTTATGCGGTGTTTGCCACGCGGGGTTAGCATTTTCATCGAGCCTAATGACTCCTCCGGCACTGGTGAGTCCAACTGCGATATCCAATTTTCCGTCGCCATCGAGGTCGCCAATTGCGGCATCGCCAATGGCCAAGCGGCGATCGATCTCGGTGGGAAACTGTCCGACTTGATTCAGATTCGAGTCAAAAACGGCGAGCATTTTTCCAAAGACAGACGACGCCACAAGTCTCGATTGACTTTGTGTGCTGCCATAACGGAGAAAGTTAAACTCCAAATTGTCGACGGGACGGGATTCACGAATCGTCTTTCCATCCAATCCGAGTTCTACAATTTGTTTGGTTTGGCTGACGACAAACAAGGAGCCTCCGCCGTTGCGTTTGGCGGCGACGATATTTCCGGGTGCGGCGATGTCCGTTCGTTGCCAGATTTGCCGCATGATTAGAGTCTTCGGCTTGGATTGCGGGGCGAGCTTTGGGCGGATAATCATCGGTGGTCCGCCGGCATTGATTTCCTGTTGATACCGCGTGCGGTCGGAGGCGACGTAATCGATAACCTCTTGGGCCAAATCTTCGCCACGATTCAACTTGTCGACAATCACGGGAAGTTGCTCGGTCAATTCGGGGTTGTATCCCTTGCCGTAGAACTGAATTCGGTTGTTGCCATCTAGCACGACGAGCGTGGGCAATTCACTGATGTGAAACACATGATTGCCGATTTCCCTTTCATCGCGAAAAGCGGGAATCGTCACGTTCCATTCGGTGAGTTTTTGTTGCACTCGTTCGTTCGAAGTTATCGAAATGGGATCGCTGCTAACGATCTCCAGTGAAACTACATTGGCCGCGGTGGTGTTGGATTTGGCGTACACGGATTGCAATTGCTTTAGTGTATGCTCACAAGCTGGATGATCGCGAAACCAAGTGAGGACACGAACTCTACCGACTGGCCCAGTCCACGCGGATCCATCCAAACGACTCAATGCAAACGGCGCCACCTTTGCGCCGAGGACTTTTGCTGGCAACGGGGCTGGCAATTCTACAAAGTATCGAACTAGCTTTGCATCTTTGCGAGCAATCAGTTTGAATTTGGATTCGCCAACGAATTTTCCCTTGGGGATAAACTCTGCGTCGTTAAAATCCGCCGTCAACTTCACGTCGAAGGCATCGGCAGTGGGAAGTAATCCATCGGTTGGAAATTCGACTCGTCGCAGCAACAACTCTTCTTTATCAATCCAGAAAACAACGTAGTTGCCGTTGAGGTGAATTTTCAATCGCTGGCACAAATGTTTGCCGAGTTGTGCTTCAGTTAGCAGCTCTTTCTTTTTAGCTTCTCGAAACGGGAGCAGCGCCTGGTCCGAAATAAGCAGGTCGAGTTGCAAAGGGTAGCCGACCATACTGTTGGCCAGGATTGAGTGAATGATGGTATCGGATTGAAGATCGGCAAGTGAGAGGTTGTCTTGCAATTCCCGTTCGACAAACTGAGAGTCGATATTGTTGGTGCTGGGATCACTGACACGAGCGCGAAAGATTTTTCCGTCCGCAGCAGCGGTTATTTGATATGCCTTCAGCCGAAGTTTATTGGGACGCGCGAAAACGACTTCCAGCGGCGTAACACTTTTTTCCTGCCGACCATTCAGGTTGTAGCTGAGCGTTACCTGGGCCTGGTCGGAATATCCGTGCGCGGATTGGTAACGCTGGGCCACTTGTTCCAACAACGCATCGGCAGGGCTGGCAGGTTGCGAGGGGACTGGTGGTTTGCCATTTGGGGCTACGGTGGAACCAGTGGGAGGAGTCGTGGAGGGGCCACATCCCAGCTGTAACAGCAGACAGACCATGCTGGTTATGTAGATTAGCGAATTTCGACTTACGAACGCGCTTCGTTGGCCACTGGGCATTCCATACCATCTCATTAGGTGCATCCTGCAACAGAATTGTGAATTTCTGGCGAGCCGAATACTAACGATTCGATTGCCAGCCCCAGCATTATTCTCAAACGAGGCGATTGCGTAAAGCTCGGCTCCTTGACCCAAATTCGGCAGCACCTATATGATTCATGGTTCGAGACGGTCTATTGCGTGTTAAAAACCCGCTAAAAACCCGCTTTTTAGGGCGGGAGGGCCCGAACGAACGCTGATTCTTGAGTTCGCCGTGATTCTCGGCTGACCTCATTTCCATGATGAACAACACGGAGTGGTGAATGTCACGCATATTGCGATACGGTGAACAGCTCGAATTATCGCTGGATATTGAGGCCGACAGGTTGTCGGCAGACTGCGAAGTTCGCGGACAACCGCTAGCTGATCCCGCTGCAGCCGTTGTTGCTGCCACATCGGAACCGATCGAGTTTCCGTCGCTCGCCCAGGCCACGATTCCAGGTGACCAAATCGCGATCGCACTCGATTTCGAAGTTCCCCATGCCGAATCAATTATCGCCGGAATCATCGAGGTGCTTTTGCAAGGGGCAGCCGAGCCCGAGATGATAACCGTTGTTTGCGCGCCTGGTTACGTCGCAGGGGGCGATTGGAGTCCAACTCAGGCACTGCCGGAGGACATACGTGAAAAAGTTGTCGTGGAATATCACGATCCTGCCGAAAAAGCGAACCTCGCGTTTCTAGGACCAGCTCAAGATGACAGTCCAATCTACTTTAACCGACGGGTCTGCGAAGCGGACGTCATCTTGCCCGTAAGTGTTACGCGGTTGGCGGACTCGTTGGGATACGTGGGAATACATGGCGGATTGTATCCCACTTTTTCCGACGATGATACGCAAACGCGATTCTACTCGGCGAAGTCTGTTGCCGACGCCGAACAAACGGCTCGGCGACGCCGAGAGGCGCAGCAGGCGGTTTGGCAGTTGGGAGTTCAGTTTACGATCCAAGTTATTCCCGGAGCTGGCAATTCAATTCTCCATGTACTGGCAGGCGATTGCGAATCGGTTGCCGCCGAGGGCGAACGGCTTTCTCGAGGAGCTTGGCTTCATCGAGTAGCGGGCAGGGCGAGTTTGGTGGTGGCGACGATTGAAGGCGGACCGGAGAAACAGACTTGGGAGAATTTCGCTCGAGCACTTCACGCGGCCAGCGGTATGGTCGAAGTGGACGGCGCGATCGTTCTCTGCTCAGAGCTCGAATGCCCGCCCGGTCCGGCGCTGCAAAGATTGGCAGTCGGCGATGAAGATCAACTCTACAATGATATTCAAGGTCTACAGGCAAACGACGTGGTGGCGGCCTCCACTTTGCTGATTGCACGAGAGCAAGCGAGGGTTTATTTGTTGAGCCGTTTGGATAGTGACACCGTCGAAGAATTGGGGATTGGATATGTCAGTGAGCCAACCGAGGTTGCTCGCCTGAGTCAGCGACACGAGACTTGTATCTTGCTGAGAAACGCCCATCGAGCGTTGGGGAAAATCGTATCCTGACCCATTTCTGGCTCGTTATCGCCACTTTCTAAATGGAATCAAAACCGTAAAGTAATTTTGCGACTAACCCTGTTGAACGAATAAACATGAAATCCGACTATCAAACGTTGACCGAAGCTGTGGGGATCCTGCGACTCGACTCGAGGGAACTCGTCGAAATTAGCGGGAGCGATTCGCTTTCGTTTCTGCACAAGATGACGACTAATGATTTTGAATCGTTAGCCATCGGCGATGGCTGCGAGGCTTTTGCGACCAATGCCCAAGGAAAGATTCAAGGTTTTTTTGCCGCCTTGAAACGAGCCGATTCTGTTTGGCTGGAAATGGCCGTTGGACAGGCAGACAGCTTGGTCGCTCATCTCGACATGTACGTGATTCGCGAAGATGTCAAGTTCAAGAAGCTGGAAGCCCTCGGCGCAATAGCGATTGTGGGACCAGCTCTTAATGAACTTGCGGCAGCGGCCGGTTGGGAAGTCCCCACCTCTGCCTGGAGTCATCTCGATTTGGATATTGAAGGCGAATCCGTAGTCGTGGTGCAGGCGCCGTGGCTGGGCAGCCAGGCGATTGAAGTGTTTGGTTCTCGTGAAAGCCTCGAGAGCATTGAGCGAAAATTGGCGGAACTCGCTCCCGTTTGCGATCCTAGCTTGGCCGAAGTACTGCGGATTGAAAACGGCTTTCCGGATTTCGGCAAAGACATCTCGACCAACAATTTGCCGCAAGAATTAGCCCGTGACGACATCGCGATCAGCTTCACCAAAGGTTGCTATATCGGCCAGGAAACCGTCGCTCGAATTGACTCTCTGGGCCGCGTCAATAAACTACTCGTCCAACTGAGATTTCCTGCCGGCGACGCACCCGCTATCGGAACGGAGTTGTTGCGAGAGCAGAAAGTCGTCGGCCAAATCACGTCCGTCGCAATGTCGCCCGGACTTGCCGCTCCGATCGCCTTGGGAATTGTTCGTCGCCAAGAAGCTGCCGTCGGAACGGAATTGGAATCTTCAGCAGGCGTCGTTTCCGTCGTCGATCTCGCAATTTCAACGTCGTAAATTTCAACGTCGCAAACTTCAGATCCGCAAACTTCAGATCCGCAAACTTCAGATCCGCAAATTTCAGATCCGCAAATTTCAGCGTTCTAAATCACCGAAAAACTGGTTTCATGGCAAAGCAAGAATCGCGCAAGGAGGACATGATCCGAGATGCGACCGCGTTGGTCGAGCGAGTCGAGGCGAAGTTCGATTCCTTTGACGAGCCGGTGGTGATTGGGTTTCGCGAAAACGGATCCGCTTGTATCTATTTTGGCGAAGAGCCCGTTTTCCAATTCAACTCCGCGGATCAGCTGCGGCGAGTTCACGATGGATATCTCTTCAAAGCCGAGCAAGGAAAGCTCGTTCGACTAGAGCGAACGCGACAGGACGGGGCACCTGTGCTTCTGCGTCACGCAATGTCGCCAAGCGAGCAAACTGCTTTGCTGGATAAAGCACAGCGAATGATGACTCTATTGGCCAGCGATCTTGGCGCGAAGCGATACGGTTGCGTTCGGCAAGTGCCACACGATGCCCCAATACTAGAACGCGCCGCGCGCTGGCTCCAGCAACTAGAGTGGCCAGTAGCGATAGCCGACGTACCCAACGCGATTTAGCTGCTGACTAGCGACTCGACGGGTACGAGTTGATCGAGCCAGTAGGCTTCGTCGTCGCGATGGTAGACCATGAAGCGTCCGAGGTTATTGGGGTCTTTCGCTTCGTGGTAGCGGAGGTAGATGAATTTGTCGTCGACGGCGAGGATTTGGATTTTCCCCGATTCGTGGGACATCGCATATCGCGCCCGTCGAGCCAAGCCTGATCCTTGCTTAAGGGCGTCGTTAAAGATGTTCCACCCCTCGACGATGGGCACTTCGTAGGGTTCATTACCCTCGGTGGGTCGACCTTGGAATAGGTAATAGGGTGGGCATCCAATGAACGAGAGCTTCTCGTACATTTCGGCCAGGATTTCTGCACTGTCGTTGATACCGCGGATCAATGGGCATTGGTTGACGCAGATAACTCCGCACTCCATCGCGGCTTGCAGTCCCGCAATCGCTTCGGGAGTGAGTTCCCGCGGGTGATCGAAGTGAGCCATCAGATAGATGCGTTTGTCTACGTTGGAGAATTCCCGGAAAATGGACTGGGTTTCTTCGTTGTGTAGAATTCGCCAAGGATCAAAAGCGGGCATTTTTGAGCCCAAACGAATGATCTTTACGTGGTCGATTTCACGCAAGGACGTGATGATCTCTCGCAGGCGACGTGGGCTCATCAACAGCGGGTCGCCACCGGTCAGCAACACGTTGTTCACTTCCGGATGGTCCGCAATATATTGAATGCCTTCAGTGACGTCGTTGGTCGCTTCGTCATTGTCGGTCATGAACAGCCGTTTGCGAAAGCAATACCGGCAGTAGGCGCCACACACTTCATTGCAGAGAAGCAGTACGGTGTCCGTGTATTTGTGCTGTACGCCACGACTTACCGTAATTGATTGCTCGTTACTGGCATCCAGCTCTCCCCAGTCATTGAGCTCCTCAACTCGAGGGATTACAAGTTGCCGAATCGGATCGTTGGGGTCGTCCCAATTGATGAGGTCGAGGTAGTAGTCATTGACTCGAAACGCGAATTTCTCGGAGACTTTTTCTAACTGCTGACGCTCTGATTCTGACAATTGCTCCATTTTCGAAAGCTGGACATATCGCACTTTGCGAGCTGGTATGTCATTGGGGTCGGCTGAAAATGGAGTTTCGGTAACTAGAGACAAAATACAAATCCTCTTGAATTCGCTTAAAACAATCGCTTCCTCATCCTCTTCGCTTTTGAGAGGAATGCCGTCACATGTCAAATTGGGTGCTCGCATGGTGACACAGGTGTGTTATTGAAGATCGAACTGCCGAGCGTGTAGGTTTAGGTGGTCGGGGATAGGTGTAGAGTTTTAGCGAAATTAGTTCCGGTGAATAGGAAGAATGGGATTGCAATGCCGCAATCCGGATTTGTAGGAGAGGGGAAGGGAGGAAGTTTAGCGACTGGGTCGGAATTATCGGAAAATGCGCGAAAATCCGGGGAATCGCTGTAACCGAGCTGATTCGACGGCTCGATTGTGTCGGGATTTCGCGTGTAGGTGGATTTTGAGTGCGCGGATGTGCACGCGTCACCAGCTGCCGCCCACGTAGATGCTGAAGAGGATAATGGCGAGCATTACGAGTGCCAGCCATTTTTCCGGCCCTTGGCGGGAAAGCCCCATGACGAGCAACCCTGAGACGAGAAGAATGGTGCCGAAGAAGAATAAGATACCACGCCAGAATCGCCACATATCGTTATTGAGTTTGGCGTCTCGAGCATCAATTCCCATGTAGCGCCAGGTCGTGGTCGCGAGATTCGCGCGTTCTTGGGTCCTTTGTTGATTCATCGCGACCAATTCTTCGGTGATGGCTTGCAATCGCGATTGATCGTTTTCATTGATCGGCGTTTTTCCGCGGATGCTGGACGCCTCTTGGCTGTTTGAGAGTCGCAGTAGGTCCCATTTGTCTTCGAAGGTAGTTTGCGCGAGTTTGTAGCTGGCTTGGAGCCGCTCGGCGTATCGATCGCCGAGTTGATCGCAACCGCGTGTGAGTACAACGGTGAGCAGGCCGATGACGAGCAGGGGGTGTGCAAGTAGTTTTGCGGAGTTTAGAAGATCGTTGGAGACGGGTGCTTGGCGTCGCTGGGTTCGAGGTTCTGCCTGAACTTGTGGAGCGGTTTGCGTTGATTCGACATTGGGCGAGGGCATGGGTGGCGGAGCGGGCGGATTTGGAACGATGTTTCCAACTTTTAGTTCGGGCACGGATTGGACAGCAGACCAATCGTCCATGCCATCGTGCCAGACGAGGTCGTGGCTCTGCAATTTTCCATTGGCCAACAGTTCCGTCAATTCGTTGAACGTAATGGGACCCTTCTCTTGGTCACCCTGAGCGAAATACCAGTCTTGATCCGACACGAACTATCTCATCTTGGGAAGGGATTACACAAAAACAGTCTCGTAACTCATCTGTTCCGAGGGTTGATCCGAGATGGCGACGGGAAGTTGTAGATCGACATCTCGGGGGCTGAGCAGGCTAATTAGATCGTAGTCAACGGAGCTGGGAAGGTAAAATTACGGAGCTGCGTGGATTTGTTTGAGATTTAGGGAGACTTGGATTGCCAAAGTTCGTTTGTAATTGGTTGGGTCTTCACTTGTATTCGATCGGCCGCAGAATTAGATTTGAATGGATAGAATAATCGTCCTAGTGGCGCTATCAAATCACCCCAGGCTAGTTTCCCACCTTCGAGACGACTCCCAGTTTGGGGAGCAGGAGAGCTCTGATGTTTGCACGCGTCACTCTGATGACATTTGGAATTTTCGCCATTATTTCTCCTGCGCTAGGCGAGACCACGTGGCCACAGTGGCGTGGGCCTCTTCGAAATGGCCATTCCGAGGAGACGGGAATTTCGAAGGATTGGAAGGCGGATGCTCCAAGATTGGTTTGGATGAGCGAAGGCATGGGGAACGGTTTCGCGAGCGTCTCTCTTGCGGATGGCGTGATTTATACGACTGGCAATAAGTCGGACGGCCAGAACGTCATCGCGGCGAGTGTAAAAGACGGTTCGGTGATTTGGTCGGTAGCGGTAACGCCACAGTCGCCAAAGCATGGTTATGCCGGATCGCGTTGTACGCCTTCGATCGACGGCGACCACCTTTACGTCGTTTCGTCGGCCGGTTCCATTTTGTGTCTGCAACGCAAAGACGGAGCGATTGTTTGGCAGCATCCGTTCTCGAAGTGGGGTGGCAAGATGATGTCGGGTTGGGGCTATTCGGAATCTCCTTTGGTCGATGGCGACTTGGTCCTTTGCACTCCAGGCGGCAAAGATGCCATGATGGTTGCACTGAATAAGAAAACGGGCAAAGTGGTTTGGCAGTCCGCAGCTCCCTCTGACTTTGGTCGCACGACTGGCCTTAACGGCAAGCGGCTTAAGCCGGGAGCTGGCTATGCTTCGATTGTTACTTCCGACGCCGCAGGTGTTAAGCAATACGTTCAGTTGATTGGTCAAGGAGTGATTGGGGTTCGCGCTGCGGATGGCGAACTTCTTTGGGGTTACGGCGAAGTCGCCAATGGTACTGCAAACATTCCAACTCCAATTTGTTCTGATGACTACGTCTTTTGTTCCTCTGGTTACAAGACTGGTGCGGCGCTGTTGAAACTTTCCAAATCAGGCGACAAAGTGGCGATGGAAGAAGAGTTCTTTTTGGAATACAAGACGCTGGAAAATCACCACGGAGGAATGATTCAGGTTGGCGATCATATTTACTGTGGGCATGCACACAATAACGGCTTTCCCATTTGCGTAGAAATGAAAACGGGCAAAGTTGTTTGGGGCGGCAAGATTCGGGGAGTCGGTAGCGGATCTGCGGCAGTAACCTACGTGGATGGTCATCTGATCTTTCGCTACCAGTCAGGCGAAGTGGCTTTGATCGAAGCAACTCCGGCAGGTTACAAACTCAAAGGTAGTTTCACTCCCGAATATCAAGAGGGTAAAAGTTGGGCTCACCCAGTTGTCGCGGGCGGCTATCTGCTGCTGCGAGAGCAAGACAAATTGATGTGTTACGACATTAAGTAGTCTATTTTGCTTGGCAATTAATTTAGTCGTTTACTTCGGACAGGACCATACATTTTGATTTTCGATTGGTTGCGGGCACGTCCGCCATTACGCTTGCGGGAAAAGGTGTGGACCGAAACGGAATTCCACTTTCTATTGGGAAAGTTTGGAGTGGACAGATTGCGGCAAGTCGAGATATTGACGCCGTCGAACCGTTTTTTTTCCGCCATCGACTTTTTGACCAGCGACGATGTCCAGCAAGTGCTAGAGGAAGTTGGGAAACACCTCAATTTCAATACGGATCACATCGAGTTTTACTTTGATGAGGATTCACGTTTCAGTCCATGCGTGATCGAGGAATCGAAAACACTCATTGAGATTCCGAGTTTGTTATTGGAAGATCCGGAAAGCATGATCGCGTTGTTTATTCGCGAATTGAGCCGAGATTTTCTGATTCGCAATCAGTGGCTGGAAGGCGATGAGATAAATCATCACGGTGTTGTCGATCTATTTACCGTCTTGGTAGGCGGCGGCGTTTTTTGTGCAAACACGACACTCAAAGGACGCAACGTCCAAGATGGCCAATTCGAAATATCGGAGATGTGGAAGCAGTCGCATTCACCCGCTAGGATTTTTGGTTATGCACTCGCGTTGGCCTCGGCCATTCGAGACGAAAGAAAACCGCTTTGGGCATCCTATCTGAATCCCGATGCTCATCAGTCTTGGAAGCAAGGCCTGAAGTTTCTTTCGAAATCCTCGGACTGCGTATTTAATATCCACAGTCCGATGACTGCGTTGCCCGCGACTGTTACTGAATTGGCGATCCGCTTGCGGCAACCCGAACCATCGATTCGGCTCCATGCATTGTGGGAGTTGGTGCGGTACGGCGATGAAGCCGTTCAAGTTCTCGGCGAGATCGAGTCGCGGCTCGATGATCCGGACATCGTCATTCGAAACACCACCATTGATCTCATCGCTCAACTGGGCCAGGCCAGCGATGCTGGTCGAAGTCGCATCGTAGAGTTGGTCGATGATCGGGACAAGGAAACGGCTGCCAGTGCAGTAAATGCGGCAGCAGCGCTGCGGATTTCTTTGGAAGATATGATCGCCAAGGATCGTTCGTTTGGCGCCTCTCTTTTGTGGAGCCTGCAGACCGATGCCAGCCCAGCGATGCTAAAGTCTATCGCTCGTTTGATGATGGCTTACGGGAGTGAAGCCGAGTTTTTGGCGAAGCCACTTTTGCCGTCGCTGCGCGATTCAATCGTCCGCTGCAACACCGATGCGACACTGCTCTTTTTGCAAGCCTTACATGCAGCCGTATCCGACGACCTCCAACTGTATCTATCTCGCGCATTTGCCGATGACGCCGAGCTGCTCACGCCAATTCGGCCCGACATCGACGACATCGTCGCGGGACGCGCACTTTACTCGGATGAGTCCGAGCAAGACGTCGACACTGACTTGGATGGTCATGATGGCCCGAATGCGGACAGTGACGGGGTATTCGGTTGATCCATGTTAAGGAGCAAACGAGCAAAGGAGCAGTTAGCAATTAGCAAAGAAGCAGTTAGCAGCAAGCTTGGTCGCATCTCGCTGGGCCCTCTAAGGAAAATTGTGTAACTGCTTAGTCAGGGTTTCGGATCAATGGGTTGGGCCTGTAAATAGGCCCTGTATATTTTGCTAATCACTAACAGCTTCTTTGCTAATCACTAGCAGCTAACAGCTTCTCCTCAAAGTGCCACTAGCTTGCCCATCTTGCGATGCAACTTGCAAATATGGTTGAACTTCGGGCAAACTACTTGACAACTGGGTTCTAGGCCAATCTACTCATCGTGGCCGGGTTTCGCCATCTTAACATTGCGCGGGCTCGGGGATTCTGAAGTTGGTGTTTTCTCTGAGTTTTTTATTGTGATCACTCAAAAGGATGTTGTCACTGAAATATCTACGGACCAGAAAGTGGTCCTCTATCCAACCTATGGTTACTTGGTGGATAGCGGGAACTTCTGGCGCGTGAGTGTTTCGGGCCGCGTCTACGAGCCGGGAGGGGTGACGTTTCACAAACGTCTGCTGCTCGGTCTCTTGAAGCGATTCATGGGGGCGGACATCGAGTTGTTGGAGAACGAAGTTTTCCGACGACACATCAGCGGTTTCTTAGCCAAGACGGTTCGGGTGAAACGAGTCGTGGTCAGAATCGGCGACGAAATTTACGTTCTACCCAAGAAGACTCGGCGAAACGGTGAGTTTCAGGCGACTTTTCGCATTCCAATCGAGCAGGTTGCGAAATGGCGAAAAAGCGGCATTCAGCAAGGGATGACCGTTCCGATCGAAGTAGTCTCCCCCAATGAGCATCCCGAAGATTATCAGAGTTCGGTTCAGCTGATACCGGATACGGGCGTTTCTGTGATCTCCGATATCGATGACACGATTAAAGAGACGAACGTGACGTGTCGTCGGTCGATGTTGGAGAACACGTTCTTGCGCGAGTTTCGGTTGATCGATGGGATGTTGGAATGTTTTGAAAAATGGGCCTCTGGCGAAGTGGCTTTCCATTATGTTTCATCGAGTCCCTGGCAGTTGTTTGCACCATTGGCTGGTTTGATTGGCGATTCGGGATTGCCGGAGGGATCGATTCATTTGCGATCGTTTCGGATTCGCGACCACATGCTCCGACACGTGATGTTGTTGCGGCGGGGTGGCAAGAGTGCCGTGATTCGGGACATCATCGAGTCCTTTAAAGGGCGGCAATTTATTCTCGTCGGAGATTCTGGGGAGAAAGATGCCGATATCTACGCTCATTTAGCTAGAAAATATCCCGAACAGATTCAGGGAATCTACATTCGCGAACTGGCTGATCGCCCAATGCATCAGGAGCGATGCGAGCGCAGTTTTCGCAGAATTCCCAGTTCCAAGTGGCATGTTTTCAGTTGTCCCAGCGAGTTGCCGGTTCAGTTGCCGGTTCAGTTGCAAACAGTTGAATCCGATGAGATTACCCCTTGTCACTAGGCAATAATTGCGTAATGATAGCCCGTTTCCCTCGGACCGAATCCTCGGCCCTGGGGCGATTTGCAACCCTTTACGGCTCACCTTTTTCGCCTTACGATTGCGATTTTGAGCTGCGAGTGGCAAATTGAAGGTCAGAAATGACAACTACGAGGATTGTGGCCCACTGAAACTGGCCCACTGAAACTGGCCCACTGAAACTGGGTCACTGAAACTGGGTTTTTGACCCATTAATAACGTTCACTGATGAAACGTTGAGATAGAGTGTTACGAGTCGGCTTTGGAGCCGATAAGTCTTTATTTCAACGGTTTGAGTCACGCAAATATACGACGCGAATAGATTAGTTAGACGCTTTGAAGGAGACGTCATCGCATGGCGCGCTACACAGGTCCCAAGGCTAGAATCAACCGACGACTCGGTACACTCATTTACGAAAACTCTGGAGCAACACGCGCTTTCGAGCGTCGCGAAACTCCACCCGGTATGCATACCCGGGGACGTCGACCGTCGAACTACGGTAAGGCGTTGATGGAAAAGCAAAAAATCAAGCATTTCTACGGCTTGGGTGAGAAACAGCTTCGTCGCTACTTTAACAATGTCGCTCACAAGAAAGGCAACACCGGCGAATTGCTGTTGTGCATGTGTGAGCGTCGATTGGATAACGTGATTCGCCGATCCGGTTTTACAAAAACTCGTCCGCAAGCTCGACAAGGCGTAACGCACGGTCACTTCCAAGTGAACGGCATTAAAGTTACGACACCTTCGTACTTGCTGCGGCCAGGTGATGTCGTGACGGTTCGCCGCCGCGCCAACCTGTTGAGCTTCTATCAGCAACTGTGCACCGAGCACACTGGTGAGCCTCTCGATTGGGTTGCATTCGATGCGGAAACGCTTCGAGCCACCGTTCAAGGCAATCCCGGACCGTCTGACATTAGCGTGCCGGTAGATGTGAAAATGGTGGTCGAATTTATGTCGCGCTAGAGCGGCATCGATCTTCAGTTTGGTTTTGGCGTGGTTCGAATATTCGTCTGTTGTCCTTTCGAGGGCGAAGACGTTCCTCAGCCATTTCCAATTGAGGCGAAAGCTTTGCAGCTAGAGTTACATCTTTGATTTGGAACATGAAACGCGGCATTAATTGGCCGCGTTTCGCAATTCCAGCCAATAGACTTCAACCAGCGAAGAGATTATGCACAGTCAACTTGTAGTGCTAGGCGGCGGACCAGGTGGTTACGCCGCTGCCTTTTTGGCGGCAGATGAAGGTATGGATGTCACGATCGTGGAGTCGGATCCGCGGCTCGGCGGTACCTGTTTGCTGCGCGGTTGTATCCCATCCAAAGCACTGCTGCACGTTGCGAAAGTCATCGCCGAAGCCGATGAATTGACCAACGAATGGGGCGTGGAATATTCCAGCCCGAAAATCAACGTCGACAAGGTGCGAGCTCGCAAAGAGAAGGTCCTCACCACTCTTTCCGGCGGTCTCAAGAAACTTGCCAAAGCTCGCAAAGTTAAAGTCATAACGGCCAAAGGTGTTTTTGAAGATTCGACCACGTTGCTGCTCGAAGGCGATCACGAATCGATTCCCGAAGGCGGTAAGATTACTTTTGACTTCTGCGTTCTCGCTACCGGTTCAACACCCGCGATGCCACCCGCATTTGACATTGGGTCGGATCGAGTGATGGACTCCACTGGAGCGCTCGCCCTTCAAGACATTCCCGAAAAGATCTTGGTTATCGGTGGCGGTTACATCGGTTTGGAGATGGGAACGGTCTACGCTGGACTCGGCAGTGAAGTGAGTGTCGTCGAGTTAACGGAAGGTTTGCTTCCCGGCGCGGATCGCGATTTGGTGAAGCCGCTTGAACGGCGCATTAAGTCGCTATTTGGCGACCGAATATTTCTCAATACAAAGGTTGGTTCGCTAAGCCTTGATGGCGAAAAAGTCAAAGTGACTTTTGAAGGGCCCAACAAACACGGCGTGGAGGATTACGATCGCGTCCTCGTATCCGTTGGGCGACGCCCGACCAGCCGAGGTTTCGGTTTGGAGAATACGCAGGTCGAGGTCGACAAACGGGGTTTTGTCGTTTGCAATTCAAAACAGCAGACGGCGGATCCACATATTTACGCCATCGGCGATGTCGCTGGCGATCCCATGTTGGCTCACAAAGCCAGTCACGAAGGTCGGGTCGCGGTCGAAGTTATTCTCGGTAGACCTGCCGAATTCGACAAAGCCGCAATACCAGCGGTCGTTTTCACCGATCCCGAAATCGCTTGGGCTGGACCCACCGAAGCCGAGGCGAAGGAAAAGGGAATTTCCTACGAAGTAGCAATGTACCCATGGGCCGCCAGTGGACGGGCGATCGCCAATGGACGAACTGACGGTCTCACCAAGTGGCTCGTCGATCCCGAAAGCGGTCGTGTTATCGGTTGCGGTATCGTCGGCTCCGGGGCCGGAGAATTGATCGCAGAGGCGGTCCTGGCCATTGAAATGGGCTGCGAAATGCGAGATATCGTTGAAACCGTTCACCCCCACCCAACGCTTAGCGAGACATTGATGAATGCCGGTGAGGTCTTTTTTGGGACCGCAACCGAGATTTACAAACCCCGCCGCTAGCGGATATCGCATATTCAGGTTGCGCTAAGGATGGACGCAAGTTGGTTATTTGAAAATAGTTGCAGGTTAATTCTTGTCGCCTAATGGAGCTTCGCTGGGCGTTTGATAGGCCCCGTTAACAGGCAGTCGCACAATGGCAGGCTAGGTAAAGTACCCCTACAGACGGTACAATTGTTCCTTCCTCCCCTGTCTGTTTCTAACGTCTGTCAGCGTTCTGCTATCCCGTTGAATTAGTGTCGAGCCAATTGGGCTCGGAATTCGATCAGGATTGAAGCTGTATATAGAAATTATCAACCCACAAAGAAGGTAAGTCATGGCCGATGCCACGCAGGAGACTGACTCCGAGCACCATCATTCCGACGCCTATGTCGAATATCATCAGGACGTCGATCCGGCTGAAACACAGGAATGGTTGGAGTCTTTGGAGTACGTTTTGCAGAGCAAAGGCGCGGATCGCGCGACCTATTTGCTGGCCATGCTCGAGAAGAAGGCGCGCCGAGAAGGCGTCAATCTTCCTATCGCGTCCAACACCCCGTACATCAACACCATACCGGTATCCAAGCAACCTGCTTATCCTGGCAACCGCGAGATCGAGCGACGGATTAAGAGCATTATTCGCTGGAACGCCATGGCGATGGTCACTCGAGCGAACAAGCACTTCGACGGACTCGGCGGCCATATTTCGACTTTCGCTTCGTCTGCAACGTTGTACGAAGTCGCATTTAACCACTTCTTCCGCGGCCGAGGCGAAGATGGTTACAGTGGTGATCAGATTTATTTCCAGGGCCATGCATCACCCGGAATGTACTCTCGAGCATTTTTGGAAGGTCGGCTTAGCGAAGAGAACCTCGTCAATTTCCGTCGCGAATTGCAGCCAGAGAGCGGACTATCTTCCTATCCTCACCCTTGGTTGATGCCCGATTTCTGGGAGTTTCCAACGGTTTCGATGGGCTTGGGTCCCATCATGGCGATCTACCAAGCTCGGTTTAATCATTACATGAAAGACCGTGGCATCAAGGACACTTCCGAGCAACGCGTTTGGGCGTTCTTGGGTGACGGCGAGTGCGACGAGCCAGAATCGCTTGGCGCGATTACGCTCGCAGCGCGAGAAGGGCTCGATAACCTCACCTTTGTCATCAATTGTAACTTGCAGCGTTTGGATGGTCCCGTTCGCGGTAACGGTAAGATCATTCAAGAGTTGGAAGCGCTGTTCCGCGGTGCCGGTTGGAATGTCGTCAAAGTCATTTGGGGCGACGACTGGGATACGCTGTTGGAGAAAGATGAAAAAGGCCTGCTCGTCAAACGCATGGCAGAGATTGTCGACGGACAGTATCAAAAATACACAGTGATGGATGGACAATACATCCGCGACCACTTCTTTGGCGATTCGCCCGAGTTGTTGGAATTGGTGGCTGGCTATTCAAACGACAAGTTAGAGCGAATGCGTCGAGGCGGTCACGATCCAGAGAAAGTTTACGCGGCGTATAAAGAAGCCTGTGAACGCAACGGTAAACCGACTGTGATTCTCGCCAAGACGATCAAGGGATATGGTTTGGGCGAAGCGGGCGAAGGTCGCAACATCGCTCACAATCAAAAGAAGCTCAACGAAGAAGAGTTACTTGAATTCCGCAGTCGATTTGGCATTCCAATTTCGGACGACGACGTCGCCAGTGCACCGTTCTACAAGCCGGGCGAAGACAGTCCCGAGATGAAGTACCTCAAAGAGCGACGAGAGGCGTTGGGCGGACCCATTCCCAGTCGTCCGACAACTCCGCCGACGATGGAAGTGCCAACGCTCGATGAATTCAAAGAATTCCTCGGCGGTAGCGATGGCAAAGAGATGTCTACCACGATGGGCTTTGTGCGATTGCTGACAAAGCTATGTCGCGACAAGCGAGTTGGTAAGTACATCGTTCCGATCATTCCCGATGAATCGCGAACCTTTGGGATGGAGGGTATGTTCCGTACCTTCGGCATTTATGCTCACAAAGGGCAGCTGTACGAACCGGTCGATTCGGACCAGGTCTTGTACTACAAAGAAGCGGTCGACGGCCAGATGCTCGAAGAGGGCATTACGGAAGCCGGTTCGATGTCGTCATTCGTTGCAGCGGGCACTGCCTACTCGCAGCACGGTATCAACATGATTCCGTTCTTCATCTATTACTCGATGTTTGGCTTCCAGCGGATCGGCGATCTGATCTGGGCAGCGGCCGATATCCGAGCCAAGGGATTCATGATCGGTGGAACGGCTGGCCGAACGACGCTGAACGGCGAAGGTCTTCAGCACCAAGACGGACACAGCTTGCTGAATGCAATCGCCTTCCCGACGGTCCGCGCTTTCGATCCAGCCTACGCTTACGAAACCGCAGTCATCGTTCTCGATGGAATGCGACGTCTGTACAGCGAAGGCGAAACGGCGATCTACTACATCACAGCCGAAAATGACAACTACGCGATGCCAGCCATGCCGGAAGGTGCCGAGGAAGGCATTCTCAAGGGCATGTACAAGCTGTCGACTAAGAAGGTCAAAGGCGCGAAGCAGTCGGTCAACCTCTTCGGTAGCGGTGCGATCTTGCGATCTGCGTTGGCTGCCCAGGAAATCCTTGCCAAGCAATTCAAGATCTCCAGCAACGTATGGAGCGTGACGAGCTACACCGAGCTGCGTCGAGAAGCTCACAGCTGTGAACGCTGGAATATGTTGCACCCCGATCAACCTCGTCGCATACCGTACGTGCAAGAAGTCTTGGCAGACGAAGAAGGCGTTTTCGTTTCGTCTTCCGACTATGTGTGTGGTTTGGGTGAACAGATTACTCCGTGGGTTCCAGGCGATTATTACGTGCTGGGCACCGATGGCATGGGCCGCAGTGAAACCCGCGAAGCATTGCGACGTCACTTCGAAGTCGACGCCCAGTGCATTGTGATCGCTACTCTGTATCGACTGAGCTTGGCGGGCGAATTCGATCCGAAGGATGTCGCGAAAGCAATCGAGACGTTGGGTGTGGATTCGGAAAAGATCGACCCCTACTTCGCATAATTTACGAGCTCAATAACTGTGGCTGGAGTAATGTGACAGCCGCTGATGTTAGAAGAAACAAATTCACTGAACCGAATGGTAGAGTCGGAATATGGCAACTGAAGTAAAAGTCCCCATGTTGACGGACGACTTTGAGGATGGCGTTATCAACGACATCTTCGTGAGCGAAGGCGATGAAGTCGCGTTGGATCAAGACTTGATGGAAGTGGAGGCCGGGAAAGCAAATGCACCCGTCCCTTCACCTCTCGCGGGTCGGATCGTTAAGATCCACGTCCAGACTGGTGATACAGTGAAGCTCGGCACTTCGATTATGGATATCGAACCTGTTGCGGCGTCGGCACCCAGTCAACCGGCCGCGCCCAGTCAACCGGCTGCTACAGAACCGGCCAAGGCGGAAGCGCCAGCAGCACCACCTGCCCCTGTCGAACCAGCCAAAGTCGAAACTCCGGCACCGCCCACACCGGCTCCACCCAAACCGGCTCAGCCAACTAGAGCGCCCGTCAGTCCCGCTGCGTCTGCTGGTGGTTCCGTCGCGGCTTCGCCCTCGGTTCGGCGATTTGCACGCGAAGTTGGCGTCGATCTACAACACGTTCAAGGCTCCGGCCACGGTGCTCGTATCACTCGCGAAGATGTATTGGAACTCGTCCGCGAGAACAATAAGAACGGTGGTGCACCGACGCAAACCGATCCACAAGACACCGACGATTTCGGACCGGTTCGCTACGAAGCGACAACGGGGATGCGGCGAGCTATCGCCAAGCAGATGTTGCATAGCTGGAACACCGTCCCACGCGTCACGAACTTCGACGATGCCGATGTGACGGAGCTAGAGCACATTCGGCAGTCGAGTAAAGCGGATTACGCCAGCCAAGGCGTCAAGCTGACCTCGATGGCGTTTTTGATTAAATCGGTAGCATTAGCACTCAAAGCGCACCCGGCCATCAATGCCGTGCTCGACGAAGAGAACAAACGCGTCATTTATAAAGAGTACGTGAGTATCGGTATCGCGGTCGATTCGGAGCGTGGATTGGTCGTTCCTTCATTGCGAAACGCCGACAAGCTTTCCATTCCAGAGATAGCTCGAAACCTGTCCACGCTGGCCGACAGTGTTCGCAGCAGTTCATTCGCGCTCGACGATCTCAAGGGAAGCACATTCACAATCAGTAATCTGGGCGCGATTGGTGGTACGTATTCGACGCCGATCGTCAACGCTCCGGAAGTCGCAATTCTTTTGGTGGGCCGTTCTCGCAAGATGCCCATTGTTGTCGACGATGAAGTTGCCATTCGACTGATGATGCCGTTGAGTCTGTCGTACGACCACAAGTTGGTCGATGGTGGAACGGCAGCTCGTTTTCTAAACGAAATCATCGGCTACCTCGAAGCACCCAGTCGCCTGTTGTTGGCTCCGTAGCGGCGCATGCGGCGAAACCTGAGGCTGACGAGATTGTCCAAACACATCGCAAGACGCGCGTGCGCAGGCTACCTTCCAACCGCCTGCTGCTTCGCGCTCATCATGCTCGTCGGCGACTATTGTCTAGCGGCGCCCCCGCGCTCAGAATTTGGCTCACTCGTTCACGAAGCCAAGTCGGACTACTCGCACATTCGAGTTCGCAAACGCAACAGTATTTACACCTTGTTGTTTGTCCGCGACAACGGCGACGAAATGGGGGAAACTCAAATTGATATGCGGAAGCCGCACAGTTTAAAGGTTCCCTATACTCAAACGATGTTCTCGAATTTTTTGTTCGAGCCGGAGCCCAAGAGAGTATTGATTGTCGGTTTGGGAGGCGGTTCCATGGTTCATTTCCTTGCTCACCATTGCAAGGATGTTCAAGTCGACGCCGTCGAGATCGATGCGAAAGTTGTCGAGGCCGCGGACAAATTCTTTCAGTGTCGCAGTAACGAGCAAACGAAGATTCATGTCGCCGATGGCATGAAATTTATCGCAGACACCAAGGACAAGTACGACGTTATCTACATGGATGCGTTCTTGAAAATCTCTAGCGCTACCGACGGAGCAGGCGTGCCCAAGAGTCTGAAGACAGAGGCTTTCTACAAACAAGCTCTAACGAAACTGACCGAAAAGGGCGTCATGGTCTTTAACCTTAACGTCCACGATGGAACTCGCGCCGACGTGCAATTACTCAAGCGAGTTTTCGCCAAAGCTACACTCTTCAAAGCTGCCGAATCGAATTACGTCTTTATCGGTTTGCCAAATCACGAGGAGCTTGATCGGGATCAGTTGCGTTCCCGTGCGCGAGAATTGGATAAGCGATTCGATGCCAACTTCAGCTTCTTCAAAATGACGACCACGATCGTTCCGATGAGCCGGTAGCTCGGCAAAAACTAGCGGTGGCGATTCCACGCGATGGCTAGCGGCGCTGCGGCGAACGGAACTAGCGGTAAAGAGATCAGGGCAGCTGCGATACAGCGACTCTCCAGCGGCTGTGGACCTGGAATACTCAAGCAAACCGCGACTCCGATGGCGAACACTACGGCTGAGATTAGCGTGGTCGACCAACGAATGAGTTGGCGACGCTGCGCTTGGACGAATGCAAGGCCGATGGCAGCCAACAGTGCCACTTCCGCGAATGGGATTGTCCAGGCAGCGAATGCATCGCCTATGCTCTCGGGTAGTAAGAAACTGCCTACAAAGTGTGCCAAAAAGACGACGACGAATCCAAGGATAATGCCACTCGTCAACATCGGTCTGCCCATCCACCCCGCCGCAGCTGCAATTCCCACGATGCTCCAGCCCACGGCGAATGCCAAGGCGAGTCTCCCGAGGGCAATCAAGCCACTGTTCTCCGTGTTCTGGATGTAGTGTTGAATGGACATCGACAAAGGATTGTCCAGTCCAAAGGCGTAGCAAAAGACGGGTAGACTGAAGCCTAGTGCGACGAGGATGACCCAATTCTTTAGATACGATTTGGCGGCGTTGCGGAGCATAATACGAGCCATGTCAAAGTCGCCCAATGGTTTGGTTGAGATAAATGTGGATAGCTCGTCGCGCTGTGGATGCTTGTAGGCGGCGCCGACCATCATCCCCAAGATTACTGCGAAAATGCAGGTGGCGACCGAAGTGACGGCCGCGATTGCGCCGGCGTTAATATTGCCGGGGAAGATGAGTACCGCAATTTGAAAAAGGAGGATCATGCAGAGGGAGGCACCCATTCCAAAAATCGAGATGCCGCGATTGTCCAAAAATGTGAACCACTGAAATGATTTTTCCGAACCTCGGAACTCTGGTGCTGGCCGCTGAAGAACGGCCTGTACACTCTCGTCGAAAGTAGATGCATTTGAAAACGAAAATATCCCGTCTGGAAACGCGCCCCGGCGACGCCTCGTAAATCCACTAATGGCACTCCAATATGCACCCGCAATCAGGATCGCCATGAAGGACCAATCGAGCAATGTTGGGTCGCGCCAGATCGTAAATTCCCAAATGCCGCCTTCCATTGCAGAATGGTGTCGGGTTATCGACCAAGTCGTCCATATCACTGCGACGGCGGTCCATTGAACAAGGAGCCGCCAACGAAATTCATTCATGCTGCAGATAGCGGATTGCAAGAGGAGCACGGTGATTGCCAACGTTAAAGACGTTGTTAGGAAAGGCCAGTCAATCCCCGTCAAATAACGGTAGACCGCCAAAACAAAGACGTTACTGGCGATTGCAGTGACTAGCGAAGAGACCATGAACCAGCGAACGATAAAGCCCGTGCTTACTGGCAACTTGCTGAGCGTTTTTGAAATTCCGGCATGAGGATGAAGAACGGCACCGTTGTACATAATGATGGAAACGGCGGTGAACGCGGCGAAAAAGTTGGCGGGGTTGAATTCTTTGGCTGTGAGGTGAAGCCCCTTCCACCAGAATAAAGACATGATGATCAGCGGACCGGCGATCAGCATTCCAACCACTTGGAACAAGACGGGCCAAACTCGTTTTGAGTAGTCCGCTATCAATACTTGAAGAATTGGGGTCATCGATTCGCCTCACAAGACTCTAATTCCGAGTCCTCATGGTCATTCAGTATGATTTGACATTCAAGCAAGACTCGATTTCGCGAGTTCCACTTGCTGTACGACGCTTGCTTGTAGTTTGAATTCTGTTTAGCTGGAATGCTGCTTAGCTGGAATGCTGCTTAGCTGGAATGCTGCCGGCCCGAGCAATGAAAATTTCTTCCAGTGATGGCGTGCGTTGTTCGACGATTTCCGCGCGGAGGGCGTGCAATTGTTGCTCTACTTTTTGACGTTTTCCATTGCACAGAATTGTCCATTCGCGACCTTCGCCCTCGCCTCGCAAAACGCCTTCAATCAGTGGCGGCTCGTTAAGCGATTCGGGGAATCGAGCGATGAGCCAGCAATGCGAATTGAGTACGTCGTCTAGCGATTCTGAAAGGACGACTTCGCCGTGATGAATCAGCGCAACTCGATCGGCCACTCGTTGGACTTCGTCTAACAAATGAGAGGAGAATAGAACCGTTCTTCCTTCGTCAGCCACCGTCCGAATGATCGCTCCGAGAATATCTCTCCGCACAACGGGGTCGAGGCCCGAGGAGGGTTCGTCTAATATCAGTAGCTCTGGCCGATGGGCCAGCGCCAGTAGCAAGCCAATTCGAGCTCGCTGGCCCCGCGATAAAGATTTTACTTTTTGCTTCGGCTGGAGGTCGAATGTTTGCCGCAGATCTTCTGCGTACGCGCTATCCCAATTTGAATAGAAAGCGGCCGTGAACTTGATCAAGTCTTGGACGTTCATCCAGTCGGGGAGATCGCGATCTTCCGATAAGTATCCAATCCGGCCAAGAACTTCCTCCGGATTGGCAACGGGGTCCAATCCAAAAACCGTTACGCTGCCCGACTGAGCATTGAACAGTCCCAGTAGATGTTTCAGGAGAGTCGTCTTGCCAGCTCCGTTCTCTCCTACCAATCCGAATACCTCGCCTCGAGGAATTGACAAGGCAATGTCATTCAGAGCCGTCTTGCGACCGAACTGACGCGTCAAACCGCGGACCTCAATTACATTTTCCGACATTGTTAGTTACCTCTTTGGTTACTTCGTTTTGGTCGATGGATTTCCCAACTTTTTGTCCCGCTGCGCAATCGTCGTCAGCAACGAATCCATGTCCACACCCAGCTGCCGAGCCGCGACGAGCAGACTGTCGACGCGGTCGTGCAGAATTCGCTGTTTTTCTTTCGTGGACAGAGGGGAACCGCTATCTGAAACGAAAACTCCAGATCCGCGTTTCGATGCAACCACACCCTCTGATTCCAACTCCCGGTAGGCGCGAGCCACCGTGTTTGGATTGATCAATAGTTGTTCGGCCAACTTGCGCACCGGCGGTAAACGCTCGCCAGACGTCAAGCGTCCCGAAGCAACTAGATGTTTGATCTGCTGGACGACTTGCGTGTAATAGGGCGTGCCATCCGCTTCGCTTACGTGAATTTGCATTAATCACGACCTTAATTAATTGTGTTAATACAGTAATGCAATTAGTGGCGAGTTTATGCAAGTATAAAATCTGGGCAATTAATAAAGCCTGGGCAGTTAATAGATCTCTGCAGGCAAAATATCGGGCAGGCAAAATATCGCGAAGAGTTGCAGTCATTGTTTTGAAGTGGATTAGATTCCGCCTAGTGGTAATTTCAGCGGTTTTCGGGGCGGGCACAAATAGTTTGCGACTTTTGGCGAATAACTGAACTGAATCGTCGGAGCCCGATGAATTTGTTTGACTGAGGGGGGCTGGCAGAACATGCTAGCGCGGATTTGACAAGGGTCGGTAACATCGTGTCCACTGGTAAAAGAGTCGCTACAGCGGCCTCTGATCGAAACAGAACGAGAGCGAACTGATGCCAGAAACACCAAAAACACCGATTAAGGAGCCAGTGGAAACACCGGCGCCCAAATCACCTCCTCCCAAGACGGTCCCGCGACCGAATCCGTTTGCGCCCGACTGGCCGATTGACCGTCCGGAGCCTCAGCCAAAAGCTTAGGAAAAGCACGAGCTCGCATGTTGGAATCTTCCTCTGTCCAGAACCCCGATTTAGCGGATCCCAAGTTGATCCAGCAGATTAACAAGCGTCTGACGCTGAATCTGTTGATCCAGGGAGCGGCGGCGCACGTCTATACCACTGCAAGTCATTTGGTAAAGGATGACTTGGAGGAGATCTCGGAGGGATTGACGGACAGCTACGATCGATTGGCGATTAGTGTGCAGTTGAACTACTGCATTGGCGACAATGCTCTTTTGATGGGCAGGCCGAATCGTTGGTGGGGATTTTCCCGAACACCTCAAAAGCCGTTTCGCGACCACCCGTTTTTGGCGCGCTATGGCAATCAGCTTGCCACAGAGGCGACTCGTTATTTGAAAAAACGCGCCAAGGCAAAGAAAATCAGTGCCACGCCGTTTATTCAATGGTGTCAATCGATGTCGCTGCTCTTCGATTTGTTGAAACGCGAAGAGGGTTGGGAAGGGCAGCTGGAGAAAATTGCCAAGCGAGCCGTTTCGGACATGTGGGATATCCCAATCGGTCGGCTCGATGCTTGCCTAACGCAGGAAAATACTTTTGGCAATCTGCAAGTGCCGAAGACGTTCGTCGGGCGATTGATGCGGAAAGGTGCTGTTGGGTATGGTGGCGTGGAGCGCCGTGGCGAGAGTTTTTCTGTCGTCGCCAAAGCCTGGGTTTTTCCGCTGCTATTGCACGAACTTGTGAAGGGGACGGTCGAACTGATTTGTTTACACGGTTTGAATAAATTGAGTGAGGACGTGTATCAAGCAGTTACCGATGAAGCGGATCAGCTTGAATACGAAGTGTGGCTTTTACAGGCGGGGCCGGAAATGTGGCGCAAGTTTATCGCAGCCGCGCCCCGGCATATCCCTCTGGCTCGCTCCATGATGAACGTCGCTCGACTCGATCCGCAGCCCCTCGAAGATCTCATGTTTCTAGTCGTGGAAGAACCGAATCGAGCCACCGATCAATTGATCGCGTTGGATCGCGAGTAGACATTGGATCGCGACTAGTCGCTCGACGGTTCTTGCCCCCTTGTATGGTGAATTTATTAGTTGTCGCTCTCCCAGCAAATAACATGGGTTTCGAGCAGACTGTATTCTGGGAGAGGGCTGGGGTGAGGGCAACTGCGTTAGCCCAACCAGTTCGGCTTGGGCCTTGTTTGCGCGAAACGCAATCCACCCAAAGGATTAGCTGTTTTTGGTACCTGTAGCCCTCGACGACGTTAGGATTCTCTTCAAATATTGGGAGTCCTCTAGTAGTGGGCTATCGCAGAAGTTTTACGACACGATTCGATTACATCAGACGCTGGGCTACAAATCTCCCGCCCAATTGGAAGAATTCTTCGAAGAGAATACTGCCATTTAATCCGTCTTTTGGAGTCCGCCAGTAGAGTGGCGAGCGCAGAAGTTTGGCCCTCACCCCAGCCCTCTCCCAGAGTACAGTCTGTTCAATACCCATGTTCTTGGCTGGGAGAGGGGGCAATGAAACAGTGCATTGCGATGCGCGCAAAATGGCATTTAGTCTACAAGGGTGCCAGAACTTGACTTTGGAAATCGTTAAGCCAGTTTCCAACCGTCGGGAAGTGTCGCATCTTTGACGATGACTGGGATTCCGTCGCAAATCTTATGAGTTTCAAAGTCTTCCGATTCTTCGACTTTATCATCGTTGACGATGCGGACATTCTTACCGATGCGACAGTTCTTATCGATGATGGATCCTTCGATAGTCGTGCCGTCACCAACGCCGAGAAGGGGGAGTCCTGCGGGAGGATCGGCGCCATCGTATTCGTCGGCACCCATGAGTATCGAATCGCGAATTACTACGTTTTCGCCGATTACCGAACGCACACCGATGATACTATTTTCAATGACCGCTCCTTTGCCAATCCGGCAACCATCTCCGATCAAACTGTCTTTAACACTGGCACCGTTTATCAGTGACGGTGGAAGAAATCGAGCTCGAGAGTACACGGGCGCGACTGGGTGTGCCAATTCGAAAGGCGGGTTGGGTTTGACGAGGCTGAGGTTGGCTTCGTAGAAAGCTTTGATCGTACCGATATCTTCCCAGTAGTCGTCGAAGAGGTGACATTGGACTCGGCGAGTTCTAATGGCGGCGGGGAAGACTTCTTTGCCGAAGTCTTCGTAATCGGTTTTAGTGAGCACATCCAGCAGTGTTTCCACTTTGAATAGGTAAATGCCCATGCTCGCCAAGCAGTCTCGGCCTTTGCTTTCGACGCCGCGCGTGTCGATCCAAGCTGGGTCCATCCGCACGAGATCAATTTCTTCTTTGGTTTGCGGTTTTTCCAAGAAACCGACGACTTTGCCGGTCTCGTCTGCTCGCATCACTCCCAAGCTTGACGCGTTTTCTTCGGAAACGGGCATGGCAGCGATAGTCACGTCGGCATTGGAGTCCATGTGTGACTTCATCATCTCTCGGTAGTCCATGCGATAGAGTTGATCGCCGGAGAGGATGAGCACATGTTCGACGCCCGATTGTTGCAAGTAGCGGATGTTTTTTCGTACGGCATCGGCAGTGCCTTCGTACCAGTCCGTTCCTTCCATCGTTTGTTGAGCTGCTAGGAGTTCGACAAAACCGCCGTTGAATGAATCGAATCGATACGTGCGGCGAATGTGTCGGTGAAGGCTGACCGAAAGGAATTGTGTGAGCACATAGATTCGATTGACGCCGCTATTGATGCAGGTGGAGATTGGGATATCGATCAACCGGTATTTTGCGGCCAATGGCACTGCTGGTTTGGAGCGATATTTGGTGAGTGGATAGAGTCGAGTTCCTCTTCCACCACCCAGTACGAGGGCAAGTACATTTTGCATGGTTTCTTCCGTTCTGTTCGCTATTCTGTTCGCTATTCTGTTCGCTATTCTGTTTCGATATGGTCGTTGTTTTGACCGTCAGTTATTTTGGTGTGATGTTTTTTGGCGTTGCCGTTATTTTTGTTTTCTCGTTTGTTCCATTTGTTGCGTCTCGAACCCGCTTGGCAAGGGCGTCCATGATGATTGGAGCGGCATCGACAGCGCAGGCATTGATTTCGCCATATTGTGGCTTATCGCGGCCATATGCATAGGGTGGGTTAGAATCCCATTGAGATTTTGGAATGATGTATCCGATTTCGTCGTTGGCCAAGCCAAACAGCAACCATTTGTCGCTGGGAAAAATTTGTTCAATGGTCGGTTCGCGGGCGGCGGTCGGGTAATCGGCTGCCGGATCGACAGGCTCTTGGAATTCACCGTAGACCAACTCGGGAAAGAGTTCGCCAGGGATCGCCGCGACGTGTAGTTCCCCGAGGCTGAGGTAGCCGACTTCCGTTTCGACCGCGGTAGTTTTTAACACGGAAGTCATTGTGACAGGTGGACCAATTGTCTCGTAGTCACCTCGCCAGCGGATAGAAGTCCGCCGCAGAACTCCGAGAATTCTCGCCGCGCGATAGACTGGGTTTCGGACTGGGATAGCGATCGATCGGTACGAAATTGCGAAAGGTGTTAACTGGATGGGAAGGGCATCTGCGGCGGCTTGGCTTGCCACTTCGGCGACCATTTGGCCGTAGCGTTCCGCGAACGGAAAAGTGCCCTGCTTCAATTCTTCGTTTGTCTTGCTGAGCAGGCTCTCTGGTGGTGCCATCAGCCCGCCGATGGCGCCCGTGAAATAGGCGACCTCGCACTGGTGTTTATTTGCGAGTGCGGTGATCGTGGCGGCGCAGAAGTCGGCAGTGATTTCTTTATTCCCCGCTCCCATCGCTTCCGGATGACAATTCCACTGAACGAGCATCCCAATAGTCCGTTTGGTGGCGGGGGAGGTGAATTTGAGCAATCTCAAAGTTGGATCTTTGACGATGGGCAGGCGGTTATCGCGAAGCAGTTTTTCGTTCTTGGCCGTGCCATACGATGCGGTGGCGGGTTGTACGACCTTCAGTGCCTGTTGGATGCTGTCGACGATACCGTCTTCAACTTGCTTCAAGTACTGTTCGTCTACGCCGCGATGAATGTACGTGGGCCCCCAGATGCCGATGACATCGGGTCCCTCGTGGCTGTGAGTGCTGGAAACCAATATGTAATCGATATTTGGCAACCGCTCGCGAACCAGTTTAACGACTGGGAGTTGCACTCCGACCAGATCGACCGAGGTCAGTGCGATGGTGCGTTCGCCATCGGACAACACAACCGTCCGCGCATAGATTGGGTCGTGGACACCTGTTGCTCTTCGCCCCGGCAAGTAGCCCGCGAGCCAAATGTCACGAGACTCGGAGAGTTGTGGCGTGATATCGACTGCGGCAAAACCGACCTGGAGAGATTGTGCGCGGAGATTCGTCCCGGTCAAAGAGTCAATCATTACGACAACGAAAGTTGCGACAATAATTATTCGAATGTAGAAACTAATTCGACTCACGTCTTGGGCTCGGTCTCCTCTCTGAGATTGGTTGAAAGCTGGCACGCCTATTCTTCGGGTTTTTCATCGTCGCTCGCGTCGGCCGACTTGTCGTGGAAGGCGAGTATGAAAAGAACCATCACGCCGACTGCAAAGTAGGCAGGCAGGATCCAAATCTGCTTCCAGTTCATCGCTTTTAGGGCGGAAATATTGATTGAATCCTTGTCAGCTTTCCATTTTAAAGTCTCAATGATTTCGGTAAACGGTTTCTCGTCTGCTTCGTGAAGCTTTACGGCTTGAGTTAGGTCCGCTTTAAGGTCTTCGTCAGTGAGACCTTCGATCGCTTTTTCCATGAAAATAAGACATTTAGAATCGATCTCGGGGTCCTCGGTAGCTACAAGTCGATCGACAAATCCCACAAGATTGACTTTCGCAAAACCTGCTACCGATTTTTCGGGGGTGTTAGCACCTTCGACTCGACCGGCGACTTGGGCGCCGATCATCATTCCGATTCCAAGTGTGAACAAAACGAGTAGCCCTTGAGCTTGACCTCGAACGTGTTTGGGAGCGACTTTGTCCGTGTAGATCTGACCGGTGACGAAAAAGAAGTCGTAGCAAATACCGTGTACTATCACGCCGAGGTAAATCATCCAGTAGACGTGTGGCTCGGGTGCTCCAAAAGCGAACATGAAGTATCGAGCTGCCCAGGTAAACATACCAACAACTAGCATCCATTTAACGCCTAACCGAGAGAACAGGAGCGGAATGGCCAACATGAAGAAGATTTCGGAGACTTGCCCAAACGACATCACAAATGGAACGTTCGCGATGTTTGCTTGCTGAACCGTTCGAGCTGCAAGTTGGTAGTAAAACGCCAACGGAATACAGATCAATGTCGAGCAGAATAGGAAGACAACATAAGCGGGACGACCCAATAGATGTTTGAATGCGTCGAAGCCAAGTATTTCGGCGAGACTCGTGTCTTTCCCTTTAGCTGGTGGAGGCGTGTGCGGCAAAAAGAAACTAAATATACCCAACACACCACCGGTAGCAGCTGCGACATAAAACATTTCAATTGTTTGGCCCCAAGCAAATAGCGCGAGCAGGCTACCTGCGGCAATCCAACCAATCGTCCCGAACACGCGAACAATCGGAAACTCCTTTTCGGGATTCGTCATGTTGTGCATCGCCAAAGTATTGGTCAGTGCCAAAGTTGGGTAGTAACACATCATGTGTAGAAAGAACATCAAGTTAATCAACCACGGTTGAGGTTCGGGAGCCAGCATGAACTTTGTCGCGGTGAACATGCAAACGGCACCAAGGATATGCAATATGGCGAGAACTCGTTCGGTGGCGAAAAATCGATCTGCGATCATTCCCACAAAGAACGGAGCGATAATGCCAGCGATCGGACCGACACTGTACATCCAGCCGATGTCACCTCCTGTAAATTGAGCGTTGGCAATTAAGTAACTCGGACCTGTTACATACCATGCTCCCCACAGTAAGAACTGCAGGAACATCATCGCCGAAAGCAATCCAGTTTTTGCATTAAACATCGTGTGGTTGGTTTCCGATTTTTCGTTGACGACTGTGGATTGAGTAGACCAACAATGTCTCGAAGACAGGCGGTCAAACTACAGTAATTAATTTGAAGCAGTACTTTGAAATTGAAGGCAGGCCCTTCTTATTTGAGGCATACACTTCTAACTCGAGGCATACCATTGTAAGGGACTAGAAACCGCGAAAACAGCGGTGACTGGGCAAGGCTGAGGAATTCGTACGGGGGTCGTTTGTAGGTTCGGAAACTCCCCTACGATCCGAATGATCCGCAAGAATTTGCCTAGGTGCCCAGTTTTTCGCGTTCCTTGAAGATTTGGACCGTGCGCACGAAAAAACTGCCGCGACAATTAATATAGCCGGGCAGTTCGTTTAATAGACACAAATTAGTGGAGGATAGGGGACTTGAACCCCTGACCTTCTGGCTGCCAGCCAGACGCTCTCCCAACTGAGCTAATCCCCCATTGGACATCAAATAAAGTCGCTGGATTTCTTTTCGGAATCGGACCGACCACACTTGAATAACTAAAACTATCAACGCCTTTACAGCATGTCAAGGACGCCGAAACACGGCTACTGACGAGTCGCAGCGGTCGAGATGTCCGCTCGAACACGAAAATCTAGAGGCGATAGTAGTTAAGACCCCAGTTAGCGGCGAAGGTTCGCTGACGATTTTATAGCATACAGGAATCTAACGTGAAGAAATTGGTCGTCGCGATCGTCAAAATTGCGATCTCTGCAGCCATCCTGACGTATCTCTTCCGCACAGCGTGGAATGACAAGAGCTTTCAGGATCTCTATGGCCAGTCCAAGAACTGGACGATGCTCGCGTGCGCAGCCGTGACAACTTTGTTGGCTGTGATGATGACCTTTGTCCGTTGGCACATGCTCGTCCGAGCATTGGACATGGATTTCAGCCTCAAGGACGCCTTTCGACTTGGCTTCTTAGCCTACCTGTTCAACTTCTTTTCGTTTGGCGTCGTCGGTGGCGATGTCTTGAAATCCGTTTTCATCGCTCGCCAGCAACCCGACAACCGAGCTGGCGCTGTCGCAAGTGTCGTGCTCGACCGAATCATTGGACTGGCCGCCATGCTCATGCTCGGCGCCGGTGCGTTCCTATTTGTCAATCTCGACGAATCCAGTATTCGAGATTCATCTCAGCTAGAGACCGTTCGAAACGCCTGTCGAGCGACAGTGATTCTCACTGCGATTTCACTTACCGGCTTGACGTTGTTTATGATCCCCGGTTTTCTCCAGCACCGATTCTGGAACCGGCTTACGAAATTGCCATTGGTGGGCGGGATCTATTGTCGGTTGCTGGAAGCTGCTCGAGCGTATCAAAAGCGACGCCACATAATGCTGACTGCGATTGGCATGAGTTTGGGCATCCACGTGTTGAACATTCTGGCGTTCTATTTCGTCGCCGTTGGATTGCCTGGAGCTGAACCAAGTCTGGCGACTCACTTTGTCATTGTCCCAGTCGCCATGGTTGCCGGTGCGATCCCACTTCCCGGTGGACTGGGAGCACTCGAATATGCACTCGACTTCCTCTATCGAGCGGTCTCAACTGTTGCCGTGGCAGAGCGGCAGGGTTTTGTCGTCGCTCTAGGATACCGAGTTGTACAGATCGGCATCGCAGCAATTGGGCTCGTCTACTACATTTCCGGTCGCACCGAAGTTCAAGAACTAATCGACAGTGCAAACGCGTGGGAAGAAAACGAAGGCGAAAGCCTCGACGAAGAAAACCCCCAAGACGAATCTGCCAGCAACATGAACGCGCCCGCAATGCGAGGTTAGCGAGTCGGCCCGAAAATACTCGCAACGCGAGTCACCCTCCCTTTTGGAGGGTCGGAGTCTCAGCTCCGAGGAGGGTTTAGGAACTTCGTTTGACTTTCACTTGCTCGTCTGGAAAGAAGCAGAGAGCTGAAAGTTCGAGACGACATTCCTCTTTTAGGCCCGAAGGGTCGGTCCTATGTCAGCCTGGGGCAACGCCGCTTTCAGCCCGTAATTGGGCAAGGTGGCGCAAAGACGTCTTGACTTAAACAGCGCGCAATTAGCACGAGCTGGCCAATCTGAAAGTGTCTTGAGCGCCGCGAAACAAGCGTCACCCTCCCTCTGGGAGGGTCGGAGTCTCAGCTCCGGGGAGGGTTTAGGAACTTCGGTAGACGAGGCCATGGCAAGACGACATCTAGGCGTGTCGCCATCCTGGCTGACCATTACCGTCAGCTTTGGCTGTCGCACTACGCATATCGTCAATATCGAGTCGACGGCGTTTGAGGGCTCGGATAACGCGTTGTGTTAGCTAAGCGTGTTGGCTCGCCCTTGTGCGATTGAGGCTGC
>Ga0115002_10001072_pt1 | contig 38060 bp, 32 predicted proteins | sample ArcticOcean_MG_C_8_FD_89576 | JGI IMG/M metagenome (GOLD analysis project Ga0115002, IMG submission 89576) | Marine microbial communities from western Arctic Ocean - ArcticOcean_MG_CB11_86 | ecosystem: Environmental > Aquatic > Marine > Oceanic | place: Arctic Ocean: Canada Basin | collected... | reverse complement strand
TGAGTCATCCCGGATTCGAGGCGTTGAATCAACCGCAAGCGGCCTATAACGGTGAGTGGGGCGTTAGCATGGACCATGGGGGAAGTTCCTTTCTGATTTGTTTGTACCTACCAGAATGAACTTTCCCTATTTCATGTAAACAAGGTTGGTGGGAACTACACCTACGCGGGGGCCTACCGCACCGGGCATCTTCGATGCAGGCATAGCAGAGCTGGTACTGAGCGCTGGGTGCTGAAGGTGTCTGCCACACGGGCATTGAGCGCGGGCGCTGAAGCGGAACAGCCCCCTCACCCTAGCCCTCTCCCGGGGAGAGATGGGAGTGTCTGCCACACGGGCACTTGCCGCGGCGCGGCGGAGGAGGGGGTTAGTGCCGGCGGCGGAGGCGGTCTGTTAGGGCCAGGGCTGAGTGGTAGATACCCTGGGCGTCTATTCCGAAGTGGCGGTATAGGTCTTCGAGGTTGCCGGATTGGCCGTATTCGGAGACGCCGAGGTTTACGGTGGGGCAGTCGAGGGCTGAGCCGAGGAATGCCATGGAGCTGGGGGCGCCGTCGATGACTGAGATTGTGGGGAGGCCTACTTCGTGGTCGCTGAGGAGTCCGGTGGGGTCCCAGTAGCCTTCGGATGTTCCTGCTGCTTCGTCGGTGGCTGCTGCGGTGACTCGGCGGTTGAGGAGGTCGGGGCTGGTTACTACGAATACGTTGGCGTCGATGCCTTCTTCAGCGAGTAGTACGACGGCCGCTGCGGCTTCTGGGACTACCGCGCCGACGGCGAAGATGTTGATTCGCGCGAGTGCGTTGGGATCGGCTGTGCGGAGGCGGTAGCAGCCTGCGATGGCGTCTGCGCGGAGTTGGTCTGTGTGGGTGCCGGGGAAGAGTGATTGGTCTACGGGGCGCGTGCTGAGTCGCAGGAGTGTGGATTCGCCAATGCCGGAGCCCATCTCGTTCAGTGAGTGGAGCATGATCCATTCGAGGTCTTGTGCGAAGGCTGGCTCGTAGTAGGTGATTCCTGGGGTGGCTATGCCGATTGAGGGGGTGATGACGCCTTGATGCGCGCCGCCTTCTGAGCTTAGCGATACTCCGGATGGGGTGGCGACTAGCATGAATTTGGAGCCTGAGTAGAGGGCGTGGAGGAGGCCGTCGAGGCCGCGTGCTACGAAGGGGTCGTAGACGGTGCCGATGGGGATGAGACGCTGGCCGGAGACCTGTTCGGCGAGTCCGAGTTGGCCGAGCATGACCATGAGGTTCATCTCGGATATGCCGAGTTCGATGTGTCGGCCTTCAGGAGACTCAATCCACTTGAGGACGCGCTCCTGGAACCCGAGGTAGTCTTCTGCTTCGCTGCGAGACCAGAGGCCTACCCGGTTGATCCAACTGCTGAGGTTTGTGGAGGTTGCTACGTCGGCGGAGGCGGTGACTATTCGTTGGGCTGAATCGGGTGAGGTGCGGTCTAGCTCGACTAGCATTCGGCCAAAAATGTCTTGAGTTGAGGTGACATCTGGGGCATTCAGGTTGGTGTCTACGAACTCGTAGCCCCGGCTTGTTTCGGTATCGGGCCGGGCAACGCGGGTGTGCGCTGTGGCGGCGTACTGGCCTTCTTGTGACTCTTCATCGAAGCGTTGCCATGGCTGTTCGGGATCCATGGTTAGCTGGTTGGCGAAGACATCGAACTGCTCATTGGTGAGGAGGGCGGCGTGGTTGCGTGGGTCTGCTGCTGCTTCGAGGCCGTAGCCTTTGACGGTGTAGGCGAAGATGACGGCGGGGCCGGGTGCGACGGCGGCTTCCTGGTAGGCGCTGTTGAGCGTTTCGAAATCGTGTCCACCGAGGTTGGCGATGCGTGTTTGGAGTTCATCATCGCCAACGTCTTGCAGGCAGCGCTCGAGATCACGCTGTAGTGATCCGGTGCCGGATACGAGGCGTTCGCGAACTTCAGTGCTGTCGCAGACCAGGAGGCCCTGATACTCCTCGTTGGGCATGTCATCGATGCGGCGGCGCAGGGCGTGGCCGCCGGGGCGGGACATCAACTCGGTGAGTTGGCTGCCGTATTTGGCGACGATGGCTGTCCAGCCGTTTACTTCGAACATTTGACGGAATCGATCGATGCGGATGCCGGGGACGACTCGGTCGAGGCTCTGTCGGTTTACGTCGATGACCCAGACGCAGCGTGAAATGCCCTCTAGCGCTGGCTCCGCGACGGCCTCCCAGATGGATCCTTCGTCGAGTTCGGCGTCGCCGAGGTGGGCGAAGAACCGGCTGGCGGTTGTTGAGAGGTCTTTGGATTCGAGGTAGTCACGTGTTAGCGCTGCGAACGCTACGGCTGGTCCGGGGAGGCCTACGGAGCCGGTTGAGAAGTCGCTGCCATCAGGGTCTTTGGTTCGAGAGGGGTATGCCTGGAGACCTCCGAAGGCTCGGAATTGGTCCATGTAGGACTCTTCGAGGTCGCCGAAGAGGTATCGGATGGAGTGGTAGACGGGTGAGGCGTGGGGTTTGATTGCGATGCGGTCGTCTGCGCCGAGGGTTTCGAAGAATAGCGAACTGAGGATGTGGATTGAGGATGCGCAGGATGATTGGTGGCCGCCAACTTTCATGCCGTCTTCGTTTGGTCGGACGTTGTTGGCGCGATGGACCATCGCTGTTGAGAGCCAGAGGACTCGGTCGGCGATGGATCGCCGGATGTCGGCGAGTTGTTGGGTTGCTTCGTGGGAGTGTGTGGTCATGTGTATTTGGCGGGTTGGTTGGAGAGGGTGTATTGCACTATACCGCAGCGGGTGCCTGCCGCACGGGCATTGGGCGCGGGCGGTGACGCAGGGTCGGTTGCTTGATCGTGATCACTCGGGGTAGGCTGCGGCTTGCGATTTGGCACCTTAGGAGCTCTGGAGAAATCATGGTTGATCAGCAGTTCCGAGGTATTTACGGCATTACGCCGACGCCGTTTAATTCAGATGAGACGCTTGACCTCAAGGGTGTCGATGCGATTTTGCACTTCACTGTGGAGGCTGGTGCTCATGGGATTGTGGCTCCGGTGATGGCGAGTGAGTACAACGTCCTTACGGATGATGAGCGTAAGACTATTTTCGAGCGATCGGTTGCGGTGTCGAACGGTCGGATTCCGGTTGTTGCTGGGGTGACGGGTATCTCGAATGCGCATTCGATAGGGCTGGCGAAGGTTGCACAGGATGCTGGTGTTGACTCGGTGATTGCGATGCCACCGCACAGTCGGCCGACTAACCGTGGTGAAGCTGTTCGGTTTTTCGAGGAGATGGACCGGGCGATGGACGTTCCTGTGTTCATTCAGAATCACAATGCGGGGTTCGGGTTGGATGCTGACACTCTTATCGAGGTGATGGCGGGATCGACGCATATCAAGTGGTTGAAGGAAGAGACGACGTGGGGCGGGCATGTGACGACGCAGGTTTTGGAGTGTGCGCCGGATGTTTGTAAGGGAATCATGGGCGGCTCAAGTGGTCGGTTCCTGCCATCGGAGTTTGATCGCGGGATGTGCGGGAACATGCCGGCATCGCACTTTTCGGATGTGATCGGTGGAATCTGGGACAAGTTGGACTCGGGCGATATTGAAGGTGGGCGGGCGGATCACGCGCTCTTTCTGCCGATGATCAACTTCGAGAATGTATACGGGGTGGCGGCGTTCAAAGAGGTGTTGGTACGAAGAGGCGTTATTGAGTCGGCGACTATTCGTTCGCCGGGTCGTGTTGATATGGATCGACATGATCATGATGAGTTGACGAAGTTGCTTGATGGGATCAGCGATTTGATGACGTGGAACGGATAGTTAACTTGGGAGGCCCAGCCGGTTTGTTCCCTCACATCTGGATCCCCACCAGAGACGGCGTTCGCCTACCTGTCGCTATCCACTGGCCAGTCGGATTGGGTGTGGGCAGCGGGCAGCACCGGGCATTCATCACTGAGGCTGAACTTATGTTTGAGTCGTATGTTGAGCAGAGTGTTAAAAGTGATGAGTTGAACTTCCACTGGGCTGCTAACCTCAATGTGATACGCAATGGAGAGGATGTGGTTGAGCGAAAGTGGGAACGTAGCTTCAAGCGAGAGCTGATGTGAGGCTGGGGATGGCTGAGTGCAGATGAGTGACCCTGACAAAGAGATGCTTGTGATGGCGACGAATGATGAGATTGCCATCTCTATTGCGCGCGATATTTTGGATCAAGAGGGCATCAAGTACTCGCTAGGTGGCGCTGGGCTTCGCAGGTTTGGTGGCAGCACTTTTCTTGGTGCTTCTATGGGGCCGCTTATGGGTGAGACGTTCATCAAGGTTCCCGCGTATCTGGCACAACAGGCTCGGGAATTGCTGCAGGGACTTTCGGGCGCGGATTCGATGGATGAGGAGATTCCGCCACCGGCAACGGCCTGAGACGGGGCGCTAGTTGATTCGGGGCGCAATTGGGCCCGGCTGCGGCTATGATTGGCGGATATTTCACATCCGCTGATCTGACCGAGGGCTAAATGAAAATCGAAGCGATTGATCTCTTCTACGTTGCGCTGCCCGAAATCAAGCGCGCTGCTGATGGCAGCCAGGACACGCTTTTATGCCGCGTGCGCGCCGATAACGGCCTTTATGGCTGGGGCGAGAGCGATTCATCTCCCCTAGTTTCGCTGGCGGCTTATGTGTTTCCAATGTCGCACTCGAACATCATCAACATCAATGAGGCGTTGCTCGGCGAGACGATCGATTCGGTAGAGGACGTGCATCGGTTGCGCGTTAAAGCCGGGGTATATGGGCTTGATGTACAGCAGCTTGATCATGCTGTTGCCGCGGTCGATATCGCTTTGTGGGATCTTGCAGGGAAGCATCTTGAGCTGCCGGTGTACAAGATGCTTGGGTATGAGAGGGCTTATCCCAAACTGCCGTATGCGAGTGTGTTGTTTGGCGATACGCCGGATGAAACTCAGATGATTGCAGCGGATCTGCGAGAGCGTGGTTTTGCGGCGGCGAAGTTTGGTTGGGGGCCGATGGGCCATGGAACTGCTGCGAACGATGTGGCGCTGGTTGCTGCTGCTCGCGAGGGCATGGGGCAGCAGGCTCAGGTGATGGTGGATGCGGGTGTTGTGTGGGGTGATGATGATGCGACGGCGTACGACCGTGCGGTGAGCTTCGCCGAGTATGGGATCACCTGGTTGGAGGAGCCGCTTTTGTCAGATGAGGTTGATGCTTACAAGCGGCTTACGGATCGTAAGCCACCGGTTCCAATCGCCGCTGGTGAAGGTGCTGACTTTTTCCGATCTGCCGATGATTTGATGCTGAACGGTGGCATTGATTTCGTGCAGATTGATGTTGGGCGTACTGGCGGAATTACGGTTTGTGATCGTATTTGCAAGCGTGCGCAGGAACTGGATATTCAGTATGTGAATCACACGTTTAAGTCGCATCTACAACTAGCGGCGTCGCTGCATGTGTTCGCTGGGGTGGAGGCGTTTCAGTTGATGGAGTATCCAGCGGGTGATTCGCCGCTTGTTCTTGGGTTGACTGCCCCGACTGGCTTGCCGGTGAATGCTGAGGGGATGGTGGATTGTCCAGAGACTCCGGGGTTGGGCGTTGACGTGAACTTGAACACGGTGCGCGAGTATTTGCAGCCGGTGAAGATTGAGGTTGCTGGGAAGGTGTTGCACGAGACGCCTGCGGTCTAAGGCATCTGCCATGCAGGCACTTAGCGCAAGGCGCTGGGGTGCCTGCCGCACGGGCACAGCGTGAGCTGGCATTGAGCGCAAGGCGCGGGAGGGTTGGATTCTCATTCCGATACATGCGGGGTCTGCGATTTTTTCCCTTCGATAAGCTCAGGGGAGCTGGGTATGACGGACGGGGTGGGGCCGCGTAAGAGGTGAGTGCGTGGCTAATGTTGGTGTGGGAAGAGCGGGTCTTAGACCCGCCGCTACCGTTGTTGTGTTGGAGACGTATGTGGTGTGATCGACTTCAGGTATGGGCGTGCCTGGATTCCGGCCTACGCCGGAAAGACGTTGGGGGTTGGCGCGTTGAATGTGGCGTAAGACTAGGCGGCGGAGGACTCTTCTTCGTCTCGGTTTGCGCCTATGCCCAGTGGTGGTGGCATCTTTTTGCCTTCGACGTCGAGGAGGACGACGGGGGCTCCATCGGCTATTGTGTCAGCGTCGATGATGCAGCGTTGGACGCCTTCCATGGACGGAAGTTCGTACATTACGTCCAGTAGTGATTCTTCGACGATGGAGCGTAGTCCACGGGCACCGGTGCCGCGTTGTTTGGCTTCTGAGGCTGTGGCGACGAGCGCTGCGTCCGTGAATTCGAGGTCGACATCGTCCATCTTCAGGAGTGCCTGGTACTGGCGTGCGAGGGCGTTGCGTGGCTCTGTCATTATCTTGACGAGCTCTTCTTCTGTCAGGTCTCCGAGTCCCACTATCAGCGGGATGCGCCCGATGAACTCTGGGATGAAGCCGTACTGAAGCAGGTCGGCGGGTGTGACTTTTGTCATCAATTCTTCTGGAGTTGGGGCCTCTTCATCGCCGGTGCCGAGGGATCGTGAGCCGAACCCGAAGCTGGACATGTTGTAGCTAAGTCTTCGCTCAATTACGCCTTCTAGATCTTCGAATGCGCCACCCAGAATGAACAGGATATTGGCGGTGTCGATCTGCAGGAATTCCTGGTGTGGGTGCTTCCGACCGCCTTGCGGAGGTACGGATGCAACTGAGCCTTCGAGGATCTTGAGCAGCGCTTGCTGCACACCTTCACCGGAGACGTCTCTGGTGATTGATGGGTTGGCAGTTTTGCGGGCGATCTTATCGATCTCATCAATGTAGATGATGCCCTGCTCGGCACGTGGAATATCGAAGTCTGCGGCCTGGATCAGGCGTAGGAGGATGTTCTCCACGTCTTCACCAACGTAGCCGGCCTCGGTGAGCGAGGTGGCGTCTGTGATGGCGAATGGGACGTCGAGGATCTTGGCGAGGGTCTGGGCCAGATATGTCTTGCCGCAACCAGTTGGGCCAACCAGCATGATGTTGGTCTTCTGGAGTTCTACTTCTGGGTCTTCAGCGGGGCGCCATACGCGCTTGTAGTGGTTGTAGACGCCAACGGATACGACGCGCTTGGCCTTTTCCTGGCCGATGACGTATTCGTTGAGGCGCTCAAAGATGTCGCGGGGGGTCTTGGGGCGGTCGGTGGGGGCGGCTTCTGTTCGATCGTCAGTGACGATGTGGTGGCATCTGACAACGCACTCATCGCAGATGAATACGCCCTTGCCTGGGCCAGCGATCAGGCGTTGAACCTGTCGCTGAGGCTTGGAGCAAAATGAACACGAATAGCGATCGGACACTGTTGTGTCGTCGCCACCGCCGCCGCCTATTGTATTGTCGCCGCCATCACCGGAATTGCTGGTCATACACTCTCAGCCTGGGCTAATGCCTTTTATTGTCTACACGGGGTCGTCCACACGGGTTGTCCCGTCCCTCAACCCACCAACCACGCGGCTGGCGGGTAAATCGCTAGTCCTTTTTACTATCCTCAGAGGACTCCGATTCTTCACTTTGATCACTTTGGGCCTGAGGGTCGAATACTTCGTCCGCGAGGCCGTAATCAACTGCCTGCTCAGGAGTCAGGAAGTTGTCCCTATCCGTGTCTCGTGCAATCCGCTCGTATGACTGCCCGGTTCGTTCCGACAGGATGCGCCGAAGCTGGTCCTGGATTCGGAGTGTTTCACGGGCGTGAATTTCAATGTCGCTGGCTTGTCCAGATGCGCCACCAGATGGCTGGTGAATCAGGACGGTTGAGTTAGGAAGCACAAAGCGCTTGCCCTTGGTGCCGGCGGTGAGAAGAATTGTCGCCATGCTTGCGGTGAAGCCAATTGAGTAGGTTGCGATGTCGCATGGGATGGACATCATGGTGTCGTAGATCGCCAGACCGGAGTAGACAACGCCACCGGGTGAATTGATGTACAGGTTGATGTCTTTTTCCGGGTCTTCCTGGGCGAGGTAGAGCAGCTGCGCAACAATCAGGTTTGAGACCTGGTCGTTGATAGGCGTGCCAAGGAAAACGATTCGGTTGCGAAGCAGCAACGAGTAAATATCATATGCGCGTTCGCCGCGAGCACCTGATTCGACGACCATTGGAATGATGTCGTTAGTGATCGGGGTGTTCTGGGAAACCTGATTATTTGCTATGTACTGGGGCTGAAACAATGTTTTGATTCTCTCGGATGACGGGTTGGCTACGAGGTTATTTTATTTATCTTTTTATTGTGGAGAGGATGACTTCGGCTTTTTCTTGGCCGGAGTCTTTTTCTTTGTTGCAGTACCGGATTTCGCGGTTGCCTTCTTAGCAGGTGTCTTCTTTTTTGGCTTTGCCAGAGCTTTCGCTTCCGGGGCAGATCCCAGTTCTGGCTGGTCCTGCGTTGCAATCTCTACGAGCCGGGTCAGCGCCGACCGTCTGCGGAGCATTGTTGAAATCGAATCGCGAGCGCGATCGGTTTCGTATTGTGCTCTGTCAGCCGGGGATGTCGCTGCCTGTTTCATTTGATTGATCTCATCACGGAGATCTTCTTCTGAAACTTCTACCGATTCTGCGTTTGCGAGTTCCTCCACAACCAGTGCCCTGATCAACCTTGTTCTTGCAGTTTCTTTGGCCTCCGCGACAAATTCATCGGGGGATTTGCCTATGCCAGTCATGTAATCCTGCAATGACATGTTGAATTGTTGCAGTTGCTGTTGTTGCTCACTCAGCACATGTTCGGACTCGTGCTCGATGGTAATTGGAGGGATTTCCACGGTGGAAGATTCCACCATTGCGTCCACTGCTTTGTCTTCAAGTTGTCGGGTGAAGAAATTCTTCACTTCAACTTCAAGGTCAGTGGTGATCTTGGCTTTGAGTTCATCTAGCGTCTCAAAGCCCTCAGCAACGCCGTTGGCGAAGTCATCGTCTAGTTCGGGGAGGACTTTCTTCTTTACTTCAGAGACTGAAATTGAGAAGAGTGCTGTTTCACCTGCAGCATCGGGGTTTGGGTAGTCGTCGGGGACGATGAGGGAGAACTCTTTTGCTTCTCCCGCTGACATTCCAATTACTTCTGTTGAGAATCCCGGTACCGGGTAGGTGGCTTCCGCGAAGATCACGTACTCCACGTTGTCAGAAGACATGAACTCTTTGTCACCAGCGGTGGCGGTCAGCTTCTCTAGAACGGCCATATCATCAAGTTCAGCAGCACCCTCTTTTGGCTCCCAGGTGGCGTTGCCTTCCCGGATGCGTGTGAGGGACTCTTCAACCTGCTCATCTGTGATGAGGTCAGGCTTGTCGTCAAAGCGGATGGCATTGTAGTCGCCAAGCTCAACGGTGGGTGTGAGCGGAACTATTGCTTTGATCTTTGGGGCGGGGTCGCGCTCCAGCACTTCCACACGTGGGGTGCCGGCTGCTTCGATGTCGGCCTCTTCGATGGCATCTCGGACCACATCAGGGACCATAGTTTCGAGAGCTTCTTCGATCAGGCGATTCCGACCAAATGCGCGCTCGAAAACCTGGCGCGGGGCTTTGCCCTTGCGGAATCCTGGTACAGCCACACGATCAACAAGGCTCTTGTAAGCCTTGGCCATGTGCTCCTCTAGGGACTCGGGGCCGACCTCAATATTGAGGGTGGCTTGTCGGTCAACAATTTCGTCTTGAGTAACGTTCACTCAGTTCTCCGGCGGGACGCGAAAAAGCGAGGAGCCAACTAGTTTCGGGACTCAATCCACTATAGCACGAGGCTATGCGGGATCACTTGTCCCTTATGGCACCTATTTCGCTGTTTCGCTAACTACTATTCCTAGCTCGTCTAATTGTTCGTCGTCGACGCGTGACGGAGCCTCAAATAGAGGGTCCACCGCGGTCTGCGTCTTTGGGAACGCAACTACTTCTCGGATGTTCTGGCCTGTCAGCGCCATCAATAGCCTATCAATCCCAAGGCCTGCTCCGCCATGTGGCGGTGCTCCGTACTCAAATGCCCTGAGGAGATGGCCAAATCTTTCTTCTACTGCTTCACGAGAGTATCCGATGAGAGCGAAGACTCGCTCCTGAATCTCGCGATCGGTGATGCGTATGCTACCGCTGCCCAGTTCAATTCCGTTGCAGACCAGGTCATAGAGCTGACCAACTACGGATCCGGGGTCTGATTCGATTCTATCTTCGTGTCCTGGCTGGGGTGACGAGAACATGTGGTGCATTGCGCCCCACTTCTCGGTTACGGGATCCAGCTCGAATAGCGGGAAGTCCAGCACAAAGAGGTAAGAGACTTCGTTGGGGTCGATCAGATCGAGTCGTTTTGCCATCTCGCCGCGCAGGTTTGAGAGCGCGGTGTTCACGACGCCAGTTGCTCCGGCCACCATAAGTATGAGGTCGCCAGGCTTTGCTCCAGCCCGGTTAGCCATGGCTTTGATGGTATCTAGCTCAACGTGCGATTTGATAACGGTCCTGACGTGGTCAGGCTCCAGCGCGTCGATGGACTCCGCCTCGTCAGAGAGAGCGATGAACATCATTCCGTGAGCGCCACTGGACTTTACGATCTCTGTGAGCTCGTCGATGGTCTTGCGAGGGTAGGAGGCGCATCCGGGCGCAGTGAATGCTCGCACTGTTCCGCCGCTGCTGACTACGGACTTGAACACGGCAAATCCGGAATCTTCCGCAAGGTCAGAAAGCGTCGAAAGCTCAAGGCCAAATCTCAAGTCAGGCTTATCGGAGCCGAATCGCTCTATTGCCTCGTTGTAGCTCATGCGCGGGAAGGGCTTCTGGAGTTGGACGCCTGGAATGGCCTTCTCGGTTACCCAGATGTATAGCTCTTCAATCAGGTTGAGGATGTCTTCCTGCTCAACGAAGCTCATCTCCAGGTCAAGTTGGGTGTGCTCTGGCTGTCGATCGCCGCGCAGGTCTTCGTCTCTGAAGCAGCGGGCAATCTGGAAGTAACGGTCTATACCGGACACCATCAGGATCTGTTTGAGCTGCTGAGGTGACTGCGGCAGTGCATAGAACTCACCGGGATGCACGCGGCTTGGGACGAGATAGTCGCGAGCGCCCTCTGGAGTGCTTTTGGTGAGGATTGGGGTCTCAACTTCCAAGAAGCCTCGTTCGTCCAGATAGTCGCGCATTAGCTTGACGACCCGGTGTCGCAACTCAAGGTTTGCGTACATCTTGGGGCGGCGGAGGTCCAGATATCGATAGGTAAGGCGAGTGTTGTCGTCCACCTCTACGTCGTCTCTGATTTCAAATGGGGGCGTCTTGGAAGGGTTCAGGACGGTCAGTGCTGAGGCTGATACTTCAATATCGCCCGTAGGAAGGTCGGGGTTTTCGGCACCATCCAGCCGCTTCACTACTTCGCCCTTGATCTGGACGACCCACTCTGAGCGCAAGTCTTCTGCAAGGCGGTGTGCCTCTTCGTTTACGGACGGATTAAAGACCACCTGGACGAGGCCGGTGCGATCACGTAGGTCGATGAAGATGAGATTGCCGTGGTCGCGTCGACGGTTGACCCACCCGGAGAGGGTGATGGTTTTTCCGGCGTCTTCTACTCGGGGTTCACCGCATTCGGTGTCTCTAAGCACCTGGAGTTGTTCCTTCCTGAAGCCGGGGCACGTAGCAACGTGCCCCTACGTTTGGGTGGGGCATGTCATGCGCCCCTGCGCCGATAGCGGGCGAGCTGCCCGAATTGTGTCAGTTTGGCTGGGTGGTCTATTGCTGGCGGTTGCTGGTCCTGTGGTCCACGAATTTCCATGCGGCGCCGACGACTACGCTGGCGAGCATTAGCTTTACGAGATCACCGGGGATGAATGGGTACATAGCGGAGGAGAAGAGTTCGCCATCTGCTGGCCAGCCGAAATCGAACACTGATAGCCAGATGAGTGCGGGGACGTAGAGGGCCAGTCCTCCGAGAAGCATTGGCCAGAGGCTTCGGCTTCGGTTCCAGCCGTGCTGAGAGAGAAATCCGACGAGGGTGGTTGAGAGGATGAATCCAAGGAGATATCCGCCTGTGGCACCGTGAGCAATGTAGTCCCAACCGTTGTTTCCGCTTGCGAAGACGGGGAGGCCTGCCATGCCGACGAGGTAGTAGCCCACCGCACCTGCTGCGCCCCATCGCCAGCCCAGGACGCCGCCCATCATGAGGACGCCAAAGGTCTGGAAGGTGATTGGGACGGGGTTGTCAGGGAGAAAGAACTTGGCCTGCGCCAGCAGCGACAGCGCAATGATGAAGACAACGGTGACGGCGATCTTTCCGGGGGTATTGATCCCAAAGAGACATGATTCCATCAGCGAGGGGCTCTCATCTTCGAGAAGAAGCCATCGCTTCAATGAACCGTTTGCGACTAATGCGCGTGGGGAGGCGGTTGCCTGCATTCTATTTCTCCGGTGACAGGTGGCGAGTAGACGAGACTACTAAAGGGGTGCCGAGAGGGCCTTGCACCCTCACAGCTTCATTTCAGAGTTTCGTATTGCGGGGAGGACTATCCAGGTAGGCCGAACTCTCGTTTGCGGACCGTCAGGTTCACAAATGTTTCGGTCTTGCGTACGCCGGGGATGCGGCCAACACTCTCACGTAGGAATCGTCCTAGGTGCTCGGGGTCGGGCATGACAACCCAGGCGAACATATCGAAAGAGCCAGTTGTCACGGCTACCCAGCGTGTGGCGGAAAGCTCGGCAAGGCTGTCTGCGCATTCGTCAATCTTGTCGGGGTCGACCTGGATTCCAATGAGTGCTTCAGACTCAAATCCCATAGATTTGGGATCAGGGAGGGCGACTACTTTAATGATTGACTCGGTGACCAATCTGTTGAGTCGGCGGCGTACTGTGCCTTCAGAAACACCTACGTCGCGGGCAATTCGTGCGTTGGAGGCGCGCCCATTGTCCTCGAGAATGTGTATGATTTGACGGTCAAGGTGATCCATTGAGTCATTTGCCTATTCTTAAATGTTTTCAGGCCTGAAAACCAGTGTGGTAAATCGCTTTTATTGCATGATTCAGCAGAAATGGGAATCTGTGACTAATGATACCGCTGAGTGGCAACGGTGGAAAGGGTGAATCCCTACGATATCCGTCGGCATCGTATATTTGGCGCCAAAGATAATAGTGCGAAGTAGCAGTAACATTAGTGACGCAGCGGGAAATACTCCCGGATGCGACACAGCAGGCATTTTTGCCGGGAGTCATAAATGACGACTGAAAGTACATCCCTCCTATCTGTCACGGAACCAGCGACGCTCAAGTTGAAAGAGATTCTTGACGAGCAGGGAACGCCTGACGCATATCTTCGAATTACTCTCGCACCAGGTGGCCACGGCGGCGCACAGTACATCCTTGGCCTTGAGGCGGATGCTGACAGTGACGACGTTGTTGTTGACGCTGGTGGAGTCCGAGTCCTGGTAGACGCAGACAGCGCCCCTTTGATTGAGGGCACCAACATCGACTACGTTGATGGTTTCCAGCGCAGTGGCTTTGTCATCTCTAACCCCAACATCGAGAGTGGTGGCGGTGGCGGTTGCGGCGGCACCGGTGGTTTCGCTTGCGGCGGCGGCGGTGGCGAAGCAGAGGCCCAGCAGGGCGGTTGCGGCGGCGGTGGAGCCGGTGGTTGCGCTTGCGGCGGTGGTGGCGGCGGACATGCCCACGGCGCAGAGGAAGACGAGCATGCTCAGGGTGCACCTCAGGCTGGCGGATGCGCCTGCGGCGGTCACTAGACCTTTAGTTAGATTTGTATAAGAGAGCGGCTTCCGAGCCGCTCTCTTTTTTATGGAGTCTAATGAGAAGGGCAGGTTTCAAACCTGCCCCTACCTACACATGTTAGAGGCGCAGGCTGATAGTGTGACCCTCGCAAATGATTGAATGGCTCGCTCCCGCAATAGGTAGTCCCGCAACTTTCTCCATTGTCACATTCGGCGATAAGGCGATCCTTTCTCGCTTTGGCCTCAGCTCATCGAGCCTGACGTTGTTCGTGGGGCTGAATCAGGCTCTCTTCGGGACGGTGGTTCTTTTCTTCGCTCCCCTGAATGGAATCGATGTGGGCGACGTGCTGGGTGGGCTTGGCTCGGGGGTATTCCAGGGGCTGGGGCTGATCCTGATGTTCTTCATGCTCAAGCGTGAAGAGGCATCGCGGGTCATTCCTGTTTTTCAGACCAGTCCGATTTTTGTGGCGCTGCTGGCCACGGCGTTTCTTGATGACTCCATCAGCGTGATTCAGTGGATGGCTGTGTTGCTGGCGGTTGTGGGAGCCATAGCTGCGTCCACGACCAGGTCGTCGGTGAGCGGTAGTTTTCGACCGCGGCCGATATTCGGGGTGCTGATTCTGGCGGCTGCGTCGGTTGCGGTGTCGCAGATTTTTCTTGAGATAGCGACCGATGAGATGTCGGTCTGGAACACGGTGACCCTGCGAGGCTGGGGCATGGCGGGGGTTATGAGCATCGCGTTCGCGCGTAGAACGAACCTGCAAGAGCTCGGCAGCTTTCTTATGGTGCCGAAGCATGGTGGACTGCTGATCCTGACGGAGGGTGTGCTGGCGGTGGCCGCGAGCGTGCAGTTGATCTTTGCTATCTCTCGGGGGCCGGTATCGCTGGTGGCGGCGATTTTCGGGACGCGGCCGGGGTTCATGTTTGTGCTGGGTCTGGTGGGTAGCAAAGTCTATCCGAGCTTCTTCGATGAAGTGTTCGATCGCACGGAGTTTTTGATTAAGCTGGCGGCTACGACGCTGATCGTGACGGCGATCGTGCTAATCGCTACCGGCTAGGGATCTGCCATGCAGGCACTGAGCGCGGAGCGCTGGGGGACTCGCTGCTAGAGTGGGTTGATTGGTTGATGTCGCCGACCTTTGACGGGGCGGCTGACTCGTCGGGATCTGCGACAGGATGGCTGGCGTTGATGCGGTGATGGCGAGTGGGCGGATTGCTAGCGCGCCCTCACCCTAGCCCTCTCCCAGACGGAGAGGGGAGTGCCTGCCGCACGGACATAGGCCGCAGAGCGGCGGAAGAGGAACAGCACCCTCACCCTCTCCCATTTCGGGAGAGGGGATAAGAACGGTTAGTCTTCGATTACGGGGACGATTAGGCGTGAGGGCATGCTGGCTTCGTGGAAGACGGTTTGTTTTGCGGTTTTGAGTTCGGCGTCTGACCAGTAGTCTTTCCCGGTGTTGTGGTTGCGGTCGAAGTTTGGGAAGTCTGAGCTTGAGACGTCCAAGCGGAGTCGTTGGCCGGGTTTGAAGAGGACGCCTACTGGGTTGAGTTGGACGGTGTATTCGTTGGGGGTGTTGGGCTCGATTAGGGATGGGGTATCGTAGCCGTTGCGGTACTGGGCTCGCATTATGCCGTAGGTGAGGTTTACTGCTACGCCGTCTTCGTGGACGATGACTAGTTTGGCTGTGAAGTCTGTGTCGAGGGCGTCTGAGGCGGCCCATAGCTTGAGGGTTACGGGGCCGATTAGGCGTAGCTCTTGCTCGAAGGGTGCGGTCTGGTAGACGAGTACGTCGGTTCGGCCGTCCAGGACGGCCTGGTTGCGGGGTGTTGCCTGGGCGTCGATGTCCATGACGCTCATGACGGGGTCGCGTGGGTCGTATGAGTACTTGTCTGGCTGCGAGTCGGCTGGGCTATCAAAGGTTAGCGAGCCGTCGCCGCGAGGTGTGTTGGCTTTGCCGCCGCTGCTCAGGAACATGTCGCGATACTGCGTCCTTGCCAGCGGCCATTCGTTCTCTGTGCGCCAGCGGTTCTCGTTGAGGATGAAGAGTCGGACTGGCGCTTCGTTGGCGTAGCCGTTGTCCATGTCCTTGAACTGCCAGTCGTACCAGCGGGTGATGAGGTTTACCCAGTTCTCGGCAGCTTGAGGACCGTAGTCGATTGGCCCGAGATCGCGGTGGAGTTCCGTCATCATGTGGCTCCACGGGCCGACCACGATGCGGTGTTGGTCGCGCGTGTTTGCGGGGCCGTTTTCGACCATTCCGGAGAACTGGTTCACGGTGCCAATTACGCGGTCCCACCAACCGGTGAAAGTTGCCGTTGGGACGGTGACTTTGGGGTGGATGTCACGGAACTTCCAGACTTCCTGGTTCTGCTGCGAATAGTAGGCTCGTAGTTGTGGTGTGAGATCGGAGAATGGCTCGTCTGGCATGTCGGCGAATGGTAGTGACCAGATATACTTGCCGCGCTCAACTTCTCGCCAATATCGAACTGCCTCGAAGGGATCCTGGGGGCCGTGCGGCGCGCCGGATCGACGGCGCATGTCTGCGGCCATCATGTAGGTCCACTCGAGGCGTCGGCCGGTCTCGAAGACGCCGAAGTTCATGTCCAGTGAGTCTGTGCCCATGCCGCTGGCGTGGAGGGCTTTGAGGCCGGGTGGCTGGCGTTCTGCGAGTCGCCATGCGCACCATGCGTCGTAGGAGTGGCCCCACGTGCCGACCTGGCCGTCGCTGGAGGCGAGTTGTGCTGCCCACTCAACGGAGTCGTAGCCGTCATCGGCGTCGAACGTTAGATCGTTGTCCATGAACTGCCAGCGGAACTCGCCGCCGGAGCTGTATCGACCGCGGATGTCCTGGTTGACGACGGTGTAGCCGCGAGATGCGAGGGTCTGAGCGGCACCGGAGTAGCGCGGATGCTGCTTCCAGTAGGGGGTGCGCAGGAGGAGCGTTGGGAACTTGCCACCGCCAGCCGGTTTGTAGACGTCAGCCTTGAGGACGGTGCCGTCACGCATCTCAACGGACTGATCCTCATCACGTTGAACCGCCATATTGTCGCCGTGTGTCACGACCATAATTTAGCCTCCAGTGCCTTGCGAGATTACTTCGCGTGTGCCTTCAATTAGCCGTTTGCCTTCAAGCGGTGGGCCAAGTGCCAGCGCTGCGTCCAGATCGGCTAACGCGCCTGGTACGTCTCCGGCGGAGTTGCGGGTGATTGCGCGGGTGATCAGCGGTGCCCACTGTCCCGGTGTTAGTTCGACAACTTTATCGACATCGAAGAGGGCCTGGTCGAACTTGCCCAGGGCGATATTGGCGTCGGAACGGAGGGTGTATCCGATGGGCTCGTCGGGGGCGAGATTAACGGCGGTATGGCCGTCAATAAGTGCCAGTTCTGCGTTGCCTACGTTGAGGTAGAAGAAGCCGCGCTCTACGTAGCGATTGAAGTTTCCGGGATCGAGTTGGAGCGCCATTGAGAAGTCGGACTCGGCGTCATCGAGGCGTCCTGCTCGCTGGAAATTGAGGGCGCGGTTGTTGTAGAAGCTGGGCTGGTTGGGGTCGATTTCGATTGCCCGATCGAGCGCGTCGATGCCTTCGGCGTAGAAGCCCTGCTGCAGGTAGATGTAGCCTCGCTCACCGTAGGTCCAGGCGACGTTGGGGGTGAGGCCAGCGACTTCGAACGTCTCTTCTGCGCGGTCGAGCTCGCTCAGCGCGTCTTCGTAGTTGCCAGCGTCGATGTCGGCGATGATTTCATCGAAGCTGATGGCGTTATCGCCGCGGAAGAATAGCGCGATGACGATGACGGCGATGATTCCGCCGACGGCGACTGCGCCGATGGCTGTGTAGCGGTTTAGGGCAAAACTCATTAAGAAGTCACGCTTTGAACAATCTGAATATCAATGAAGTAGTAGCTTGATGGTCGCGCTATTCCGTGGGATTGAATAGAGGCTAATCAATCAGGCTGGCTCGCATGATTTCGATGGCTACTCTCATCTCTTCAGGCGGGTCCAACGCCAGAGCACTATCGAGATCTGACAGTCCCACATCAATGTTGCCCAGCATTAATTCCGCCACACCTCGGGCAAGGTAACCTCTGGGATTCTCGGGAGCCATTTCGAGTAACTGATTCGCATCCCTAATTGCGGCGCCTGGATCGCCTGCATCGTTGAAGGCGTAGGCCCGCTTGAACAGTAGGCCGGGGACATCCGGAGCAAGTTCGATCGCACGATTGAAATCATCAATCGCAAGTTCAGCTCTCCCGGTGTTGTAGTAAAGCATTCCGCGCTCTTGAAACCTGGTGAAGTTACTGGAATCCAATGAGATGGCAGAGCTGAAGTCAGATTCTACGTTTTCGATATCACCAGAACGTTCGTACGCCAGTCCACGGTTTTGATACGTGGATGGATTTTCAGGAGCGGCATCAATCGATGCGGTGAGGTTCGCAATCGCCAGTCCGAATCAAATCCCACACCAGTCTTCTCATCAAATTCCTCGGCTTCATCAAAATTCCTTTCGCTAATTGCCCGGTATATTGATTCCGATGATGGGAGAGTGTCGTAGTTGAATATCGCATAACTTACCAACGCCGTCAGGAGAACGGCGGCAATCACCGGGATTCGATAACGCTTTTTCTCGTGCCAGCGAAGCTGCTCGATTGTCGAGTCAGTTTTTGACGTTGAATCGAGTTGGGGCGAATATCTCACGCTTAGCTCCTCACCGAGACCATCGCCCTGTCATTTAGGCCAGGGGACTTTCATGCCTTCGTGGCCCCAGACCAGGTCGCCGGCCCAGACGGAGCGGGCTTCTTTCTCGTTTGCTTCAGCTGATGCTGGGAGGGCCAGGCGTGCGCCGATGTGGACCATTACGAGTTCTTTTACGCCGGCTTCTTCTGCTGTTTCTGCTGCGCTTTTGATACTGCAGGTGGCAAGTTCGTGGTCGGTGCCGCCGATTTTATCGTGGGATTCCCAGCACATGATCATCATGACGTCTGCGCCGCGGGCGAGTTCGGTGACGGTGTCGCAGGGGGCGGTGTCGCCGGTGATGACCACGCTGCCTTCATCGGTGTCGACTCGGTATGCGAGCGAGTCGAGGAATGGCTGGACGTGGTCGGCGGGTGCCCCGGTTATTCGGTAGCGGTCGTTTTCTATGAAGACGCCGGGGCCGATGTCCTTTGGTATGACGAGCGGCTTGGAGCGGGGCAGTATGCCGCCGCGGTCGGCGTAGGTGACGTGGCTACCGGGGTGGCCGACGCGGGCTTTCCAGTCGTGGCGGAAGAGGCCGTAATCCTCGTCGATGATGCCGTTGGTGAACTCTTCGGTGAGGGTGGGGCCGTAGACCATTAGTTCACGGTCACGGGGGACCATCTGGTCCCAGCGTGTGAGGATGAACGTTGGGAAGTCGGCATCGTGGTCGAAGTGGTGGTGGGTGAAGACGACGGTATCGATATCGGTTGGTTTGATGCCGTTCTGGACGAGTTTCCAGGTGGTGGCGGGGCCGCAGTCGAAGAGGATCTTCTCGCCAGCGATGTCGATGAGGTGGGCGCTGCCGAATCGGTCGGGTGTGGGCGATGGGGTGCCGCAGCCGATGATTGTGATGTCTGGTTTGAGGGATTGTTTGGCGCCCATGTGTGTGGGTTGTTCCTTGGTGGTTTGGGGCGTTGTTCGCGTTGCGTGAGGGGTTACGCATTCATCCTAATGTTCTAGCCCCTGCTTTTGGGGTGCCTGCCGCACGGGCATTGACCGCGGGGCGGTGAACAGCCTTAGCAGCCTTCTCCCCCTGGCCCTCTCCCCAAATGGAGGGCCGTTCATAATTTAAGTACTACACCTCCGGTGGAGTACTGGGTGACAACACCCCGGACACTTCACACTTTCATTCCAGGTCTGGGACAACGGCATCAGCGATGATCGTCATGATCAACTCACAACGCCCTTACCCGGCAGGTGCACCACCGCCAACACTGCCGGCTCGTCGGAAACTATCTCGGAGTAATGGCCTTTGCCGGTTTGATCCTCCACCAAGAAGGTCTGTCCGGCAGCAAACCGACGCTTCGTACCGTCGCTCACCGTGATCTCAAACTCTCCCGACACTACGATTACATACTGCGCAACCGGCGTCGGATGCCACGCACCGGCCGATCCCGGCCGAGCCATCAGAAACCCGAACCGTGTCGCATCTTCAAGGTCCGACACGAATACCGGATCGGCCGGAGGCGCGTAATCCACTTCCTGGAACGACACCTCGACCGTCTCGAAGTGGCTCTCGCCGTTCTCGTCTGAGTAGATTCGTTGGTACGTCGTCGTCATCGATCCACCTGTCCTATCGGTTCAAGAGGGTCGTTCATAATTAAATGAATCAGTAACCTGCTCGGTTACCTTCGTCTTTGATAACTGCATCGATCCAGTCCGAGACAACCGATGCTACTTCTATAACAGCGTCCTTATTGGTTCTATTTGAGTCTACGGGTACGTTGTACTGATGATCAGCGCCCTCGACGACGTGCAGAGTTGTTGGGGCGCTAAGACTGCTAAGCACCTGTTGAAGCTCAGTGATGACAGTTAGGTCGTCGGCCCCCCCTTGAACGAACAGCATGGGGTTCTTTATATGACGTAGATGTTCCGTTGGCTCCTTCAGCAGCTCGCGCCATTTCATCGGAAAAACGAATGGCACGAAAGCCATCGCATTTTTAGTTTTTCCTTGGGCCGCCAAGAGAGTAACTATCTGACTACTCATCGACCTGCCTCCAACGAAGAATGGCAGATCGCGAGCAAATTCCCCCGCCTGCTTCAACGCTGACTCTGCCGTGTCCAGCAGCACTGGAAGAGGGTCTGGTGAGACTTCCCAATCTGGCAGGTGGTAGGACTCAGAGTACGGATAATTGAATCGGAAAGTGGCGACGCGATTGTTCGCCAATGCCTCCGCTATATTGTTCATGAGGGGGTGTCGCATCGGACTATGTGATCCGTGATCGAACAATAAGAGTGCTTTGGCGTCTTGCGGGCACTCTAGAACCGAAGATACTTTAGGACCACCCTCATATGCTTCGAATTGGAGTTCGTTCATTTCTGTGGGCATTGTGTTAATCCGGTCTGACGATCTTGACGATAACAATGCTTGAGATGGACCCGAAGCCATCCCCGTCATCTCCAATTCTAGAAGATGATCGCCTTCAATTGACAGGTCAGAGGATCATTCAACATTCGTATTCCCTTGATCATCATCTGTACGTTAATTATGAACGACCCTCCAGAGGGAGAGGGGAGTGCCTGCCGCACGGGCACAGCGTGAGCTGGTATTGGGCCGCGGGCGGCAACAGCCTTAGCAGGCTTTCACGTTAGCCTAACTGGCGCCAGTCTCCGCTTACTCGGTCGTAGCGGGTGTGTAGTTCTTTGACGGCTTCGGGGGCGATTGGGAGTTGGTTGTCGATCAGGTTTATGTTGGAGACCATGTGGGCTGGGCGCTGGGTTCCGATGATGCAGACGTCTACTTCTGGGTGGGCGTATGTGAAGCCCATGGCGGTGAGGATGCGGTCTTCTGGCTCGGATGGTAGTTCGCCGTCCTGGAGCATGGTCTGGGCGCGGGCGTAGTACTCAGCGGTGTATTCCGGGATGTGGCTGTAGGGCTGCGGGTCTTGTGCAGCTCCCCAGACCGCGTTGCCGATGGGGCGCTTGATTATGACGCCCATTCCCTGCTTTTCAGCGCCGGGGAGGATCTTGTGACGGGCGCCCTGGTCGACGAGGTTGAATGATGTCTGGAGGGTGTCGAAGAGGCCGCTTTCTACTGCCCATTCAGCGTTTTCGTTATCGCCGGAGTAGCCGATGAAGCGGGTTTTGCCAGCGGCTTTGGCGTCCTGGATGGCTCGGATTACGTCGCCTTTTTCGAGGACGTCGACGGTGCATGAGTGGAGTTGGACGATGTCTACGTGGTCGGTTTTCATGCGCTCGAGACTGCGCTCGATGCTGGATGTGACGAGTTCAGCGGTCCAGTCTTCGCCGTCGCCCCGTGGGAGGTAGTGGCCTGCTTTTGTTGCGAGTACGAATTCGTCACGGCGTGACGCGACGGTTGCGCCGATCATCTCTTCGCTGATGTCGTAGCAGGCTGCTGTGTCCAGGAAGTTGATTCCGGCGTCGAGGGCTGAGTTGATGACGTTGGCGGCTTGTTCTGTGTCGCTCATGGTGAGGTTGAAGCCGATTTCTGAGAGGCCGATGCCGAGCTTGCTGACGTTGAGGCCGGTTTTGCCGAAGGGTACTTGTTCCATGGGATTGGGTTTCCTTTTTTTGTCGCCCCGAATTGCGTGCCCCGCATTTTGCGCAGTATCAGGGCGTCATTCCCTTGAAAAAGGGAATCCAAAAGTTTGGACGGTCATTTTGTTTCATGATTCGCGAGGGCATCATTTCACGAATGTGGTTGGTTCGGGAACGGGCGTGGCTGGTATATGGAGTCGGTTGGCTTGTTCGATGGGTGCGCGGGATGTCTGCCACACGGGCAATTTTGGGGAACAGGGGCAGTGTGATCGCGGTGGGTCGTTCGTAGATGGGGCGCGAGCGATCGTCTCAACCGGCAGAGGCCCTCACGTCATTCGCGGAGCTTCTTTTCTCAGGGTGACATATCCGTTGGGGCTATGAATTTACCCTTATCGTGTCATTTCGATTGCGTAAACCAGTCCCAGAACTTTGATGCCTCGGCTACTGAGACTTTGATGTCTTCTTTGAGGAGGTATCGCTCGGTTACGAGTGCCTCACCTGCTACGCGGACGCGTTGGAGGTAGGCGTCTTTTGATGGGTAGCGCTCTTCTATTGAGGGGCGGGGGTCGCCGTCGGCTTCTCGTTGGGTGCGGGTGGCGGCGAAGGGGATTGTGCCTCCGGCGAAGACCAATAGCTGTGTTTCGCCCCCCTGTTTCGGCGTGTCGGAGGGTCCAGCCTGTGGTGGCGGCGATGGGGCCGGCGATTTCGGGGAGCATTACCCCGGCTATTTCGTTGCCGTCGGCGTCTACTGCGGAGACTAGTGATCCGAAGACTCCGCCTACTTGCGGTAGGAAGGTTGTTACCTGTTCGCGCGATTCCATTAGCCCGTAGTCCTGTCGGCGTGGGTTGGCGTGGTGGGCGGGGTAGTTGGCGTTGGGGATGCGGTTGAAGACGGTGGCTGGTTGTTGGGTGGGGACTGCGGTGCCGTCGTCGAGGCGGGGGTGTTTGCTGGGTGGTGGGGAGATGTCGTCGACGACCCACTGGTCGAGGTTGATGAGGCAGGCTCGGAGGAGTGGGTTGTAGTTGATGATGTTGCGGAGGTTTTGTGAGCGGTCTTGATCCATGTGGACTGCGGCTACTACTTCAGCCATTGCGATGTCGATGGGTGGCCAGACGCCGAGGCTGTGTTCGGTGCCGGTGAAGTGGTAGACGCGGGTGTTGGGGCCGGGGTCGATATCGCGTTCACCTGCGGGGTCGGTGTGGAGGAGCGAGGCGTCGCCGCGGTGGTATTCGGCGGATGTGTTTGTGTAGAAGATCTTGAGTTTGCTGTTGCGCTCATAGAGTCGGGCGTGGAGTGAGCCGGCTTCTTCCGTTTCGGTGTCGATTGTTGTGGAACTTGAGAACGGGAAGAGCTGGGGCAGCATGTTGTTGCGCTCTTTGGAGTTTTGGCCGAAGCGCTGGTTGAACTCGCCTCGCATACCGCCGGCTACGTTGGCGATGATGCCGTCCAGGGCTTCTCGATCTTCCTCGTCGAGATTGAAGTCGTTGTAGGCGTATGTGCGGAGGTAGCGGCCGGTCTGGGAGCGGCCGTAGGCGTATGCGTGTTTGATATTCGGCACGGGTGTGCGACCGCGGGGGTGCCGTGTTTGATCCACGATGTGCAGTCGCGCAGTGCTGCAAAGCTGAGGCCGAGGACGCGTGCACCTGTGGTTGTGTAGATGACCTGGTAGAGGCGGCCTTTTTCGAATTTTTCAGGGGCGCAGATGTAGTCGGGGTCTGGGACGTAGTTGCCATCGTCATCGATTCGGCCAAAACGCCAGTCGGCGCGAGGGACCGGCTCTGGTTCGTCTCGGACCTCTATGTAGGCGTCTGGCTCGTCCATATCGGCGGCCGGGTAGGCGCGGTGGCCTTTGTCGGAGAGGAGGAAGTTGTGGGTGTCGATGGGCGACTGCAGTTGGGAGTAGACGCGGCCGGTGATCAGCTTCGTGGTGCCATCTTGAGTGGGCGTAAGCGCGTCGGGGCCATCCATGGTGATTAGCGCCGGGTGCTTGGGGGCGTCTTTCTGCCAGCCGCAGGCCACGACTACGTAGCCGTTACGCATCAGGAAGCCGTCGCCGACGTCGACCTCCACATCGATGGGTGTGTTCTCGTTGATGGTAGGTCTGCTGGCCCGGTTGAAGTTTGGGAGGGCGACGCGGTTGCCTCGGTTTACGACTCGAGCATCATCTTGCCGCTGGCCTTGCTGCGATCGACGGGGAGGTGGGTTGAAATGTCTGCGGAGAACTCGACTAGACCGTCAGCGTTGCGGGGTGCGAGGGCTACGTCTGTGATGCGTTCATTGGCCGCGTGGGTGGGGTCGATGGCGAAGTGGAGGGTACCGCGGAGTTCCTCGTAGGGTCCGACGTCGCCCCATGACTTTCCATCGGCGAGCGGGCGGGTGAATTTGACATCGAATCCGGTCACCGACATTTTGGGTGTTCTCCTTCGCGAAGGACTGTGCGGTCGTCGTGCGTCAATATACCGGCTGATGGCGATTTGTCCAGTGCGGTGCGTTCGGCGGATGGCTTTGATGTGCCCGTGCGGCAGGTGCAACATGAGGCATAATTCGCCAAGAGAATAAGTGGCACACGAGATTGGAGCATTGGCATGGCGGCAAACCCATTTGATCTATCGGGCAAAGTAGCGTTTATCACCGGCGGCAACGGCGGGCTTGGGCTCGGCATGGGTATTGGGCTGGCGGAAGCCGGGGCGAGTGTTGTTGTGGCGTCTCGGGATGAGGCGAAGACGCGTGACGCTGTTACGCAGATTGAGGCGACTGGCGCGAAGGCTATGGGCGTTAGCTGCGATGTGGTGGACTCTGATTCGATTGCGAACGCAGTCGCGCAGGCGGTTGAGGCGTTTGGTGGGATCGACTTGCTGATCAACAATTCCGGGACGTCGTTTAGAGCGCAGCCGGAGGATATTCCTGAGGATGAGTGGGATCGGGTGATCGACACGAACCTGAAGGGGCCGTTTCTGGTGTCGAAGGCTGTCTACCCTGAGATCAAGAAGCGGGGTGGTGGGAAGATCATCAACATCGGCTCCATGATGTCGATTTTTGCGTCGGAGTACGCCAGTCCGTATGCCTCCAGTAAGGGCGGAATCGTCCAGTTCACGAAGGCGTGTGCGATTGCGTGGGCGAAGGACAAGATCAACGTAAATTCGATTCTGCCGGGGTGGATTCATACGGATATGACGGGTGCATTCCTGAAGATGTATCCGGAGCGAGAGGCGCTGATTTCCGATCGTACGCCGCTGGCTCGGTGGGGGCAGCCGCAGGAGTTGGCGGGGACGGCGGTGTTCCTGTGCAGCGCGGCGTCAGATTTTGTGACGGGCGCGGCGATTGCGGTCGATGGAGGCTATTCGATCAAGTAGTGCCTGCCGCACGGGCACAGCGTAGCTGGTACTTAGCAGGGCGCTGGGGGAACCGGTGATGCGGCGTTGAAGAGGGGCAGGTTTCAAACCTGCCCCTACCTGTTTTTGGGCGTCGCCGCAGGCTTGTTCGTCACGAAATGGGATTTGGTGCATCGAATTGGGGTATACATTCGGCGCGGCTTGCACTGTTCTGCGCATTGATCGTGGAGAATGACTTTGCTTTTCAACTCTCGCCGTCGCGCGCTGCTGATTTCGCTTGGGGCTATTACTGCTGTTGCCGCTATTGCTTGTGGGTCTGATGATCCGCCGGTGCGGATCCCTACACCGACTCCGTTTCCGACTAGCGCTGCTCAGCCGACTGCTACTCCGATACCAGCGACTGCTGTGCCGACGGCTAGCGTTGTTCCAACTGTTGATGTTCCTCTTGTTGTGGCTCCGACTGCGGTGGTGCCGGCAGCGATTGATGGTGGTGCGGGCCTGACGTCTGACAACTTCACGTGGGTGGTTGATGAGGTTGGCGTGGGGACGAAGCCGGCGATTGCTCTGGAACCGGAAGGTAACCCGATTATTGCGTTCATGCTTGAGGCGCAGATGGGGTTTGTGAAGGCGGCTGAGATCGTCTATGGCGCGTGGGTGGAGTCGCTGATTGCTGAGGGCTACTTTTACGGGCCGCTTGACGTTGATGTGAATCCCGATGGCGTGGCTTATGTGGCGTGGCACGATCATCAGGCGGAGCAGTTCCAGCAGAATCTTGGCCGATGTTGAGCTGTCGGTCCAGAGCGGCACGGGGTGGGCGCTGCAGACGCTGAGGGATGGTGGCCACGACGGTTGGGATACTCGACTGATTGTTGATGACAATGGTGTCGCACATATTGCGGCGATCGACCCTAAGGAGTTCAACGGTAAGGGCGTGGAGTACTACCGGGTTGAACCGGGCGAAGAAGTTGTTGTTGAGCAGGTTGGCAGCGGGTCTCTGACGTATAAGTTCGCGATGTCGGTGGATGTCGATTCCGCGGGGACGCCGTACGTGACGTACTACGATCAAGATACGAACGACTTGATTCTTGCTACTCGAGGCGAGTCCGGGTGGACGCTGGAGACGGTGGATGCCGAGGGAGACGCGGGGCAGTTTGCTGAGATCGTAATCGATGATGACGATCGAATTCACATCAGCTAAGCGACTCAGACGGGAAGCGGCGAGGTAGATATCAAATACGCAACTCGCTCGGCTGGTGAGACGGAGTGGGAGATTCGTGATGTGGATTCGCTTACGCAGCTCTTCTTTGGCTTTGAGGGTGCTCGCGAGATTACGTCTATCAAGATTGATGGCGATGGGAATCCCTAGATCGCTTATGTCGACGAAGTGAATTTGAAGTTGGCTGTGTGGGACGGTTCGGCGTGGCAGATTGATCTGATTTCCACTGCGCAGGATCGGAACAAGGCTTTTGGGCAGTTGGTGTCGTTGGAACTGGATGGGGATGATGTGCCTCACATTGCGACATTCGAAATAACAGACATTGGTCCGTTGCAGGGCAACATCTTGTACTTCAGAGGCACGGCTACTCCGTAAAGGCGATGGGGCGTTAGGATGGTGCCATGACATACACGATCATGGCGCGTGATCCTGAGACTGGCGAGCTTGGGATTGGAATAGCGACGTACTCGCTGGCGGTGGGGGCGACTTGCCCGCATATCTCACCGGGGCTTGGCGCGGTTTCAACGCAGGCGTTTACGAATGCTGATCTTGGATTTATGGGCCTGGACGCTCTCGACAACGATGCTTCCGCCAAAGTGGCGCTAATGGCGATGGAGGCAAACGACCGAGATTTCGAATATCGGCAGGTCGGAATCGTTCCGATTGAGAGCCCGATCGCGATTCACACGGGTTCGCACGCTCGTGATTGGTCGGGTCACGCGATTACCCGAGATGCGCTGACTATGGGTAACGGACTCGCCGGGCGGCATGTGGTGGACGGCATGATGAGTGGCTTCGAAGCTGAAAGTGGGCCTCTCGCTGCTCGATTACTGGCGGGACTTGAAGCGGGGCGGGACGCGGGTGGGCAGGAGCCTTCGTCGGGGAATCATTTGGCTGAGCGGTCGTCGGTGTTGCTGGTTTATGGCGATGGTGTTGTTGCGACTACCGATCTTCGCGTTGATGCTCATGAGGCGGCGGTTGATGAGCTGAGGCGGGTGTATGAGTTGTATTCCACGTACGCGCCTTACTACGATGAGCGGCAGCGGTCGCCGTCTACTTTGGAGGCGCAGGAGGTTTGGACGCGGCGGCATATGCCATGCAGGCATTGAGCGCGGGCGCTGGGGGCACGTGTAGCGCGGTTTTTGGGCGTTGATTGGTTGATGCCGGGAAGGTGCGCTTCGAGTTTCCTCAGGGAACCTTCCCTATCCCAATCCCACGCACTCGCGTCTTGGCAATTGCCGCTCATGGACGTCGGCACTCTCACTTTGTTCATGTCTGGAAATCTGGGTCTCTGCCTTCGCAGGGATGGCGGATGGGGTGTGTCGCAGGGATGGCTGGTGGGATGTGCTATTGCGTTTGAGGGTCTGGTTTATTCGGTCGCGGAAGAGCGGGTCTTAGACCCGCCGCTATCGGCGTTCGGGTGAGCGATGTTGCGGTGGCTGATGGAGTGTTTGTTGGTGATCGGGGGCAGGTTTGAAACCTGCCCCTACCAATGGAGTGTGACCGCGAACCGAGAGCGCGCCAGGGCTAGTGCTCGGTGACGCGGCCGCCGTCTATGTTGATTGCCTGGCCGTTTATGTAGCGGGAGGAGGGGGTGCAGAGGAAGGCGATTAGCTCTGCTACTTCTTCGAATTTGCCGGGGCGGCCTGCTGGAATCAGAGCCATTTTTTCTTCGGAGGTGGTGTCCTTGTCGCCCCATCGGGCGGTGGGGATTAGGCCGGGACAGACTGCGTTGACTGTGATTCCGTGCGGGCCAAGCTCTTTCGCCATGGACTGGGTCATGCCGTTGAGGGCGAAGTTGGCGGCGTTGTAGGCGAGGTTGTTGGGGGAGCCGGTTTTTCCTGCCATCGAGGAGATGGACACGATTGAGCCGCCCTCGTTTTGCGCTAGCAGTTGCCTTGCCATGAGTTGCGAGAGGTAGAAGGCGCCCATTACTTTGACCTCTACGACCCACCGGAAGACGTCTCGGTCGACTTCGGTCATTGGCACACGGTCTGCGCCCATGGGGGCGGCGGCGTTGTTTACAAGGAAATCTGCGCGGCCCATTTCGTCGATGACGTTGCCGAAGAAGATTTCCACAGCTTCAGCGTCTGTTACATCCAGGACGGCGGTCATAGAGCGCCTGCCAAGGCCTCTTATTTCGTCGGCAACGCTTTCGATGTCGCGCCATCCGGCGGCCTTTTCTTCGTCCGGGTAGCGGTCTGGTGAGCGTCCGGTTCCGGTTACCACTACGTCTGCGCCCAGACGAGCTAGGAGAATTGCCGCAGCACGTCCGATGGAACGGATGCGGCCTGCACCGGTGATGATTGCCACCTTGCCGAGGAGAGGCTCGCCTTCAAGGTATGGGAACTCTGGAAGTGGAACGCTGGAGCTTGTCACTGGGTAGGTCCGCCTAACGTTGCTAGTGCCTGGAATAGTTGCTGTCCGCGGACGATTGTAATCGTCACTTCCTCTCCGGGGCGATGAGCGCGCATGAATTTTGAGAGGTCAGAGTTGTCGCGAATCGTCTCTTCGTTGATGCGAATGATGATGTCGTCAATCTCCAGACCGGCCAGTTGGGCCGGTCCACCATTTTCCATCTCAATGATGCCAACACCACGCGTAACCGGAAGGCCAATGATCTGGGCTAGAGCAGGGGTGATGTCTATGGCCCGAATACCGATGGTTCCGGGGGCTAGAGTGCTCTGGTGGATTAGCTGCTCGACGACGGCCTGCGCAAGATTGATCTCAATTGCGAAGCCAATACCTTCGCCGGATTCTAGCCGAGCGGTGCTGATGCCGATCACCTCGCCTCTGGCATTGAGCAGTGGGCCGCCAGAGTTGCCGGGGTTAATCGCTGCGTCCGTCTGAATGAGATCGGTGAGCTGTTCGGTGCCTTGATTGACGGTTCTGCCCAGCGCGCTCACCACGCCTTTGCTGACGGTGGGGCCGCCAGCAAGACCAAGCGCGTGGCCGATCGCTATGACGTCCTCGCCAACCCGGAGTTTTGATGCGTCTCCAAGTAGGGCTGGCTGGAGACCTTCAGCTTCAATCTTAATTACAGCGATGTCTACCGACTCATCTTCTCCGATAACGGTTCCTTCGAACACCTCGTCATTGGTGAGTGCGACGCTGATGGATACGGCTCCCTCAATCACGTGCTGATTGGTCAGGATGATGCCGTCTTCTTCAAGAATCACGCCGGTTCCAGATGAGTCTCCGAACCTTGTCCTGACTTGAATATGCACTACCGATGGGCTGACGTTTTCGACAATATCCGCAGTTGAAGGAAGCGATGGGATATTGGGCGGCAGAGCGAACGAAGTTGCCGTCGGCGGGAAGGTTACTGTTGTGGGTGTGAGGGTTGGATCTGAAACGGTGGGATCTACGGGGTCATCCGTAGTGCACGCCACCACCAGGAAAATGACAGCCGAAATTAGAGCGACTAGATGCTTTGTGGGGCTGGGGCTCGTTTTGATCATGATTTGAGATGAATGCCGACGGAAAGGAAGTCGAATTATATGTGATGTGGTCTGTCTTACCTTTCACTTCGATGCCGATCTTGGAGAAGTGGGTTGCGGACGGGCATATAATCCACCGGTTATTCAACGCACAGGGAATAGCAAGTTCTTGTGATGTGCATCGACTTCTCTTGTGCGATGGTACGACTGGAGAGACTGTGCCAGTCGGACTGAAGTCGACGCACACAAGTGGTTCGTACTCGATTTAATTTCAGTGTCATGCTGATTTTTGGATAGGGCTTTGAACAAAGCATTAGCACTGGCTATGTATTTGAAGATCAAGGGGACATAACTGCCCGATAATCGCGGCATTTCATCTGTTGGTTCTTCTGGCATCCTGCAGCGACGCTCGCGGTCTGATGCATCGCTGCTTGCTGCAATTTTCGCGGGTGTTCTGATTGCTGCAACTGTGCTGTCTGGCGCGTGGATATACGTGCGAAGTTTGGAACGCGTTCGGGTTGAGCGCGCGACCGTTGATCTGGTGCCGGGCAACGAATCTCTGACCGTTACAAATATTCGGATGCCGTTTACCGCCACGGTCTTCGAAGAGGGTGAGGCGGTGGTTCTCGAGTCGGCTGAGCCTCTTGAAGGGCTGATTGAGGGTTACGGCGATTTCGTACAGACGCCGCGGGTACTCTGGGGACCGATTGAAGAGGGAGTGCGCTTCCTTCCGGGCGTGAACGGCAATTTCTTCCCGCTTGGCGTGCTTCAGCGACTATCACACCTGGAGTCGCACGTTCGATTTACATCTGGTGGCCCTGCCAGCGAAGTCGTGAATCAAGAAGGCGATGAGCCTGTTGTCGAGATAATGATTCCCCATGAGCGCGCGACTGAACTGGGAGTCTCGCTGGGGGATGTGCTGCAAGTTGGGGCGACCCCGAACGAGTTTGGTCGATTTATTGCTGTGGTGGCGGGTACTTTTGAACCAATTGACGTCGAAGATCCGTTCTGGGGCGGACTTGCTCCAGCCTTTATCACACCAGCATCATCTAATCCCGCTCAACTCCCTCCTCCGTTGGCGATGTTTATGCGTGGTGACGCCATCTGGAAGATCACGGCGGACAGTCCGATAGCCGTGGGACGGGGCGTGTGGTTCCTTTATTTGGATCCGGAGGCGCTCAAAGGTGAGTTGAGGGGCGACCTGATCTCCGGTATCAATGACTTTGAGGATATTGTTCAAAAACGTATTCCTCGGGCGCGCGTGGGAACTGGGCCGCTTGCCACGTATGAGAGTTTGCAGAGGCGAGCCATCTTCTCGCAGACGCCTACTTACTTGATGGGCGCTTTGCTTATGAGCGTGGCTGCGTACTACCTGTATCTGGTGTCAGGCATCCTGGTGCACAAACGTCGTGAAGATATCTCGATGCTGCGTAGTCGTGGCATCAGTACCGCGCAGGTTGCTCGGATGTATGCGCTTGAGTTGTTCCCAATAGTGGCTGTGCCGGTTATCGCTGCTCCCTTTGTGGCGCTTCTGATCATTTCTCAACTTGGGCGTATTGGGTCTTACGAGATCATCACCCGAGGTAATGCGCTGCCTGTGGAGTTATCGTGGGTCCCGTTTGCGGCGGCGATTGCGGCGGGAATCGCTACTACGGTCATCCTTGTTGTTCCGGCCGTAATTCAGGCTCGAAACAGCGTTGTGGCAGAGAAGGTACTGGCGGCGCGGCCAACCCGTAAGCCACTATTCCAGAGGTTTTATCTGGACTTCGTCATATTGATTCTTGGTGGCCTTGTCATCTGGGAGCTGAGAACGCAGCAAAGTATCGTGGTCACGGATTCTTCAGGTGAGCAGAGCATAGATATTGCAGCGATGTTTGGGCCCGTTCTCATTCTTGTGGCGGCGGCGCTAATTTCCCTACGCATATTCCCGTTGGTGCTCCGCGTCATCAGCGCGATTGCTGGTCGGCGAGCGCCGGTGTGGGTTGCGATGGCGCTGTGGAAGCTTGCTCGCAGCCCATACCAGTACGCATGGCCGATTCTGCTGCTGGTGCTTGCTTCGGGTCTTGGCGTGCTTGCTGGAACACTGTCAGGTACGTTGGAACTCAGCGCTGACCAGCGTATTCAATATGAGACGGCCAGTGACTTTCACATTGAGAATATAACGGCTGAGGGTGGAATTGGCGGATCGACGATGCGGGAGCTGGGTTCCATATCCGGGATCGATGCTACCGCTCTGGGACTGAAGGGCTCCGCCAACTTTGGGACCACAGGTGAGGGGGAAGAGTTTGAACTATTTGCTCTGGATCCACAGGCGTTTGCCGATATCTCCTGGTTCCGTGATGACTTCGCGAATGCTCCGCTGAGCCCGCTGCTTGAGACGATCACGATTACCGAATCTGCTCCTGACGTGCTGTTACCAGAAGGCTCAATTGAGCTGGGCATGTGGGCGAAGATCGATCCTCCTGCGGCTAATTTATTCTTGTGGGTCACCGTGAAAGACGCAACCGACCGCGTGCACACCGTGACGCTTGGGCCATTGCAAGGCCCGGATTGGCATTATCAGTCGTCAGCAATTCCAGATCGGGTGACCTATCCGGCAAGAATCGCGTCGATACAAGTCTTTGAACCGACTGTTGGCGATGCTGGCACTCCGACGACGTTCTCATTTGACGATATGGACGCGCTGGTTCAACTGCCAGATGGCAGCGTTGAAGGCCATCTTGTCGTTCCGTTCGAGGATCGCGATGACTGGGGCATTTTGGCTACGTCAGAAGGGTTGGACACAACTTTCACCCTGGTGAGCGAGCCGCCCGAACTTGGTATGCATTCTGGCGATCAGATGGGGCAGTTGGTGCTGGGGCGTGGGACGGACAACGGCGTGCGGGGCATCTACCGCTCTGTGTTTGGCGACGCTCTGCCGGTGCTGGCGAGTGAGTCGTTTATGAATGAGATTCCCGTTGAGGTTGGCGTGCCATTTGTGTCTCAGATTTTTGGAGTGTTCACACCATTGGTGATTGTGGACACGGTGGAGTACTTCCCCACTTTGGATCCTGATCGTATCGGGTTCGTTATCGCGGACTATGCCGCCGTATCCGACTATCTGGATTCGCTTGGCCAATCTCTTCCGAACAGCCGAAACGAGATTTACTTCTCAACCGAAGAAGAGGATCTGTCAGAGCTCATCAGCGAAGTCAGAAGACGAACCAGTGGTGTGGTTCACGTAGTGGATTCACGATCGCTCAAACGTCAGTTGCTCGTCGATCCACTGGCGATCGCAGGCTGGGATGGCATGGCTGCAGTTGCGCTGATTGGCACGATTCTCATTGCTTCGCTTGGGTACTTCACGTACATGGGTTCTTACATCAATGGATCGGCAAAGGAGAGTGCGCAACTGAGCGTGCAGGGCATCACACGAGGCTCTTATCTGCTCATGGTGGCGGTGGAGCACACCATTGTTGGTGTGATTGGACTGGTGCTTGGGTCGTTCACTGGTCTGCTGATGACGGACGTTGCGGTCTCATCTATTGCTCATACTGAGTCTGGCGGGAAGTTAATTCCGCCGTTTGTGCTGACCACGGAATGGTTTGGGTTGAGCTTTGTCTACGTTGCTATCGGCGCGATTGCCGTCGTTGCAGCGGTTCGAATATTCATTGGATATCGACGGCTCGCCCTAACGCAGATTCTCAGGTTGGAGGAGTAGCCCATGTTCCTCTCAGCCCTTGAATTGATGTTGCGACGCAGCCTGTCGCATTGGAAGCTGCTTTCTGCCGTGATTATCGGCGTGATGCTGGCGGTCTCCATTATGTCGGCAACTGTGCTGTACTTCGACGCGTTGCGGAACATTGCTCTGCAGCATGATTTGGACCAACATGGCCCATCGACGCTGGATATTCTTGTTGAGGCGAAGCAGTCGCCGGTGGACCGGGAATCACACGAGGAGTTCACGGATTTCGTCTCACCACGATTAGACCGGTATCTGGGCCCGATTGCTGATGGCATCAGCGTGGCTTACAAGTCCAGCACCTTCTACATTGCTGGTGAAGGTCACGAAGTACCGCCGCCAAGCGATGATCGGCGACGGGCCTCATTCGTGGTGGTGGAGGGCATCGAGGACAATGCAATTCTGGTCAGTGGCCGTTGGCCGCAGATCACGGCGAAGGTGTCCGGCGATAGCGTACTCATTGTTGAAGGTGCGATTTCAGAGGCGACCGCCGCTGAATTTGGGTTGAGTGTTGGCGATCAGTTCGAGATGGCGCCGTTCTGGGAGGCTCGCCACGAGCGAGTGATCGCGGGCGTCACTGGCGTCTACGCCAGAACAGAGCCGGATAGCCGATTCTGGCGAACATTTGACGAGGCACTCGGATTTGGCAGCACCAGCTTCCAGTTCGCGACTTTTGCCATACCTGAGCGCTCGATGCTTGAGGCACTCGGCGATTACTTCCCGCTGCTCACGTCTGAGTACGGTTGGTTGATCGATTTTGACGCCTCCAAGCTGAAGGCGGATCAGAGCGGCGTTACTCAAGTTGCGATGGATCAACTTGAGAGCGAGTTTGACGCTGAGTTGGATGGATTTCGGATTACTACCGGGCTTGATCGCATTCTGAACACATTTGAGGCCCGGTTGTTCTTCAACAAGATCCCTATGTTTGTGGTGATGGTTCTGATTGTGTTCGTGGTTTTGTACTACGTGAGCACTATTGCGGGCCTGCTGATGGATGTTCAGAAAGAGGAGATTGCGCTGCTGCGGAGTCGTGGTGGGACGGGGCGTCAGATCATCCTGGTGTACTCAGCTGAAGCTTTTGCGCTGTCTGCGATCGCTATTCCACTTGGGCCGTATATCGCGTCGTTTGTGATTGGAAACATTGGGGTTATGCCGTGGTTTGACGACCTTAACGGTGGTAACGCGCTCCCAACAAATGTGACGGCAACGGTCTTCCGAATGTCTGCAATTGGTGGCGTGCTGAGCCTTCTTGCGCTGTTGGTGCCGTCAATCCAGGCTGGCCGAATGGGGATGCTTGAGCATCGCATGGCGTCGGCACGTCCGGCCAGGCTCCCGGCGTTCCAGCGCTACTATCTGGACCTGGGGCTCATGGGGCTGGTGTTGTTCCTGTTCTGGCAGCTACAGCAGCGTGGAAGCTTTGTTGCGACGAGCATCTTTGGTGATGAGAACGTCAATCAGCTGATTCTGGCGGTGCCAGCGGTATTTTTGATTGCAGCTGGAATTGTGCTTCTGAGGTTGTTCCCGATATCGATGGAGATCCTGGGGCGATTTCTTTCGTCGCGTCTCATGTCACCAATTACTTCACCTGCGCTGGTGCTCGGCGTATGGCAGATGGCCCGTAATCCTGCTCACCACGCACGCCTGTCGTTGCTGTTGATTCTTACGGCTAGCCTTGGAGTTTTCGCGGCGACGTTTGCCGGGACGCTGGATCAGAGCTTCATTGATCGTGTGTTCTATGAGACTGGCGCAGACGTTCGGGTACTGGGCATCAGGTTGCCTGAGAACTCCCGTGGCAGGTCGGTCGCGGTGGAAGAGATGATTCGGACCACCGATGGTGTGACTGGCATCACGCCGGTGATACGCGGTGGCGGCAGTCTGATATCGGATGCGACTGTTCATTTTGACTATGTCGGCGTCGATTCGGAGACCTTTGGAGAGGTTGGGTGGACGCGGGACGACTTTGGTCCGAGGCCGATCTCAGATGGGTTGGAGAGGCTGGATCTGGAAGGCCGGGCGGGACTCGTAATTCCAGAGGGGGCAACGAGTCTGTTCGCTACTGTGCGTCCGTTTGAGGCGAATTCCTCTGTGAACATTCTGGCGCGCGTTAGTGATGCCGAAGACCGCATCTTCACGCTAAATATGGGTTCAACGGGTCCCAATACGGCCGATTCAGGGCTGGGAAGGTGTCCGAAACGCGAGAACCCGAGTGACCCGCCGCCATGGTGCACGGTTGGTGGGTCGATCAGCCTGTTGGGCGTCACCGGTGGAGCGCCGGAACCGCCGTATATTTTGGAGTTCCTGAGCGTTGCAAAGTTGAATGATCAAGAAGGCTCCGGTGGACTGAGGTCTGGCGCCATGGTCATCGACAACATCGGCGTTCGGATGAATGATGGTCGTGATCTATTGCTGGAGGATTTCGATGATCTGGCTGCGTGGGGTTCTCTGGGTCTTACGCTCACCGATCTGGGTGGGACTATAGCGCCGTATCGCGATTCAACAGGTGCTCCGATTCCAGGTCAGGCCAGGTTCAGCTGGGGTGACGCTGGGCTCCGTGAGTTACAGGGCGTGTTGGCCGGCAAGTTGCGTCAGGCGGTCCCGATACTTGCCAGCGAGGAGTTCCTGGATCAATCCGGGTTCAAGGTTGGCGATGAAGTAGACATCCTGATGGAGAACCGCGAAGTCCTGATCAAGATTGTCGACAAAGTCACCTACTTCCCGACACTTGATCCGGGTGTCGAGGCATTCGTGGTGGCCGATATTCAATCCTCGTGGCGCGCACTGGGTATCGACCGGCTTGGCGATGCCCGCCGTGTTGATGAGTACTGGGTGGCCACGGATCCACTTTCTGAGATCACAGCGGCGGATATTGAACAGATAGTCTCTCGTCAGCAGATCCGCTTCGCTCAGGTAGAGGAGCGGGTTGGGCAGTTGGGGCAGCGCGATGTTGATCCGCTCTCGGCTGCAGGTTGGCGAGCGTTGTTGGCGATTGCGTTCTTCACGGTTCTTGTGGTGAGTGCGATTGGATTCCTGGTTCACGCTCAGGTGACGTTCCAGGGTCGTCGGATGGAGTTCGCGCTGCTTAGGGCCTCCGGGCTTTCCATGAAGCAGTTGCTTGGTCTTGTGTTGCTGGAACAGGTGCTGGTAATTTCCGCGGCGTTTGCGATTGGGGCGTTCATGGGAGCGCGGCTTGGAAACACCATCATGCCGTTCCTTGGCACGTCTGGTTCTGGTCTGGATGTGGTGCCGCCAATGGCCCAGCAGATCAACTGGCAGTCATTTGGCATAACATTTGGCATCATTGGCGTAGTGTTTGCAGGGGTAATTGCGACCTTGCTGTGGATGGTCTTCAAAATGTCCATCCACTCCGTAATGCGCATGGGTGAGAGGTAGAGAATTGACGACAGATAAATCATTGAGTGCTCCAGATCATCTGGCGGCCGGACGCTCCTACATCTACGGCAATGACATATTTAAGATCTTCAAAGTTGCGGATCTGGAAGTTGTCGCACTGCGTGGCCTTGATCTGAAGGTTGAGAAGGGCGAGATCGTCGCAATAATCGGTTCTAGCGGTAGTGGTAAATCCACGTTGCTGAACATTCTTGCTGGCTACGATGTGCCATCCGCTGGAACGGTGTTTATTGGCGATTACGACATGCTGAACATGACCTCCAAAGAGATCGTGGAGTATCGTCGGCATGAGGTTGGGTTTGTGTGGCAGCAGACGGCCCGAAACCTGTTCCCATATTTGACTGCAATTGAGAACGTTGAGCTGCCAATGATGCTCGCCGGCCGGAATAGTAAGTCGCGGCGTGACCGGGCGGCTGAGTTGCTGGATCTGGTGGGGCTTAGCGAGCGGATGACTCATCGCCCGGAGCACCTATCGGGTGGTGAGCAGCAGCGTGTTGCTATTGCCGTTGCGCTATCTAATGAGCCGCCACTGTTGCTGGCAGACGAGCCAACGGGTGAGCTGGATGATGAGACTGGCACGGAGATTCTGGAGCTCCTGAATCACTTGAACGTGGACCTTGGGACGACGATTGTTGTGGTGACTCACGATCCGGCTATTTCCACGAGCGTTGGGCGAGCAATCGCCATCCGGGACGGCAAGACTTCCACGGAAATCAGACGCAAAGTTGAAGAGGGGCAGGTCATTGGCGGCGCGGCCTCCGAGACGGAGGAGTTCCTGCTGGTGGATGCTAGCGGTCGAGTCCAGATTCCTCGAGACATGCTGGATGATCTCCAGATGGGTGAGCGTGTGCGGGTTGAGGTGGTTGAGGGGCGCGTAACTCTGCGGGACATGGACGCAGATGGGGCGGGGTCCTGATCTGACCGGTGCCTTGCGTTGAGACGAACGGTTGTAATTATCACTACGAAGTAGAGGGCGATGGCCCTCCTCTGTTCATGCTGCACGGCATTATCCAGAGCGGTGCGGAGTTCAAACGGGCAGGATGGGTGG
>Ga0115002_10001066_pt1 | contig 38200 bp, 25 predicted proteins | sample ArcticOcean_MG_C_8_FD_89576 | JGI IMG/M metagenome (GOLD analysis project Ga0115002, IMG submission 89576) | Marine microbial communities from western Arctic Ocean - ArcticOcean_MG_CB11_86 | ecosystem: Environmental > Aquatic > Marine > Oceanic | place: Arctic Ocean: Canada Basin | collected... | reverse complement strand
CCTAGTCTTCTCTTCCCTAGTCTTTTCTAAAGCAGAGTTATCTTTGTCGTATTTTTCTATAATGATATTTAGACAAACCCATACTAACGCAAAGAAGATTAAAATTAAGATGAGTTCGACTGAACGGAATGAACTCAAATCAATGTCTTCCTGTTTTTCTATCAACCAACTAAAACAATACACAACTATCCCTATTAGGGTCCACGACGCAAAAAGGTATCTGGCAAAATAGATATGCCTCACACTAATCTTTCCCGGTAATTCCACGACACGTTAAATCCAGTTCCTGAATAGTTCTGCCATGTCCTTAACGCGACCAGGTGAATTGTTGTAAAACTGCGTAAACCGAAAACCAGATTGGGCAAGACGGTCCAAGTTTGGTGTTGAAATCTCGGAACCATAGCAACCAAGATTAGAATATCCTAAATCATTTGCAAGGATCAGAACAATGTTTGGCTTATCTGCCGCCTCGGTTTGTTTCCAGAAAAAATAAAGGCAACAAAAAAAGAAGCCTAATAAAAACCTATTCATCATAATAGATTAACACCAACTCAAACTACGGTAGCTCTAAAATCGCTTCGAACTTGTGTGATTTGAGAATAGTTATAGCCATTCGTGTAGCACATAGATGTGCTAAAGGTGAATTGATTTGTCTTTACGGCTATGTGATAGTTTTCACATGAAAAAGCCGAAGCTAATGTCTGCGTTGGCAGTTTGTACCGCTATTCTGGTTAGTATTGCCCCGTCGTCGTCGGCCAGCATCATCCTTGTTGATGAGAGATCAGAAGCGAAAGCTCTGGTGCCCTCAGCGGAAAACGGAGGAATTTCTCTGGAGGATAGCTGGAAAAATGTAGATGATCCCGTAAATATAGCTACTTGGCAGACCGGTGTTACAGGGGTCGGATACGACGTTTCCGCAGACGACCGCTACCGGCCACTAATTGGTATTGATGTCGAACAGATGCAGGGTTCAACCCAATCGATATTCGTTCGCATCCCTTTTCATGTTGATGGTGTCAATCTTGCGACAATAAATACACTCACGTTAAACATGAAATATGATGATGGTTTTGTTGCCTGGATCAATGGGGTGCCTGTTGCTAGCCGCAATGCTCGGGCAGGAACACTCGATTGGGACTCGGGTGCATCCGCATCACACAGTGATAATGAGGCAGAAGAATTCGAAACCTTTGATCTCAGTTCCAGCACAGGAGCATTAAATGAAGGAGACAATATGCTTGCTATTCAGGGACTAAACAACGGTCTCAACAGTAGTGATCTGATTATTATGCCACAACTCGTGGCAGACGACACTCAGTGGCCCGTTGTGCTCGCGACGGAAGTAGCAGCGGGATTTGTCAGACCGGTCGACATTCAGCATTCCGGTGACGGCAGTGGTAGATTATTCATTCTCGAAAAACCAGGGAAGATAAAAATTATAAAAGAAGGAAAATTACTTCCCATGCCGTTTTTGGACATTGAATCGAAAGTCAATGATTCGGGAAACGAAGAGGGTTTACTGGGCATGGCATTCCCTCCGCACTTTGCCACTGATCTCGAGCCGCATTTCTATCTTTCTTACACCGGAAACAGAGGGTCAATAGTGTCACGTTTCAAGGTTGATTCCGCTAATCCCAACCTAGCGATAAAGGATTCCGAGGAAATCATCATGACTCAAAGCCAACCCTTCAGTAATCACAACGGCGGCCAAATACAGTTCGGTCAGGACGGGTATCTTTACGTGGGACTGGGAGACGGAGGTAGTGGCAACGATCCAGGTGACCGAGCACAGGACAGAGAGACTCACTTAGGAAAATTGCTGCGCATTGATGTTGAGAGTGCCCCGGATCCGGGAAAAGGGTATGCAATTCCGCCCGACAATCCCTTTGTAAACGATGCATCTACTCAGGACGAAATTTGGGCGTTGGGATTGCGCAACCCTTGGAGGTTCTCATTTGACCGGCAAACCGGTGACTTGTGGATTGCCGATGTTGGTCAAGTAGCTCTAGAAGAAATTAATTTTCAGCCCGCTTCTAGTAGAGGTGGAGAAAATTATGGATGGCGTTATTTTGAGGGAACTAAGCAACACATCACCACGGGGGTTATTCCTAATTCACCGATTGCTCCAATCCATCAATACGGTCGCAGCTCAGGGAGGTCGATTACCGGCGGTTACGTTTATCGCGGAGCCAAATATCCTCGCATGAAAGGGGTGTATTTATACATCGATTATCACGCCGATACTTTCATTGGAATTCAACCTGACGGCGAAGGAGGATGGGTAACTCAACCTCTCCTCTCTGGCTATACAAATGTCACGACCTTCGGTGAGAATGAGGCGGGTGAACTTTATTTCGCAACCGATTCTTCAAGCTCAACGCGGAACCGCGTATTCGTGATTTCGGATATCCGTGATGAGAGTTACCTAAAGATACTTTCCATTGAAGCCGAAAGTAACGATCGGTTAAGTTTTACCTTCGGCAGCGAGATTGGTGAGAGCTATCAACTACAGGCATCCGAAGACCTGGCAGAATGGAACGATTTGGGGTTGCCGGAACAGGCCAATTCCCATGTTCACGTTTTCACTGAAATCCTTGGAGGTCCTCTGAAGGATCAGTGGTTCATGAGAGCTGTTCCGCTGAGATGAAAAAAATTCAAGGAGTAGTGAGAGCCATAAATCAAAATGAAGCACTCCCGAATCCTCCTGGATGAACTCAAGAGAGTACCATCAAATTATACATTAAGTAGGCACAACGATAAATGAACCACCTACGACTCTAGAGGAGATCAATCGAAGATTATAACGGGAACACATGCTCACCCCGCACGATCCATGAACACAAGAACAATGAATAAGGGTACGTGGTTTATAGGTTATTCATTTTCTTTTTTCCTAAAAACATAAATAAACTGACTGAACGCGGGCCAACTCTTTACAGAAACAAAACTAAACGGTAAAATTATAACCGGATGTTCAATTTCTGCCCCAGCACTCTGATTCACATTGCATTGGGGTGCATCTTCATTATGGCGGCGGATATTTCCCGATCAGCCGAATCGTCACTGGATCAACTGGCAAAGGAGTTTCCACAGCAAGTCCGCCCGCTTGTACAGAAGTATTGTGCCGATTGTCACTCCGCTAAAAAGAAAAAGGGCGAATTGGACCTGACACTATTCCATACGGCCGATGATATTCGAAATGCCACGCGTGTTTGGCAGAAGGTGATCCGTCAGTTGCGCGATGGTGAGATGCCGCCCAAAAAGAATCCTCAACCATCTGCCGATGAACGGAAGCGACTGATCAACTGGACTGAGCAATTTGTGTTGGCCGATGCCGTTCAGCGTGCCGGTGATCCTGGACTTGTGCTCATGCGGCGACTGACGCGCGCAGAATACAATTATACGATCCGAGATCTGACTGGCATCGACCTCCGCCCCGCAAAAAAGTTCCTCGAAGACTCCGTGGCCGGTGAAGGTTTTGCCAACACCGGCGAAGCGTTGTTCATGGCGCCTGATCTCATTCCGAAGTATCTGGAAGCGGCACGACAGGTGTCGGCGCACGCGGTGCTTACGGCATCCGGGATCCGATTTTCGCCGAGCAACAATCCGCACGACTGGATCGCCGAGGCAGCACAGAGGATCAAAAACTTTTATGCTCGGTACACTGACCGCAATGGACGTCTGCCATTAGCCGACTACCTGGATACAACACTGCGCTACCGTGACCGGGATCCGTCTGTAAGTCTGTCGCTGGAAGAATTTGCCGAGCAACGAAGTCACACACTCGGACGTAAATTGAGTGCGAAATACCTACGGATCCTTTGGACCGCATTTAACGATCCACACCCGACGGGAGTGATGTCGGACGTGCTCCGACAGTGGCGCGCATCAAAGACGGGTGCAGAGGAAGGACTGCATGTCGCAGCGGCACACATTGTAGTCGCTAACAGCAGCAATCCTGGTGCCGGTATGACGTTCGGTGTTCCGGTGCCTTATGGGATTCCGGACGCCTCCGGAAACACGGCTGATCAGGGTTTTATATGGGGTTCTGGTAGTCACGTTGTTGTCGATTTTGGCACTGCAAAAATGATAGACCGCGTCTACTTCGTTAGCGGGTACGGTGGTGGAAAACGGGGTGCGGAAATGGAAGTTTCCCATGCGGCAGCGCCCGCAGGCCCGTATACTGTGCCCCAAGGAGGAACAATTCAATACAACACGTTGATCGGCGGCGGAGTTCTACGAAGTGGCGGCGAGGCGCCCGACAGCACGGGCTACTATCAATATAGGTTCAAACCGGCCACGGCCCGGTACTGGCGAATTGCCATGGTTCGAGTCACCGACGGGCATATGCCTCGAACGACATCCATTCACTTTGGTCCGATATCAGATGTCGCGAACATCTCTGGATTGCAGACGAGGCTGTGGAAGATCAACGGGCAGGACAATCACCTAATAGGTTCGATTGGATTGTTTGGATCGCATGTGATGCCGTTGGACGAGGAATCGGGAATGCCGAGAATCTACTCTGACGAATATGCGTCGTTTGCCAAACTGTTTCCGGTGGCGGCCTGTTTCGCTCCCGTAATACCGGTCAACCGGGATGTGACGGTTCAATTGTCGCTCCGCCAAGACGAAGCTCTCTCTCGCTTGATCCTCGATGAACGCGAACACCAGGAACTGGATCGTTTGTGGGACGATCTACAATACATTTCTCAGGAGCCCGTTGAAGTGCTTTACAACACAAAGCAATTCGTCGGTTTTCAGCCCGCGGATCGTATCCAAAACACAAAAAGATTCTCTGCTATGATCCCGTCGCTTGAAGCTACGGCAGCGGCGTTCCTGCAGTCCGTGCGGGCTTCAGAACCGCGGCAATTGACAGCCGTCATCGATCTGGCCGGGCGCGCGTGGCGACGTCCACTCGCCGAGACGGAAGACAACGAACTGCGGCAATTGTACAAAACGCTGCGTCGCAAGCAGAAGTCTTCACATGAAGACGCCCTCCGGGGAGTGTTGACTCGAATGCTGGTTTCGCCACACTTTCTGTATCGCATCGAACGCCCGGCCGAAGGGGAAGAAGCCGTCATTCTATCTGATTGGGAATTGGCGAGCAGGTTGAGCTATTTTCTCTGGTCATCACTGCCGGACGACCCGTTGCGGACGGCTGCGGCCGGTGGCGGGCTCCAGCGGCAAGATGTTCTCACGACACAAGCAACCCGCATGCTGAATGATCCACGCTCACGTGCGTTGGCGATCGAGTTTGCCGGTCAGTGGTTACAGTTCCGTGCCTTCGATCAATACGACGGAAAAAGTGAATCGCGTTTTCCTGAGTTCACGGCCGATTTGAGATCCGCAATGGGTCAGGAGGCTGCCGACTTCATCATGGAAATCATTCGCAACGATCGCAGCGTTCTCGAGATACTGCAGGCTGACTACACGTTTTTAAATGACGAACTGGCTGCCCATTACAAGATTCCTAATGTTAAAGGCTCGAGTTTCCGGCTAGTCGAAGGGGTAAGCCAATTCGGACGCGGTGGAATCCTCGCCATGGGCAGCGTACTGACGAAGCAATCAGGTGCGCTGCGAACCAGCCCCGTGCTGCGGGGCACCTGGATTGTCGAAACATTGCTCGGTCGCGATATCCCCAACCCCCCGGACGATGTCCCGCAATTGGCCAGCGACGAAGTCGACAAAGACCGGTTAACGATGCGACAACGACTCGAGCGACATCGTGCTGATGCAGCGTGCGCGACGTGCCACGCTAAGATCGATCCATACGGATTCGCCCTAGAAGCCTACGACCCAATTGGCCGACTTCGTGACGAGGACCTGCTCGGTAATTCTATCGACGCACACGCTGAACAAAAGAATGGAAAATCGTTCGAAGGATTGAAAGGACTGCAGACTTATCTGCTTGAAAATCAGGACGAGTTCATAAAACAATTTTGTCAAAAACTGCTGGGATACGCGTTGGGGCGTGCGGTCGAACTTTCTGACGAGCCATTGCTGGCCGACATGCAAATGCAATTGGCACAGAATGGATATCGCTTTTCGACAGCGGTACTGTCCATTGTGAAGAGCCGCCAGTTTCGCAAGCATCGCAGCAGAAATCATCCTCTGGAGACATCACTATGAAAAAGTTACGCTTACGAACCTCACGTCGAACCTTCCTGCGCGGAGTAGGTGCTAGCATCGGGCTGCCATGGATGGAATCGATCCCGGCATGGGGCAACGATACGATGCCCCATCCTTCGGGCGAACCGCCGGTGCGATTTGCCTGTGTCTTTGCCGGGAACGGTTTCGCAAGTAAGCACTGGTGGGCCAAAGAAACCGACCGCGGGCTGGAACTGGGACCGGTGCTCGCTCCACTGGAACCACACAAGGACAAGCTCAACTTCATCCGCGGACTCTACAACCCAAACGCACGCGGCTGCGGCATCCATAGCTGCATGACCGGTAATTTATTGACCGGCCTCAGACTTGCATCAGGTGGACGAATTCGCGCCGGTGTAAGCATGGACCAAATGCTGGCGGAACAGGTTGGCCATGCAACTAAAATCAAAAGCCTGGTGCTAGGATGCGAGAAGCCCTACGCAGGTATCCACGTCGGATACTCGATGCTCTACAGCTCGCACATTTCGTGGTCAGGGCCTACCACGCCGGCGCCCCTGGAGTTATATCCGGCGGTCGCTTTCGATCGGCTGTTCGGTGACGGCGGAGTGAACCACGCCGACTCTAGCGTGCTGGACGCTGTCCTGTCGGATGCTCGTTCACTTCGACATCAGGTAAGCTTTTCGGATCGCCTCAAACTTGACGAATACCTTAACTCGATCCGCGAAGTAGAACGTCGAATCCAAGATGCAGGCAGGGATAAACGTCTGGAAGGTTGGCGTCCAATTACCGACAAGCCTACCATGAAACGCCCCGACGACGGGATCCCGCAGGACATCGATATCCACATGAGACTGATGTCCGATCTGATGGTTCTGGCGTTCCAAACCGACACTACCCGAGTATGCACACTGAAGCTTAATAACGACCACTCCGGAATGCGATTTCCGAATCTGGGTATCGACCACATCATCCACCATCTCCTGTCGCACGAAGACGACAATCCTGACTGGTTGCGCGTTAACCAGTATTTCCTCAGCCATCTGGCCCGTATTCTCAAGGGACTAGATGCAGTCCAGGAAGGCGAACGTACCCTGCTGGACAACTCCATGATCTTGTTCTGTTCCAGCATGCTAACTGGAAGTCACGACAACAACCAACTTCCGGTCGTGCTGTGTGGTGGTGCCGGGGGACAATTGAAAACGGGACGTGTCCTAGACTACTTGGGAAATGATAATCGTAAGATGTCCAGCCTGTACTTGGCATTGATGGACAAAGCAGGACTACATCTGGACCAATTCGGCGACTCAACTCAGCGACTCGCCGAAATCTAACAAAGCGATAATCTCGTTGAATGGACAAAGCTCGATGGTGAAATGACACGCACTATTCCCATTCCAGACAGTAAGAAGTTCTACCGCTTTGCTTTGGATAAGTAACTAAAGCCCGATTAAAAAGTGCGCTGTCGCATTATTGACGCGCTAGGAGTGGCTTTAAACTGTCCGCAGACAACGTGGGGTAACAAAGAAAGACGCTTTCACACACGCAACCCCTGGAACTTAGGGATTTGTAAGATGTGGCTCGGGACAGAATCGAACTGTCGACACAAGGATTTTCAGTCCTCTGCTCTACCAACTGAGCTACCGAGCCTTACACCCTACCAGATATCATTTGCATGATACTAATGAGGGTCGGAAAACTAATGTCTTTAGATAAAAGTGACAAGTGAGAATTGCCTCTAAAATGCAGATTCATACAAATCAGCAAATTCATCCACTCCGACAGTCCTCGGATTAAAGGTTCCAGTCCACTGACTTGAGGCGTCCTTGGATAGGGCCTGGAAATTTCCTCTCTCTACACCATATGAAGACAATTCACTTGAAATACCGGCAATATCTAAAAGGTCATTAACTCTGTTTGATAAATCACCGTCATACAAATCAGCATAAATATTTTTGGTGCCAAAATCCTCAGAATTGTATCGAATCACATGAGGAAGCATCACTCCAACAGCGGCACCATGTATGATTCCAAATTGAGAAGTCAAAGGGTTCGCTGCCGCATGAGCCGCTCCCAGCATGCTCGATTCGATAGCCGTCCCCGCGTAAGCAGCTCCAAGGATCATCTTGGACCTAGCTTGAATGTCTTTGGGATCTTTAAGAACGGACTCAAATGACTCATTTAAAAGATTAAATGCTAGCTTGGAATATTGATAGCTAATATCATTCCTCTTAGTCGTAACGCACGTTTCGATGGCATGAGAAAGCGCATCAATTCCGGTATGTGAAGTCACTTTGCTAGGTTGTGTCATTGTTAGATCAGGATCAAGAATGGCAATCCTAGCAGCGGCTTTTTTGTCTCCACAAGCCATCTTAATATGAGTCTCTGAATCAGCAATTATTGCGTAGCTCTGGCACTCACTGCCGGTCCCTGAGGTCGTTGGTATTGCAATGAATGGCAGCATCTCCTTGTCGGCTTTACCACTACCCCAATAGTCCTTCATTTCACCGCCATTAGTTAGTATAAAATTACATCCCTTCGCTGTATCCAAACTAGATCCACCACCGAGTCCGACGATTAAATTAATACTCTGGCCCTGAGCCATATTAACACACGAAGAAACATCCTCAGTGGTCGGATTCTCTCTCACATCAGTATATGTCAAAACATCAATTTCTGCATTATTGAGAATCATCATGACCCATTCCATGTGCCCGGCCTCAGCGATTCCGGGATCTGTAACGAGCAGAACCTTACTTCCTCCAAGAGATTTTACATGATCAGCTAACCTCGAAATTGCCCCCGAACCAAAGTCGACTCTGGTTTCCGTTAGAGCACCAAATGCTATAATTTCATCTGATTGGCAGTACTCCGAACAAATTTCAGCTGCCTTAATTTCAGTACTCATGCAACTTGAATAGATCGTCTTCGATATAAGAATTCAAATAGATTGCCTTCATGAGGCTGGTCCCACTCGATATGATTAGTTGGCATGGCGCCGACATTTAACCGTTCAATGTGGTCAGCAAATATCAACTCATCGAGCCAACTGCTATCTTTAGTAATCGCAGCTACAGCCAACGATTTGCCGATCGAATCAAGCATTTTATCTTGTGGCATTTCAATGACACTCGCGTACGGAAAGAGAAACTCAGTATTACCAATAGGATGCTCAATTGAATCACATCTGACTATGGTCGGAAGCATGTAATGCATGCCGCCCCTCTGCACGTAACGCTCACCACCCTCCCTCTTTTCAAGGCTAATGTCCTTGGCTCCACCCTCTTCAAGACCATCCTCAATGGACCCGTTTATCCATTCGGCCATTTTGGGATTAGCAAAACCTGACAAAGTGGCTTCATTATCATCCTGAGCACGGGCCTTCATTGAAACCAATGCCTCAGCTAACGCGTCAGCAATCTCGTTAGCATACTTAGGCACAATGACGCAACTTGCATTGATGCAGGACCTACCTGAGTTGGCTGAAATACTCCTGACCATTAGATCGAGGTGATTTTTCCAATTTTCAATTTCGTCATCACCAATAAGTATTTTGGATCTGCCAGCACCATGAACTTCTACTCTCGGATCATTTTCGTACTGCTTGACCGTATCATCACCACCAAAAAGCATCACTCTATTGCAATTCCTTATGATAGCAGATGAACCATCATGATGAGCAGGGTAGAAACTAAAAGCCTCTGCCGGAGCTCCGGCCTTAATGAATGACTGCATCACTCTCCATGGAGTCCATGGCTCCTCACGTCCAGGCTTTAGAACAACCGGAGTCTTCATGGCTATGGAAGGTATCCACAACGCGTTAACGGCCGGGCTATTCGACGGAAGCACGACACCAAGAGCCGTAGTAGTGGGAACAAAAGAAACAGTCACACCTGACTGACTGCCATAAGCCACATCAAGAACATCAGTACTCATGCCTCTGGAAAGACCCTTAAGTATTGTTGGCACCTGAGCAAAGACTCCATGCAGCCTCTCCATATTCATACGAATAAGCGAATGAGGAAGACCACTAGTAGCTGCTAAGGAATGAAGATATTCGTCAGGGCCCTGAATTACACCCTCATCACCAACAGGCAATTCATCGTTAAGGAAGATGTCGCCTGCCTTGAGCGTTATATCGAGCAGATCCTGAGTTGAAAATTTCTGTAAAGCTGTACGCCCAACAGATAAATTTAAGAGATCCCTCTTAATTAACCCGGAATTTGCCATGGTTATTCTGGCCACAGGATCACCACCTTGTACCGGACAAATGTCATGCACATCCAGGCTCCGGTACACTTCACCTTGGCGCAATAATGGAATGGTCGGCAACATTGATAAATTTTCTAATATACTCCTTCGACAACCTTCTTTTCCATGGCTCCGAATGGCCTAACATCACCTACTCCATCCCAGGGATATTTATCAATAGGCTCTCTCCTGATAGCCTCATCACGTTCGAGGAAACGAGGCATGAAAAATTCTTTTGTTAGCGTCGTCAGTTCGACCCGTCCAAAATCTCCATAAGGCATAGTTGTAGCCGTATCTTTAGGGTCGACGACACGAAGAACAGCTCTGGGCTGAGGAGCGTAATAGGTCACACTGTACGTTTCATCTAATGGACGACTAACAGCAAGACCCATCAAAGTGTTACCATATGTGGGAACCAAATGTGTCTTGCCTTCAAGGACTTCCTCTACCCAGAACCGGACCGACTGCGGTGTCATTGTGGTGCCACCACAAAAGACCCCCTTAATTCCAGACCCTGGAACGGATATCCTCTCACCAATTGACTCCAGAAGTTTAGGAGTCGTGAACATGCAACCAATGTCGCGATGCTTAATTATTTCTACGGCCTGATCAATGACATGTTTCTGATATCTCTCGACTTCATTAATTTGATTGCGGATAATCAATTTTTTGACCCACCGAGGATCAAGGTCAACATGATAACAGCTACCACCCCTATGTTGAGCAAGATGCTCAACTGCTAATCTCAATCTCCTCGGACCAGTGGGTCCTACCATGATCCAATTCGCTCCTTTTGGAAAATGCTCATCAGAAAGCGTTTCAGAAAACATCTCGTAGTCATGCTTAAAATCGTCCCAACCGACTCTCTGCTTAGGCAACCCAGTCGTGCCTCCAGTTTCAAAAACATTAAATGGCCTACCATCCATTCCCTTTGGAACAAACCTTTCATTCTTTTCGTCCCTCAGCCATTCATCCTGAAAATGATCAAACTTATGAATGTCATCAAATGATTGGACTTCATCCCTAGGATCCCAACCCGCTTCTTTCTTCCAGTCCAACCAAAATGGGCATCCAGTCTCTTCAGAAAAATGCCAAGCTAATATTTCTCGGAGCTGATTATCGAGCATCTCCTTCGCTTCTTCTGTAGTCATAATTATATTATATGAGATGTATTAATCTTAGAATCTAATTTAATTGCCTAGCCTAACAAGTTCGCAGTTTAAAACTTTGGAAAGAACTTGTTCACGGTCGACTCAGCGGGCTTTGCAGTGAACAAGGAAACAATAATCATTGCCAACGCGCCAGCACCGAAACTGAACGCTACAGGCATCATGCCATTATAAACCGTATATTCACCACCCCAACCTGATGCTTTAAAGAAGTAAAGCCATACACCGATCGCACAAATAATTGAAGCGAATGCACCAGTCTTAGTGGCCCCTTTCCAATAAAGTGCGGCAAAGACTAAAGGTGTGAGGCTAGCGAAACCTGAAAAACTCCAAATAGCCAAATCAAAGACACTCTTCTTAAAAAGAAGAATAGAAAACACATAAGTGATAATCACAATGCTAATGACAAAGAGTCTGGCTATAAGTATAATTTGCTTGTCGGTGAAACGCTCCTTACCAAATTTATCGATCACGACATCGTTAGTGAACATTGTACCCAAGCAAAGGAACTGCGAGTCCAGTGATGACATGATCGCTGCAAGAATTCCCGCAGTCACTAACCCAACAACGATTGGATCCTTAACTAGAATACCCACCATTTTAGCAAGGACTGCTCCCCCTGGTGTGCCTTCAGGCAATTTCCCAGTAGCCCACAATCCGATGAGCACACAAGGGACCCAAACAATCATGATACATATTGGATGCGCTATCACAGTGAGCCTGAAACTCTTGGCGCTCCGAGCAGTGAGCCAGTGCTGAAATAGATGAGGAAACATACCGACACTCAGTGGTATTAGCATATAACTTAAAAACATTAGCTTGGGGACACCCACACTATCATCAGGTCCAGAAACATCCCTGACCAAGTGAGCGTCATTAGCCTGAGCGATAGCTGCCCCAAGACCTCCCAATTTGTCACTGATTAGATAAAAGGCCAAAAGGCCCATCGCCATAAAAACAATCGTTTGGAATGTATTAGCCCAGGCAGCGGCACGGGAACCTCCCGCAAAAATGTAACAGAGAACAACCAAACAAATGACAAGGCCGGTCAATTCTCCGGGAATTGCGCCACTAGTTGATTCAAATAGCTCGGGAAACATTCCAGGAGCCTTACCTTTGGGCCCAGTAACACCCATAATGGTTTTGCCGGCTCCGATGACACCGATAAGAAGATACGGTATAACTAATAGAACTAATATTGGAAAGAGCAGATAACCGATCGCTTTAGATTCAAAACGGTCACGGAAGAACTGAATTTGAGTTACGTAACCATATTTTTTTCCAAATGACCATAATTTGATACCGATCAAGAAGAAGCAGGCAGCATGAATGAGTCCTGAGGAAGAAGCCATGAGCCCGTACGTACCAACGCCCCGCTCAAAGGCCTTGCCCGTTGACCCGACCAACGCAAAAGCCGTCATCGTAGTTCCAAACACAGACATGAGAAGCATGAAGGGGCCAATGCTTCGACTAGCCACAAAGTAATCAGTGCTGGTGCCCCTAAAGAGCAACTTGCTCATCATTGCCAAGCCTAATAACAATCCGAGATAGATAGCTATAACAACGACAGGAATCGTCGAGGTCGCAAGTAAATTAACGGGAATGAAATTCTCAGGATTCATTTGACTCACCCCCTTCTGCCCAATCAACTAAATCTTTAGGCCAAGCAAATTTAATTGCAAAGACCCACAGTATTGAAGCCGCTAATGAGTAGCAAGCATGATAAAAAAGCCCGACCGGCATAAAGCCCAAGACCAAATCAGAATTTCCCCAGTTCCAAGTGTCATGGTGAAGAACACCAAGTACGAGGGCTAGTGCTAAAATTATTTTTTTAGAAGTCATTACTTAAAAAAACTCATATACCAATGCCGTTATTTTGAAGCGGTCTTCGCGCCCTCTTTAAAAGCGTAAAGGTGAGTTTGAGTTGCAATATACAAGACGCCATTCGCAATGACAGGACTTGCATAAACGGGCGCTGAAAATTCGACTAAGCCAATCTTTTCCATCTTGCGACCATGCTTAAGGATCACTACTTCACCATCCTCATTACCAATGAAGACTTTTCCGTCAGCGACTAAAGTTGAACCCCAAATGTGACTCTTTGTATCATATACCCAGGCTTTCTTTCCGTTCTTAACATCGACGCAATGGACCCTGCCTCTGTAATCTGCTGCATAAACTAAGCCATCAGCAATTGAAGCTGTCGATATTCCTCTCTCAATTTCAGTATAGTCCCAGTTAACCTTTCCAGTCTTCGCATTAACAGACATCATTCTGCCAACGCCTTCACCATGCTCTGGGTCCTGACCAATCAATGAAATCACATTACCTTCGTGATAGACTGGAGATGAGATATACTCACTTGGGCCTTCGAACGTTGCGTATTTAACCTTTTTGCCGTCCTTGTCTTTCCGATACTCAGGCAAATTACCGTCGACTCTCCAATTCTCTGGCATGACGAGAAAACCTTCATCGTCCTCTTTGGCCTTTGGATCAAAACTATATAAGTAGCCGTCACCTGCACCAAAGAAAATAGTGGATTTACCATCAACCTTAGCCACCATTGGACTAGACCAATTGCAGTGCATTACTCTTTCACCAATCTTCGAAGCTTCCTCACCGACCAGTTCTCCCGTAGCTAAATCAAGAAGAATAAGACAAGGCGCCTGCGGGGCCGGAACATTGAGGTGAGACCAGTCAACACCGTTTGAAGTAGTAACTACTAGCTTCCCATCAACAATTTTAGGAGACGAACTCGCAATGTTATGAGGGAAAACACCCAGTTCTTCACGCATATCATACACCCAAATAATATCACCATCGCCCTTACCCGCCTTGAATGTCTTACCGCCAGTCATCATAAACTTAGCTTCATCCTTGAATGGCCCATCATTACCGTTCGCCATTCCCTCCATATCAACACAAACAACTTTGCAGCGGTTGGATATAAAATAGGCCCTACCTTTGTGAATTAGCGGTGAGGAGCAAACACCGAGATATTCCCAGTCTGAGACTTTTCCAGCACCGAGCTTAGGAATTACGAGCTGCCAGAGGAAGCCTCCATCCTTTTCATCAAAGCACATAATAATGCCCCTATCCCCCTCATGCTGAGCATCTCTTGGGGATTCATTGTTAGTACCAATGAGAACTTTCCCTTCTGCTATAGTTGGCGTGCCATAGCTTTGAGAACCGATCTTTGCTACCCATTTGACGTTCTTGGTCGTGGAGAGATCAATGTCCTCGGTACCCTTTTTCCTCTTACCAGGTTCCATTTCTAGAGGTATTCCCTTAGCAGAAGAGGCCATGTTATTATATCCATCACCCCCCCACTCAGGCCAATCGGCGGAGTATGATGTTGTTAGATTAACTGTAATTAATAGGGCAATTGCCTTAATGTTTTTCATGTTAGACTTTTTACTTACTAGGTATAATTGAAATGTTATCTACGAATACGGGTTTCTGGCTCTGAGGCGAAAATCCAAAGAGACCCGGGGCCCCTTGCGTGTGACCTTTCTTGTGGGGAACCTCAATAGTCCAGGCGTCCGGCTCATCATCACTCTTGGGCCAGACCTTCGCCTTGACTGTTGCTGTACCTTTATCATCCACATCGACTCGGCACTTTAGTGAATACCAAGTCTTATATTTTACTTTGAATGGAACTGATACCTTTAATCTTTCTTGGTTCGAGCTGACTTCTAATTTATTGGCGTTACCTTTAAGCACTATCAAGTATCTCTGGTTAACGAGTCCAACATCAGACTTAATGCGACGGTTTCCATCAGTCATAACATCGATCTGCATTGTGTAATTTTTTAAGTCAGGATGGCCAATAAAAGTCATTGCCCTCTGAAAGAGAACCCTATCTAAGGTTTTCCTTAAAACTTTGTTTCCGTCTAGATCTCTGACCTCCCATTTGAACCTTGCTCCGATCCAAGGTAATGGCGGATAAGCGAACTTCTCAGCAGGATCAATCTTGGAAGCAACGACTGTCTTGTATAATTCGAAGTTTTCAGAGAAAGGAATCGCATCTAAGACTCTGCCTCTGAAGATTCCTGACAATTTTCCGTTACCACCTTTCCAAGCTCCAGCAGAAGCCTTTGAATCAGCCGATGCATTAATTTGATCGTTCTTGAAGGTCGCATCCATTTGAGTCTTAACCTTAGCTGTTGGTGGTATGAACTTAGAATAGTTAAGACCGCTGACTGAACCAACGACATGTCCTGCACTATCCAGGGAATGAAATTGCAATTTTTGCTTTGAACCAGGTTGCAGCAAGACGTCAGAAGGGACCGTTCTTATTTCGACCGCATCACTAGCCTTACCCGAGTAAACTGAAGGCCAGTCAGGGCCCTTGACCCCAGCATGATTAAACTTCCAACAATACAGCTTCTTAGTTGTATGAAGATATAGACGACCATCACAAATGGCAGGAGATCCTATCAAGTTACCTTCAAATTCTAAAGTATGAAGGATCTTTGCGCCCTTATCGGAAGGCTCAATAACATAGAACTTACCGCTAAAAATTGGCACATAAAGTTTTCCATCACAGAACAATGGAGAGGAATGCAAATTGTCATTGCCTAGTTTTTCATGCCACAGAACGGCACCTGTCTCAGCATTAATACAAAGCAACTCTCCAACCTTTGAAACCTGGTATACTCGATCCCCTACTATTGTAGGTGAACTAGTAAATGAAACAGTTTCATTCCTCCACACTTCCGACTTAGTAGGAAGTACAATTTGAGGAGCAGACAAGTCCAACTTAGACGGCATTTTAACTGCAACCATTCTCCCCTCTTCTGTCGTGTCTATGTTTTCTTTTCCATGAGGACAAATGACCATATCCTTAAAAATAACAGGGCTAGAGTTGACTCCACCAAAGCTCATATGAAATCTCCACAGCGGCTTACCATTAAGTGCATTAACGCACACGAGATTACCGTCGCCCGTACCCGCATAAAAAACACGCGTTCCATACTTACTTTCAACTATAGGCGTGGAAAATGAACTATCCTTAGGTGCTATGCCAGGCTCACTGACCCAAACAATATCGCCTGACCTCTTATCGAATGCATAAAAACGGTCCCTGGCCGGACCCTGCTTGCCCCAGTAACTTGTGATGCAGTGCATTATTACTAATTGCCCCTCCACTATTGGGGCCCCAGTTCTTCCGTTAGGAAAAGTCAAACGCCCGAATCTTTCCATCATTGAGTGTCGCCAAATGGGCTCACCGTTAGATGTGAATGCTATAAAAAGACCATTAGTTGTCTGCAGATAAACGTTCCTTGTTTCCGGATCAACTGCTGCAGCACCGATAGAGTATCTATCATAAATGGTATCACTAATGTAGTCCCTGAATGCATACTCCCAGATCTTCTTCCCAGATTCGGCATCTAGACAAACTATCAACTCCTCAACTTCACTTCCCTCTCCCCTATATCCAAAAACAAACATTTTACCGTCAGCAATGACAGGAGTTCCTCTGCCCTTGAGGCTATGGGTCCACGAAGGGGTCTTATCGAAACTCCAATCCTTATACTTTTCATGGCTTACGCCATTTCCTTCAGGTCCTCGCCATGAAAGCCATTGCAAATTTTCCTTTCCGAATGCGACACCTAGATCATTTATCAATAAAATGGCAGTTCCCGCAATTAATGTTAATCGGAGTAATTTCGTCATAGATTATCTAGTTTAAAGATTATTAGGTCAGATCGCGCAATCTTTCTTTACCTCATTTTAATAAAAATGCCCAAACTATAACCAATCTCAACTGATCTGACTCTGAGAACAGCACTTTTATTTTTTATTTTTAAGATCATAGCAGACCAATCTGCCTGAATTATTTCTAATATATAACTTTGAATCAGCAAATGAAGGCGGGGCCCAGCATCTACCTCCAAGGGCTTGAAATCTACCATACTCATTAAATCCCTTCTCTGAGGCATCACAAAGGACCACCTCTCCACGCTCACTGACAACGATTAGCTTTCCGTCAGCAGTAATGATATTTCCACGGTTCCCAGACAATGGTTGAGTCCACTTAATTGATCCATTTTCAAGACTCATACATGCTAATTTTGCCTTAGTAGAGTTATCACCTATCACCATGTAGGCATTACCGCCTGACTCTATCGGTGATTGAAACTGGCAAACCGTATCCTTCGTCTCATAAATTAAATCAAGTTTGTTTTCATTTAAGCGAAACATACCACCTCCCTTACCGTATCCTGAGCAGACAAAAACATGACCGCTTATATAAAGAGGTAACGTCGCGTTGACATCATACTCAGTTTTCCATCTTACCTTGGCTAATAGCTCACCAACTTGTGGATTTATAATACTCAGTCCGTATGAATTAAATAGCATTACATTTTCGTCTCCTTCACCATTGATTTGAACAGGAGAAGAATAAGCCGCCTCATCATTACCAAAAGACCATTTCATTTTCCCAGTAAGAGGATCCAACGCTGCAACACCTGAACCGCTTCCCCCAGGAACAATGATTAACATGTTCGCACACAACAATGGAGAACTAGAATAACCCCAAGTTGGCCTTTTCCCTTTAAGCTTTTCTAGATATGAAACCTTCCATAGCTCTTTACCATCAGTTAGATCCAAAGAGCGAAGCTCTCCTTCATGGCTAAGAACATATAGAGAACCCCTAAGCTTATCAATTACAGGAGTCGAAGCCGAACCTCCTTCGAACATCCTTTTATCTATTGAGCATGGGTAGGAATATTTCCACACGACTTGGCCCGTAACGGAATTTATGCACTGAACGACTTCTTCATCCGAAGCATTGCCGACACAATATACCAATCCCTTGTGACAAGTGACGCCAGCTACACCAAGCCCAAGTTCATGCTTCCATAATAATTCTGGCTCCACATCAAACCAATTTTGATGCCAATTGGTTTCGGCGGAATGTCCGTTACGGAAATTACCTAGCGGGCCTAACCATTCACCTATGTTAGATAAATAGTCATGATTCTGACCTTTAGTTATGTTAGCTACTCCAGACTTTGATCTATCCTTGCACCCGACATGAATTATTAATTCAACAGCAATTAAGATAAGAAGACAAACCTCAGACAATTTCCTATGGGAAAGACTCATTTTTTAGCTATAAACATTTATTGTAGAGTTAAACGAATATTTTTACCTGAAAAATATCATTAAATCTACTGCCCTTGCAAAGACCTTATCTTGACAAAAAAGCATATTACGGGTAATAGAATCGCCCAATTAATGTGTGCTTGGATTATCACTATCATTTAAAATCTGCCTAAAAAAAGAAAATACCATGCCTCAAATAGACGTCATCTTAAAAGAACAAGTAGAAAACCTAGGAGCTGAAGCTGATGTAATTAAGGTCAGACGTGGGTACGCCCTTAACTTTCTAATTCCTACAGGCAAAGCATTTGAAGCTACTAAAGGAAACCTTAAGCACATCGAATCTCTAAAAAAATCACGAGCAATCAGGGAAGCTGATGAGCTAGAGTCCGCGAACAAGCTAGCTAATCGATTGAATAAACAAAGACTCAAGTTTGAACTTGCAACCGGGCAAGGAGGAAAGGCCTTTGGCTCAATAACTACAAAGGATATTCAGAATTCATTAGCTGAAACTGATCGACAGTTCAGGGATATCGACCGCAAACAAATTGTTCTTAAAAAGCCGATCAAAAGAACTGGCGACTTTGACGTAGATATTAATATCCATGCTGATGTTACAGCTACCCTAAAAATTAAAGTTTCTGCGGTAGTGACAGATCAAAAAAACGAGAGTTAAAACGAGAGTTCTAATTCCCAATTTTTCTCTCTAGAATAGATCACTAATCGACTACCCAAGAATTCTCTTGGATCCTAAATCCTTAGGAATTAGGACTTCGCATACTTAATACTTCTAATGACATTCCTTGATATCAGGTTATAAACATTCGGTTGAGTATTAGAAATAATTGTAGCTAATATACAATTATTTGTTCATCCTATTAACCAATATCAACGAAGAATGGAGAACAAGGAACAACCCCAACTAGCTGAACCAACTCCTCAGCTACAGGCGATCGATTCAAAAATTAAGAACATTAAAGAATCAGCAGGAAACAGAGCTCCTACCGCTCAGGAAATATCACGCACACTACCAAACAACTCTGACGCAGAGAAGGGGGTGATCAGTGCAATGCTTCAGTCCCCTGATGATATCGTTGGTGAAGCTGTTCAAAAACTTGATTCCAATGCTTTTTATGTTCCTGCTCACAAGACTTTATTTGAACTGATAATAAATTTATCTGACGAAGGCAAACCGATTGACCCAATAACTCTTCAAGAAGCCTTAATGAGAGGAAATCTCATGGACTCAGTCGGTGGACCTAGTGCTGTATTAGACCTTATTGATTTCGTACCAGACGCGAGCCATTTCGATTTTTATGTGGAAATCGTTAAAGAGAAACATCTGCTAAGAGAAATAATATCAACCTGTACAGGTTGCATCAATTCTGCATATACACATGAAGGTGACGCAACTCATATCTTAGATGAAGTTGAGCAAAGCATCCTAGACATTGGTGACGGCGAAGACAAAGACGAAAACGATCTCAGCATGAAAGATCACGTTCTAAACGCGATCGCTAACATTGAAACAATGTATGAGAACCGAGGCAGCATTCAGGGCCTAGCAACCGGGTTTCGTGACATTGACAAGCTATTAAATGGCATGCATCCAGGTCAAATGATTGTCATTGCTGCTAGACCAAGTATGGGAAAAACATCGCTGGCGATGAATATCGCTGAATACGTTAGTGTGGACCAAGAAAAAGCAGTAGCCATATTTAGTCTTGAAATGACCACTCAGGACTTAGTCCAAAGACTCCTATGTAGTAGGGCCCGAGTAAATGGACAAAAGATAAGAGCCGGCATACCAGACAGTGGAGATTTCCCAAAATTACTGAAAGCTGCTGGAGAACTATCAAAAAGTAAGATGCTAATCGATGAGACGCCGAGCATTAGCATCATGGAAATGAGAGCCAAGGCGAGGCGCATGAAGCAGCGAGAGGACATTCAACTGCTAGTTGTCGATTACCTTCAATTAATGCGCTCAAATACAAAACGCGGTAAAGATAACAGACAAATCGAAATTTCGGAAATATCAGCCGGCCTCAAGGCATTAGCCAAAGAGCTTCACATACCCGTAATCGTGATCGCTCAGGTCAACCGAAACCCTGAAGAGCGTAAAGGTGGAAGACCCAGAATAAGTGATTTGAGAGAATCAGGCTCGATCGAACAAGATGCTGACGTTGTCGGACTGTTAATGCGTCCAGAACGCTATGCTGATGATGACGACGAAAGAGATGATCTTGAAGGAGAAGCCACATTCATTGTAGCAAAACAGAGGAACGGCCCAATCGGCGACGTGCCTCTCACCTTTATAGATAATCAGGTAAGATTCGCTGACAGATCACACGCAAACGAGAACACACAAGCTTAAGAAGCATGATCTCCCTGAGTTATTAACAATAATATTTGTTGTTAATAATTTAATTATTTTTTGAACAGAACAAAACATCTGTTCAGCAAATTAAACCTTAAATTTCGACTATTTGAAGTTGCCAATCAATGGTTCCATTAATCGACGGACCGCGTAAATTTTAATAAAATTTGTGGCATCATATCGTCTAAAAGATACTTAAATATAGCAATATTACTAACAATTACACAATGCCAATAAACTTATAATGAAGCATTTACCAGCATTTCTGGTGATTGATTGCCATTTGACTTTGAGTGATTTGATTGCTCCTAACAGAACCAGTCTTTAGTTAAAAATAAATCGTGAGTCTAATTGTTTAGAAATTTTGAATAGAAAGTTTTTCACAGGTTATTCACAAAATTTATTTCTTATGAAAATCAAACTAAGATCCGGACTCGGTAAACTCAACAACCACTCGTGAACCTTCGTGCTTAGTAACGATTATTGTAGATCCCGCACTAATAAATGCACCACTTGAAATCACGTCAACCCTCTTATCATTGATCGTTGCAGAGCCTGATGGCCTTAGATCTGTAGCCGCCACGCCTTCAAGGCCAATCAATGAAGTTGACCCCCCGCCGATTGCTTTTTTTAGTGCCGGCCCATGCGTTTGAGCTTCTTCAAGAACCATCCACCGAGTCATCGGCATTGATGACATATATCGCATCAAAAACAAGGCAACCCCTAAAGCCCCAAACAAAGCGATCAACACATTCATCACCGGGTCACCCAACAGAACACCCAATTCAGAAAAGTTTACGGATCCATCCCAATTTAAGTTAAGGGGATCAACCATTGAATAGACAAGTGATCCAATGATACAAAAAACACCTAATACCCCAAAAACTAAAATCCCAGGAAATACAAAGAGCTCCAATAATACTAAAATTAAACCCAGTACAAAAACACCGATTGCCTCAAACCCTGCCATATATCCAGAAACATTGTGCCCAAAAAAGAACAATCCGAAACAGATGAGGGAAAGAAAACCCGGAAGCCCAAATCCTGGCACTTTCAACTCCATATATGCGCCTGCAATACCAAACAACAAAAGCCACGGCGCCAACTTAACGATCCAATCACCAACCAATTCAAAGCCTAATGGTTGTGCTATCATTATTTCGCCCTTCAATTCTGCCTTTTGAACCAACTCTTCTAACGATGAAGCAATGCCTGTAGCAAAAATTTTCTTGCCATTAATTACCTGAGTAGCCTCCCAAGCATTTAGAACTAATAAGTCATTTTCAGAATCCGGAGTAAATGCATTTACATAGTTAAGACTCCCTTGATTAGTAACTACTGGAAGCTCAATTGTAAGCTCTGCCTTTGTGTCAATAAAAGCCTTAGCGATTGCAGGGTTGTGGCCTTTGAGCCGAGCCACATTATCAGCAGTTGAAACAATATCGCTCAAAACCTTCTTTAACATTGCCTCAGGAATGTCCTGGCCATTACCCATTACTGGGGCTGCAGCACCAATCGTACTAGGCTCATGCATGTATATATGATCAGTAGCGATTGCTATAAGAGCACCCGCTGACATCGCTTTAGGATTAACAAATGAGTATGTAGGCACAGAAAGGTTTTGAAGATCTGAAAGCATGATCTCCTCTGTATACCAGGCGATACCACCAGGTGTATTGAGATCGAATATAATTGCTGAGGCCTTATCCTCGTCTGCCTTCTCTATGATTCTTTGTATGAATTCAAACTTAGTCTTTCTCACCAATGATTCCATACCGATAGGTATTACAACAATCTTTCCTGCATAACTTTCTACCCGCGTCTCACCAAAACTACTAGTATCATCATCCAATGATGATTCAGAGCTCTCATTTAATTCACTGTCATCGTTAACTGATAAAGAAGTTACATTCTCCTCGATTATGACTGGTGGTGATTTGAGATAAATTAATTCACACGACAACTTTTCCTGACTTAAGACTTCTTCAACACTAGCTGCCGCCCCACCTTTAATTCCAAGTTCATCCAAGTTAGATTTTTTAATAAGTAAATGCTCTCCAGCCCTCGAAAAACGAACACCATTTAACTTAACTTCATTGTCTTGATCACAAAACCCCCTAGCCAATTGCAACCTAGGAACATCCTCGTTGAAAGTTTTGGATACATCTTCAATGATGTCATAATAACTCAGATCAGAAAATCTTTGGGGCAGCAAATCAAGCTTACCTCTCCACTCTAATTTTTCTGGCTCTCCTCCAATCTCTGTATTGTCCCTAAAGTAAATTATACTCGATGATAGAGCCGTCAAAGCTCCGGCTCCTTTAGCCTCCCCATTAATAAAACTTATAGTCTTAATCTTTAGCTTAGTGAAATCATCAATGAACCACCTAACTTCTGAGGCGAGTCCACCAGAACAACTAATATTAAGAATTACAGCTACAGGATCAGATTGACTTAACTTTTCTAGTAAATCTTTGAGATAAGCCCCCTGAGTCGAATCAATAAAGGAATAGCTGTTAATATCTACAACTACCGCCTTCCCATCCAAATTAGATTGATCTATTAAATCAGAACCAGTAGCAACAGCATTCAGAGACAAAGTAAGAAAAAATATTTTGAGAAATTTCAATGATTCTCTTTTACAGAAATGACAACGATTCATAAGCTCTTGAATTATAGGATGCTCCCGACCAATAACGTTTAGTGCATTTTTAAACATATCAAACTTCTTATTAAAGGGAAAACGGGCGACTTAGAGCCTTTCATCAATAAATGCCAATTCCAGAAGAAACAATTCAACAAATTTTAAGTTCAACTGACATCGTTGAATTAGTTGAAGGATATTTCCCACTTCAAAAAAAAGGTCAAGACTTTTGGGCAGTTTGCCCATTCCATTCAGAAAAGTCTCCATCCTTTAAGGTGAGCCCAACGAGACAGGCATATTATTGCTTCGGGTGTAACGCTAAAGGCAATGCCATTGGTTTTGTAATGAATTATGAAAACCTGGATTTCCCTTCAGCTGTTAAAAGACTTGGATCAAAGGCAGGCATCACAGTTCAAGAAGATGAACAAAGTCCAGAAACTAAGAAAGAATTACAACTAAGAAAGGACATCACGAAAATCAACCGAACTGCAGGTGAATGGTTCCATGAGTACCTCATGAAAAGCCTTTCTTCGGACGCATCAAATGCCAGAGACTATTTAAAAGAACGTAACATTACAAATCAAATTGCCAAGGATTGGCAAATTGGTTTTGCCCCAGCAAATAGCAATGAATTTTCAAATTGGGCTCGCGAGCAAGGGTTCAGTGGCAGCCTAATGAATGAAAGCGGCCTCATGTCACTCAGAGATGAGCAGACACCACAGAAGGGATTGTACGCGAGATTTAGAAACCGAATCATGTTTCCATTGAACAATGATTTTGGTGAAACTATAGCCTTCAGTGGGCGGACCATGGATTCTAAATCCAAAATCGCCAAGTACATCAACTCTCCTGAAACTTTAATATTCAAAAAAAGCAATGTCTTCTTCGGTCTAGATAAAACAAAGAGAGCAATTGCGAAACAAGAAGCCGTAATAATATGTGAAGGACAAATCGACCTGATCCGATGCTATGAAAATGGAATAGAAAATATAGTCGCGCCACTAGGAACAGCCTTTACTCAATACCATTCTAGAATACTTAGGCGATTCACTGGAGAAAGAGGCGAAGCCTTACTTTGTTTTGATTCAGATTCCGCTGGATACAAGGCAGCAATAAGAGCATACAATGAACTTTCTTCTGCTGGCATTTATGTCCGAGCCATCGAACTGCCCCCCAACCAAGATCCCGACACGTTAATTACCACCAAGGGAGCTGATGAATTTATTGAACGCGTCAATAAGGCGAAACCGTTCTACTTATTTCAAATTGAAACATTATCTAAGTCACTTGATCTACATGACCCAAAAGATCGAGTTCGTTTTGCTAACGAAATATCACCATCAATATCAATCATAAAAGATTCAGTCGCCAGAGAAGCTATGATTAACGATGTAGCAACAAGGCTCGGAATATCATCTGAGGATTTTCGTAAAAGAGTCGCCGCATCAATCAAAAAAGAATGGAGAACAAAACCTGAAAATAAAAGCTCCATTCAGAACAACAAATATATAACCGACAAAAATATCCGAATCTTAATGAAGCTGGCCCTTACCAATGAAGAGACTCAGGAATGGATAAAGAAATCAGCCGACGAACATATACAAACATTAGAAACCAACCCAGAATCCGACATCTTAATCAAGATCTGGAAAAACCCTCCCGTATCAATATTACCTGAAAACATTAACACATACATATCTACTAAAATGGGAGAAGATCAGGATTTTGTTACTGGTATCCTCATTGAGAAAACAGCAGAATTAACTTTTGAGGACGCACAAAGAGCAATTATTAGACTTAAAATTAAGGACCTCCAAAGTAAAATAGATACAAACAAGACCAAAGTTACTCAAGCAAACCTCTCAAATCATCAAATTATAGAGATAACTAGCAAAGTTGAGACTCAACGAAAAGAATTACTTGATTTCAAAATGGCCCTACAGAATATTGCTAGCACACGGGAATAAATTAACTAGAGTTTCAAGAAAAATCATACTTAATAATCCACCTTATGGCGGAAAAAACCTCCTCGAAAAATAAGAAGCTTACTAAAAGAACTGCTCTTAAAAAAAGCAGCTCAAGTAAGGGAACTGCAAAAAGATCACAATCATCGACATCACAGCCATTGGCTAGAAAAGCTAAACCAAATAAAGGTAAGGCTTTGATAAAAAAGAAAAGCCCTACCAAGGCAGCTACTATACAAAAGACAGAGCCCGCCAAAGAAAACCCTTTACCAACGATTGAGATGGAAAGCGTTCAGACTATCAAGGGCATCATTGAGCTACCAAAGAGAAGAAGAGGCAGGCCAACTATAGAGGAAGAAGATCTTAGAGAAAAAATTCTTAAAGAACACGGCATCACTGGAGATCCTCGCGTAAAAAGACCAAGAGGCCGACCACGAAAAGATCAATCAAATCAGTCATTACTTTCAAGCACCTCAATCAGTGATGCTACTGGAAAGAAACTTGATATCGATTCACCTCAGATCCAAGACAAACTCCGTCAACTTATCAATCTTGCCAAAGAGCAGGACTACCTAACCTTCGATGACGTTAATGAAATATTGTCTAATGACGGCAATGAAGCCGTAGCACTAACAGAAGCCGTCATACTTCGACTTAATAATTTGGAATTTGATATCATCGACGCTTCTCAAGTAGATAAAGTTGGTGAAATTAGGAAACAAAAAAAAGAAGGTGGAGCAACTCTCAAGGCTGAAGCCAAATTAGACATTCTCGATGATCCGGTCCGCATGTATCTAAAGCAAATGGGTCAGGTCCCCTTGTTAACGAGGGAGCAAGAAGTTGAAATCTCTAAAAGAATAGAAACAGCTGAAGAGAAGGCTAAAGGCATTCTTCACCGCTTTGGCTTTGCTGCAGAACTTTATTTAGGCCACGCAAATAGACTTTACGAAGGAAAAGAAAGATTCGATAGAATAATTTTAGACAAAGAGATAAAAAGTCGTGAGCGCTATATGAAGTCTCTGAAACGTTTAATCAATCAAGTCACTGATGCGAGCAGAGAAGCTGATACAGTTTACGAGAAATTACAAAAACCAAAAGTTAGGTCTAGGAAAAATCTTGAAGAAGAATTTGAAAAGCTAATTAAAAAATTGGACAAATGCTACAAGAGATTCCACTTCAAAGAGACAGTCATTGAAGACTTTTTGGATTCAACACAATCCCACCAAAAAGAATTTTTAAGGCTTGAGAAAAAACCAATCGATTCTGAGGATTTTACAAAATTCTGCACACAATCATGGCAGAGCCCTGATGAGTTCAAAGCCAACTATAAAGAACTAAGAAAATGGGTGAAGGCTTCCATATCAGCTAAAGGTGAAATGGTTGAGGCTAACCTTCGACTAGTTATTTCAATTGCTAAGAAATACACGAATAGAGGACTCTCCTTTTTGGATTTAATTCAGGAGGGCAACATGGGATTAATGAAAGCAGTTGAAAAGTTCGAATATCAAAGAGGCTATAAATTCTCAACTTATGCAACTTGGTGGATAAGACAGGCCATCACTCGCTCAATAGCTGATCAGGCACGGACAATTCGAATTCCTGTTCACATGATTGAAACAATCAACAAGTTGATGCGAGTTCAAAAACAACTCGTTCAGGAATATGGTCGCGAACCAAGCGCCGATGAGATTGCAGAAGAAATACATCTGCCAGTACAACGAGTCAGAGCAGTCTTGAAAATGGCCCAACAGCCGATTTCATTACAAGCACCCGTAGGCGATAGCGACGACACTAGCTTCGGAGACTTTATTGAAGACGTTACTGCTGAGAACCCAATGGAATCTACAGGGTTTGCGATGCTTAAGGATAAAATCAAGGATGTTTTGGACACTCTTAGCGCAAGGGAACGCGCAGTACTGGAGCAACGTTTCGGACTTTGTGACGGTTACAGTCGAACCCTAGAAGAAGTCGGTAAACAATTCCAAGTAACAAGAGAACGAATTCGTCAAATCGAGGCTAAGGCATTAAGAAAAATGCGACACCCTACGCGCATACGCAAACTCGAGGGCTTCATTGAGATGTCTTACATTTAAGACTACTCACCAAATGGTAAAAGTGCATCCAAAAGACCCTGCCCTCCCTTGAGCAATTTGGAAGGCAGTTCAAAGGTTTCTTCCACGAGATCCTTAAGGATTCCATCAATCTCTATTGCTATTCCCAATTCTTGAGCCGCACGTTTTATATTTGCCATTCCAAATACCCCTCCAGGATCTACATCATCAGCTATTAAAACATCGAGGATATCAACTCCTTTGTCATTTGCTGTTTCTGATAGCAATTTAATAGCCTCTAACGCCTTTTGACTAACGCCAACAATGTCTCCCCATAAGCCGGCTCCTCCAAATTCAAAGAATTGACGCCTCAGGTCAGATGTATAAGGATCTGAGGAATTTCTATCAATGTTAGTTACCGCCCAAAGAAATCCCTCAGGAGGTTTAGTGACACCTTTTGGGTTGTCAGCAAACACTCGCTCAAATGCAGCATCGCGATTATAACTGAAAACCTTGGTTATGTTTCCCTTTTTCAATAATGGAACCCACTTAATAGTCTCAGGAGTAATGCCGATCATGTATGCGCCACTCGTTACTTTGCCATTATTGTATTTTAATTTGCCACTGAGACATGCGGTTCCTGATGTTAAAACGTAAACATTAATGATGTCCCAGGTTTGGTTGTCTAACCTTTCAAAAGAAACAGTAAAATCATTAAAAGAGAGTTTTCTAAATTTACTAGAACCTAAGAGAGCATCTATCCGATCAAGAATAGGCATGGCTTCAAGACTACCCTCTCGCAACGTTGCCTTTCCCGAGACATTACTGTCATCATTAGTTCCAGATAAATCCAGATCCACATCGATTGCCCCCTTTAGCCTCTTGATCCAATCATCAGCCAATAATTCTGACGCGGGAACATCCCTTAAATTGCTTCGTAAGGACCAACTCGTTTCGTCTTGATTAAATTCAACGTCACCGGAAACGCTCAATGATGAATTTTCAAAAAGTCGGAAATCTGAACGGTCAATTATAAGGTTACTAGAACTGGCTCGAAGCTCAGCGTCGATCAATTCTAGCCGCTCAAAACCTTTTGGCCATAAATCACCACCAATGATTTTAATCTTATAGAATTCTGAAGACGAACCTGGAACGGATAAAAGTGAAAACTTTCGACCTTCCAGATTCAATTGGTCGTCAAAATAATTAAAGTTTAATTCACCTATTCTAATTTGATTAACCTCAAGTTTATTTGGTAAAAAGCGTTTTAAAAAACCATTATCTTGAGAATTCAGTCCTTGTCCTATAGCGTCGCCTAGATTCTCACCGGCATCTGTTAAGCGGTTAGAATCAATTAGTAAGTTAATTCGATTAATGTCTAACCCTGTGATCTCCCATGCTCTCCTTTTAACGGCTCCGATATTAACTCTTGCACGTATGCCGTCAGCTTTAAGCTTAGAAAAGATCGCACCATCATAACCCTCTATTTTAAGTTGGTCAGTATCCACAGTAGTTCCTTGCCAACGAAATTCATCAAAACTACTACTTACTTTAAGCTCGTTGTTGATTCGGTTCTCAAGTGATATTTTAAACTTGTCACTCTTCAGATACTTATTAAGAAGTAGAAATACAACGAACGAAAAAAGAACAAAAACAATAAATAACGTAAGTCCAAAAAAAAGTATAACCCTCGCACCTTTGCGAAACCTATTTTTATCTGATATCTTTATGTCAATTTCAGGCATCCGTTTTAGTGTAAACTACACAGCCAATTACAAAACTTCACCATTATATTTATTTTGCCATTACTAAAGTAAACAACCCTCATTTATAACAAGATCGTGTTAAAACTTAACAAGGTAAGCTTTGCCATCAATGACAATGAAAATGAAATGCACCTAATAAAGGATGCCTCAATTTCAATACCTCCTGGTAAATTCATGGCTATTGTCGGACCCTCTGGGTGTGGAAAAACCACTCTATTGAAAATCATTGCCGGAATTAATGAGGAAAGTTCAGGAACAATAACTTGGGGTGGGAGAAATTTGTCAGAAGAGGATCTGGCGGCTTCTGAGGTCGGCTACGTGCCTCAGTTCAGTATAGCTTTCGACGAGCTCACAATTGAAGAGAGCATTGGATATGCATTGCGCCTGCGTGTGAACAAAAAACAAATATCTAATCAATCAGATCTTGTCGCCACTATAATTGAACAAGTCGGACTAAAAGACTTATTTGACAGGAAAGTTAAAGTCCTATCTGGAGGTCAAAAAAGAAGGCTCAGCCTCGCACTTGAGCTCGTCACTAATCCTACACTATTGCTATGCGATGAAGTCACTAGCGGATTGGACCCAAGGTCTGAAAAGGAAATAGTAAACTTGCTACATTCTTTATCTCAAAGCACTGAAAGAATTGTTGTTAACGTTACCCACAGCCTAAACCATCTGGATTTGTATGATATAATCTTAGTTCTTTACGAAGGACGTGTCGCATATCAAGGCCCCCCGAACAAAATAACTCATTATTTCAGCGTCGAATCAGCTGAAGAAATCTATCCACTACTTGGATGTAGAGAATCTCAGGAATGGCATAACTCATGGAATAAGCACAAACACACATACTTAATTGAAGCAGAGGACACTCATTACGAAAATCAATCTGCCCAGGCAAATCCGTCTCCGAGCCCCATCTCCCAATTTTATGCATTAATTTCCCGGAGGTTTAAAATCTTCACACGTGATAAAACACAATTAATTCTTCAGGCGGCAATGATCATCGGATTTCCATTACTTGTTATTGTATTCGGATTGGACGGGATCACACAGCCAAAAACCTTACCTACCAACAATACTGGTAGTATTATTGAACAGTTTAATCACCAAGTGTCAGTGTCTGAAAGTCAGATCAAAACAGGATCCCTCATCTCAGGGCTCATCATGTTTCAAGTAATACTACTGACTCTTATTGCTTCAAATAACTCAGCACGTGAAATCGCTGGAGAGCGTGAAATATTTGAAAAGGAAAGATTCGGCGGCCTCCACACCGCGAGTTATATTGGAAGCAAGATTGCATTTCTTACAATCTTAGTCCTCATCCAATCCCTATGGATGGGGATATTCGTACAAATATGCATTCCTACACTTCCAGGTTCACCTGTAACTAGACTCTTAATACTTTTCCTTGTCACAGCTGCGATGACATCAGTTTGTTTAGGAATATCAGGTTTGATGAAAAATCCTGAACAGAGCTCATTAATGTCAATATATCTTGTCGGATTTCAGCTTCCGCTATCAGGCGCGATACTTGCATTGCCTCAATGGTTAGAACCACTTTCACGTCCATTCATTTCTGCCTTTTGGGCTTGGTCAGCTAATTTAGACATCATGACCGGAGGTTATTTCGGACAATCAATTCATGCGGTAACAGAAGAATCATCCCTTCAGCCTCTCAATGTTTGCATTGCATGGCTAAGTGTACACATTTTAACCGGAATATTTGCAGCTTACGCAGGAGCCAAAAGACCTCAGTGGTGATCTAGCTACAATAAACTACTGATTAATCTACGAATTTGTAATTATACAACATCGATATATTGTTTTGTGTTAATGGCAAGACGTGCACAGAAAGGAATTAACAAGCTGTTCATAGCAATATTTGCTTTGCTTATAGCTGTAGTAGGTTTCCTGATCGTCAAAATAATAGGAAGCCCAAAGGACTCAATGAGGACCGTCACTGAGTTAAATGTCTCAGATTATATCAAAGAAGGAACTACTTTAGCTGGCACTGAAGGAATTGTGACTGGCGTTGTCGCCGAAAAATTAAGGTGGACTCCCGATCGTGGGGAAATGATATCGGTTGCCGTCAACCTAGATAAGAATCAAGAACTTATTCCAATAATGGTTCCCCCTGAATTTAAAAATGTAAATATTGCAAGAGGTGATAAATTCACATTCAAAGTTGAAGTAGGAAAAGAACAGTTACTAATAACTAAGGACCTGAAGCGAAGATAACATTATGTTTTCTAATCCAAAAACAACATTAGCCAATTTGATTGCTGCCATAATTACATTCGCAGCAACCTTAGCTGCCAATTCCCAAGTCCTTACTGGACCAACTGGGAATCAAACCAACAAATCGACCACAACAAAACCTGACGGCACAACGATCGTCAATAATGAACCCGAACGATCTAAGCAACCTTTCCTTGGAACTGATCTCCCTGTTTTTAATCCAGGGACTGAAATCTTCAGTTGGGACGGACAAAATTGGAACATTAACAATAACAGGTTAATGCGAGCACGGTTTGAAAAATACCTTAACGCTCCAGCTGATAGCACTGAAGATGACAATGAATACCGCTCAATCATTAAAACTATTCTTGATGAACTCTCACCCCATAAAAAAGGAACTGGGCACCTTCAACGCGCAGTCGCAATGCTTCCAAGGGCATCAAATTACAGGATAGATTCAAATCTCTGCGATTCCCTCTCACAAGCTATACTTGGAGTCTATTATGGACAACAAAATGCCGTAGCATTAGCAAGATCAAACAAAGCACTGGAACAGGAAAAGAAATTGTTACACTGGAACGTTGAGGTCGCCACATCTGAAAATCTTATAGATGAAGCCAAAAAAAGAGGCGCTGCCGGCAAAGGAAGTGAAAACAACGCTGACGGCAAAGGAAGTGAAAATAAACAACAAAACACAGGCAAGAATGTATCTACCGCAGGAAGAGTAGCTGGTTACGTCCAAAGATTAGCAGAAATTGAAACACTAAGGTTAGCAAACAAGGCAAAGATTGGCATATCTGAAGTTCAAGCAAAAGTAGAGTTTCAAGGTCTCATCCTCCAGTTTGCGGTACAGCGAAGATGGGAACACGTTATTATCGCTTCGAGAATTTACAGGAGATTATTTAGAGATGGGGATGGAGCCATTGACGTTAAAAAGGACTCAGACGCTGATAAGATGCTTGCCAAGGGCCTAGGCTTAAGCCCCTCAGTCACATCATTAGATATGTTTGCCAGTGAAGTAATTCGTGATGTCGATGAGGGCGTCAGAGCTTTTGATTTCCTTGCAGAGAAAAATGAACTCGAGACAGCCTCTAAGCGATTAGCTGAATCGTTCTTTCTGGGGGAATATCTACCTAAAATTAGAACTCTTGACCGAGAAAAAAAACGAAAGGTTCAATACTTTGTTCGCGATGCCGACTCTCTATTAAGTGCAATGGAAGTTCGAGACTATGAGACAGCATCACAACTCATTGAGCGAATGAAAACCAATGCCGTTGATTTCAATTACTCGAAAGCTACAGCTGGAGTTGAATTTTATACGAACTTGAGTAACTCGAGTTTGTCTCAGGCTAAAATCGCAGCTCAACAAAATGAAATGGAAGAGTACAAAAGGCAAATAATGATAGCCATAGAGGCATGGCCTTTGAACCCTAAAATCAAAGAACAAAATGAGTTGTTCGCTTCTATAGCAGACATTCAAGTAACAACTTTGAACGAATTAGATACACTGCTCGCGCAGGGAAATAACAGAGAAATCATGAAAAACCGTGGTCGTTTTATTGCGGCAGCTCACAATGATCCCAAACGTTCAGAACAATTAGATAAAGTATTAAACAGTGTATTAAGCCTCGAACAAGAAATCGCTAAAATCAAAGGTCTGCGAGAAAACAAAAATCCTTGGGGCGCCTGGGAGATTGCACGCAAAGCACAAGAGTCTTATAGCGATGACAATGATCTGCTTAAATTGTCGGTTAAATTAAATGAAGAAGTTTCTTCTTTTGTTCATGTTTTGAAAAAAGCTGAGAAACTTGAACAACAAAAACATTCAGGCATGAGCTTAACTTGGTACCTTAAAGCTAAAGATATCTACACCCAAAGTACATATGCTAATGATGGCATTAAGAGGATCCTCGACTATTTATTGCCATCCTCACCTCAAGAAACCATCTTATCTTCTGAAGTTAAAACCGAAACTGCTCAGCCTCTAAACTTCGACTAAAACGGGCTGAATTCACTATCTCAGTCAATTAGTTGTTGGCATACTTGAGCATTTGCTCCTTGAACTTCGAAACTGTTTTTCGAAGGCCAAATTCCAGTGCCCTAGCAATCAGATGGTGGCCGACATTTAGCTCTGATAAAAATGGAACTTCAAAAAGCCCTTCTAAATTTGCAGATGTAAGGCCATGCCCAGCATTTACTTGTAACCCCTCCTCATGTGCCATTTCAGAAGCTAATGCCAGTCTCTGAATTTCAATATCCATAGCTTCATTGTTTAGAGCATTTGCATAAGTGCCGGTATGAAGCTCTACCATATTGGCACCGCAATTAACAGAACTTCGAATTTGATCTAAATCAGGATCAATAAAAAGGCTAACCATAATACCTTCGTCTTTTAACCTTTTTATGGTCTTCGCCAAATCTTTCTCATGCGAAACCGCATTAATTCCTCCTTCGGTCGTGAGTTCGTTTCGTTTTTCAGGAACCAAACAAATGAATTTAGGTTTAATCTCTATGGCGAAATCCACGATCTCTTGAACATTCGCCATTTCCAGGTTCAAAGGCACATTCAAATTTTCTTTTAAAGTTACTATATCGTGGTCTTGTATGTGCCTTCTATCCTCTCTTAAGTGTGCAGTTATACTGTCAGCCCCGCCTCTAATTGCTTCATTAGCGCAAAACAAAACATTAGGTTCTGCTTGTTTTTCTAACCTATATCTTGCCTCCCTAATTGTAGCTACATGGTCAATGTTAACACCAAGTTTCAGATCTGACATAAACTGTTAATTCTTTGTACTTATTAATGTAAAAAGTGCCTGTGCCCAGTAAACACCATAGCAACATCTCTTTCATTTGCTGCAGCAATGACTTCCTCATCACGAATAGATCCTCCTGGCTGAATGCATGAAGTAGCTCCTGCCTCTACAGCTGAAATTAGGCCGTCAGCAAAAGGAAACATTGCATCACTAGCAACAGAACTACCTTGCAACGATAGCCCTGCTTCTTTTGCCTTCCAAACAGCTATGTTGCATGAATCAACTCTGGACATTTGGCCAGCCCCAATTCCAAGTGTCCTATCTTTGGAGCCGAAGACAATAGCATTTGATTTTACATGCTTAGAGACTCTCCATGCAAATCTCATAGCATTTATCTCTTCAGCACTCGGAGGCCGTTCTGTTTTAACTTTTTCTTCAATGCCGTCCAGCCCAAGTGCTTTTGGATCTGCATCCATGACCAGTAAACCACCCGGAGCTGAACGAATGACTGACTGATTAATTCCGTTTGTGAAGTATTCGTCAGCAACACGAATCAATCTCAGGCTTTTCTTTTTCTGTAAAATTGCCCTAGCCTCAGCATCAAAGTCTGGCGCAATAATAATATCAGTGAAAATCTGACTAATGACTCTCGCTACATCTTCAGTGAGAGGTCTATTAGAGACAATCACTCCCCCAAAAGGCGCTTGCTTATCCGTTTCAAATGCTTTTTCCCAAGCCTCACGCAATCCTTCTCCTTCCTCTGCACAACCTACGCCGCATGGGTTTGTATGCTTCAATATTGCTATCGTTGGTCGTAAGAACTCTGATATCAGTTCGGTAGCAGACGAAATGTCTAATACATTAGTATAAGAGAGATCCTTCCCCTGGAGCCTTGTAAAGTAATCTGAAAAGTTACCATAAAGCGAAGCCTCTTGGTGTGGATTTTCACCATACCTAAGTTCTGAAGCTAAAGGCAATGACACACTATAACCACTGTCCGTTTCCTGTGACTGATTTAAATAATTTCCAATTGTTTTATCATAGTCGCCAGTCCTTAAAAACACCTTAATGGCAAGCCTTTCTCTAGTCTTAAGACTAGTCTCTCCTCCGGAAGTTTCCATCTCTTCCGCTACAACATCATAGTCATCACTGTCAGTGATAACCGTTACTGCATTATAATTTTTGGATGCGGCTCTTAGCATGGCAGGACCACCAATATCAATTTTTTCTATAGCCTCTGATAAGGTAACTCCTTCCTGTGCGATGGTTGCCTCAAAAGGGTAAAGATTAACTATAAGCAAATCAATTCTAGGGATGTCATAGGCTTCTGCCTGAGCCGGATCATCTGGGTGATCTCTCCTGAAAAGTAATCCCCCATGAACTTTTGGATGGATCGTTTTAAGCCTGCCGTCAAACATTTCTGGAGCACCGGTATAGTCAGATATTTCCATCACTGGTATTCCTTCATCTGAAATGACTTTAGCTGTTCCACCCGTTGAAAGGATCTCAACTCCTAGTTTATGAAGCCGTTTCACAAAGGGAATTAAGCCCTTCTTATCTGACACAGAAATTAGCGCTCTCTCTATTTTCATATATTATATTGAAGTTCTGCAGATTCCTAAAAAGAACAGTCATAAGCAAGATCAAAGATCTTCAAAACCCTAATAAGTTCAAAATTCTGTAGTCATATCTACTCATATGACCTATAAAAAAGTAAAATTAACTGTTTTCCCTTATTTTTATAGCTATTACCGGTTGACACTTGAGTATCGCCAAATTAATATCCAACCCCTCCAAACTAGGTAAATTAGTCACTATTAAGAAGATGAAAACTTTCTCAGCAAAAGCAGAAAACATCAGCCGCGAATGGTATGTCATTGATGCAGCTGACCAAATATTAGGTCACGTCGCAGAAAAAGCAGCATGCCTTTTACGCGGCAAAGGAAAGCCTATATTTACACCTCACGTTGATACCGGTGATTTCGTAGTTGTCATCAACGCTGACAAAGTGAAATTAAGCGGCAGAAAAGAACAGCAAAAGATTTATCACCGTTATTCTGGATATGTAGGCGGCCACCATCAAGACACACCCGAAACATTACGGCAAAAGGCCCCAGAAAGACTCGTTGAATTTGCAGTGCAAGGAATGATTCCACGGAACCGTCTTGGCAGACAAATTGCAAAGAAACTTAAAGTATACCCATCCTCTGAGCACCCTCACGAAGCTCAAAATCCGAAGACCATCAACGTCTAAGCTTTGCAATTAAAACAAGATTAAGAGAATCAACTCGATGAGTGACAATCCCACAATTAATTCCATAGGAAGAAGGAAAACTGCCGTTGCAAGAATCCAGATGAAACCTGGCAGCGGAACGGTGGTTGTTAATCAAAAGCCATTGGAAGAATACTTCCCTACAGTTGCTCTACAAAATATCTTGCTTCATCCTTTCGTAACTGCCAACCAGCCTAAGAATTGGGACATAAATGTTACCACCAACGGCGGCGGCACTACCGGTCAAATTGGCGCTATAAGACTTGCCATCGCAAGAGCGCTATTAAAAAACGATCCTGAACTTCGTGAAGCATTTCGCGCAGAAGGCCTCCTGACTAGAGACTCTAGAAAAAAGGAAAGAAAGAAGGCCGGTCAACCAGGCGCAAGGAAACGCCACCAGTTTTCCAAGAGATAATTATCTCTACAACTTCTTAAGTAGCAGATTGCGAAACTCTACTGCGCCGGTCCCTTCGTTTCGAAGAACAATCTTTGATGGTTTTACATCTTTGCACAAGGCGCGGTTCTGGACTTCGCCATTAACTTTAATTTCTGACTGACCATCAGATACCCTGATCTCCATTTTATTCCATTCAGCCATTATTTCATTAGTTCCCTTGAATTTACTGGACCTGAATCTTAAAGGATTACCATCATCTGTTACAACTTGCGCTGCCCCAATGTTATAAAGATCACCAGATGTTTGATTATATAGCTGAATTTCTAGGTACCCCTTCTCAGGGTCTGCAGCAAAGATTCCAATCCCACTATCACTAGTCAATTCGAGAAGTTTATACTCTAAGGACAATTCATAATTCAAAAAGCTCCTCTTAGTTATGATTTCACCACGAAAGCCCTTCTTAGCAATGAGGGTTTGATTTTCAATATCCCACGTTTCCTCATTAGGTTTATCTAGACCACCTGCTACCAAACCACCTCCCAAGTTACGGAATTCCCATTCATTTAAGTCATTACCACTAAAAAGTACAATAGCATCATCATTTACAAGATTGCCAAAATCAAATTGAGTTGATGCGGCATTTTTCTGCAGCCACTCAGACCATTTTGTAGCAGGGACTGCCCTTTCCTCTGCATTGCCAGCAGCATAATATCCAAACTCCTGCCCTGTAATTTTTCGTAGAGACTCGAGACTCCTCCACCTTAGTCCAAAATCCTCATCACACATAAGAAGTTCAGCAAACGGCATTAGGCACTCTTTTTTTTGGAATTTCATAAAAGCATTAGCACATTCCCACTTAATATGCGGGTTCTGATCTGTTATGTTTGTCGCGATAAAAGGTAACGACTCTTCGCCTAATATACTTAACAAGGTTTTAACTGATGAATACCGAATCATATCATTCTCACTGATTAATTTACGCTTAAGTAGCTCCACATCCTCCTCATTCGCAGTGACTTCTGAAGCTTCAGCAAATGATCTCCACATGCCGCTCATCGAGTACTGCTCCCTATCTTCGACTGAACTAAAAAGAT
>Ga0115002_10001062_pt1 | contig 38358 bp, 32 predicted proteins | sample ArcticOcean_MG_C_8_FD_89576 | JGI IMG/M metagenome (GOLD analysis project Ga0115002, IMG submission 89576) | Marine microbial communities from western Arctic Ocean - ArcticOcean_MG_CB11_86 | ecosystem: Environmental > Aquatic > Marine > Oceanic | place: Arctic Ocean: Canada Basin | collected... | reverse complement strand
CGGTACACAAATTCCACTTCGCAATTTCGGAAACTGGTAAAAAGAGCCTTATTCAACCTTGCCGGACTGTGATGCACATAAGGTGCAAACAGCCGTCCAGATACCGCGCGATCTGCCCCTTCCGCATCCGCCACGGTTTTGCTGGCGGCACCGACTTTCCAGCCAACCAGAGGTAAGGCCAGTCGATAGGTTACGGCCTGCTGGATGGCATAGGCTGTTTCTTCATCCTGCGGGCGACAGATTTCCGGCAACAGCACCGGCCGGCTTCCGTGGCGGGCGGTGACCAGTAAGTCGGCGGCCTGGTTGATTTGATCAGGGGACATGGGTTTTAATTGGGCGCGCTGCCAACGTGAAGCAGCCGGCAAGAGCCAGTGTTAAGAGCCGCAATGTGTTGCGGCTTTGTAGGGTGTCTGTGGCAGGTATCATAGATCATGTAGCGTAGAAACATTATTTTGATCGGCACAGCGAAGCGCATGGCTTTCGGTAGATCTCGCATACCACCTTTAGCTTGCTATGGGCGTCTTCATCCGCTTATTTTCTACCTGGTCTCAATATCATGTACAACCACCTTCGCCCATTTATCCCGGTGGCGTTCGACTAATTGTATATGGGCTTCGCCGGTCTGATATTGATCGTGTGCTGCCAGATCCTCAAAAATCAGGACCAGGCCATAGGCATAGGTATTTTCTACAACAGGCCGGTCTGTTGCCGCCGGGTTGCCATAGTAACCCGATTGAACGAATGGGTCATCAATCAGCGCCTTCAAACTCTGTTCAAACGCGTCTTTTGTGTCTTTATCTACATCGTCTTTTAGCCAGATATAGACGTTGTGGATATGCATGGTTGTGGCCTTTCTTTTCTTTCACGATCGTAATCGTGGTTTTCCTCTGCTCGATCCGGTGCCATATAGCCGATCTTTTTACGAGCGTTTTCTATATTTGCCCAACGCAGGTCGTTGTTTGAGAGGTCGTAAAATATGTCGAACCGAATGGATGCATGGCCATGGAACCAGCGTTCGAACATCTGGACAATATCCCATTGACGGACATTAATATCCGCTCCATCAGCCGGCCGTAGTGTGTGATCGCTTCGAACCGGGTGCGACCCATCGCCAGATTGTCAGCGTCCCCCAGGCCATAGAGCCCCTGGTCCGTTTCCGCCTTAACGAAGATAAAACTGTCCCCGCCTACTGTAATCTGAAAGGGCTTAACGGCCGTAAGTTTCATATATTACCTTGATTGACAGGCCGCGCAGGGTATGAAAATGTATTGATGTATGGTATACATAATGTGTCCAAATGAAACGCGGACAATGCAGATGAGACAGATATTCATACTTAAGAAAGATCTGCGGTCTCCTGCATCACCCGCGTGACAGTTGAAAATTTCCAATCAGAATGATGTTAGTACGGTCGGTCCCCGACCGCTTCTTTAGATCCTCAGCCAGGTTTCAGGTCAGGTGCCCCATCATCAGCCTCCGATATGATCACCGGGTCGGCCCCAACATGCCGGGCGACCGTTTCAGACATGGCATTGAGGTCAGCGCGGCTGAACCCCACGCTGCTCTGGATAATCTGGCCTGCCTGGTCAATCAGGAAAATAGAGGGCACATTAGTCATGCCGTAGTCGGCGGATGCCCAGTGGGTCTCATCCAGTAATTGCGGAAAATCCGCCTGGTGATCATTAAGAAACGCCGTGGTATCTTCGGCAGTATCCTGGGATACCCCCCACAATTGGAACCCCTCTTTGTCCCTATAGGCCTGATAAAACTTATCGAGGTAAGGGGCCGTAAACTGACAGGTGCCGCAGCCGACTTTATAGAAAGCCGCGAGAACCAGCCCGTCTTTTTTCAAATTACCGAGGGTATGTGGCTGGCCTTCCATATCAGATAAGGTAAACGCCGGGGCGGTTGCACCGGCTTCGAGTGCTGCCATAAATATGCTCCTTTAAAAAGGTGTATCTACAGATCACAGATGACGGAAAATGAAATTTGGCCAGGTTGATAGAGATGGCTTGTATTGCGCCGCAATAGGCGCAGGCGTCTTCTTGGTTTTTCTGAGGACGCTATACAACAATAGCTATATTACAGAATTATAACAATAATAATATGATCTTAATCTTGAAACGAGGTCTCTAATTGCTGATTATGGTCTGATCTTGTTTGTGAAATACAAAAAACAGGTGAAGTCAGGCAATCTGGTTTATTCGTTTATAGCATGCATCTCAAGGATCTGTCGCCAGATATCTGGTTCGACCGGAATGCCATGGGTTATATTGTCCTTTCGGATGGCCAGCATGCCCTCGCCCGGATACCGAATCTCATCAATGCCTTCAAGCGGAGGCACGTCTTTGAAGTCGCGGACGATACGATCGACGGTTTCTTCCAGGATCTGTTTTCCAGAGAGCGATTGGGCATCGATGGCGATAAAAACCTGAGAGACGTTGGCCTCATGTTCCTGACGTGCAATCTCAGCGGTTGAATGGCCGCCGGTAATGATTGTAGCCATGAGGTCGAGCATAAGCGCAAGGCCCGATCCTTTCCAGTAGCCGATGGGCAGGGCACGTCTTGATTTAAGTATCGTCTCCGGATCGGTCGTCAGGTTGCCCCCTGCGTCGTAGCCGCCCGCCATCGGGAGCTGCTCACCCCGGCGTTTGGTCACTTCCAGCTTGCCGTTGGCATACTGGCTCATGGCAATATCTAGGAGAACGTGATGCCCCTGGTAGGGGACACACAGGGTCAGCGGATTGTTGCCGATCCCTTTGGTGGCCGATCCCCAGGGCGGCATGAGCCTCGTCGTATTGGTCCAGCAGAGGCCGATACATCCTGCATCAGCTGCTTGAAGACCGTAGGCCCCTGCCCGCATCCAGTGGTTGGTGTTTTTGAGCCCGACACAGCCCATACCGTACTCCTGAGCCAGTTCTACCGCCCGGCCCATGGCGAACTCGGCATTGAGTAAACCGACACCGCTCTGCCCATCCCATTGCTCGATCACGCCAAGTTGATTAATACGTTTCGGTTCGACATCTGTCATGACCCGGCCTGCTCTAACATTCTGAACAAAGGATTGAAACCGATTCAATCCGTGAGAATAAATGCCATCTCTGGTATTTTCGGCGAAGAGCTTCGCACACCGATCTGCGCGATGGTCATAAAATCCTTCCTGGATGAGAATACGTTTGAGTTCTGCGTGGATGGTTTCGAATGAAATCCGGCTCATAGATGATACCTCTTTCCCTGGCGATAATAGCATACCTGTACCGAGAAGGTATGTTTTTGCATATATTGTCCGTCAAGTTTTTATTATTAAGGTGGCGAAGATTCTGTAAGACGCTTTCTACTTTGTTCATGCATATATAGGGAGAATAGGATGGCATTATCGGACTTTAAAGGGCCTGATTATATTAATGACTGGACCAGAGACCTTGATCGGCGATGGCCTGAACGGGGGGAGATATCCGCATGCGTTATAGAGACGCTCTTATCCTGGTGCGAGCAGATGGATCGGGAGAAGATATCTATCCTGGAACTGGGTATAGGGTCGGGTGGGCTATCGGTGGCGGTGCTTAATGCCTTGAAATCAGGTTCTGCGCTATCGTTTGTCGGCTTTGATATCAACCCGGAACTCACGCGGCATACCGAGAAACGGCTGACGGAGGCCGGGCACACGGACCTTCGTCTCGTTAATACAGATCTGAAGACCGCAAGCTGGTCGGAAGGTCTCGCTCCGGTAGAGGTGGCCTACACCTTTCAGACTTTACATGACTTCGGTGGCCAGGATGCGTTGATGGGGATCTATCAACAACTCTTTTCGCTGCTTACACCTGGTGGTTTGCTGGTCAATGCGGATTTTACGGTGCCCTTTACCAAAGACCCTCCAGACAAACCTCGGCGTTTTCCCGTGGATACCCATCGGGCGCTACTGACATCGATGGGGTTTATAGATTTTAAATGCGAAATGAAGAGAGGCAAGATGGCCTGTATGTCTGCTAGGAGACCTTGATACGCGGGAAGGTAGACAAGCAGCGCCTCACAGATTGTGAGGCGCTGCTTGTTTCCAAACTAATCAGGTAAAGCGATGGCTACAAATTCTGCCGGAACATTTCGGCTCATGACCGTCATGACCAGGTATTGTTTCCCTTCATGCATGTAAGTCATGGGCAGACCGGACTGCGGCGCGGGCAATTCAATGGAATGAACCACTTCGCCGGTTTCTTTGTTGTAGGCATGGAACATCGGGTCACCGCCCCGGCTTTCGCCGGCGAATAGCAACGACTTCGTTACCATGGTACCGAAGTTACCGGTTTTTCCAGTTTTCGGTAGATTTTTCACCCGCTTTAACAACGGATGGTTTTTGATGCGCTCGGGCGTATCGCCATTGGCAACCATCCACTGATGCGTGCCCGTTTTTAAGTCCAACGCCACGATTCTTCCGTAGGGCGGTTTCGTTAAAGGCAGGGTTGTGCCACGGGGGTTCTCAGGATCGGCACCGACCGTCGGTCGCGCGGCGCGGCCCTGGGTATACGTCATATCTGATACAGGCTGACCGGTATCATCGTTCACCGGCGGTGGGGCGATAGCAACAGCGCCTCCACTGGTGTTTGAACCGATATAGTTGATACCGAGGACCGGATCAGCGGAACTCATATTCCAGTTGATACCGCCGTTGGTACCTGGAAAAATAATGGTACCTTTGTTGGTCTCCGTGACGAGGGTCGGCGGTGTGTAAACCGGGCCGATGCGATACCCCTTGATGGCTTCACGCGCGAGACGATTAATCTCGGGCGTCAGATCGATCAGGTCATCTACGGAGAGCCCCTGCTGTTCGAACGGCGGCGGTTTCGTTGGAATCGGCTGGGTCGGTGAAGACGTTTCACCAGGCACGTCGGTCTGCGGCACCGGTGTTTCTTCCATCGGCCAGATTGGTACGCCGGTTTCACGATCGAAGACATACGAAAAGCCCTGCTTGGAATTCTGAACCAGGATCTTACGCTGCGCGCCGTCAATTTCCACATCCATCAGAATGGGGGCTGCAGGCAGATCATAATCCCAGATGTCATGATGAACCACCTGGTAGTGCCAGATTTTTTCACCGGTCTGGGCGTTCAGCGCGACGATACTGTTCGCGAACAGATTATCACCAAGGCGGTGCCCGCCGTAATAATCATTGGTCGGCATTTCGACGGGCAGGAAGACATAGCCGTCGCCGTTACCCAACTCTGGATCTGCGGAGATGGACGTCCATACGCCGTTATTCCCGGTATAGTTATTCGATCCATCCGCCCACGTGTCGGCACCTTCTTCACCGTCTTCCGGTATCGTGTGGAAGATCCATTTCGGCGCGCCGGTTCGGACATCGAAGGCCTGCACATCGCCGGGGGTGTTGCTCTTCGATTCCGGACGGAATCCAGCAGCCAGGGACGGACCGACCACGATCACATCGTTGACGATGGTTGGTGGCGTCGTCGAGCCCACCGTACCTGCGATATCAATGCCTTCACGTTTTCGCATGCCAGCCATGAGATCGACCCGCCCCTCTTCGCCAAAGGACGTGACAGCCATGCCGGTTTCCGCATCAATTGCGAACAGATAGAAGCCTCTGGATACGTACACGATCCGGTTGTCACCCTTACCGTCTGTCCAGAACGAAACGCCTCGCCCTGAGCTCTTACGCGGTGCAAAATTCCACCGATTCTCATCTTCCCACGGTCGGAAAGTCCAGAGTGTTTCTCCCGTTTTGGCATCGATAGCGGCCACGGTTCGTCTGGAGCCTGCGGTGGCATACAGAACGCCATCGACATAAATCGGCGTCACTTCACCGGCTTGACCACCGGTCTCCGGGCGGGGCCCGAAATTCGCCTGTCTCCACCGCCAGGCGATCTCCACGGTGTTGACATTCTCTGCGTTAATCTGATCGATAGGTGAATATCTGGTAAACGCCAGATCACGACCGAGTCCGCGCCATTCTCCATCGGCTTGCTCAGTTGAAATGATTTTTCCCGGTTGCCGTTGCGGCTGCTCCGCGCAGGCCAGTGTGATCGCAAAGACGATCAGCGCAACGAACCCCATACCGGCTCTCAGATAATGGGTAGATTTCCAATGCATGTGTGATATCCTCTGTAAAGTTGAGATGTCCACTCTGATGATAACAAAACTACGTCAGACAATTAGAACAGCTATAGGCGGGGTCAGATGCTCGGTCGCGTGTCACCTGAAACACAACGCGCTGCATGGCCGCTTGCTATGAGGCTATCCATAGCCTTTTAGGGTGGTCTGATTCGACAGAGATTTATATGCCGTAACATCTCAATATGTCCTCCCTTTTCGCAGCCGGATTATACCGCGATAAAACACCATCCGACCCACATTCAAGGCCTGAATTCATACTAACGCCAAGACGCACCTCGGTCCCATTACACCGACCGATGTGCCTCCGTATGTTATGCAAATGCAAGAGAGATAAGGATTAAACTAGTATATAAAACAGGGCGGTCTACTAATTGCGAGCGCCATTTTTATAAAATCTATTTTTCAATCAAAAACAGACGAACGAGCCTCCTGCGGTCTGATACACACACGCCGGGCCAATAATTCTGTAACTGAAATTTGATGAATATATGAGGATGTATTCCGGGATATTGATGGATATCTTATCCAAAAATAAGATATGTGGCTACCATACTCGGGTCAAGACTTCTTATATGGATAACTCTTTTATTTTCAAAAAACTATTGTTCCCCCTGTTCTGTAAAGGTACCTATTGAGGAAATGAAAAACACATTGACGAGGTGTCGTGGGATTGCAGCTGGTTTTAATGCGTAACCAGAGATTCGTTTACTTAAAGTGATCTGATCATACTGTTCGAAAGGCATCTGATAAAATAGATTATCATTATAACACGATAATGAGGTTCACCGCATCGCCATCCGATGTTTGGTCTGTCGTCAGAAACAGGAGAACATGGCATCATGTCTAATGCATATTTCAAAACGCCAGTACCCGTTAACGAACCGATTCTTCCCTATGGACCCGGTTCCGTTGAAAAAACAGCTGTCAAAGCAAAAATCAGTGAAATGAAAGCCAGGTCGATCGAAATTCCCCTTATCATCGGCGGCCGGGAAGTAAAAACCGGTAACACAGGTCCATTACGTGTGCCCCATGATCATGGGGTCGATCTGGGGGTGTATCATAAAGCCGGTGCGAAAGAAGTTGCCCTGGCTATAGAAGCCGCCCTTGAGGCGCGTAAAACCTGGGCGGCGATGCCGTGGGAACATCGGGTGTCTGTGATCCTGAAGGCGGCGGATCTTCTGGCCGGTCCATGGCGGCCGGTACTGAATGCGGCGACCCTGCTGGGGCAGTCCAAGACCATTTTCCAGGCGGAAATAGATGCCGTCTGTGAGTTAATTGACTTTTGGCGATTCAATAGCCACTATCTGACGCAGTTGATGAGCGAGCAACCGCAATCATCGGCAGGCACCTGGAACCGGATGGCATACCGGGCGCTTGAAGGTTTTGTCTTTGCCGTGACGCCGTTCAACTTCACCTCCATCGGCGGTAATCTGCCAACGGCCCCAGCCCTGGCAGGCTGCACGGCGCTCTGGAAGCCCGCATCAAGTGCCGTCTATGCTTCCTATTATATCATGAAACTGTTGGAGGAAGCAGGATTGCCACCGGGTGTGGTGAATTTTATTCCCGGCTCCGGTGCAGAAGTGGGTGACCCGGTGCTGGAGAGTCCCCATCTGGCGGGCATTCACTTTACCGGTTCCACAGCCACGTTTCAGCATATGTGGCGCACGGTAGGTCAAAACATCACCCGCATGAAATATTACCCTCGCATTGTCGGGGAGACCGGCGGTAAAGATTTTATCTTCGCACACCCTTCAGCCGATGTAGATGCCCTCGTCGTGGCGGCGTTGCGTGGAGCGTTTGAATATCAGGGTCAGAAGTGTTCTGCTGCCTCGCGTATGTATGTCCCCCGGTCTATCTGGTCGGACTTCAGAGATAAATACGTGGCCGAGGTCGGACAAATTACGATGGGTGATCCGGAAAACTTTACCCATTTTATGGCTGCTGTCATCGATGAAGCCGCGTTCAAAAGTATCACGGCCTATATTGACTATGCCCACGCGGCCGATGACGCCGAATGCATTACAGGCGGTGGATATGACGATACCAAGGGCTGGTTTATCGAACCCACGACTATTGTCACGACCAATCCCCGATTCAAAACGATGGCAGAAGAAATATTCGGTCCTGTGCTGACGATATATGTCTATGAAGACGATACATTGGACGAGACCCTCACCCTGTGCGACACGACCTCACCCTATGCACTGACCGGTGCTGTATTTGCCCAGGACCGGGCTGCCATCGTAAAGATCTCAAATGCCTTACAGAACGCCGCCGGTAATTTCTATATCAATGATAAGCCGACCGGGGCCGTTGTCGGTCAACAGCCCTTCGGTGGTGGCCGTGCCTCAGGCACCAACGACAAAGCCGGCAGCGCCATGAACCTCATGCGCTGGATGAGTGCCCGGACCATCAAAGAGACGCTGGTGCCGCCGGTGGACTGGCGCTATCCGTTTATGGGAGAGAAGTAAGGGAGATGGCGGATGGCGGTTTTATTGGGGCTCCGGCACGGCGCAGCCCCCTGTTTTATGCGGCCGGGGAAGGCCTCACGCCCATTGTGCACATCCTGCTGGAACAGGAGATCGTTCCCAACCTTGCCGAGACGGGTGCCCCAAGAGGGCCACGCCCTTTTCGACTCCTGTGCCGGTAATCATCTCGAGACCGCTCAGCTCTTGCTGGAAAATGGGGCCGATCCCAATGGTGATTCGAATTCTTCCGGCAGCGGCTACGGATTCGTTCAGCATAAACATCCCTATCATTACCACGCCATGCAGGCCCTTTTATCGTGGTATGGCACCGAGGTGCCGGACTGGATTAAAGACCCTGGCGACTTTATATCGAATATACCCCCATCCGGAACAACTGCAAAGCCCCTGGGTTTTATTTTATATGCTAACCGTGGAGGATGACACGCCGGTTGACCTCGCCCTGGATATGGACCCTAATTTTCCGGCAACACTGGCGTACTCCACGAATTCGAAGTAAGTAGCCTGTTGATAAAAGGCGGTGCCGATATAAATGCCCTGGCCTTTGAGTCGGCAGGGACGCTGCTGGCCACCGCCGCTCGACACGGCCATCTTGATCTGGTGAATGCACTTCTGCAACATGGCGCGGGTCCGAATAAAAGCGACGGCTACTGGGCCACACCACTCGCCCGGGCTACAAAAAGTGGGCATCAGAAGGTTCTGGACACGTTGATACGCCATGGACCCGGGTAAAGGCAAGCGGGTAATAAGGGCAGAGATCGTGCAGACGCTTGTATTAAGGACCCTTTATCGGTATATTTATCACTTATTCAAATACTGTACATTAGCATTTTCACAAAAGGCGGATCAATGAAAACACAGCTTACCATTCTGAGTCTTATAACCAGCGCCTGCATCTCATCCACATCTTGTACACCGGGTAATGAATTGACGATCGATGTACCTGCTGTCGCCGCGCCGCGTATGACGCTTATAGGCACGCCCCTTCGGGAACCAGGCTGGTCGCCTGAGGTCAAGGCCCGGCTGGAGAAGGATCTATCCATCGCGCAGGCAGTTATGGAAGTCGCACCCGAGCGGGAAGATTCGTATATCTGGCTCGGGCGGCGATACGGCTATCTGGCGCGCTGGTCCGAGGCAATTGACGTATTCACCCGGGGTCTGGAAAAGTTTCCGGACAGCTATAAGCTCCTGCGGTACAGGGGCCGACATCTGGCCCGCTATCGGGAAATTGACCGCGCCATCGCCGATTACAAACGGGCCGCAGAATTGGTGGCGGACAAGCAGGACAGTTACGAGCCGGACGGCATCCTTAATGCCAGGCACGAGTACCTGGGGTCGTATCGATCCAATATTCACTACTACCTGGGCCAGACCAGTTTTTCTGCTGGCGACTACGAAGCAACATTGAGGGGTATGGAACGGGCCAGCGCGGAGCCGCTGGTTCAGCATGACGACCGACTGGTTGCCACCAGCTACTGGCGTTACCTCGCGCTCCGTAAACTGGGGCGGCACGACGAAGCCCGTACGCTGATTCGTAAAGTGCCTCAGGGGCTGGAACTGGTGGAGAACTTCACCTATTACAAAGGCGTGCAGTTTTTACAGGGTGTGTATACCAAAGAAGAGCTGATGCCTGAAGCCGACAGCATCATAAAATTTGCCATCGCCATGGATCATCTTTTTAAGAGCGAGCAGGCGACCGCCGAAGCGATGTGGGTGGAAATCATTGATGGGAGCGCCCAGGGATTCTGGCCGGCGGAAACTGAGCTGATTGCGGTACATTACAAAAGGCCGTAACGAATTGTGCGATCGATGCACAATTGGAAAACCCGAAGGATAAAATGTTCATCCCGTCTTTTTACTGCGCAGCAAATAGAGGCCGCTACCGATGAGGAGACCGCCGCCCACAATGATCCAGGCATCCGGGAGATCGCCCCACAACACAAAGCCAAGGGCGGTCGCCCAGAGCACACTGGCATAACGAAAGGGCGAGATAAACGCCGCCTCACCGTGCCGGAATGCCTCGACCATGAAAAAGTGGGCACTGCCCTGGAGACAGGCGGCGAGGGCGAGAAGCCCTATGGTGGTAGGGTCAATCGGTGGCCAGCCCCACGGCATCGTCACCAGGCCGGAAACGGTCACCACCAGGGCGCCCGAAAAAACCATCGCCAGGGTTGTTTCGCTGGCCACCATACGCCTGGCGATCATATCCCGCAACGCTTCAATGAGCGCCACCGAAAGCGGCAGGAAGGCTGCCCAGCGAAAGGCCTCCGCACCGGGCTTGAGGATGAGTAGCACGCCGCCGAACCCCACGGCGACCCCCAGACGGCGATGCCATCCTACTGACTCACCCAATAATAACGGCGCCAGCATCACCACAAACAACGGACCGGCAAAGGTCAGAGCCGCCGCATCGGCCAGCGGCAGATATTGAAGGCCGGTGAGGAAGAGATAGGTGGAGGCTACCAGCATCAAGGCCCAGACCAGCATGCCGGATATACTTGACACCCGTAGCGTACGTAGCCCACGCCCGCCGGGCCGATGCACAACCGCCAACACCAATATCATGACAAACAGGCCGCGAATGGTGATCATCTGACCAACCGGATGATCCGCCCCTACCCACTTGATCACCGCATCATTCAGGGTAAGCATCCCGGAACCGCCCAGCATACAGGCCACGCCACGCAGGCGGTTCGGTTTTAATGACATGCTTGCCTGCTGTTTTTGTTATCTTTCATGAAATCGATGGACCCTGCCGGAGTCAGTAGCAAGGTATTGAAAATGGATATAGATAATATATTACCTGGGCTCTCTGGAGATAGGGCATAATCAAACACAAGCTGATCATTATAAAGAATAGATATGATATTGGGTTATGGAAAGGACACGCTACGAAAACGCCGTGTCGTCAACGTTCGGTAAAAACAGCTTTTAGCTTCATATAAGTATCGGTATCTACCTTTCCCTTCGCATATTCCAGTGGTGTCCTTCCCTCGCTGTCACGCACATCGACCTGCGTGCCTGTGCCAATTAATGTTTTTGCTAAATCAATATGACGCCACTGACACGCCATATGTAATGCCGTCCAATCACATTCCCCCCTGGCATCTACTTCGGCGCCAGCTTTGATTAACATTTCCAGTATCCTCGTGTTGCCCTCCACGGGCCCCTGGCAGGCAAACCAAAGAGGCGCGTTGCCGCCCTCACCATTTTCATCTATGGCATTTACTCGATTTACATCAGCACCACGTTCGAGTAATCCTGTGACAATGGTCTCATATCTCCGTCTGCAGGCCTCAATCAAGAATGTAAATGTATTGCCTGCACTAATCTGTTCGTCAATAACCTGCGGGTGCTCATCAAGCATCCTGAACACACTATCCCCGTCATTTGCAGCTAATTTTAATTCGATTTCTTGATTTATCGTCATGAATAGATCTCCGTCGACCGACTGCACAAAAAAGACGCGTATAGGTCAACATAATTATGAGGTCGGTGCTTCTCACAGATTATATCAGCCTATACGCGTCCCTGATATCTTCAAAAACGACTGGACTGGCCCAAGGGCTTCATTATCTAAAAAATATAGCGAAGACGCCCTACCAGGTCAAGTCCGGTTTCTGACAACTGAATTAGAACAAACGCTCATCGATGGCGATGTCGGTCTCGAGTTGCTCTAGTTCGAAAACAGTCTCGCCGACAAACGCGTTCTTCGATACGCTACGGAACGCTGCACGCACCCCTTCCACGTCTCGATAGTCCTCATTTTGAGTCACCGTTCGGATGGTGATGCCCAGGTTGGGGTCGAGTTCGGACATGTCGTACCGCAGCAGATCTCCTGTTTCCGCGTCGATGGAAACCATAATCGTCGGAAGCGCTCCGATGCGCAGTTGGAGTGTGTACGCCTTTCGATTGTCCAGGGTCTCGATGCCGGTTACCTTAACCTGGTCAAACAGCGGCAACCAATGCTCTGGTAAGACCAGCGCATGCGCCACGATCGCCTGGGTGAGGTACTTTCCCTCCAGCTTCTGAGCCGGCCGTATGTTAGAATCGACCCAGCCCTGATCCTTGCTCACCACCTGGTGAATCCACCCGAACTGACCAAAGTCAATTTCGGAACGAAAGCGCCCATGACCGTCAGAGAGGTAGGTCACCTGGCCTTCAAGCCCGGCATGGACGAGCCGCAGTCGACCAGTGAGGCGGAACGATTTCGTATCCGAACCACCGGTGCGTTGACGACGAAGCGCAAGAATTTCCTCTACCGTCGGCAACGCCGCCTGATCAGGCCCCTTGACGCGGTGCAACTCGAGCCGTTGTTTGCCATCCCGGAACAGCTTCATTGACGTCACTTCACCGTGGTCAGCTTCATTGAAGGAAACCGCGACCCGGTCGGTCGCCCGGAAAACCCACCTGGCCTCCTCATTAGGTGGGAAGAGCTCGTAGAGCATCTCTCCCGGTACATCGACGGCTAATGTCTGGTTTGAGATCATGACCTCGAAATCGATGTCCTTTGCCTCGGCGTGGTATTTTCCGAGGTAGGGTTGTAGCTTCGAGAGGTCGATCTCCGCTTCCGCCTGCCGTTTGACGCCCCTTCGCGGTAGTTCAAAGGTCACGCCCGCCTGATACATCTTGAGGCCCACGATCGAACCGTCCCGCTCACGGTCGAAGGAGACGGCGATCTCATTGGTCATGCTGAAGTACCACTTGCCTTCATCATCCGGTGGGTCAAGCTGGTAGACCATTTGTCCGGGGACATCAATGGCCAGTCTGTCATTCTGCACCATGACGGTAAAGTGCGTATCCTTGAACGGACCGAAGTTCGCGTCGTACTTGCCTGGATAGGCCTCAAGGTTCTCCCCGACTGAAGTCATCTCACCCCCTTCGGGCCACTCAGCCAGGAGTGCGTCTACAACCAGTTTTGAAGCGAAACCCTGGAGCGGGGTGATCGTAACGTTGGTCAGGAGAACGAAACCCAGGTCCACATCGGGAAACAGCCCCACCTGAGCCGCAAATCCATCGATATTGCCGCCATGTTCCACCAGACGATGACCGGCGACGTTGCGCAGCATCCATCCCATCCCATAGTCCATCCCGGAACCGACCTCAATCTGTTTGCGCCAGGTCTCACCATGTTGTATTTCGGATAGCAGGACCCGGCCATCGAAGGTGCCACGCCCGAGCTGAAAACGAAGCCACTGCGCCATATCCAGTACATTAGAATTGATGGCACCAGCCGGTCCGATGCTGTCGAGTAAGCGCATCGGGCGGTGCTCATAGACCTGGGCCTCTTTGTTCCATCGATAGCCATAACTTAAACGGGCATCACGCTGCGCCAGGCGTATTGAACTGCTTGAACTCTTCATGCCCAACGGTGTGAAAAGGCGTTCAGCCAGCAAGGCATCCCAGGATGTACCGGTGACCGCACTTGAAGCCATACCTGCAGCGAGAAAGGTGACATTATTGTAGTGGAACCTCTTACGGAAAGGGGCCCACGGCTCAGCGCGGGTGGCTGTGCGCAGCACGTCCTCACGTGATACGTTGCCACCGGCCCACAAGAGGTCCATCCGGCTGAATCCGGTACGATGCGAAAGCAGGTCGCGCATGGTCACCGTGGCTTCGGGATCATCTGTGTTGATCTTCAGCTTGAAATAAGGCAGGAACTTTGTTACCGGATCGTCCCAACTCATCTTGCCTTCATCGACCAGCATACCAATCAGCGACGCCGTAAATGCCTTCGTAGAGGACCCGATGGCGAACAGCGTCTCCGTGGTCACCCGCGTGCTGTTCTTGAGGTCGGCATAGCCGAACCCTTGACTGTAGATAATCTGGTCTCCCTGGACGATGGCCATGGCCATCCCTGGAATGTGGAGTGCCAGAAGTTGCTTCTCCAGGTCTTCAGTGAGCTTGGCAAGACGTTGCCGCAGTGTCGGCTCGGTGTCCTGGGCATAGGCCCCTACACTCGACACCGCCAGGAGTACTGCCAGTAAGATGGTGCTTGCAAGTCTGCTGAGCTGTATTCTAATCATGAGCTTTTCCCCACAGGACAAACTTCACCGGAAACTACTTCTGCTACCCGCTTTATAGGGACAGACCAAGACGTTTCTTCAGATATGAAGATTTCTTCTATCTGCATGCTAAATAGCCGAGCCGCTTTAAACGCGAGTGGCAAACTGGGATCAAATTTTCCCTTCTCAATGGCGTTAATCGTCTGCCGTGAAACATCCAGGGCGTTGGCCAGGTCAGCCTGGGTCCAATCCCGTTCTGCGCGAAGTACTTTTAATCGATTTTTCATCGGTATCTCACCTGCCCAACGATAAAGCTGATCATGAAGGTAGCGGACGTGAGTAGAATGATATCTGAGATTTCATTGTCGATTACGAATTTTGCAGTGACCAATAAGGAGTAGGTAAAACTACCCACTAAACCAACCCCCATAGATAAGGCCAGGGCATCCATCTGAATTTCCCGCTGCAATTCATCTGACTTTTTCAAGAAACGCATATACGCCAGGATCATGCAAACCCCTATAGCCGTGTTAATCACGATGGCAGCCATCGACATAAAATCAGATGAATACCATTGGTATGCCCCGGCTTTGTCAGCCAGAACCATCGTCGCAGCCCAAACGAATATCCAGCAAACGAGCCGAATACTGTTTTTGCTGCCCGGATATCGAAATGCTCCGGTTTGTCCGTTGAATCTTTCACAAGTCCACTCTCCTTGTCACTATGTAAAGGTTGATTTACATACAAGGATATGATTTGTTTACATATTGTCAAGTAAATTTTACAAAAAGATTAGTTATGGCGACTTTGTATAGATAAGCGACAGATCTCTACGAGGTCAGCATTTCAGACGTTCATGCACCTGGAATGGGTTCAGCAAGAGAAATACAGTAGCCGTTGACCTCCGGGGGGTGGTTCCGGTATATTAACGGTGATGGCGTTTAAGGCTGTCGGTGCGCGTAAAAAATGGAAAACAAGATGGCCGCCAATTCGTGCGCAGTGAACATCATCAAGAGGAAAATAGAATATGAACATCAAGACCATAGAACAAGCCCGTCTATTTGTGATACAAGAGCGTATCTGCACGGTATTCTCCGGGAAGTCCAAGACCCTGAAAGCCCTGTGGGATACCGTTGACCTGCCGGATAGGCAACCCGGAGAAAAAGGCTGGGGACAGAAAATCAGTGCCGTCTGGGCCTGGAAAAATCAGCTTCCGGCACAGTATGGCGATGAAATTTTCTACGGCAAGATTAAGGGTGGGACGGTGGTCCTCATGACGGTCGATTATCTGGGAGACTGCCATTACCCCGCCTGCCACAAGGATATTCAGGACTGCGGCTGGCTTGCCCAGCAGATCTATGAACTTGTCCGCCTGGATGTTTACGAAACGCCCGCCTTACGCCGTAACAGCATCGAAAGATTCAGCTGCACCAAAAGCCAGTTTGATGGCGCATTGAAAGAGCTACAGGTTACCCTGAACATCGTCCGTTCAAACGACATCAACGCAGAAAAGGATAGCTGGCTGCCTTTTCAAGAACCCTATTCCGAAATTTACGATGTTCATCACATCGAATAGTAAGTGCACATTCATTGAAGTTAACAGGCTTTTCATAGTACACGACAAAATTGAAATGACCGATATCCGTCATCCCGAGCGTGGCCGAGGGATCTAGTATGAGCCGACTAATAGCTAGATCTCTCCACTCACGATGTTCGGTCGAGATGACATTTTTATTTTTGTCGTGTACTATGCAAGCTTTTACATCCGATAAACACACGCAATCCAGAGGATATCATGACGCAAGAAACGCCTTTGAAGGTTCACGTTACCGGAGCATATGGTCTCATTGGTAATCTGGTCTACCGGCATCTGAGTGCCCAGCAGGATCGCTATGACGTGTATGGGAGTGGCAGACGGATAGCCAACTCGGACCGGATCAGCGAAGAGGCCATCATACCCATTCCTGCCGATCATTTTACTATCGCCGATTTGAGCGATGCGGGTGCGGTATCGGATGCGTTACAAGGGATGGATGCGGTGATCCACCTTGGCGCGGTACCTGATCCCGGGGCATCGTTTGAGGATGTCCTCAGCAGCAATGTGACGGGGACCTACAATGTGCTGGAAGCCTGCCGGAAGGCGGGTATAAACCGATTGGTGTATGCGAGTTCCATTATGGTCAGTTGGGGCTATGCCCAATATGAAGAACCGTATGTGTCTATCCGGGAGGGGCGGATAGAGGATCTCCCGGATCCCATTCCGCCCATTACAATTTCGCATCTGCCCCGTCCCACAGAACCCTATTCGGCCAGCAAGGTATGGGCCGAAGGGTTCTGCCGCACGTATGCGGATGCCCACGGGATCTCGACGGTGTGTGTGCGGATTGGATGGGTCAACAAGGAGAATGCCGCCGCAGGTCCTTTCTCCGAATCGATCTGGTGTAGCCACCAGGATATTGTGCACATCATCGAACTTGCGCTCAAGGCCACTGCGTCGCCGGTTTTTGAGATATGCTATGGTGTGACGGACAGTACATACCGATGGGTGGACCTGGACCATTCCCGTGAACGATTGGGCTATGTCTCTCGAGGATAAAGCGTCCACGTCTCTGAAAAATGAACCTTAGGGTCCGTGAAAAATAAATGGCCTGATTTTTCGTTAGCTATATGACGTCAGGCCAAGGCGTTCGAAGCAGACGAATCCGAGATTCGTCGATGCAGAACGACGCAGGCATGGCGGTATAGCAGCAACTAAAAACCGGCAAGTTATTTTTGTACGGACCCTAAACAAACAGGCCTGATTGTCGTATGTGGCAATCAGGCCTGTTTGTTTGTATGTTTTGATGGTCATCCTGCATGGTTCTATTCTTTGGCAACACCGATAACACCGATGCCCAGCCGAGCGCCGGCAGCACCGGTGGGCTGAGATGTCAGATCATCCGCCAGAGCATGAATGATCACGCCGCGGCCCAGTATGGAATTGGGGCCATTTAGAGACAGATGGGTGTCTCGTTTGTTATGCATCGTTGCACCCGCTTCGCCTGCCGTAATATTTCCCAGATCACCGACATGCCGTTCTTCCGATTCGGGGCCGCTATGGGCTTTGTTCATGGGATTAAAATGGCCCCCCGCAGAGGTGCCGTCCGTAGCGCTTGCATCGCCATACTGATGGATATGAAATCCATGTTCGCCGGCCGGTAAACCCATCAGAACCGCTGAGACTTCGACCCCATCTGTCCCCTGGGTGAAGGTGACCGTTCCGCGGACCTCATTGCCCTCTGTCGGAGAAATCACGGCAATCGCCTTACGTAATTCCGGAGCGGCCGGCATCGGTGCAGGTTCCGGCGGCGGTTGGGCACATCCGAACAGGACGACAAGGGCAGATAGACTGATGTATTTTTTATATGGAATTGTTACGGACATCTTTTCTCCTGGTTTATGATAGACGTACTCGTAAAATAGAATGACCTATGGGCTGAGCAAAAGTACCTCGATGGGAACGTCTCCTCACTTGCCTGGGCAGCGCGTTGATGATCAACGCACGAACAAAGGTACAGTCTGAGCGCCGTTTTGTCAAACGAAGGGATTGGGATGGCAACGATCACGTTGTCGTTACGATAATGAGCTCGATATGTCGCTTCAATCCTGGCCGATTCGTATCTTGATCTATAGGCAAATAGTTGTATATTATAGACGATTTTTGAGCCATGTGGTTCGCGGTGGACTGATCTTGCGTATGCCGTGAAGCGTGAAAAATGAATACGATCTTTTCACACTTTACTATGCACTGGTTTGTATTTTTTGTCGAGACGCATCATTTACCCAGGAGGTTTTTCTATGCAATCCCCGGAACATCAAGACACACAACAGCAGGTATCCAGGCGCGGATTTCTGAAGGCAGCTTTAGCCGGTGGTGCCGCCGTGACGATGAGTGCGAAGCTGGCATTGGCGGAACAGATGATGACCGGTCGCACGCCGAGCATTGAAAATATCAGAGGCGCTGGCGTAGCGCCGGGTATCGTCCGGATGAACCTGAACGAAAACCCCGTCGGCCCGTCGCCCATGGCGATCAAAGCGATTACAGAGCATATGTTCAACATCAACCGATACGGTTCCCAGGAAGGCCCCCTCATCCGGGCGCTGGCGGCTTTTGATGAGGTCACGCTGCCTACAAGAGATGAGGCTATGAAGGAGATGATGAAGCAGATGGGTCAGTTTGCCGGTGAGCGAAAGTTTACCAGGGCGGAGATGCAGCAGATGATGGCCATGGCGCAGTCTATGGGTATGGACATCGGACTTTCAGGGCCGTATATGCTGACTGCCAGTTCGAGCCAGGCGTTGGAACTGCTTACCATGGCGTATTTCAGCCGGGAGGGTGGCGAGATCATCGAGGCGGAATTCGGTTACGGCGATCTCTCCCGTACGGTTGCGGGCTATACGCAGACCTTCGGTGTGGAGACCAACGCGATCAGTGCGCCGATGACCAAAGGCTATAAGCACGATCTGGACGGCATGCTCAGCCTCATTACGCCGAACACGAAGATGGTCGTGATCACCAACCCGAACAACCCGACCGGCACGCTGCTTTCCTACGAAGAGATCGAACAGTTCGTCAATAAGGTCCCGGAAAATGTGATCGTCGTGGTCGATGAAGCCTATATTCATTTCGCCGACGGGGATCGACTGCCGAGCGCCATCCCGCTCGCTACCTCGCGGGAAAATGTGGTGGTCGCCCGGACCTTTTCTAAAATATATGCCATGCCGGCGTTACGTCTCGGTTACGTGGTGACGAGTAAGAAAATAAAAACAGAGATGCAGAAATTCATGACGGGCGGTGGGCTGGGTTTCAATATGTTGGGCAATGTCGCGGGAACGGCGTCGGTGGAAGATATGGATCATATACGGCGCTCCCGGCAGGCCTGCATGGATTTCAAAACACGCTGTTATGAAGAATTCGACAAGATGGGTCTGGAATATGTCCCGACACAGAGTAACTTTATGATGGTCAACTTGGGACGCGAGGCCACGCCGATCGTCATGGAAATGGGCAAACGCAAAGTCAATGTCAGCATGCGGCGCAACGAAGAGTTCAAGAATTGGATGCGGGTGTCGTCCGGTACGATGGATGAGACCGAAGTGTTTCTAAAGACGTTGCAAGAAGTTATGACCACCATTTAGGGCACGGGAGATCAGGCTATGAGAAAAAGGTACGCCAGCGTTCGGCGTCGTCTAATACAAACGATGGTTTTCGTTGGCTTGCCTATCCTCATTCTGATTTCATTCGGTTTCTGTACCTTTTCAGTACCGGTCTATACCGGCCCGGTTACCGACCGATTTGACGGCACAAAATTCCTGAACCAGATTCCGACCGTGCAAGAGGGCATGCTTCGGATGCTCCGCGAAGAAGAGGGCGTCTCCTGGCACCCGTACCGGGAGGTTACACCCGGCAGCATGCCCGAAAAGCAGGTTCAGGACGGCCGGTTGCGCGTTACGTTCATTAACCATGCAACCATCCTTATCCAGATGAACGGGGTCAATATCCTGACCGATCCCATCTGGTCTGACCGTGCGAGCCCCGTGACCTTCGCAGGGCCGCGCCGCGTCAGACCGCCTGGGATCCGCTTTGCAGATCTGCCGCCTATACATGCCGTGGTCATCAGCCATAACCACTACGACCATCTTGATCTGCCCACCCTGCATCGTCTCCACGAAGCCCATCACCCCCACTTTTTTACCGCCCTCGGTACAGGTTTACTCCTGGAAGAGGAAGGGCTGACGCCTGTTTCTCAACTCGACTGGGGACAGAGTGAAGCCATTCAAAATGGCGTACAGATCAGGGCCGCGCCATCGCGCCATTTCTCTGGCCGTGGCCTGTGTGATCAAAGGCGGACCCAATGGGCCAGCTTCGTCATTAAGGGCGACGATGGTTATGTGTATTTTGCAGGAGACACCGCTTACGGCCCGCACTTCGAGCAGGTTCGCAAGACCTATGGCCCGCCGCGCGTTGCGCTCATCCCTATCGGGGCCTATCGGCCGGGGTACTTTATGGAGCCGGTGCACCTTAATCCCGCCCAGTCTGTCCAGGCACACCTTGATCTGGAAGCTAACCACAGTGTCGCCATGCACTACGGCACCTTTGATCTGGCATACAATGGGGAGGAGGAACCGGTAGAGACTTTACATGCGGCCATGGCAGACGCCGATGTTTCGGAAGATGATTTCTGGGTGCTGGATTTTGGCGAAGGGCGTGATGTTCCCTGATTACTGCACAGACAGCCCTGTAAAAGTGCGCGTGACATGGATTCGCTAATTGGAATCTCATAGCATACATGCCTGACGAAATTACGCGAAACGCAGACGCTGATAATCTTGCTCAAAACATCATCCAATGGAGAGATGCATACCCAGCGTAACAACCTGCTTCACGTGTATAACAATCCGATAACAACATATTAAAGATGCATTATGAATGGCACACGGTGACTAATAGAAAAAGGGGATAATATCGTGGACGATATGCAGGATCAGGTGGCGATTGTGACAGGTGGGGCAACGGGCATCGGTGGGGCGACGGCAAGGCGGTTGGCAGAGGTCGGTGCCCGGGTGCTGATTGCGGATATTGGCATAGAGGCCGCTGAAGAGAATGCAGAACGGATTTGTCAGGCTGGTGGAACGGCCGCGGCCATAGAAGTGGATGTATCACAGCGGGAACCCATAGAGAAGATGGTTGGACAGGCTGTAAAACTGTGGGGTCGTCTGGATATGCTGGTGAATAACGCCTGGGGCAGAAAAGGTGGGGAAGGGTCGGCCCTGACGCTGACGGAAGAATCCTGGGATTACGCCATGGATGTCCTGGTCAAATCCATGTTCCTGGGGGCGAAATTTGCAGTGCCCGAGATGGAGAAGGTCGGTGGGGGTTCTATCGTAAATATGTCCTCCGTACATGGCCTGCTCATGGCACCCGGATCCTTGTCATACGATACCGGCAAGGCGGCGGTTCTCGGACTAACCCGCCAGATGGCCATAGATTTCGGCCCGATGGGTATCCGCGTAAACGCCATCTGTCCCGGTCATATTGTGACTGAAAGCATACAAAGGCATTGGGACAAGAATCCGTCCCTGTTAGCTTTGTATGAGGCACAATATCCGGTCAGACGGGCGGGCAGCCCCCTGGATATTGCCAATGCCGTCCGGTTTTTGTGCTCAGATGAGGCCGCTTTCATCAACGGCCACACCCTGGTGGTCGATGGGGGATTGACGATACAACTTCAGGAAAATCTTGCCGTCAGCCAGGCTCGGTTTTACCGCGATCATCCAGAGATCGAATTGGGTGGATAAACCGATTTGCCCTGGTTGACTAAGCCATCCCCCGGTCCTCCCATTGTCGGGGCATGGTCGAGTTATAACCATTAAAAAACACTTTGGCAGGTTATAATTGACTTGTTATATTCCAGCCGGTGAAACTGATCTCATTCGTTATTTTATGATTTTCAAGAAAGAAGGCCTCGTACATGTCCAATGATTCCAGGCAGGCGCCGCCCATACTTCAGTTGGACCCCGAGACCCGGGCCGAACTATGGCCCCGGGTCATCGAAGCTGTGGAGGCGTACATCACGGGTGTCGGAGGTGGGCGTGTTGCTACGGTGCCAGACCCCGAGCAGGTGCGGTCGCTGCTGTCGGTATTTGACTTTGCACAGCCAGTGACCCCGGGGGCTGCAGTCGATTTTATTGTCGACGGCCTCTGGAACAATCAGACCCACACCGCCCATCCCTGGTATTTCGGACTGTTTAACCCGGCACCGACGACCATGGGCATCGCGGCAGATACCCTGGTGGCGGCGTTCAACCCGCAGTTGGCGGCGTGGAGTCATAGTCCGCTGGCCGTTGAGATCGAGCAGCATCTGATCCGCGCGTTTGGCAGCCGATTCGGATACGACCCGGCTGCGATGGATGGCTCGTTTACCACCTGTGGTGGGGAGTCTAATAATACGGCGTTGCTCGTCGCCTTGACCCATCTCTACCCCGACTACCGGGAGAAAGGGGTCCGTGCCCTGCCCGGCCAACCGGTCATCTACGTTTCGTCCGAATCCCACCACACCTTTCTGAAAGCAGCGCAGGCGAGCGGCCTTGGCACAGAGGCCGTACATGAAGTCGGGGTGGATACCTCGCTGCGCATGGACGCCGGGGCGCTTCGTACGCGCATTTCCGAAGACAGAGCGGCCGGTTACCTGCCTGTGATGGCTGTAGCCACAGCGGGCACCACCAGCGGCGGTATCGTGGACCCTATGGCACAACTTGCGGATGTAGCGCAGGAAGAAGGCCTCTGGCTGCACGCCGATGCCGCGTGGGGAGGTGCTATAGCCCTGGCCCCCGAACGGGCGTGGGTGCTGGACGGTATTGACCGTGCGGACTCTATCACGTTTGATGCACACAAGTGGCTATCAGCCCCCATGGGAGCCGGCATGTTTTTTACACGCCATCCCGATATCCTTACCCGGACCTTTGCCGTGAATACCCCCTACATGCCGATAGATCCTGAAGCAGAGACCATCAACCCGGCGATGCATTCGATGCAGTGGTCACACCGGTTTATCGGATTGAAAGTGTTTCTCGCGTTGGCGGTAGCAGGGTGGGATGGCTATGCTGCGGTCATCGAGCGCCAGGCTATGTTGGGGGACCGTCTCCGAGCGGGGCTTGCTGCGGACGGCTGGGAGATCGTCAACGATACCCCTCTCCCGGTGATCTGCTTTGCCGACAGCACCTCAGCCGAAGGGACAACGGTCGACTATCTTAAAGGCATCGTCGATACGGTAAACGATGCCGGTAAAGCCTGGATATCCTTCACGCGGATCGGTCCCGATTTTCGACCTGTAATCCGCGCGTGCATCTCCAACTATCGTACCGGTCCCGACGAGGTGGACGGGTTGGTGAGGTTGTTGGGGGAAACAAGAGATGGAATGAGGATCGGGTAGGCAGCCAGATATTATCGTATAAAGGCGGCCGATTGTTCAGCAAAAATATCAGGAATACGTTCGATCTGATTCGGCATCATATCCAGACGGGCGATCTCTTCTTCCGAGAAGTAACCGACTTCTGTGGTTTCATCACTCAATCCCAATTGACCGCCATCCACCGACACGGCAAAGAGTAACGAGACGAATTGAAATTTGTTTTTTTCGCCATAGGCGACGATTCGGTGCGGAGAGGTATAAATAGCGATGAGTTGGTCTGCCGTCACGTGAAGTCCCGTTTCTTCCCACACTTCCCGCTCACAGGCCTCTGCGGCGCTTTCTCCCGGTTCCATACCGCCGCCGGGCAGGCACCATTGCCCATTGTCGCTACGCCTTGTCAGCAAGAGTTTCTTTCTTGTTTCGTCGAAGACAGCGGCCGTACAACCCACTTTCAAAGGCGCTGTTTTGCCGATGCGCTCTCCCTCAATAATTTTAGCCATAATTCGCGACTCCCTGGATAGATCAGATGCCTTTGTTTCCCATGCCTCTTCAAAGACCATATGAGTAACCGGAATGTCTGTCCAGAGCAAGCCTAATACAAATCCGCACCATACGGATTGTCCGCAAACCAGAGGGCGTTCACCGTATAATAAAGACCGACACCTAGCACATAGCCCACCAGCATCCCCAGAAACAGCGGTTGTACTCTGGTATAAAGCCGTACACTGCCGACGCGAAGGATAATTACTTTAATCAGCCAGGCCAGGAAGATGGAAAACACGGTCAGGCCGATGTCACCGGACGCAGCAACCACAAACCCGATGGGATGCAACGGCACCCAGGTGAATAGATACCGGCTGAACATAATGAGGCTGTTGATGATCATGCCCAGGCTAAGAAAGCCGATTTCCAACGGACTGATCTGCGTCGCGTTGTTCATCCAGGTGACGATCATCTGATAAAATGGGGCATGCAATCCAGGACTGGCACGAAGATTCTGCGCGCCCGATGTGTAGCCGGCTGAGATGGTATAAATCAAAGCCCAAACAGCGCCCGTGCCGAATGCCAGGCTGACCCAGAAAAACGTCCCGCCGGTCTGCTTTTTTTGAAAGGTGGGTGCGTCTGCTATTTTTCCTACATCCTCTAAATGGCGATTGTGCCCTCTACTGCTGGCTCTTCCTATATAATCCTGAAACCAGGCTACATGCGAGATACCGACCATGGTAAACGTTCGCCAGTTGCGGGCAAAAGCGCTGCCCAGACCTAACACCGTCAGGTCTGCGGTAGACAGGTTACCTGAACCGACAATCCCGACAGTAAACGCATGGGCATTGATAGGCAGGTCCAGATCCACCAACCCCGCTTCCGCGATCACCCGGGCGAGTGCCAGGTAAAAGATAAATAGAAAAAACAGCAGGAGTAGCGTGATGGGGATGGATAAACCGGCGCTATGCAACCATCCGGTGAGGTAAGCGAAGCCCACAAACAGGCCGATAACGGCCATTCTGTAGGAGAAGAGTTCCTCTTGATTATTCAAGGCGGTTTTTCGGCCCAGCGCCGTATGCCAGACTTCCTTCAGATGATGCCGGGCCATCCATAACCCCACCAGCACAAAACTGATCATTCCGCCGATGAATTGAATCGAAACAAGACCGCCCGGCACCACGGTGCTGGATGTGGACAGAATCCCTATCCGGTTCAGTATCCCGGCTTCCAGCACTTTAACGAGCTGAAAAAACCATACGCTGAACAGAATGTCCACATGGATAAAATAGGCAAAGGCCAGAATAAAGGCATCGAGACGGAGGGTAAGCGGCGGAAAGGCCGGGCCGAGAACGAGGGGCAGTTGCGGCGTGCCGGTGATCGGAAAGGGCGCCCAGAGATGCCAGAATGATCCGCAGTTCCACGCCATCATCAGAAAGGTGCCTGCGCATCCGATCTGGAACATCCGGGTGCGGTAGCAGGCCGGCCAGATGGAACGGTCTTTCGGGGACCTATTATCGTCCGATGGGTCGGCATCAACCCCGAGTAGCTGTATGGCCACCTGCCCGAGAGGAAACTGAAGCCGTTCGTGTTCGACCCACTGTTTACGTAAAATGACGATGAGACAGGCGCCCGTGAACAGGATGACCCCCAGGAAGGACAGCCACCAGAACACAGGAAAGACCCACTCCGACCAGGGGATCGACTGGCCGGGCGCGAGGCCCTCATAGAATCCACTGGCCGCCCCGTGGGCATCGCTCAGCACCGCCCATTCGGGCAGGTACGCGAAGAACATCTCGGCCCACTGATTTTCCGAGCTGGCGTAGTAATACGGCGTGGTGATGATGGCGAGCAGATACCGGATCATCGCTCGATCGGGCGCCGTTGATGCGATCATCCCCATCCAGAAGACGATCAGGAGTTCCGACGCCGTTAAGGCCCGGTACGGGATCAACCGTCGCATAACGAGGGTCGGACTGAATATCAGAAGAAAAAAGGGGAGCAGGAACGAGGACGGCATATGGGCGACCGTCGTTTTCGAGTAACCAAGGTGATTACCTACGAACACGCCCCATACGCCAACGATTGCAGCAAACATAAGCCCGATCAGGCCGGCGCACAACATGCGTACGGGCGGTCGGGATTCGTAGGTTTCAACCGGCGTGTATGGTTGGACTTCTGGCAAGGGGCCCTATACCGTATCTTTATCGATAGCGTATCAGATTTCCGCCAAAACGGTTTTCAGTGTCATGAGAAAGGCTTCAGTTTCCGGGAGGGTCCCGGCCGAAGCGCGTATCCAGCCTTTTAACGCCTGGCTGCCTCGGGGTGAAACGGCTACGCCGCGATCCAATAAAGCCTGTATGACGGTCGGCGAGTCCCGATCTACGTGGACCATGACAAAATTGGTATGGCTCGGAATATAGGCTAATCCCATCTCGTCGAAGGCCCCATACATCCGATCTTTGGAGTCGATGACCACCTGCTTGCTGCGCTGCACATGTTCGTGGTCATCGAGCGCGGCGATACCGGCCATAATGGCCAGGGGGCTGGCCCGGGCATGGTTGTAGATCAGCATCTTCTGTTTGATGGCCTGGCTCGTCACCGCATAGCCGAGCAGCACGCCGCGTATGCCATATACTTTCGCAAAGGTCCGGACGACCACGACGTTATCGCGAGAGGTGGCGAGGGCAATAGCCGACTGGTGGTTCGGTGCCCGGATGAAGTGGTGATAGGCTTCGTCGATAATGACAATAACCTGCTTCGGCACGGCATCGACAAATGATGCCAGCGCATCATACGAAAGCAATGTGCCGGTCGGGTTATTGGGATTTGTGATGGTGACGAGGGCGGTTTCTGGGGTAATGGCCTGTAATATAGCATTCAGGTCATTCCGATGGTCTGCCGTCAACGGCACGCGCGTTACCCGGGTTGGGATCCCGCTGTCGTTGATCAGGTGGGCTTTCTCCGATATTTCTCCATAGCCCGGTTCCGTCTCGATCGATGCTCTGTGGCCCGGCGTCAGGTAGACCACGGCCAGCAGCTTCAGAATTTGATCCACGCCGCACGAAATAAAATAAGGGTGCGCCACGGCCGGATCGAAGGGATCCGATAGCGGGATACCATCGGTGCGGGCCAGGGCCTGAAGCAGCATGTTCACCGGATGCAGATGGTGTATTTCCCCCGTCTGGTCCGTCTCATACCACTCGTACCGATTGATTACCCCCATATATTTCTTCATGGCTTCAATCGCCAGCGGCGACGGCCCCAGCGGATTCTCATTGTCCATCAACCGAAGACGCCCGGCCGGCACCCCCACACTCTCTATTTTTTCAAGCATCCCTTTGAGATCCCTCCATTGGTTTGATATCCCCTACCCTGTAAAGACGCAATATATTACCTCTCTGCCTTCGCGTCTCCATTTAAACGACGGATTTACCATTTGGACGTGGTTGCGTGTGGATTTAGATATTTTATACGGCCCGGGTTTCGTGTAGGCAAGCAAATACTTTTCCAAAGGCCTACCAGTGTCAGTTGTTTCTTTCGCCTGGGGCTGATAATTATAGGACTTAAGTGGTAAAATCAGGGCCAGATCACCTGGGAACCATGGTTTCGATGGCCCGTCTATTTCGATATTTTGGCTACGTTTTTTCTTTACAACAACCCTAATCAGGGCAACGACGGTCTAGAAGCAGGGGATGGGTTAACTTGACCAGGCCGTGGATCGTTGTATATTAAATACATGGGCAGACGTGCTTTATGGTTTATGTATGTGACGCATGAAAAAGAGGCATTTTTCAATCTGGAAAATGCCCTATGCTGGCGTGGCGAGGCGGGTCTGGGGGACAAGGTGGCCCGCCATTACTTCACCATAGCGGTTCGCAATCTTGTCAGGCATAAAGGACTATGCCCGCATCAATATAGAAAGGCCCGTTTTCAAACAATAAAAATATAAAGACGAGACCGTAAGAAACTATCCCGCTGCGCTCTTCACAGATGATGTACGGCGCAGCTCCATAGCAGCCTTGTTGATATCATCAACACCCTTGTCGCCCCAGAGTTGCCTCTGCCAACTCGTATAGTCAATCGGATCTCGCAACATCAAGATAATAAATAACTCGGCGTCCACAGGGCCCATCCAGGGCGCGGAGGCCGCGTGTGCGCAATCCGGTATCAGCACCCATACATTCATTGCCCGGGCTAAGGCTTTTCTTTACCGTCGTCGGGCCACATCATGGGGGCCGACGTGATAGGAGTTATACGTGTCCTCATCTTTATCAACCGAGAAGATACACCGATATCCTACCGACATCCGCGGCTTTGAGCTTGTGCGTTTTGCTTACCATCTGTTATCTCATTGACCCTTCTAATCGTTGTGGCAGTGAGCAGTATATATGGAAAGATATCCTGACGGCGTTTGCTCAATGTGCCGATATCGATTTTGTATATCCACCAACTAGGAAGGAGAGAAAACTGTGCGAAGATATTTTATAATCGGAGCCGTCACTTTATTACTTCTCAATGGACTCATTTCAGTAATCTACCCTGCGATTCTGTTGTCAATGATTGTGATTGCCCCGGTACTCATGCTCGGTTTTTATGATTTTTCACAGAAAAAGCACGCCGTTCTGAGAAACTTCCCCATCATTGGCCATTTTCGCTACCTTGCCGAAGCGATTCGGCCGGAGATCTCACAATACTTCATTGAAACGGAGACGAACGGGGTACCTTTCAATCGCGAGCAACGATCGGTCGTTTACCAACGCGCCAAGGATGTGCTCGACACCGTGCCGTTTGGGACGAAAAAAGATGTATATGAAGTCGGATACGAATGGGTCAATCACTCTATGAAGCCGATTCATCTGGAACCGAGTGAGATGCGGGTGGTGATCGGTGCATTGGATTGTAAGCAACCGTATTCAGCAAGCCGTCTGAACATCTCCGCCATGAGTTTTGGGGCTTTGAGCAAAAACGCGGTTATAGCGCTCAATCAGGGCGCTAAGATGGGGAAGTTTGCCCACAATACCGGCGAAGGTGGAATTAGTCCCTACCATCTGCAAAGCGGCGGTGATCTGATTTGGCAAGTCGGCACCGGCTATTTTGGCTGCCGGACATCCGATGGTAGATTCTGTCCGGATACCTTTGCCGAGCGTGCCCATTTGCCCAACGTCAAAATGATAGAAATCAAGCTTTCTCAGGGTGCCAAGCCCGGCCACGGAGGCATTTTACCAGCTGCCAAATTGACAAAAGAAATCGCCGAGATCCGCGGGGTGCCCATGGGACAAGATGTCTTGTCTCCACCGGCGCACTCGGCTTTCTCTACGCCAATAGAGTTACTCGAGTTTGTCGCAACCTTGAGGGAGCGCTCTGGTGGTAAGCCGGTGGGTTTCAAGCTGTGCATCGGCAAACGTCGTGAATTTCTTGCGATTTGTAAGGCGATGGTCAAAACGGGACTCACGCCGGACTTCATAACGGTAGATGGCGGAGAAGGCGGGACGGGGGCCGCACCGATGGAATTTATAGATCACATTGGTGCACCGCTAATCGAGAGTCTGATCTTCGTGCACAATGCCCTCACGGGCTTCTCTCTCCGTAACAAGATCCACGTTATCTCAAGTGGAAAAGTGACCTCGGGCTTTGAAATGGTAAAGCAGCTGGCTCTCGGCGCGGACATGACCAACTCGGCGAGAGGCATGATGATGGCCCTTGGCTGCATCCAGGCACTAAGATGTAATTCTAACCACTGTCCGGTCGGCGTAACAACTCAGAACCCTCAACTGGTTGCGGGCCTCGTGCCTGAAGATAAAAACAAAAAGGTCGCCAACTTTCACTTTGAATTGTTGAACAGCCTCAGTGAGATCATGGGCTCGATGGGGATTTCAAGTCCAGACCATCTCCATCCCTGGCACATCATGAGACGTACGAACCCCACTGAAATCAAGCACTACGGTGAAATATTTGAGTTCTTGAACGATGGAGATTTGATGAAGGAAAATCTACCCGAAACCTACAGGAGGGCTGTGAATTCGGCATCCGCAGATCAGTTTGAGCACGAAACCCGGCAGTAAAAATATTCATAGAACAGTATATTGTCAGGTAACCTCAGGAGTAATGAATGCGCCATACAAAACAGCTTTTAGAAGCAGTACGGGCAGCATGTGTGGAGACTGCCCTGAAGGCATATGAGGATGGAGGGTTCAGTGGTCTGTGTGCGGAAGGCCGTTGGGAATGTGCCATTGGCGCGATGCGTCATTTTGATGTCGCAGGTGTTATTAAACGATTCGATGCCTCGGCGTCATCTGAAAATGATATCTAACTATGCCGTAAACCCTTTTCTATGGGCAATCATATAGGCCATAGATGGAGTTTGGACTTGACGTTATTTTGAATGAGATAGAGCAATATTCCTCAATGATATTATTTACTTAACTCTACTTTCTGTTCCATTGTTACTCACAGGCCTATAAAGAACTAAATAATATAAATGAAGCCTTTAACTATTTTCAAAATGCAATAGAACGTGCGTGTACAGCCTGGCGAGTGGCCGACCCCCACAGCAAGAGAGATGTTAAAACAACTAATAAATTGACCCATCCATCCGTATCCGATCGATGGGTTTAATTGTTTACAGGCCCTTGAGTAGCAATGGAACAGAAAGTAGGGTTAAGGCCACAGATTGTGGTTGATTATCTAATCCATTTTTCAATTATTATCAGTTTCCGAATACTGGCACAGCTTGAAAAATAAATCACCTGACATTTCGACGTTTGAGCCATGTATACAGGCCCAGAGGTAGAGTTCCTGACATAAGTGCAGAACGCCGTCTGTATCGTGTTCTCGTATGTCTCGAAATCGGCTCTGAACCCCTGCGGGATCGGGTTTCCCCGAAGATAACCGAATCAGGGGAAGTCCCAATGGTTTGATCCCGAAAAGACGGGCGATCCTATTCAGTCCAAGGCAATATTCCAGAGTCCATTTGGGGAAATACTCTCTCTAAAGCCCCACTATACAAGGCTTTGGCTCTTTTCAGAGAGAGACCTGCAATATACGAATTGCGCTTTTTGCAGGAACTCTACCTCTGGGCTTAAATGGAGACCATGATGGAATCTTTGTTTACAATCCCGATCGGCCTGGAGAGTCAATACGCCCTGTTTTACAGGATGGCATTTATCGTGGGTGGCCTTCTGGTGTTATATGAAGGCTATCGGCGGAACTGGCCGTTGTGCTCATGGCTCATCGTCATTTTTACCTGCGTGATCTGCGGCATCATCGGTTCCAAGCTATTGGTCCTTTCTCCAGCAGACTTCGATCCGTTTCTGTCCGATGGGGTGGTTCCCTCCACAACTAAAAAAACCTATTTAGGCGCCATTCTGGGTGGAATAATAGGTGTCGGTCTGATCCGCCGCTGGTTGGGTTTTCGGCATTCTGTCGCGGATGCCTTCGTGATCGCCGTCCCTGTGGCGCTTGCCGTGGGCCGTATAGGTTGTTTACTCGGAGGCTGCTGCTTTGGTACACCGACCGACCTGCCCTGGGCTATTTCTTATGCCGGCGGTTCCATGCCGTATGCCGTCCATAACGCCCTGGGACTTCTTCAGGCCGGTGCGATTACTTCCGTAGCTGGCCACCCTACCCAGATGTATGAAATCATCGCGTGTCTCGTGCTCATCGCATGCCTGGGGGCAAAGCGTGATGCCTTTAAAGCCCCGGGTAATGCGTTTTATGTCTCCGTCATCTCATACGGTATTTTCCGGTTTATGGAGAAATTCATCCGGGAGGGTGGCGTCCTGTTCTGGGGGCTAAAATCTGTCCAATGGGGGCTTGTACCGGCTGTTCTTCTGACCGGTGTGGTAGATGAAGCGATCGCCAGGCAAGCTATTGCCAAAGGGGCCTGTAATTACATCACAAAGCCTATAGACATGGAGAAATTGGATACCGTGATCGAGATTTCTCTGCTCGTGAAAAATCTAGGGGTGTAATGCAGCATTTACAGAATAACCTTCCTTCCCAACCCTCGTTTAATCAGACCCCAAGCGAGATAACCACCCTTTTCCAATTATCTCGCCAATCAGGACACCGAATCCAACGCTCTTGAGGCAGCGTTCGAATGAAATTTCAGTTGCCCAAAATTTTGGACCTGTTCCGGAATATATCCATACTGGAGACCATTCTTTCGTTCAGAAAAACCACTTCCCCCTTCGATTCACCCTTTGCCGACGCAGTACGGAATGTCGTGTCTACCGACCATCCTCGCGTGCCTATTATACCCAATATTATGTCTGGCTTTACGGACAGCCATTTCTTCCGGAAGTTAGGTATTCATTGTTATGGATTTATGCCCTTCTTATTACCAGATGACGACTTGAGAGGTATTCACGGCAATAACGAAGGTATTTCTCTTGAAAATATGAACCGTGGGCCCAAAATACTATACGCAATCATGGAGAAATCATGCGGATGATCAGGTGCTGTGTGCTGTTTTCCTCGTCACTTATCATTTATCCGGAGGAACGCATGCAGGCTATTCGCGTACGTGAATTTGGTGGACCTGAGGTTATGAAGGTAGAAGAGGGGCCGGATTTACTTGCTGGGGATGATCAATTCGTGGTGCAGATTCAAGCAGCAGGTGTTAATCCGGTTGATATCGGTATCCTTTCCGGCACCCATTCCTTGATGAAACCGAACCTACCCTATACACGGGGTTGGGATGCAGCCGGAACGGTATCATCTATCGGAAGTGGCCTCCATCATGTGCAGGTCGGTGATCGGGTCTATGTGGCTGGAACCCTTACCGGTTGCTATGCGTCGCAGGCGTTGTGTACCGCCGGCTCCGATCGGGGAAAGACCCTTATCGCCGAACAGGGTGCCCATCATGTGGTCAACCATCACGATGCCGATTCCGCGCAGCAGATCATGAATTCCACCAAAGGCAAGGGCGTGAACGTGATTCTTGAGATGCTGGCCAATGTCAATTTGGATAAAGACCTCAGGATGCTGGCGAATGGTGGCCGGATCGTCCTTATAGGTAATCGGGGCACCATAGAGATAAACCCCGGAGACGCCATGCGCCGGCATGCGGCTATCCTCGGCCTGATCTTCTTGCTGGCATCGCCCGAAGAGATTGCTGGCAGCCATGCCGGGCTGAGTGCCGGGCTTGAAAATGGGTTCCTGAATCCGGTTGTCGGTCAGGAATTTCCGCTGGCCGATGCCCCTCGTGCTCACGTCGCACTCATGGAACCAGGTGCCTACGGTAAAATTGTACTGAGACCGTAAAAATAAAGGCGTATGCTTTGGCTCATCCTCTCGATGGTTGGCATACCTGCTGTTCGCCAGCTCATTAGGGGATTATTCCAACATGAGTACGTAAAGTCCCATAGGATTGATTCAAGGACCTGATAGTTAAGGCGTTAGCGTCATATTTTTTATAAATCACGATAATCACCGTAAATTAAGCCCGTTAAGATTCTGATGTATGACCCGGGGGTTTGTGGCCCTTGGATTCGGTTTTACCCTTATAAAATATAATGTGCTGCCTGCGCGATCATAACGGCCTTATATGTATTCTTCGCCGACGTTGGTAAAAAGAAACTGGACAAGGACCTGGCGTGATCCACATGAAAACACGATGGTCAGACCTTTACAGGAGCAGGGAAAGCCGCTCTTCATTGAGCGGTTTAAACCCGTGCCGTAAATAAAAACGTTCTGCCCCGGTATTATCGTGGTGGACACTCGTATCAATCCGGAAGAGCCCCCTCGACTTCAATTCCTGGAACAAACTCGACATAAGCATCGAGCCTACGCCCTGGTTCTGTCTGCCCGCAGGCACATAGACATCATCCAGTTTTGCGACCATACCACCCGCAGATGTAGAAATAGCAAAACATACCACACAAACACCCGCAATCCCCTGCTCATCAGCGGCAACCCATACAAAGCCCAGTTCGGGGTGATTCGAAAACAGATCTAAGGCCTGCTGAAGGGCGGCGTTACCGCCACCCCCATAGGCTGTACTGCTGTCGAGATAGTACTCATCTTCATTAAAAAATAAATTCAGCAGCCGAAGTACCTCAGGCTTATGCGCTTCGGTCATCTGGCAACAGGTGATCATAGCTGTCCTTTCGTCAGGGTCTCAAAATCCACACAGACTTCTTCCAGTTTAGGCGAACGGCAGCCATTGAGGGAGACAAATATCGCCCTGTATTGCATCCATCGGGGCGCTTTCTCCAGCCCTTTAATCGCCTCACCTGACTTTTCGTAGAAACTGCTTTCTCCATCCGGACCCATCCAACGGGCGGCATCGAGAAGCGCGCGACTTTCCGCCCAGCGGATTTGAAATCTAATCTGCGTTTTCTCAGGGGTATCGGCTTTCCAGCTTATCCTGCATGGTTCAGAACCTTTCGTCTCGTAGGGTGGTGAGACGTAGTACTCGAACGGTTCGCGGGTGAACGCATTGCCGAAATCCCGTGGTGAAGCAAGATGGGGGCCCATGGCTGGCAGACGGGTGACCCGGTCAAATGACAGGCCATCAGGACCATTCCAGAAGAGCAGAGAATCCACCTGGTGGCCGAGATCATTGCGGTGACACACCGTAAGCAGGTCAGCGTACCCATTTCCACTTATGTCAACGGCCACAAAAGCGCACGAGGAATCACAGGGGATTTCAAACGGATGATCAAAATCGAAACCGGTGTCGGTTCCCCGGAAAATCAGCCCCGGCAATTCTCTGGAAAATTGTGTGGAATAGGCGGGTACAAGCAAATCCAGATTCCCGTCGTTATTCAGATCTGCTACAGAGACCATGATGCTCGAAGCATCTGTCGGGTGGAATTCGGTTCGTTCGGGAGAAAATCCGTCCGGACCACCGTAAAGAATGAAGAAGCCACTGCCTTTACGGGTGTAATGCCCCATGACGACCACAATCAGATCCAGCCAGCCATCTCCGTTGAGGTCAGCCCGGTTGATGGCACATACCGTACCGGTGGCCTTGAGCGGAATTTTCTCCATCCTCTGCTCTGAAAATCCGTCCAGACCGCCGAGATAAATATCAAGATGGCCGCGCGAATTGTGGAAGACGATATCCAGCCAGCCATTCTGATTCACATCGACAATTTGTGCGTTGCCGCTGCAATAGGTCGGAATAACGGTCGAGTGGTCCACCGAGAAGCCGTCCGGCGAGCCATAGAAAATCACCGAAGAACGGTTCATGGTCTCCGGTTTGTCGTCATAGGTGTAGGTAACCGCCAGAAGGTCCAGCCAACCGTCACGGTTAAAATCAGCGACCAGAACGTAATAAAATGTCTGGCCCCGGCTGGGAAGAATAGAGTATCTGTCTGGTTTGAGCCCATCGGGCCCCCCGTGGAAGATCCTGAGGCCGTCTGGGGCGATAAACACCAGATCGGGAAATCCGTTCTGATCAAGATCCGCCAGGGCATAGGTATTGGTCCCACCGCCTGTCGGCAACTCCAGCCGGCGGTCAGGGCTGTATTCACAAGCCTTGTTACCAAGGTAGATATAGAGCGGGAAGTCCGGGTTTATCTGGGACGGACCGCCCATGGTGTTGTTAAATATTATTTCTGGAAGACCGTCCCCATCCAGATCACCCGCGGCACATCCCATCGCACCGGATGTAGGCAACCAGGTGATCCGGTCTTTTGAGAATCCGGCCGGACTGTTCCAGAAAATAGCCGACTCAGTCTCATAGGTTCTACCGTCCTGGTATCTGGACGCAACCACTTCCGGGCGACCATCACCGTCCAGATCAACCGTCGTCACCCAACTGCAGAAGGTCATTGGCAACAGGATCTTCGCCTGGTTCAGATCGTCCTGCGTTCTTATTTCTATGCCTTCCTGAGTGGCGATGATGAGCTCTTTTCTGCCGTCTCCATCTATATCTACAACTTCCGTGCGGACAGCGCCCTGGCAGAACATGGTGCCGCTTCCCTGAGCGTCGAGCACCGTCACGTCTTCAGAGTCAAAGGTTCCGTCTCTGTTCCAGTAAATGTAGATCCTATTCCCACCTGTGAACAGAATCTCCTTGTTCCCATCCCCATCAAGATCACCCAGGACCACCTGCATAGCAAAGTGGGTCGGTAACCTGAGCGGGGCGGAGGTATTGAACCCGTTTTCTGTACCCCAATAGACATAAGAGTCCACGTCGTATTCGAATTCCTCTCGGTAGTTGGCCACAATAAGATCGGGATAGCCATCCCCATTAAGATCTTCGCACGCTACAGAAATAGCCGCCGTCCCCATGAGACCATAGCGATCAGACGCGTCCTCGAATTGGCGCGGGGCAACTTGTTCATACACCTGTATTGGTCGGGATACGCCCGGGTTATGGTGGTCAAACCATGCGGAAGGCAGGATGAGGTCGAGCCGCCCCGTGCCCGTCAAATCGACAGCGGCCACATCATAAGTACCCGTTGTAGGCAGTACCGTCCGTTCACCGCGCAACCCATCCGGCCCCCCCCAATAGACGTACGAGTCCAATTCCGAGGTCACGCCGTTCTCCCCGTTGACCACAATCAGGTCGAGATAGCCATCGCCGTCCACATCTACAGCCCGACTCATCCATCCGCTGTCATTGGCCAGGGCCTGCCTCGGCCAGGATTCGTTTTTATCGTTTGGCTGGGTGTAGATCCACGTCGGACCGCGCTCGAGATAGCCATGGGCATTGGGGAATATGATATCCACATGGCCATCATTATTGACATCCGTTCGGTGGATCATTTCCAGGATACCCTGGGCGTTTACATAGAGATTGTCTCCACCATTTTCGAAGGTGCCTCTGGAAAAAGACTCGAATCCGCTATGTACCCACGCCGGTTCTTTAATATGGCCCATGACTTTTCCTTTCAAATTAAAAAGAAAAAAGACTTTCTAATCTTTTATTTGACAAGAGGACACCTTGCATGTTTCTCGATACATACTTTTTTAACAGCATGACAATGAAAGTAGCTTATATTAAATATTCCGGTTGCCAGTTATCGTAAACAGGCCTTGTCACCCCGGCGGAGGCCGGGAACTTGAGTTAAATCATATCGACATCTTGTCTCTCAAAATACGGTCGCTTATCATATTTCCCATACTTTTTAACCATTTCAAGGGTAATTTAAAGCTGGCTCGTGGATGAGGCAACGAGTCGATTCATCCGTGTGCCAGCTTTAATAGACAAGTGAAGCCCTATTTTCTTCGATAAAAAAGATTGTTGAATCCACAAACTGCTCTACCCGCCTACTCACGTAGGGATCTTGATCTGCTCAAAACATTTGACCGGGACCGGATTACCTCCATACTGAGATCATTTGATGATCGAGATCTTTCGGATGACGCCTTCGTTCTTCGAGTAACAGAGCTGCTGGCCCCCGATACGGTTCCCGGCCTTGCTGAGGCAATCGAGGCACAGGATGCCCTATCAGTAAGTAAGGCGATCTATAAACGCCTGCTGCCGCTCTACATCGGCACAGGACCACCTCCCCCTGAGCGATGTAGATCGGCAGCAGGCAGAAGATACCCTGGTACACCGATTCAGGTTCTACGATGAGATACATCAACTGCCCCCGGATATCGACTGGGATCACAACCCCGGAACAGCCCACTGGTCTCATGATTTGAACCGGTTTTCTTATCTTGCTGTCCTGACCCGCGCCCATCTCGAAACCGAAGATACACGATACAGCCGGAAGGCGATCGGTCTGATCCTGGATTGGATCGATACCTGTGACATCGGAAAGGCCTTTGTCGGGACGCCCTATATGTTCGGCAGCTATCTGAATGAAGCGATTCATTGTGAAGCCTGGGTAAACTGCCTACGTCAGTTGCAGCCCCACGGCCAAGTGCAGCCCATCGAATTGCTGAGAATTCTGAAGTCACTCCACGAGCAGGTCGCCTATCTCGCTATCGTCACCAATGGCCATGGCGGTAACTGGCCGACCGTCGGTTGCCGGGGTATGCTGGCCACGCTGGCTGCGTTCCCGGTGTTACGTGATACACAGGCGTATACGGACTATGCGATCCGCGCCCTCGGCGAGCAGATTGACGAACAGATTCTCCCCGACGGTGTACAGGATGAACTGACTCCGCACTATCACTGGTGCGTGGTCAGCATGCTTATCGGTGCCGCAGGATATGGACGGCTGCTGGGGCGAGACCTCGAACCGCGTACCATCGAAACCCTGCGCAAGATGGTCCATTACACGCAGCAGACCATCGTGCCGGACAGCAGCGCGCAGGTGGCATTCAACGATAGTGACCCGGCGGCGGTTCCCAATCTGGCGAATAATCTGACCGGAGCCAGCCTATTGGATTTTCTTT
>Ga0115002_10001061_pt1 | contig 38400 bp, 34 predicted proteins | sample ArcticOcean_MG_C_8_FD_89576 | JGI IMG/M metagenome (GOLD analysis project Ga0115002, IMG submission 89576) | Marine microbial communities from western Arctic Ocean - ArcticOcean_MG_CB11_86 | ecosystem: Environmental > Aquatic > Marine > Oceanic | place: Arctic Ocean: Canada Basin | collected... | reverse complement strand
CGACCCCATCTCCGTTGTTGGAGCTCCTAGCCGTAGCGAATGCTATGGCGTCGTCGCTCCGCCTAGGAGCTGGGGCCGTGGCATCCCCAACGCGACCCACTGTACTTCTTCAACAGCCTTCTAAATGGCTTGGTTTCGTAAAGACAAGAAGCGTCTGAAGGCGCAAGATCGGCGGGATTTGCCGCCTGACGTCTTCGACAAATGCAAGGGCTGCGGGGAAATTCTGTACGCGGAGAAGCTCGCGCAGAACCTCCAAGTGTGTCCTAGCTGTGGGCATCATTTTCGAGTTTCGCCGGAGAGGTACGTCGAAATCCTCATGGATGACGACTCGTTCCAAGAGATCGACGAGGGGGTACACAGTGAGGACCCCCTCAAGTTCAAGGATCTCAAGCCCTACGCGGCGCGCCTGAAGGCGGCCGAAGCCAAGGTGGGGCGAAGGAGCGCGGTGCTTTCGGGTACGGGCACCCTCGATGGCTTGGGCGTCACGCTGGCGGTGATGGATTTTCGCTTCGTCGGTGGGTCCATGGGCTCCGCGGTTGGTGAAAAAATCGCGCGGGCCGGACGGTGCGCGGTCGAGCGCAAAGAGTCGCTCATCGTAGTGAGCGCTTCCGGTGGCGCGAGGATGCAGGAGGGCATTTATTCGCTCATGCAGCTGGCGAAGACCTCGGCCTCGCTCGCACGCCTGCATGAGGCGGGATTGCCGTACATCTCGGTGATTACGGATCCCACCACGGGAGGGGTCACGGCGTCGCACGCGATGCTGGGGGACGTCAATCTGGCCGAACCGGGCGCCCTCATCGGGTTTGCGGGCCCGCGGGTCATCGCTGAAACGATTCGTCAGGAGCTGCCTGAAGGCTTTCAAAGCTCGGACTTTCTGCTCAAGCACGGAATGATCGACCGTGTGGTGGATCGACGGGAAATGAAGGCGACCCTCGGAGTGCTACTCCGACATATGATCGCCTGATGTCGGGTCCTGACTGGACCCCTGGAATCGCCTCACCCCCGCCACCCCACGCATTGACCAAGATGCCCGGGGACCCCCTGCTCGATGAGCTCTTTCCAGACGCCCCACACGGCATTGAATGGGGTCTGGGGCGAGTGGAAGCGTTTCTCGGCGCGACGGGAAATCCGCACCTCGAAATTCCATGTGTCCATATCGGGGGGACTAACGGCAAGGGGTCGGTGGCATCGAGCGTCGCAACGGTCTTGCACTGCGCGGGCCACCGGACCGGTCTTTACACGTCACCACATCTGTGTTCTTTCCGTGAACGGTACCGGATCGGGGGACTGCAGGTGACCGACGAGGATTTACGCGATCTGGCACGCGAGCTTCGTCCCGAAATCAGGCGTCACTCACTCACCTTCTTCGAGGCAGCGACAGGGCTCGCCTTCCATTTGTTTCACAGGGCGCGCGTCGAGGTCTCTGTCATCGAAGTCGGGTTGGGCGGCCGCCTCGATGCCACGAACGTTGTCACTCCCTTTATTACCGCGATCACCAACGTGGACCTCGATCACTGTGACTATCTCGGCTCGACCCTGAAAGAGATCGCTTTCGAAAAAGCCGGAATCATCAAAGCGGGTGTGCCTTTGATCACGACCGAGCCAGATGAGCGGATACGATCTGTTTTCTCTAAGGTCTGTGACTCCCTTGGAGCTCCCTTCATGAGCATCGGGTCTGATCCCAGGGAGATGTTCATCGACGTCGGGGAGGTGTCCACTGGGTTCCGGGTCGCGACCTCGGAGTGGGGCGAACTCCACCTCCAGACCCCATTGTTGGGTGCACATCAGGCCGTCAATGCGACGTTGGCGGTCGCGATCTTGGAGCGGATGCCGCCACACCTTCGCCCCGATCGTGCAGTACTCATGGAGGGACTCGCGCGCGTGCATTGGCCCGGCCGAGTTCAAGTCGAGCGCTTCGACGGCGCCACGTGGGTGTTCGACATGGCCCACAATACCGCAGGGGCCGTGGCCCTCTCATCGGTTCTTCGACGGCTAGAACTACCTCGCCCAGTTGTAGTTCTTACGGCTGTACTTGGTGACAAGGATTGGCGGGAGATGCTTCCGCCCCTATTCGAGAGGTCGGACCACGCGATCCTCACGCAGGCCCCCACGGCACCGTTGGATCGCAGATGGGACCCTCACGCGGCCGCATTGGATGCCGGGTCGGGGATTGCTGAGGTCCAGACGGACTTCGATAGTGCTCTGTGTCGGGCACGTGAACTCGCGGGCTCCGGTACCATCGTGGTGACCGGATCGGCGCACACTGTGGGGGACGCTTTGAGGCTACTCGGTCGGGCCCTTCCTTAGAAGGCTGTACTTCTTCAACAGCCTTCTAGGGGAGGTCAGGGCCCCGTCCACTGTACTTTCCGTACCGTGGGTATAGATTCGCCCGCATGTCCAAGCAGACCTTCGCCCGGCTTCCGGGTTTTCGGGATTTCCTCCCCGAGGATCTTTTGTTCCGTGAGCACATTTTGAGCGCCTGGCGTCGTGTCTCAGCCCGATACGGATTCCAGCAGTACGACGGGCCGCCTTTGGAGCCGCTCGAGCTCTACGTGGAGAAGAGCGGCGAGGAGATCGTCGCTCAGCTCTATCACTTTCGGGACAAGGGTGACCGTGATGTCACTTTGAGGCCGGAAATGACGCCATCTTTGGCCCGCATCCTCGGCGCACGCCACCGTTCAATGGCGAAGCCGATTCGGTGGTTTTCGGTCCCCCAACTGTTTCGTTACGAGCGGCAACAGAAGGGGCGTCTCCGTGAGCATTTTCAGTGGAACGTGGACGTGATCGGTGAGGAGGGCATCGGGGCGGACGCCGAAGTACTGGCAGTGGCGTTGGACGGACTCCGAGACCTTGGGCTCGGTCACGACGATATCCTGGTGCGGGTTTCAGACCGACGGCTCTTGACCGCGATCCTGTTGGCGATCGGAGTCGAGGACGAGCGGATTCCGGCGGCCTTCGCGATCATCGATAAAATCGAGCGCGCCCCCCCAGACCATTCTCTCGAACGTCTCGAGACCGAAGCGGGTTTGGACCCATCGAGCGCCCGCTCGACGTTCGAACTGCTTAGCGAGGGAGGCCTCGAAATCGTCCGTGAAAAATTCGGAGCGCTCGAGTCGGTCGGTGTCGAACTGGCCCGCATGGACGCTTATTTCGGTTCGTTGAAGGCCATGGGGCTCGCGCCCTTTGTCGAGTTCGATCTTCGCATCGTCCGAGGCTTGGCATACTACACGGGGATCGTCTTCGAAATTTTCGATCGCAAGGGTGTGTCCAGGGCGATTTGTGGGGGGGGACGATACGATCGTCTGCTCGAGTTGGTCGGGGGGGACGCCGTTCCGGCGGTGGGCTTCGGGATGGGGGACGTGGTGTTGGGTGAGCTTCTCCGGGAGCGGGGTCTGGCACCGCCCGTCACACCGGAGATCGACTACTTCATCGTGATCATCGGCGAAGAGCATCGTGAATTGGCACTCGCCATCGCGCACAGTCAGCGAGATCGGGGTGTCGGTGTGCAGTATGCGCTCCGCGAACAGTCGGTGCGGAAACAATTCGTCGCGGCAGGTCACGCGGGTGCTCGCGAAGTGATCGTCCTCGGGCCGGATGAGGTCGCTCGCGATCACGCGGTACTCCGCAATATGGCTTCAGGCCAGGAGCGAGAAGTGTCATTGGCGGAGCTTCAGTGACCACGCCGAAAGTAAATTGTCAGACCCGGCGGCGTACGATGCAGAGGGCCATTCGTCGACTGAATGCGCTGGAGTATTTTATTCTCGCTATCGCGATGGCGCTCGCGTTGGTCGCGGGCGCGCTAGCGGCGTGGCTTGTCGAGACGCTCATGGGTGCCCCTTTCCGGGTTTCCTGGGCGGTTGCATCGTTGCTTTTTTTCGTCGTGCCCGGAGCGATCGCGTTGAGACGAGAACGCCGAACTGAGCGAGTTGGCGAATCCGCCGAGAACGATCATCTCCACCGAGCAAGTTGACGATGGCGGACGACAAGAATCTGACGCCCCGCAGCGAGGACTTTGCTGCCTGGTACAACCAGTTGGTGCTCCGTTCGGAGCTCGCCGACTACTCCCCCGTCAAAGGGAGTATGGTCATCCGACCATGGGGCTACGCGATTTGGGAGAACATGCAGCGAGCTCTGGACGACATGTTCAAGGCCACAGGCCATGAGAACGCGTACTTCCCGCTCTTGATTCCCATGAGCTTCATCGAGAAGGAGAAGGCACACATCGAAGGGTTCAAGCCGGAGTTGGCGGTCGTAACCCATGCCGGTGGAAAAGAGCTCGAGGAGCCTTTGGTGGTGAGACCCACCTCCGAGACCGTCATCATGGCCATGTTCGCGAAATGGATTCAGAGCTACCGTGATCTTCCGCTGCTCATCAACCAGTGGGCGAACGTCATGCGTTGGGAGCTACGCACCCGGCTGTTCCTCCGTACATCCGAGTTCTTGTGGCAAGAAGGGCATACGGTACACGCCTCGGGCGAAGAGGCCGAGGAGCACACGATACGCATGTTGGGTGTTTACCGGACCTTTATGGAGGACTGGATGGCGATGCCGCCCGTCACCGGCCTCAAGTCGGACACGGAGAAGTTTGCCGGCGCCGTTCGTAGCTACTCGTGCGAGGCGATGATGCAGGACAATCGTGCCCTCCAGGCCGGCACGTCACACTTCTTGGGTCAGAATTTCTCGAAACAATTCGAACTCACTTTCCAATCGAAGGAAGGCAAGGAGGAGTTCGGCTGGAACACGTCCTGGGGTGTTTCCACACGCCTCGTAGGCGGGCTCGTGATGACGCACGGTGACGATCAGGGGCTGGTGTTGCCGCCCAAGCTCGCGCCGACCCAAGTGGTCATCGTACCGATTCTCCGGGGGGACGATGTCGGTCCAGTCCTCGAAAAGGCAGAGGCTCTCCGAAGCTCCTTGGCGGATCGAGGCGTCCGTGCCAAGGTCGATGCTCGTGAGCACTTGAGTCCTGGCAACAAGTTCTACGAGTGGGAGCGAAAGGGGGTCCCTCTCCGCATGGAGGTTGGACCGAAGGACATGGAGAAGGAGCAAGTGGTGTTGGCCAAGCGCTTGCGGTCGGAGGGGGATCCACGGAAAGAATTCTTGCCCGAATCAGAGGCGCTAGCCACGATCCCCGGGCGGCTCGATGCTCTCCAGGCCCAACTCCTGGAGGCCGCGACGGCCCGGCGGGAAGCGAATTCCCACCGGGGCGTCCAGACCATGGGCGAGCTTGCCGAGATCATGAAAGGTGAGGGTGGCTACGTCTACACCGGGTGGAGCGGCGATCCCGCCGTCGAGCAGCGGATCAAGGAGGAGACGAAAGCGACGCTCCGGTGCATCCCGTCAGAGGAGTTTCGCTCCGCGGAGGCACCCACCAAGTGCATCGGGGGCGAAGGCGACGCCACAATGGAGGTCGTGTGGGCGAGAGCGTATTGACGCAGATCGGCACCACATGGCAGTGACTCAGCCCTTTCCGCGGATCGATGGCGAGTTGTGGGCCGGCGAGCGGAGGGTCGCGGATCTGGTCGCCGAATTCGGAACGCCACTTTACGTGTACGACGCCGGCGTGATCGAAGCCGCGTATCGACGATTCGAAGCGGCTTTCGCGGGCGTGGATCATCTTCTGGCCTATTCGGTCAAAGCGAACTCCAATCTCGAGGTTCTCAACCGACTCCGAGCGCTCGGGGCGGGAGCCGACATCGTGAGCGTCGGAGAACTCCACCGATGCCTCACCGTTGGGTACGCTCCTAAGAGCATCGTCTTCGCCGGCGTGGGGAAGACGGAAGCGGAGATGGAGGCGGCATTGGATGCCGGGATCCTCGCGTTCAACGTCGAAAGCGCGGAAGAGCTCGAAGCGCTCCGCCAGGTGGCTGAGCGGCTCGGCACGCCCGCACCCGTCGCGCTCAGGGTCAATCCCGACATCGTTACGGATACGCCACACGAATACACACGAACCGGTCACGGGGCGTCCAAATTCGGAATCCCGGTGGATCGCGTCTTGGATCTCTACCGCTGGGCCGCCGACCAGCCGATGCTCGAGATCCGGGGGATCGACGTGCACATCGGGTCACAAATCCTCGAGGCTGGCCCGTACGAGAGAGCGCTCGATCGCGTTTTGGAAATCGCCGACACGCTTCGCACGGAAGGGATCGACCTCGACTTTGTGGACTTGGGCGGCGGTTTCGGCGTGGGTTACGACGGTGAGGACGGGATGTCCGTAGAGGCTTTGGCGGCGCTCGTTATTCCGAAATTGGCTCCCACGGGGTTGCGCCTGATTTTGGAGCCCGGCCGGTTCATCGTAGGCGCTGCCGGGATACTGGTGACCAAGGTGCTGTACGTGAAGAACTCGGGCTCCAAGACGTTCGTGATTACGGATAGTGGGATGACAGAGCTCATACGACCCAGCCACTATCAGGGTTTCCATCGGATCGAGCCCGTCGTCTCCAGCGACAATCCGGTTCACCGAGTGGTGGACGTCGTGGGTCCGATCTGCGAGACCGGAGACTTCCTTGCGTTGGACCGCATGCTGGAGATGCCGGTTCCCGGCGATCTGCTCGCGGTGCATACGGCAGGTGCCTATGGATTTGTGATGGCCTCCAACTACAACGCTCGGCCCAAACCCGCTGAGATCGTGGTGGATGGCGCGGACGTCACGCTAGCGCGTCGCCGAGAAACCCTCGACGACCTCCTGCGCGGAGAGGCACTTGCGGACGGTACGATCTTCCCGGCTGGATCTTGATCAGGGACGCTTGATGACGCACGATCGAATTCTAATTCTGGACTTTGGGTCCCAGTACACCCAGCTCATCGCCCGCCGCATTCGGGAAGAGCGGGTGTACTCCGAGATCCACCCTCCGACGCGATCCCTCGAGTGGATTCGTGAGTGGTCCCCTACGGGAATCATTCTGTCGGGAGGGCCGGCGTCGGTCTACGACGAGGGTGTCCCCACGGTAGAGCGTGGGATCCTCGAGCTTGGCGTTCCGGTGCTGGGGATCTGCTACGGAATGCAGATCATCGCCCAGCTAGAGGGCAGTGAGGTGGCCGTTGGACGGCGAGAGTACGGTCGGGCGGAGTTGACCGTCGCCGAGCCTGGAGACCTGTTCTATGGATTCCTCCCGGAGGAGCCGACCCAGGTATGGTGTTCGCACGCGGATCATGTGGACCGTCCCCCGGAGGGTTACCGGACCCTGGCCTCGACCGAGACGCTACCCGTGGCGGCGTTCCGGCATGCGGAACGGCCGGTGTTCGGGGTCCAATTCCATCCTGAAGTTGCTCACACCCCGCGCGGCGGAGAGATCCTCTCGAATTTTCTGCTGCGGATCTGTGGGTGCCGCCCCACGTGGACCGCGGGTGCGTTCATCGAGGACTCGGTGGAGCGAATCCGAACGGCGGTGGGAGACGGGACTGCGATTTGCGGGTTGTCCGGGGGCGTCGACTCTTCTGTCGCGGCGGCGCTCGTTCACCGGGCCATCGGTGATCGCCTGACGTGCATTTTCGTCGACAACGGGCTCCTTCGAAAACACGAAAGGGAGGACGTCGAGCGCACATTCCGTAGGCACATGGGTGTGCGCCTCGTGGTGGTGGATGCCACGGATCAGTTCCTGGAGGCACTCGAGGGGGTGGAAGACCCCGAAGAAAAGCGGAAGCGTATCGGGCACGTCTTCATCGACGTTTTTACCCGGGTCGCCGCTGAGGAAGGCACGGGGGCGGGTCATCTGGTTCAAGGAACGCTCTACCCGGACGTGATCGAATCGTTTTCGACCGGCGGGCCGTCGAAGACAATCAAGACCCACCACAACGTCGGTGGCCTCCCAGACGATCTCCCGTTCGAACTCATCGAACCACTCCGGGAACTCTTCAAGGACGAGGTCCGGCAGGTCGGACGAGAACTCACGCTACCCGAGGAATTCATTCGCCGGCATCCATTCCCTGGACCCGGGTTGGGGATCCGGGTGCTCGGTTCGGTGACCAGGGAGCGACTCGACGTGCTCAGAGAGGCCGACATGATTTACCTCGAAGAGATCAAGTCGGCCGGGCTGTACGACGAGATTTGGCAGGCGTTTGCGGTTCTCTTGCCGGTTCAAGCGGTCGGCGTGATGGGCGACAATCGCACCTACGAGAACGTCATCGCTTTGCGTGCGGTGACCTCGCGAGACGGAATGACCGCGGATTGGTACCCCTTTCCACACGATGTGTTAGGACGGATTTCGTCTCGGATCGGAAATGAGGTCCAAGGTGTGAACCGGGTATGCTACGACGTGTCTTCCAAGCCCCCGGCGACCATCGAGTGGGAGTAGCTGGATTCCCACGGAGCTCCACTGAAGCTACGGAGAAATTCGGGCGCTCGCGTCGTCGCTGCCTTGGGCTCCGACACTGTCCTCGGCTGCTTCCCCTTTTTCGGCTTCATCACTCTCTTCGTTCTCCGCGTCTTGCGCGTCCCGCTCGAGGCGTTCGGTTAGGCGGGCTTCGACCTCGGTCCACAGGTCGCTCATAAACTCGACATCCTCGCCATGGGTCTCGACGAAGTCGACCAGGTCCTGCCCCGTGACACCGTGTAGATTGAGAATGCTGTCGCGCACCGCATCTTCGATGTCTGCGGATCCCGAGTTCACCGTTGCGGCGCGCAAATCCAAAAAGGTGGCGATAAACCCCTCACGCGCAGCCGTGACTTCCGCTAGGTCGGTGGTCCCGTCCTCGCAGGACCAACACAACACGAGGGCCAAGATCGGAATGAAACGGTGGCGATGGTACGGGAGACGCGCTCGCGGTGGCGGGGAACCGCCGGGGGTGTTGGGCGCTACACTCATGAGCGGAAGCTTGTACGGGTCGTACCGGACGTCAAGATGAAACGACCCCGCTTTCCCTTGCCCCCGCGAGACACTTCAGCCTTATCTTTGAGCAACTTGAGTGCGACGCCTACATGTGGGGGAGGAGGCTCATGAGGAGTATTCGAAAGCGTGTTCAGGATCCCGTGATCGGACTGGCACTTCTGGCCTACACGTTGTTGTTCGCCAGCGGGTGCGCGGTGAACCCCGCTACCGGACAGCGCCAGTTCATGCTGATGAGCGAGTCCGAGGAAATCGAGACGGGGCGGGAGGCGGACGGATCGATCACGGAATCGCTCGGTCTGTATGACTCTCCCGAGCTCCAAGCGACGGTCACCCGTATCGGGCAGGACCTGGCCTCGCGCTCCGAGCGCCCCGCGTTGCCTTGGTCCTTTAAGCTCGTGGACGACCCGATCGTGAACGCGTTCGCCCTTCCTGGGGGTTTCATTTTCATCACGAGGGGAATCATGGCCTCCCTGAACTCCGAGGCGGAACTCGCCGGGGTCATCGGCCACGAGATCGGCCACGTGACCGCCCGCCACTCCGCCAGCCAGATGAGCCGGCAGCAGCTTCAGCAGATTGGCATTGGCGTAGGGTCCGTACTTTCTTCCGAAGTGGCGTCCGCGGCGGGCGCACTGTCCGCGGGGTTGGGACTTCTCAACTTGAGGTACGGCCGTGGAGACGAGTCCCAATCGGACGAGCTCGGCGTGCGCTACATGTCACGGGCTGGATACGATCCAAACTCTTTGACCGGCGTCTTTCAGACCCTGGCGCTGGTGGGAGGGAGTAGAGACGGAGGGCCTCCCGAGTGGGCGTCGACGCACCCGGATCCCGTGAACCGCGAGCAGGACATCCGCGGCATAATCGCGGCGACCGGCCAGGATTTTTCAGAATATACGCGCCGGGCCGACGAGTACCTGAGAAGCCTCAACGGGCTGACCTTCGGTCAAGACCCGCGGGAGGGCTTCTTCGAGGAGCGGACGTTCTTTCATCCAGACATGGCGTTCGCACTCGATTTTCCAGTGGGATGGACCACGGTCAACCAGAAGTCGCAGGTCGGCGCCATCTCATCGGATGAGACTGCGCTGGTGGTTCTGACGGTTGAAGCCGGTGAGAGCAGCGCGGAAGGGGCGCTCTCGACGTTCCTGAGCCAGGTTGACGTTCGCGGCAGCGACTCTCGCCGGACATCGATTAACGGCCTCACGGGGTGGCGGGCGTTCTTCGCGGCCGACACCGAAGCCGGCGGGCTTCGGGGGGCCGTTCTCTTCGTGGAGCACGGGGACGCGGTTTTCCAACTCGTGGGTTATTCGTCGGCCGCTCAGTGGGGCGCCAATGAGGGTGCGGTGTCGCAAACCATCGAAAGCTTCAGGCCGGTGACCGATCCCGATGTCTTGGGAGTTGAGCCGGCTCGAATCGAGATCGTCCAGCTGGATTCACGGATGACGCTCAAACAGTTCATCGATCGTTATCCCTCTTCGGTATCCGACGACCAAATCGCGAGGATTAATCGCCGCACGCTCGATGAATCGATCCCAGCTGGCACCCTGCTGAAGCGCGTGGCGGCGGGGTGCGGGTCCGCTTGACGCTCTCGGTCGTCTCGGATAACCTCGATGGCGTTCGTACTTTCGAGCGTCGAAATGCTGTCTTTGACCTGGAGTCCGACCGGTGAAACGTATTCCCCTCTGGATCCTCCTTCTCACCTCGGTCGGAGCGTGTACGAGTCGAGCCCCGGTGAATCGGTCCCAATTTCAGGTGGCGCCCGCTTTGACGGTGGAGCGCTTTCTCCAGGCGGCCAACACTCGAGACCTCGAGACGATGTCGGAGCGTTCGGTTCCCGGAGCGGAAGCGCCGAGCAATCGCATCGGCGTAGACCTTTCGCTTCCCGGGGGCCTGAGGGTGGGGGATGTCGGATTTACCGTGGTGTTGGAGTCTTCCAATCGGTGGTTGATCAGTGTGATCGAGCTGACGAAGATCACGGAAGCCGGGTAGGAGTCACCGAGCCCGCGCCCTGTTGCACCAATTCGATCAACGTCCCGCCGGTCGACTTGGGGTGGATGAACGCCACGGTGTGTCCGCGTGCGCCCGGGCGGGGTGCCTCGTCGATGAGTTGGAACTCTCGAGTATTTAGATGTTGAAGGACCGAACGGAGATCGGGCACACGGTACGCGACGTGGTGGAGCCCGGGTCCGCGACGCGTGAGGAAACGTGCCACGGGGCTGGAATCGGATCTAGGCTCGATGAGTTCAATGGATCCGATGAAGGCAACGTTGACGTCGTGTTGGGGGAGTTCTTCAATAGGGGAACATGTCGCCCCCGTAATGGGTTCGAAGATCGCCGCGGACTCTTGAATGGACGGAACTGCGATGCCGACGTGGTCGAGCGGAAAACCGTTCATGGATAGTACGATAGAGGGCGCGTAGCTGCAGTCCGAGGGAACACACTTGGGGCGGATGGTAGGTCCGGCCCGTCGAAGGTACAAGGAGATCGAGTGATGAGTGTGAACGGAAATATTGTCGAGATCACGGATCAGAATTTTGCTGAGACGATCGAAGGAGCCACGGGTCTGACGATGATCGATTTTTGGGCCGAGTGGTGCGGTCCCTGCCGTGCGGTGGCGCCGATTGTAGAGGCTTTGGCCGACGAGTACGCCGCCAGTGGGGTCACGGTCGGGAAGCTGGACGTCGACTCGAACCCGGACGTGACGGTCCGTTTCGCTGTGCGCTCGATTCCGAGTGTCCTGTTTTTCAAGGACGGCGAGCACGTCGATACGGTCGTCGGAGCGGTACCTCGCCCGACACTCGAGGCAAAAATCAAGGAGCACATGTAAGGCGTTCGTCGAGAGACCCGCACCTCGCCCGTACGTTGGCGACGCGAGCGCGGTTATGGTCGTCGCGATGAAATAGATTGAGAACGGTCCGGGGCGTAAGCCTCCGGGCCGTTCTCGCTCAGCGCTTGCTCTGGTATCCGAGCGGCCGTCTTTTTTGCTATACTGCCCGCATGAGCACGCTGTACATCGTAGCCACCCCGATCGGGAACCTGTCCGATGCTTCGGCCCGATCGATCGAAATCCTCGGCGCCGTCGACGGAATATTGGCCGAGGACACGCGTCGAACCCGAAAACTCCTCGAGCGATTCTTACTTCGCACGTCGCTGACCTCCCTCCACGAGCACAACGAAGCCTCTCGGATCCCGCGAGTCGTCGCACGGTTGAACGCCGGCGAAACCCTCGCCCTGGTCTCGGACGCGGGCGCGCCACTGGTCTCCGATCCCGGAGAGCGACTTGTACGGGCGGTGTTAGACGCCGGACACGACGTCGTGCCAGTTCCCGGCCCATCCGCTGTTATTACGGCCCTGATGGGGGCTGGCTTTCCGACCATCCCCTTCGTTTTCCACGGTTTCGTGCCGCGGAAGACCAAAGACCGGAGGAATTTGCTCGAGGAACTCGCGTCGGCCGAGCATACGTCCGTGGTGTTCGAGTCCCCGGAGCGCTTGTCCCATCTTCTGAAGGACTTGATGGCGCTGGCCGCCGACGATCGCCAAGTTGTCGTGGCACGCGAAATGACCAAAATTCATGAGGAGTTTTTCAGAGGAACAACGGCGGAAGCGGCGCGCTACTACGAGGAGAACAAAGCGCGGGGAGAAGTGACGGTCGTGATCTCCCCGCGGTCCCCGGCAGAGCGGGGTGAACGGGTGGACGAGGTCGCTGCTCAGGCCTTGGCGCGAGCCCTCTTCGAGGAGGGCCTCACCCCGAGCCGGGCTGCGCGCGAAGTGTCGACCCGCCTCGGTATCAGGAAGAACGTTGCGTACGACATCGTCCAAGCGGTAGTGGGCGATTCAGAGGAGTCGGGTTGATCAAAGGAGTGGGATTGAAGCGTTCGGTCGCCAACAGTGCACGGGGGATGCGGTTGTAATGCTCGCCCTGCTACTCGCGGTCCTCACCTCGACCGAGCCGGGCAAGCCCGGTGCGGGTTCAAGCGTGCCCCCTGATTCGGTGCTGTCGATCACCCGCCTCCAGTATGAAGGCGGTGGTGATTGGTACGCGAACCCGTCGTCGCTTCCAAATCTGCTCACGGCCATCCGGGAAAGAACGGGACTTCCGGTGTCCGCTCAGCCGGGAACCGTTCGGCCTTTGGATCCGGCACTGAAGGACCACCCTTACTTGTACATGACTGGCCACGGAAACGTGCGCTTCTCGCCCGAAGAGCGGACGGCTCTCCGGGAATATCTCTTGGCCGGTGGCTTCCTTCACGCGGACGACAACTACGGAATGGACGAGTCGTTCCGTGAGGAGATGGCGGAAATCTTTCCGGAGTACGAACTAGCTGAAATTCCGCCGGACCAAGCGGTGTTTCGGATGATGTACGACTTTCCGGAGGGATTGCCCAAAGTCCATGAGCACGACGGGCAGGCCCCCCAGGCTTTCGGCGTTTTTCACGGCGGCCGGCTGGTCGTTTTTTACACGTACGAGTCGGATCTCGGCGATGGCTGGGAAGATTCCGATGTCCATGACGACCCGCCCGACGTGCGCGAATCGGCGCTCCGCATGGGCGTGAATCTCTATTTGTACGTCCTCAGCCAGATGGTCCCATGAGCCCCGCGCCGGCGAGTGTCGTTCGGATCGTCGAGGGTGTCCAGACCCATCTGCTCGGCAGGGCTCGGCTCGCTCTAGGCTTGTGGCTGGGGACCGCCATGGCCGCCGCCCTTTCTTTGGCGTGGTTGGGCGTAGCTCCCGAGGGTTGGCGACAGGGAACGGCGGTGCCGCTGCTCATCGACGTTTTGGTGGCCGCTCTGTGTGCAACCGCCTGGTTGGTGCATCGGAGATTGGGGGAATCGTGGTTGGGTGAGCGAAACGTCGCCAGCAGCATCGAAGAAAGAGTCGGGATGGCGCCGGGGCTTCTCAAGGGATCCCTCGAACTCGCCAGAGTGCTTCCCCCCGGGGTGTCGTCCCCTCTTGCTGATCATGCTGCCAACAACGCGGTCGGACGTCTTCAGGGAGCACATGGTGATCTCGCGGGACGCATGACCCAGGAGGTGGGAGGGTGGATTCGGCGCGGGGCTTTCGGCTTCGTGGTGCTGATACCGCTCGTTCTGGTCCTCACCGTCGTGGCGCCAGGAAGATCTCTCATGGCGTTGGTGGGCCTGGCCAGTCCTTTCGAGTTGCTGGCGGGCCCGACCCTTCCTGCACTGGTTGTGACGCCCGGGACGGTGGAAGTGCCGAGGGGCTCGGATGTGACGATGCACGTTTCGGCTCCGGGCCGCGCCATGGTGACCGTGCACTGGCAGGCGGCTGGCGACGTGGCTCTGGAAGAGGAGATCGTGCTGGACGGAGATCAGGGATCGTTCGTGCTCCAAGACGTCTCGGCACGGACTGAATATTGGGTAGAGGCTCCCGATGGAGCGCTGTCCCTCCGCTACGAACTCGAACCGGTGGACCCTCTCCTGGTCGGTGACTTGATCGTGCGGGTTTCGTTTCCGCCCCACACGGGCCGGGCACCCGAGGAGTACGGTGTGGTCGTGCCCCCGCTCGAAGTGCCGACTGGTAGCGTGTTCACCTTCGAAGGGCAGGCGAGCCGTGCGCTTGCGTCCGCCGGGCTCGTGCCTCTCGAAGGGGCACCAGAAATCCAGGCCGACATCGGGTCTGCGGTCGAATTCAGCGTCGCCGGTCGCGGCTTCGACGGCCGGTGGACGCCTCGAATCAGCGGTAGCTACGAATGGCGGTTCACGGGTGTGGATGGCGAGGCGGCTGAAATTCTCCCGCCTCCGCTTGGACTGACCGTAGTACCGGATTTGGCTCCCGATATTTCGGTGTTGCTCCCGGGGCGCGATACACTGCTCCCCGTCTCCCTCAGACAGCCGCTGGTTATCGAAGCTGCGGACGACTACGGGGTGGACCACCTGGAGCTGGTCGTCTATAGGGTGACGGCGTTTGGAGATCGTATGGCTCCGGTGGTGCAGCCGATGACGGTCGGTGGGACTCGAGGGGCGTTACTGCGGCCGGTCATCGACCTCACGCGGTGGGAGCTGTTGCCCGGCGACACCATCCGCTACTTCGCGAGGGCCATAGACAACGCCCCGGTCCCGAACGTGGGCCAGACGCGTGAGTACGTGCTTCGGCCCCCCACGGCCGCCGATCTGAGACGTGAAGCCCAGGAGCGTTTGGACGAAGCGGCGCGGGGCGTGGAAGAGTTGGCGAATCAGGCCGAAGAGCGTGCGGCGGAGACAGAGGAGCTCGAGCGCGAACTCGCGAGTCAGAGTGATTCTGAAAGCCGGAGCCCGACAGACGAAGGTGAGGAGCGCCTGGACTTCGACCAGCAAGAGGAGGTGCGCGAGGCGCTGGAGGCTCAACAGGAGCTTCTGGCGGCGCTGGACTCCCTCGAAATGGCAATGGCGGAGTTGAACAGGGATTTGGAGACGACGGGACTCGCCGATCCGGAGCTTCAGGAGGAAATCAGGGAGCTCCAAAGACTTCTGGACGAGATGGCGCCGGAGAGCCTCGAGGAGCGTTTGGAGGACCTTTCGGAAGAAGTCGAAGAGATGACCGCCGAGGATGCCGCGCAGGCGCTCCAGGAGTTGGCTGGGGACCAGGAGGCTCTTCGAGATCGCTTGGAGGCGGCGATCGAAGAGTTCGAGCGCGCCGCGATGGAACAGGATTTCCGCGCGACTGCTGAGGAGGCGGAAGAACTCGCGCAGCAGGAACAGGCGCTCGCGGATGCCATGAAAGAGGGAGACTCTCCCGAGCAGCGGGCCGAGCAGCAGGAGGCACTAGAGGCACGGGCCCAGGAATTGAACGAGGCGCTCGACGAGTTGCAGGAGCGGCTGGAGCAGGCCGGAGAAGAACAGGCGAGTCAAGCGGTAGAGCAGGCGCAAGAGCAGGGCGAGCAGGCACAACAGGCTATGTCCGAGGCCGCCCAGCAGGCACGGGACGGCGAACCTCAGGCGGCGTCCGAGGAGGCGCAGCAAGCTGCCGATGCCATGGAGCAGATGTCCCAGCAACTTCAGCAGGGACAACAGGACATGGCTGAGCAGAACCAACAAGCCGGTCAGCAAGCTCTCGAGCAGGCGGCGGACGATGCGCTTGCACTCGCTCGCGAACAGTCGGCGCTTCAAGACGAGATGCGGGGCGCGAGTCCGGAAGAGCTCGCGGAGATGCGTAGTGACGAGGCGGCGCTGCTCCAAGGAGTGCAAAACATGGCGAACCGGCTCTCCGAAGAAGCGTCCCAGAGCCAGGATGGGGATGAGGTTGCCGGCCAAATGGGCCAGGCTATGGAAGCCATTCAGGAAACGCTCGAGGCCCTAGAGGGCCAGCGCGGAGACGCGCCTTCCCCCTCGAGCGCCGCCGAGCAGGCCGTGGCCGCGCTCAATCAGGCCGCCATGATGGCGAGGTCCGCCGCCAAGGCCCCAGGCCAGGGGCCTCAAGGGCAGTCCGGAGATCAGGTGACGGAGCAGCTCCAGCAAATCGCCCAGCAACAGGGGTCCGTGAACCATCGGACAGGGCAGATCAGGCCGATGAACCTGGGGCAACAAGCACAGTCGAACCAACTTCAGGAGGCGGCCTCCAGCCAAGAAACGATCGCGGAGAAGTTGAGTGAGCTGGCGGACCGACCGCCCGATGGGGCGAGGCCCCTGGGCGACCTCGAGACCATGGCTGAAGAGGCGGAAGCGCTCGCCCAGTTGCTTGGACAAGAGCGACTGGACATTGAGACGCTTCAGCGACAAGAAAGACTTTTCCAACGACTTCTTGATGCCGGGCGGAGCTTAGAGAAGGACGAATTTTCGGATGAGCGCGAATCTTCGATACCCGGCCAGTTCGAGCGGGGTGAGGTCGAAACGCTCTCCGCCGAGGACTTGGGAGCGCTGCGTTTTCAGCCTCCGTCGGCCTCTGAGCTCCAACGGCTCTCGCCCGCGCAGCGTCAGATGGTGCTTGAGTACTTCGAGCGGCTCAATCGCGCGGAACGGAACGCTGGGCCTCGAGGCACGACTCCATGAGGATTGTCGGGTGGAGTTGGGGTCTGCTCGCGCTTTTCATGGCACTCGTACAACCGATTGGCCTGGGAGCAGAACAAGACGAGCCCGGCTCGGACATCGACTTACTTCGGACCGCGGCCGGTGAGGAGACTTTGGGCGACCTGGCTGGCGCCGAGGTGACCCTGAAGCGCCTGTTGGGCCAGCGACCCACGTCCGCGAGTGGCTTGCTCGCCTTGGAGCGGGTCCTCAGGACTCAGGACCGTACGAAAGATGTTCTGTCCTTTGCCGAGCACTTTGTCGAGTTGGACCCCAAAGCCGCAAGCCCGAGGCTCGTCCAGCTGCGGGTATACGCCGAGCTGGGAGACGACCGTGCGCTCGAAGACACCGCGGAGGGTTGGATGAACGAGGCGAAGTCCTCGATCCAGCCCTATCGAGAGGTGGTGACGATCTACGCTCGGGCGCTCGGGCCGGGCCCTGCTCTGTCCGTTCTGGAGCGGGGTAGAACGGCGGTCGGGCGACCGACTCTTTTCGCCATGCGCGCCGGGGATCTACTGAGGGACCTCGGCCGCGAAGACGAGGCGATACTCGAGTGGGCCAACGCCATCGTAGACGATGCCACCCAGGTGTCCATGGTGATTCGAAGAGTTGGAGAGCTCGAGGGAAAAAGTGAAACGCTGGTCTTACCGCTTCTCGAGCAGTTGGCGAGTTTGCCCGTAACACCGGTTCGTCTGCGGGCCGCTGCACGCATCGCTGTGGAAGCGGGTGCTTTTGGGGAGGCCAGGACGCTGGCTCAGAGATCGCTGGAGGGAATGGCGGACCGGCCCCGTCGGGGATTCCTGATGGCGCTGGCCCGACAGGCTCAAGAGATGTATGCGCCGGAGGTGGAACTCTGGGCGTATGAGTCTCTTCGGGAGGGTGCCGCGGACGATGCCGAGAGGCGCGCTCTGGATCAGCGCATCACGCTTGCCGCCCTCACGCTGGGCGACACGGCGAGGGCCTTGGCGGCCCAGCACGCCATTGCCGCCGATCTGCCCGAAGGGAATGTCGATCGGCAGAGGGCACTCGCGGAGACGCTTCGGCTTGGTATCGAACAAGACGGAGCCGGGATGAAGGAGTCGCTCAAGGCGTTCGCGAGGGAATTTCCGCATGCCCCGCAACTGGATCAGTTGGCGGTTACGCTCGCGGTGCAACTCGATGCGGCGGGAGATCGAGAGGGAGCCCAGGTACTCCTGGCGGGTGTCGCGGGCCCTAGGAGCGCCCTCGAGCGGGGGTATCTCTACCTTGCCGCAGGAGACATCGCAGAGGGCCGGGTCGCCCTTCAGGAGGCCCTCTCTGGCGTCTCGGCGGCGCTGGCTACAGAGGTGATCACGTTCTTGGACATCCTCGATGGGCTCGAAGGCGAGCCGATCGAAGCTTTTCTCAGGGGTGCGGTCCTGGCCCATCAGGGGAGCACCGACGGCGCGCTTGCTGAGCTGGAGCTTTCGATCGGGGCCGTGTCCGCAGATGCGCGCCCACCGCTGCTCGCGATGGGCGCTCGGATCGCGGACGGAGGGCGAATGCCCGAGCGTGCCGCATCGATCAGAGTTCGAATCATACGGGACCATCCGAATTCTTCAGAAGTTGCAGAGGCCACGCTTGGACTCGCTCGTTTCAAGGGGGCGACGCCCGACGGCTTGGACGATGCGATCCTGTTGTTGGAGAGCCTCATTCTGAATCAGCCCAACAGTGCGATCGTGCCCACGGCCCGCCGTGAGCTACAGCGAATTCAGAACGGAGCGCAGCCATGACCAAATTTCGGACCTTGGTGGTCATGGCCTGCTTGGCCTGGCCGTCTCTGGGTGGCGCGCAGTCGGTGCTGGTCCCCATGGACCGCGTCCAAGCCAACCATCTCAAGGCGTATGGCCTCACGTATTGGGCTCTTGAACAGTACGGAGAAGCGGAGTGGCTGCTCAACTACCGGGGCGGCTCTTTCCTTTTGCCCAACATGGAGGGGCTACGTCGTCAGGCTGCCCTGCGGGGCATCACCGTCGAGCTCGTGAGTGGGGCCGACGTTGCGGGGATCCGTGCGGTGATTGCCGATTCCAATATGGAGACGATCGTCCTGGAAAAAGCGCCCAAAGTTGCGATCTACACGCCGCCCAACAGCACCCCCTGGGACGACGCCGTGACGATGGCGCTCGAGTACGCACAAATTCCATACGAAACGGTCTGGGACGAGGATGTGCTGGACGGCGGACTGGACGAGTACGAGTGGCTACACCTCCATCACGAGGACTTCACCGGCCAATACTCGAAATTTTTCATTACGTACGCAGGGTCGGCTTGGCTCCAGGACGAGGTCTCCCGCAACGAAGAAATGGCCGAGCGGCTGGGATTCGCGACCGTACCGGACCTGAAAAAAGCGGTCGCGAGACGGCTTCGTCAGTACGTGGAAGATGGCGGATTTTTGCTGGCGATGTGTTCCGCAACGGAGACACTAGAGCTCGCCCTCGGGGCGGAGCACACCGACATTGCGGCGTCGTATTCGGACGGCACACCACCCGATCCACAGTCCACGAGCAAGATGGAGTGGGATCTCACGATGGCTTTCGTTGACGGCGTGGTGCAGACGGGTCCTTCTATAAACGCCTTCAGCGACATCGATGCCCACCAAGTCAACACGCCGTGGCGCTTGGAGCTCGGAGCCTTCACGCTCTTCGATTTCTCTGCCAAGTTCGATCCGGTGCCGGCGATGCTCACGCAGAACCATGTCGCTGTGATCGCGGACTTCTATGGGCTCACGACCTCCTATCGGACCGACCGACTCAAGCCCGGCTCGATCATCTTGGCGAGAGAAGGGAACATCGCCAAGTACGTACATGGTAGCCTCGGAGAAGGCACGTGGACCTACTTCGGTGGGCATGATCCCGAAGACCCGGAGCATCAGATTGGTGATCCCCCAACAGACCTCGATCTGCACCGGGGATCTCCCGGTTATCGGCTCATCCTGAACAACGTTCTCTTCCCCGCGGCCAGGAAACAGCAGCTCAAGACCTGAGTGCGGGCTGCGGGCCGCGCTTCGTCCAAGGGCCTCTGAGGAAGCCTCTTTTGAATGCTCCGAAGGGCTCTCCCGAGCCTCCTTCGCCTGTATTGGATCTTCGTCTGGCGCCGGCTTGCGTCGAGTTGATCCGGGTTGAGGTGGAAAAGGCTGGGGGCAGAGAAGTGTGTTTCCTCGCACGGGTCGGTCCCGATCGAGAGCTGATCGAGCCCAGAGCTGTCGCGCGGGGCAACAAGGCCGCGGTTCTCGCGGCCGCCCGCGATGCGGACGAGGGCTCCGTCATGATCCACAACCACCCCTCTGGTGAGTTGGAGCCGTCCGACGCCGACCTGAACGTCGCCGCGCGCCTGTACGAGGAGGGCATCGGGACCGCGATCACGAACAACAACGCCGATCGGCTGTTCGTCGTTGTCGAGCCGCCGAAAACGAGAGTGCTCGTGCCGCTCGAGATCGATCGGCTCGAGGCATTGCTCGGACCCACGGGGCCGCTCGTGCAGGAGCATCCCCGCTACGAAGACCGCCCGGGGCAGCGTACGATGCTCCGGCAAGTGGCAAAGACCTACAACGAGGGCGGTATCACGCTCGTCGAGGCGGGCACGGGCACCGGGAAGTCGTTGGCATACCTCGTTCCTGCCGCGGAGTGGGCGCTGAGGAACGGTGAGCGAACCGTCATTTCCACAAATACCATCAACCTTCAAGAGCAACTCGACAGCAAGGATCTACCCCTGGTGCGTCGGCTCTTGGGCGAGGAGGTCAACTGGGAGTTGGTGAAGGGTCGGGGGAACTATATCTCGATTCGAAGAGCGCGGTTGGCGGCCGAGTCCGCCCCTCTGCTTTTTCCGGACGATCGAGCGGACGAGTTGGATCGACTTCTCGACTGGATTGGCGAAACGGAGGACGGTTCGCGTGCGGACTTGACGTTCGTTCCCAGCGAGGACGTGTGGGACGAGGTCAAGAGCGACGCGGACATCTGCCTACGTGCCCGCTGCCCCAACTTTCAAGCGTGCTTCTACCAACGCTCCCGTCGGAGGGCGGCGTCGGCCACGCTGCTGATCACCAACCACCACCTTCTTTTCACCGATCTTTCGGTGCGAATCGCCACGCAGAACTACAAGGCCTCCGCAGTGTTGCCGGCGTATCGGCATCTCGTGCTCGACGAGGCTCACAACATCGAGGACGCCGCAACGTCCCATCTCGGTCTGGAAGTCACGCGGAGAGGGATGTTTCGTATGTTGTCCCGACTCGATCGACGCGGGCGTGGTGTGCTCACGGCGGTCCAGGAGGCCCTGGCCGGTAGAACGGAGCGCGAGGCGGCCACCGAGCTGAGATCACGGATCGAGGAGCGGGTTCGTCCGGCTCTCTCGGAAGCCAGGGCTCAGCTTACTCTCTTCCTGGACGCCCTGGAGCCCCTCTTGCCGGCGGACGCGATGGGGGCGGTACGGATCGGCACCGCCGAGATGCCCGAGCCCGCGTCGCACCCTCGGGTACGTGAACGTCTCGACGGTCTATCGTCGGCGTTTCGAAAGTTGGGAAGCGAAATGCGCCAGGTGCGGGAGCGCCTCGAAGACCACGACACATTGACCGACGGATTGGAAGGACGCCTGTTGGACCTCCGGAGCGGCGAGCGCCGGCTTGCGGATTCCGCCCACACCCTGGCCACCGTTCTCGACCCGGACGAGGGAGAGGAGCGCTTCGTTCGGTGGCTGGAGTGGCGGGGTACATCGCGGGGCAAGAACCGAAATCTCGTCATCGCTTCCGCCCCCATCGAAGTGGGGGGGCTTCTGCGAGAGCACGTTTTCGAAAAAATCGAGACCGTGACCCTGTGCTCTGCCACGTTGGCGACCAAATCATCGTTCGCGTTTCTCAAGAGCCGAATCGGCTTGCGAGAAGAAGAGGTCAGGCTATCTGATGTAAAACTAGAGGTGGCGGAGTCTATCATACAATCACCCTTTAGGTTCGAGGAACAGACGATATTGGTTGTTCCAACGGATCTTCCCGACGTGAATGGCCCACAAGTGGCTCTGGAAGAGGCGACGGCGGGCGTGATCCGCGAGACTTGTCGCATCTCCGGTGGTGGTACGTTCGTGCTGTTTACCTCACATCGGGCGCTCCGCCGCGTGGCGGAACTATTACGGGAGGACCGGGCACTCAGCTGGCCCGTGTTCGTTCAAGGTGAGGATACTCGCGCCCGCCTATTGGAGCGATTCGTCGAATCGGGTTCGGGGATTTTGCTTGGCACGGCGTCGTTTTGGGAGGGTGTCGACGTTCCAGGGCGGGCCCTCAGGGGACTCATCATTCAGCGACTGCCCTTCAAGGTCCCGACCGAGCCCGTAACCGCCGCGAGGATCGAAGCGATCGAACGACGGGGGGGGAGTTCTTTCGGGGACTTCGTTCTGCCCCTCGCGGCCCTGAAGCTCAAACAAGGGTTCGGGCGCCTGGTACGGTCCCAGACAGACCGTGGGGCCATCGTGGTGCTCGACGACCGCATCGTCCGGAAGAGCTACGGCGCCTATCTCCGGGAGTCGCTACCCCCCGCTCCCTTGCGGAAGGGGCCGTGGATCGACCTGGTCCGCTGCCTGAGGGATTTTTACGATGATTCTTGAGGTCGCGGTGCCGCGGGAGTCGGTGATGGGTCAATTGATCCATGTCACCGCGAGTCTTGTGGTCTTTCGGTGCAATCATAGATTCCGCCAGTCGCCTGGGTTTTGCCCGGTTCCGTGGACCTTTATGGTGGATGGCGTATGACGCGCATTTTGGGCATGATGGCGGGTGGCGGGATTCTTATCCTTGCCGGCTTTGCGTGGGGTGATTCCGCGGCGGGTTGGTCGGCGGGTCATTCCGATATCGGCTTCTGGTGGTCGGTGATCGCCTCGTTCCTCACGATAGCGGGGCTCGGAGCGGTGATCGGCACATGGTTGCACACTCAGCCCGTCGAGGACTGAGGGCTCGCGCCCCGACTATTATGAGTCCTTCTCCCAGCAAAATCCTGTGCGTTGGCAAGAATTTCCATGCCCATGCGGCAGAGCTTGGCAGTAGCGTCCCCTCCGAGCCGCTCATCTTCCTGAAGCCACCTTCGTGCCTCATCGCGTCTGGTGAACCCATCGTAATGCCCCGAGGTGTCGGCCGGGTGGACTATGAGGGGGAAATCGCGGTGCGAATCGGAAAACGGGCTCGCCACGTTTCAGAGGCCGAGGCCTGGAGCGTGATCGAGGGCGTTTTACCGTTGAACGATGTCACGGCGCGTGATCTCCAAGCGACGGACAACCAGTGGTCGAGGGCCAAGGGATTCGACACGTTTTGTCCCATAGGCTCGATGTCGACGGTTTCCGCTGCCGATTTTCCGGACGTTACGCTCATCACCCGCGTGAACGGTGAGGAGCGTCAGCGGGCCCAAGCATCCGACATGGTATTTTCGGTCCCCGTCCTGATCGCCTACATCACCCGCATCATGACGCTCGAGCCGGGCGACATCGTGACGCCGGGCACGCCGGAGGGCGTGGGGCCGCTCTCGGAGGGAGATGAAGTGGAGGTCGAGCTGGAGGGTCTCGACATCCTTCGGAATCCCGTCGAGGGAGAAGGGGACGTTGGCTCCTGAACGGAGTCAGCGGCTTCAGAAGCTTTCCGGGTACCCCCTAGCTGGTATTCCAGAGGCTAGGAAGCGTCTGGAGGCGGCCGGTGTCGAGGTCATCGATCTCGGGACCGGGGACGCCGACTTGGACCCGCCACCCGAGGCCGTACGAAGATTAGTCGAGGCCGCCTCCGAGAGGGGCATGTCGCGATACCCCTTCCAAGTGGGGCTGCCGGATCTCCGGGAAGCCATCTCAACATGGATGGCCCGACGTTTTGGTGTGAAGCTCGATCCGAATACCGAGATCTTGCCGCTGATGGGCTCCAAGGAGGGCATCGCCAAGACACCGCTCGCGTTTCTCGATCCGGGTGACGCCGCCGTCATTCCCGATCCTGGATACCAGGCGTACCAGGGTGGCGTCGTCCTGGCGGGGGGTGAGCCCCATTTGGTGGCGTTACGCCCCGAAAACGACTTCCTGATCCCACTGGACGGCATTCCGGGGAACGTGCGTTCTCGCCTTCGTCTGCTGTATCTCAACTATCCGAACAATCCCACCGCTGCGACGGCTCCGCCCGAATACCTCGCGGAGGCCGTGAGCTTCTGTAGAGCTCACGATGCGTTGCTGATCTCGGATCATGCCTACAGCGAGATCACCTTCGACGGATATCGTTCGCCCAGCATTCTCGAGGTGCCGGGGGCCGACGAATGCGCGCTCGAGTTTCATTCTTTCTCCAAGACGTACAACATGACCGGGTGGCGGCTTGGATGGGTCGCGGGGAACGCTGGGTTGATCGAAAGCCTTGCAAAGGTGAAGACGTTCATGGACGCCGGTGCCTTCAAGGTGGTTCAGGCAGCTGGGGCCGCAGCGCTCGCGGCGCACGAACAGTGGGTGCCGGGTAATGTCGCCCGATTTCAGGCCCGTCGGGACGCCGCCATCGACGGTCTGAAGAGGGCCGGATTCACCCCCGCCAAACCAAAGGCGACGATGTATTTATGGGTCCCGGTTCCCGGCGGTGGGTCCTCGATGGGCTTCGCGGAACGGGCCTTGGAGGAAGAGGGAGTGATCGTGCTTCCGGGCGCCGCACTGGGCGCGGGCGGAGAGGGTTTTTTCAGAATCGCCCTCACTGTGGACCCGGAGCGAATGAGCTTGGCCGCGGAACGGTTGGGGAGGCTGGCGGCGGGGTAGGGGGGTGCTCGAATTGCCGAGATGCCTTTGGGGCGCCACAATACAGGAACCGCCTACCAAGGGGGGGTTAGTACGCGAATGACACCGGCGACAGAAACCGACCACACTCTGGGGCGGAATGTGCCCAGAACCAAGGCCATGGCGCACAAACGCGCCGTCGTCCTTGGCGTGAGTGTATCGGCGCTTCTCCACATCGTCGCCGTCGTGCTGTATTCGGTGGTCATCAAGGAATGGGGCCCCGGAGAAACGATAGTTGCGATGGCCGCCGCTCCTCGGGTCGTAAGCGGGATGCGAGTGGTACAGATCATCGAGATCGGGCCCTCCGCCTCGACCCCGGAGCCCCCGGAGCGGATTCCTGAGCCGACGGCCGAAAGTCAGCTCGAGTTTGCGGATGACGGGACGGCGTCCTCAGGCAACTTCGAACTGGAAGAGCGTCGGGGCGGCGTTCGGGCCGCCGACGTCTTGCGGGTTCGAAGTTCCGATACGCGGCTCTGGCGTGAGGCGTTGCCCGAGGCGTTCGAACTCACCGAAGCCCAGAGGATGGAACTCGAACTGGCCGGACGACTCGAGGAGTGGGCGGACTCGGTGGCCTTGGTCGTCGCCGCTGAGTACGCGCTGACGGACTGGACCAAGACCGATGACCAGGGACGGAGGTGGGGCGTGTCGCCGGGACAGCTACACCTGGGCGACATCACGCTCCCATTGCCGTTTTACTTCAGCGGAAGCGAGATCTCCACCGAACGGGCGGAGGCGGCGCGCCGTGCGTGGGAGGATCAGGACATCGCCAACGGGGTAGCCGCGCAGGCCCTCAGGGCGAGTTGGAGCGAGCGTGCGGAGGCCATCCGGCGTAGGCAAAATCGCGATCGGAGTGGGCAAGACAGCGACCGGGGCGGGCAAGAGAACGACCGGAGCGGGCAAGAGAACGACCGAGGCAGGGCACGCAGCGACCCGGGCAGCGGTGCCGCAGAGTCCGACTCCACAGAAACCTCCCACTAGAACTCTCCAAAATGACAGGAGCGACCGTGGCCAACGAGTTGCCACCGCGCTTGGATCCCAAAACGATCGAAGAGCCCCTCTACCGTTCCTGGAATGAGGCCGGGTATTTCCACGCCGAGCCCGGATTCGCAGCGTCCAATGGTGGGGAACCGTACGTCATCGTGATTCCGCCACCCAACGTGACCGCCGTACTTCACATGGGACACGGACTCAACACGACGATCCAAGACGTGATGGTCCGATGGCGGCGTATGCAGGGCCGCACCTCGCTGTGGGTTCCGGGAACCGACCACGCGGGAATCGCCACGCAGAACGTCGTCGAGCGGGCGTTGGCAAAGGAAGGTGCCACCCGCCACGAACTCGGCCGAGATGCGTTCGTCGAGCGGGTTTGGGAGCACGTGAATAGTACCGGTGGCAAGATCCTGGACCAACTCAAGGTCATCGGGGCGAGTTGCGACTTCGAACGTACGCGGTTCACGCTCGACGAGGGCCTCAGCCGCGCGGTCCGTGAGGTGTTCGTCCGCCTCTACGAGAAGGACCTGATTTACCGAGGAGAGTACATCATCAATTGGTGTCCTCGTTGCTTGACCGCGCTCTCGAATGAAGAAGCCGAGAGCGAGCAGGTCGACGGTACGCTGTACCATCTTCGGTATCCCCTGACTGAGGCGGCCGGGGACGCAGCCGCGCAAGCGGCGGAAGCGGCCCCGGAGCCGGAGCCGGACCGGGACCCGGACCCGGCTTCTGACGCGGCCCCCGACGCGGCTCCCGCTTCGCCAGGCCTCGGTCGCCTGCCGGACGGCCGCTGGTACATCACGGTATCGACCACCCGCCCCGAAACGTTACTCGGGGACACCGGTGTGGCGGTGAGCCCCAAGGACGAGCGCTACCGGGCCCTCGTCGGAGCGGAGGTCGAACTTCCTCTCACGGATCGCGTCCTTCCGATCATCTCGGATGAACTCGTGGATCCGAAGTTCGGATCGGGGATGGTGAAGGTCACTCCGGCGCACGATCCCAACGACTTCGAGATGGCTCAGAGAAACGGCCTTCCCATCCTCAACGTGATGACGGCCGACGCAGCCATGAACGAAAACGTGCCTGATGCGTTTCGAGGACTCGATCGTTTCGAAGCTCGTAAGCAGGTGGTTGCCGCGTTCGAAGCGCTTGGGCTGTACGGCGGGGACGAGCTCCACGTACACGCGGTGCCCCACTGTTATCGCTGCCACACCGTCGTGGAGCCGCGCTTGAGCCTTCAGTGGTTCGTGCGGATGAAGCCACTTGCGGAGCCGGCGCTGGAGGCTTCGCGGGACGGGACGATCTCTTTCACGCCGCCGCATTGGCAGAAGGTCTACGAAACCTGGATGGAGAACATCCGGGACTGGTGCATTTCTCGACAGCTCTGGTGGGGCCACCGTATTCCGGTGTGGTACTGTCAATCGTGCGAAGCCACGGTCGTCGCTCGCGAGGATCCGGACAAGTGCACTTCGTGCGGTGGCACGGACCTCAAGCAGGATCCGGACGTGCTCGACACGTGGTTCTCGTCGTGGCTGTGGCCTTTTTCCGTGTTTGGATGGCCGGAGGAGTCCGACGACCTCAAGGCGTTCTATCCGACACACGACATGTTCACCGCACCCGAGATCCTGTTTTTTTGGGTGGCCCGAATGATCATGGCCGGGTATGAATTCATGGGAGAGGCGCCCTTTACTCAGGTCTATTTACACGGAACCGTCCGGGACAAATTGGGCCGTAAGATGTCGAAGTCTTTGGGAAACGGGGTCGATCCCATCGAAGTCGTCGATCTTTTCGGGGCGGACGCCCTCCGCTTTACTCTGCTTTCGTCCGCGGGGGTCGGCACGGACATTCAGCTCGACCACGAAGACCTGGAGGCGTCCTTCTCGCCGGGTCGAAATTTCGCGAACAAGCTTTGGAATGCGGGTCGGTTCGCGCTGATGACGCTGGGCGACGATCCCGTTCCAACAGTGGCCGAGGTGAGCGACGCACTCGAACTCGAGGACCGCTGGATCCTGTCGAGCCTGCAGCGGACCACAGCGAGCGTCAGCGACGGGCTGGAACGCTTCCGCCTTCACGAGGTGTCGGAGCGACTCTACCACTTCGTATGGGGAGACTTCGCCGACTGGTATTTGGAGCTGATCAAACCCCGCATGCAGGGGAGCGCCGGAGAGGAGAGTCACCAGGCAGCCCGGGCCACGCTAGTGGCCGTCCTCGACGGCATCCTCCGATTACTACAGCCTCTCACGCCCTTCGTCACCTCGGCCCTCTGGGAACGCCTACCTTGGCCTACCGGAGTGGACAAGCCGGCCGCCTTGATCGTGGCGCCGTGGCCGGAGGTGGACCCGAATCTGGTCGACGACGAGTCCGAGCGACGTCTGGGCGAGCTTCAAGAACTGGTGACGCAAGTGCGTAGCCTCCGCAAGGAGTATTCCGTCCCCGACGGCAGTGGTGTCACGCTAAAGCTCAGTTCTGTGGGAGGTGCGTTCCGGAGTGTGGTCGAGGAGCAACGGACGACGCTTAAGCGGCTGGCCAGGGTCGATAGTTTTGAGGTGAATGAGGCCGCGCACGCGCACGCTGCCGGGGACGTCGGTGCACACGCCGTCCTAAGGAATGGGGTGGAAGTGTTCCTTCCCCTCGAAGGCGTGATCGACGTTACGCGCGTACGGGGGCGCGTCGAGGTGGAGATCGACCGATTGAGCGCCCAAGTCACAGGTATCCGGGCGAAGTTGTCCAACGATGGATTCTTGAGAGGCGCGCCTCCTGAGATCGTAGACCGCGAGCGCGAAAAGCAGAGTACGTTCGAGGAGCAGCTGAATAAGCTGCGAGGGAAACTCTCGTCGCTCGTATCAGACTGAGCGGAGGACGGACCTCGGCAATGATCGGAATCCAGCCGTGATTCGACTTCGTCCTGCGCGAACCGCCGTCACTTTGGGCGGGATGACGGTGCTGTTCGCCACCACTTCGTGCGCAAATCAAGGGGCGCCGCCCGGCGGTCCCCGAGATCGAACGGGTCCACAGGTTGTCCAGACATCGCCCGACACGTTCGCCGTGGTCGCCGCTTTCGACGACGAGATCCGGATCGACTTCGACGAACGGATCAGCGAACGTGGGTCTCAGGGGACTCTGGACGGCGCGGTGGTCATCTCTCCGGAATCGGGCGAGGTCCGGGTGCGCCATTCGGGCAACGCTTTGCGGGTGACGATGGCCGGGGGATTTCAGCCCGACGAAGTCTATCGCGTCACGGTGCAACCCGTGGTGCAGGACCTTTTTCGAAACACCATGCCCGACGCGTTCGAGTTCATTTTTTCGACCGGACCGGAAATGACACCGAATGTGCTCGCGGGTTCGGTCGTCGATCGGATCACTGGGGAGCCGGTCGAAAGCGCCCAGATGACGGCTCGCGACGAACGCTTTGGCGGGGCGGAAGAAGCCGAGGGTCCGGAGGCTCCGGAGGCTCCCGAAGGTCCGGTGATCCCTACGCATCTCGCGACGACCGATGAACGCGGGGTATACGCGTTCCGGTATCTCCCTGCCGGCGGGTACATGATCACCGCTTTCGTCGACCAGAACCGAGACCGTCGCCACAACGACCTCGAGCCGGTCGGGACGGGGCGGGAGGCGTTGAGCCCGGCCGACACCGTGTTTCTTGATTTCTCGCTTCTCACCCCCGATACGACGTCGGCCACGGTCGAAAACGTCGAAGTGGTGGACTCTGTCACCCTGGCGGTCGAGTTCGATGACTTTCTCGATCCCGCATTCGAGCTCACCGGGGTGTCGGCGTTACTAGGACCGGACTCTTTGCCTGGACTCGAGGTCCTGACCGTCCTCCACGAGCGGGAGTACCTGGTGCGACAAGACGCGATTCAGGACTCCATATACGTCGCCGACTCGATTCAATTCGAAGAGGATGGGCGGCGCATTGAAGAACTTCGGAATGTGGGCGATTCCGTTGCAGCCGATGATATCGAATCGGAATTGGAGACTCCGAGATCCCCGGCCTCCGCCGACCCCAGGGCTTTGCTGAGCCGAGACCTTCCGAAGCACGTGTTGTTCCTTCTCTTGTCGGACACGCTCGTCACCGATCGTTCTTATGAATTATCCCTGTCGGGGGTGAGCAACATCAACGGCGTCCCCGGCGGGGGTGGTACGATCGAAGTCCTTCGCGAGCCCGACCAGGCGGAGTCCGAGGACGATCTGCTTCAAGGGGACGGTGCGGACCCGACCCCGGACACGGACCAGACGCCGAGCACCGACCAGCCGCCCGATTCCGTCAATCCGGGCCCTCCGCTCGGACTTCGACGTTAGTAGCGTGGTGACCGACGCTCGCCGCCGGATTCCGTCGATGGAGGGACTCCTCGAGTCGGAGGCGTTCCGCGGCATGCTGGAGACCCATCCGAGGGGGCTGGTCGTGATGCACCTTCGGAGCGAGGTCGACCGACTTCGCCGCGAAATCGGTCGTCACTCCGATCCCGCTGCATTTCCGGAAGAAGTGGAGGACCCGCAACTCTACGCCACCCGGGTTGAGGACAGGCTCCGCGTGTCGACCACACCCTCACTCCGAGCCGTGATCAACGGAACCGGCGTGATCCTCCATACCAACCTCGGCCGTGCGCCCCTGGCCGACTGCGCGCTCGACGCGATGGCAAGCGTCGCACATGGGTACGCCAATTTGGAGTACAACCTCGAGGAGGGGGGTCGCGGATCGAGATACGACCATTGCACCGCTCTTCTTCGAGAATTGACTGGGGCGGGCGGGGCGCTCGTGAGTAACAACGGCGCGGCTGCCCTCGTTCTTGTCCTCCGGACGCTGGCTTTCGGGCGTAGCGTCCTCGTGTCCCGTGGGGAGTTGGTCGAGATCGGAGGCGGATTTCGTATCCCCGAAATCCTGGAGAGCGCCGGCGCAGTGCTCGTGGAGGTGGGCAGCACCAACCGGACGCGTCTGGACGACTATCGCACTGCTGCCGGAAGGGGTGAGCTAGGCATGATCCTCAAAGTGCATCGCTCAAACTTCCGAATTACGGGTTTTACGGAGGAGGCTTCGCTCGAGGATCTGGCGGCGCTCGGAGCGGAGCTGGAGGTCCCCGTCGTGCATGATTTGGGATCTGGCCTCATGGTCGACCCCGAACGCCTCGGTCTTCCGGATGAGCCCCGACCGACGCAAAGCCTAGCAGCCGGCGCGGACGTGGTCGCGTTTTCCGGGGATAAGCTCCTGGGCGGCCCTCAAGCGGGTATTATCTTGGGCAAGGCCGAATGGATTGCTCAGATGCGTAAAAATCCGATGTGTCGTGCGGTCCGGGTGGACAAAACGACCCTGGCCGGACTCGAGGCGACCCTTCGGTTGTACCGCGATCCTGAAACGGCCCTTAGGGAGATCCCCGTACTGGCCATGCTCTCGGCCACACCTGATGCATTGAGAAAACGCGCCGAGAAGTTGGCCGCGAATCTTTCCGCCCTCGGTGTAACAAGCGCAGCCGTCGAAATGTCCTCGGTGGTCGGAGGGGGCACGTATCCCGGGGTTGAGCTGGAAAGCTTCGGATTGCTCGTAGAATCGAACGAGGGTGGCGCGGACGCTTTCGCCGCCCGACTACGCGGCGCCTCCGTCCCGCTCGTTGGACGGGTGGAGGACGGAGCGCTCTTGATCGACTTACGCACGGTTCTGGAGTGGCAGGATCCGGTGGTGCTCGATCTGCTTTCTCGCTATGTCGGGTCCTGATCGTATGCTGGTCGACGTGACTCCAGCGCTCGAGACGAGCCGTTGACCCCCCCCTTCGCCGCAGGTAGTTTTGAGGAGTTTCAAGGGTTCTTGGGGCCCGAAGGAGATACGCGACATGGAAAGCACAGAAGTCATCTTGAGCCTGACACCCATGGCGGTGGAAAAGGTCGAGAGCTTTATAGAAGAACATGGGGCCGCGAAGGAAGCAGGCTTACGAGTCGCCGTTCTTCCCGGGGGATGTTCAGGATTCCAGTACGGACTCAACGTTGAGGATGAGCCCGAAGCCGACGACGAAATCCTCGACCTTTCCGGCGTGCGAATTTTTGTCGATCCGTTCAGCGTGCAATATCTGGCCGGCGTCGAGATTGATTATGTGACGAGCATGATGGGGTCCGGCTTCACGTTCCGGAATCCGAATGCGACCGGTGGATGCGGGTGCGGGAGTTCCTTCACCACCTGAGGTCTCGGTACGACGCGGCTATGAGGCCCACGGAAAGCCGCGAGAGACGAGCGACCACGCCAGCAGATTCGAGGCGATGGCCGGAAACAACGCGTCGCCCACGACACCGACCCAGTGGACCGTCCTCTTGAGTTCACCGGGGATCTTGGTCCACCCCATCTCTGCTCGCCTCAGCTTCCGCATCTTTATAGAGAGTTGCTCGAATTCGCGGAAGGTGTAGTACGCCGTCGCGATATGCGCGCCTTCCCACGCGCCCACGATCGGTGCGAAACCCAGCACCATGAGCGAAGCGATCAAACTGTGAGCCAACCACGATTTCCAGTCGTCAGCGGCCATGTGCTTTCCATCCCCGGGCCTTGCCCGTTTCGAAGTGGTCCTTTGCCTCGGACTCTCGCTGTTATTCAATCGATCCGCCTAATCCTGAGCGGGAATCAGCGCGCAGACAACCCTGGACGCCCCGATCCGAGTTTCTTCGAAGCCAAGCGCTTCATCGCATGGTCGGAGACTGGCCAGGTTCGGTCGCGTGTTGAGGCCCCAAAACCGGGAAGTCGTACCTTTCGAGGCCGGCGGGATTCCGCTTAATTATGCGCTCATGGGGTGCCCAAGAGGACGAAATCCCGCGGGTTTTTGTTTTTTGAGGAAATAGAAAGGACGTAGGATGGAAGTACGATGTTTTACGGGCGGGGACTTCGTGCAGAACGGTTACGTCGTGTGGTGCGAAGTCACTGGCGATTGCGTGATCGTGGACCCCGGCGCCGCGGCGCTGGACATGGTAGCGGCGATCAAGGGCGGAGCTGGCGATATCACGGCCGTCCTGCTCACACACGCGCACATCGACCACATTGAAGGATTGGGCGTAATTCGAGACTACACCGGGGCCCCCACGTATCTACATCCGGACGACCGGGAGATGTTCGGCAACCTTCCGGTGCAAGCGGCCATGCTCGGCATCAGCGAGTGGCCTCAACTGGAACCACCGGAGCGAGAGCTCGAAGACGGCGAGGAGTTCCAATTCGGGGCGTCGAGTTTCAAGGTCGTCCACACGCCGGGACACTCCCCCGGGCACGTGATTCTTCATGCGGAGGACGAGGGCTTGGCATTGGTAGGAGATCTCGTTTTCGCCGGCTCGGTCGGACGGACCGATCTGCCGGGGGGAAACTATCAGACCCTCTTCCGGAGCATTCGCAAACACGTCCTCACCATGCCGGACGAGACTCGACTCTTTACCGGACACGGACCAGCGACGACGGTCGGTCACGAGCGCACCACCAACCCCTTTCTGACGGCGAATTACGGGGGCGAGTTGGCGTGACGCCTCCGGTTTCCGCAGCCGTTTTTGTGTCCGGCAGCGGAACGAATCTTCAAGCTCTTCTGGACCACGAAACGACCGACGGACCGTATCGCATCGTTGCCGTCATCTCGGATCGTGAGGGCGCGGGCGCCCTGGCACGCGCGGAGGCTGCGGGTCGGGCCGCGTACGTGATCGAAATGAGGGGACGCCCCCTTGAAGACGTCGCAATCGAGCTTCTCGCGTTGCTCAATCGCCTGGACGTCAGCGCGATTTTTCTGGCCGGGTACCTGCGACTTGTCCCGCCACCGGTCGTGTCCGCTTACCGCCGGCGCATCCTGAACGTCCATCCTGCTCTACTTCCCGAATTCGGGGGCAATGGCATGTACGGGGAGCGCGTGCACGAGGCGGTGATCGCGTCGGGTGTCGAGGTTTCGGGTGCCACCGTGCACTATGTGGACGAGGAGTACGATACCGGGACCATCGTGGGCCAATGGCGGGTGCCCGTACTTCCGGACGACGACGGACCGACTTTGGCCGCGCGCGTCTTGAGCGTCGAACACCGTTTGTACCCGGCCGTGGCGGCCCACGTGTGCCAGGCGTTTCGGGAGGGCCGGGTACCGGGCCCATTCACGCTCGCACCCGAGGGGTTGGGTGCCTAAATCCCTCACAAGGCGCCGTTCCCCGAAAAACAAACTCGAAGGGAGATGAACCGGATATGAAGCGACGTGCGCTTCTCAGTGTGTCGGACAAGGTAGGTATCGAGGACTTTGCGAAATCTTTGGTGGACGCCGGTTGGCAAATTCTTTCGACCGGGGGCACGGCTCACGCCCTCCGTGAGGCCGGCGTGGAAGTGACCGATGTGGCCGAGGTAACGGGCCACCCCGAGATGATGGATGGGCGCGTGAAGACGCTCCACCCTGCCATTCACGCGGGTCTGTTGGCGCGGCGCGCCCGATCCGACGATATGGCTGCTCTCAAGGAGCTGGGGTATGGCCCGATCGATTTGGTGGCGGTCAACCTCTATCCGTTTCGCGAGACCGTGGCTCGAGGGGACGTTCCGGTCCATGAAGCGATGGAGAAGGTGGACATCGGGGGGCCCACCATGATCCGTGCAGCCGCAAAGAGTCACGTGGACGTTTGGGTGGTGGTCGATCCCGGGGACTACGGCCGCGTCTTGGCGGCGGTCAACGCCGGGGGTGCGGACGGGCCGTTACGCGGATCGGTGGGCCCGGGGGCGGACCCGGGGGGAAACGAGTCGTCCGAAGCCGGGCTACGGCGTGAGTTGGCCGCGAAAGTATTTGCCCACGTCAGCGAGTACGACGGTGCCATCGCCCGGTACTTGCGAGCGTAGAAGGTTCCTCCGATAACTCGATGCGCGACCCCGAGGTAATTCGTCGTTTGCGGTATCTTGTGGTGAGAGCAAGACCAGGTCATTGTGAAGGATATGTCAGGCTGTTCCGCCCCTTCCCAAGGGAGTGTGTGATGCACGCTAGGCACTTGTTCGCGTGTGCGACCCTGGCCGTTTTCGTAGGACCGGTTGCTTTGTCGGCCCAGTATCCGGTCCGCGACGGCAGCGTCACCAACCGTGAGCCCTATCTCTTCGCGGCCGCCGACTTCGGTATCAATCCCACGGAAGTCACGTTCAGCAAGGATATCGTGCCGATCCTGCAGAGGAGTTGTCAGAACTGCCACCGCGAGGGTGGTGGGGCGCCCATGTCGCTCACGACCTACCAGGACGCGAGACGCTTTGCCACGAGGATCCGGGACCGCACGGCCATCAGGGACCGGATGGGCGCGATGCCCCCGTTCTTCGTAGAGCCTGGGATAGGAATCCAAAAGTTCAAGAACGACCATCCGCTCAGCGACGAAGAACTGGCCAAGATCCAGGCGTGGGTCGACAACGGAGTTCCCGAGGGTGATCCGGCCGACATGCCGCCCCCACTCGAGTTTCCCGACGACCGAGGCTGGACGCTCGGCGAGCCGGACCTGATCCTCCGGTCTGTCGACATGACGATGCCCTCCGTTGGGCCGGACCGTTGGGGAGATATCGGCCTCGTTCCCACCGGTATTACCGAAGACCGGTACGTACAGTCCGTTGAAGTCCGAGAAATCAACGATATTCCCACGGATGTCCCGATCACCACGGTGGGTGGACGGTACATTTTCCATCACATGACGTACCGGAGCGGGGTCTTGAACGAGGACGGGACCGGCCTCGTTGAGGAAACCGTACAGGGTTGGCCCATCCATGAAGTCGGGCGTAACGCGGACATCTTCGGAGAGGGTGTCGGCATGCTTTTGCCGGCGAACGGGGCCTTGTCATTGCGCGCGTCGCACCTTCACGCGACCGGCTGGCGGGAGACCACAGCGCACCTGGAGTTCGGCTATAAGTTCTTCCCAAAAGGGTACGAGCCGAAGTATCGTCGCTCAGGCGGTTCCGGGGGCAACGGCATCGACATCGACGTACGGCCGAATGAATCCGGTCAGGAATTCCATTCCTACAACGTGCTGGCCGAGCACACTAAGATCACGGCGTTTGAGCCACACCTCCACGCGCCGGGTGTGCGTATGTGCCTAGAGGCTATCTGGGGAATCAACCGCTTCACGCTCAACTGCGTCGGCTACGACCACAACTGGGTCAAGCAGTACCTCTACGAAGACGATGCCGCGCCGCTGTTGCCGAAGGGTACCATTCTGCACATCACAGGCTTCATCGACACTCGGTCCGACAACCCCAACCTCGCGGACACCAGGAACTGGGCCGGAGGCGGTCGGCGGTCGGTTTCCAACATGTTCATCGACCTCGGCCAATCGGCGCGCCTCACCGATGAGCAGTTCCAGGCTGAAATGGCGCATCGACGAGAGATCATGAAGGACCGGAACGAGTACGACATCGGGTGTCCGCTGTGCTGGGCTCCGGAGATGATGGAGGAGGCGAAGACCGTGGAGGGAGGTGGTCAGTGAGGCGTGGCCGAGCCCTTCGATCTACGGGGTTTAACTGGGTATTCGTCGCACTGGGGGTCCTCCTTCTGGCTCAACCCGCCGCTGCCCAAGACGGCACGGGCAGAATGATGTTCATGCGGGGCCAGATCGTGTCGCCGGCGTACGAGGGGTGGTGGCCCAACGAGGACGGGACGTTCACGTTGTTCTTCGGCTACATGAACTCGAATTGGGAGCAGGAATTCGAGGTCCCAGTCGGCCCCGATAATTACTTCACGCTCACCGAGCCCGGTGGCCTGGACGACCTCGACCTCGAAGCGTTGGATCACGTCACGGCCGACCAGGGCCAGCCGGCACACTTCTACCCTAGGCGTAACCCCTTCTTGTTCACCGTCCAAGTGCCCGCTGATTTCGGCGACAAAGAGTGGGTCTGGACCCTAAGGACGCAAGGGAAAACAAACCGAGCCTACGGGCTGCTCTCCAGCGACTACAGGATCGATCCACAGGTCATGTCCACCGAAGTGGGCGGAAACTGGGGCAGCCTCGATGACCGCCTTCGCACCAACTTGGCTCCCGAGCTGATGGTCGAAGGGGAGAAACAGCGTACTGTCAAAGTGGGAGAGCCGCTGACGCTGGTCGCATACGCCAACGACCCGGACGACTACCCAGCCAGAAACGACGAACGGGCCCGCCCTCCCGAGAGTCTGGAAGAGCTGTATCGGGGTCCGAGGGGCTCGACCGTCCAAGGCGCCCCCGGCCTCCGCTTTTCGTGGATGGTCTACCGAGGTCCCGCTCAGCGGGTCAGCTTCGCTCCCCTGCAGATGAAGACGTGGATGGACTCGAGGGTGTGGGGAAACTCGCCATGGTCGCCTCCCCACCTCCTCCCGCAGCCACCTCAGGACGGCAGGTGGGTGGCCGACGTCACTTTTGATGAGCCCGGAGACTACGTGCTGCGCGCCGTCGCTGGCGACGGCTCCCAGTTCAGCTATGACAACCTCTTCGTTACGGTGACGCCACGACCCGCGATGTGATCCTCTAAAGCTTCCCCTTCGCGCGCGCAGGGCTGAGTTTACTCTGCATGCAGCACCTGGAGGGGTGGCAGAGCGGTTCAATGCACCAGTCTTGAAAACTGGCGTCCGCAAGGACTCGTGGGTTCGAATCCCACCCCCTCCGCTAGGCAGGACAAGGCTTTGTGCCTCATGGGGCCACCGTGGCTTCGGCCATGGTGGCCTCGGTGTGACCCGAAACGTTACCCGGGGCGGCAAGGCCAAGCGTCTCAGAGACGCGCTCGAAGTAGGATGCGACATCGGCATAATCGGGGTGAAACTTCGCGTACCGCATGGTCATAGCGATGTTCTTGTGCCCGAGCTGGCCCTGAAGCAAGTGGAGCGGCAGGTGGGATTGCTTCATCTTGTGCCGTTACGATAAAGCTGTCACGATGCGGGTTCTGTGGCTCGCACAATCGGCCGGGTGAATCAGTGCTTCATGATTGGGGTCTTACCTAATAGCCGGGGTCAGCTAGCACGGATCCACTCCTTTAAGCATTGGTATGCGATTGCGTAATTTTCGGTTCCTGCTCTTGGTTAGTGTTATCGCCTGCGGTGGAAGCGACGGTGGCGGTGGCGGTGGCCCAACTGCACCGGTGACCCCGCCCACGCCAGTGCTCACGCTCAATCAGCCTCAGAGCCACACAAACGTGTCCGCCGTTACGATCTCCGGATCAACGGCCGCGAACGCCACGCTCCAGATTTCCGGAGGCGCGGAAGTTGTGACTGCGACAGCAAGCGCGTCGGGCACCTTCGACGCGTCGGTCCTTCTCAAGGCCAATCTAGAGAACCAAATTTCCGTCGTCGCGACCAACTCAGCCGGCGTTCGCAGCGCAGCAGCGGTCGTGACTGTCGTTCACGACGATATAGCGCCGGATGCACCCCTACTAAGTGTTGTCCGTTACGCGGGGGCAGACCCTTTCCCATTCACGGGAACCACCGAGGCAGGGGCGGAAGTGACCCTGACATCAGCGATCGACTCGGTCCAGACCACGGCGGATACCAACGGCAACTTCCAACAAGAGCTCCACTTAGTTCCGGAAGCAGTCAACGAGATTACGCTCGTCGCTCAGGACCTAGCCGGCAACCAAGGAAGCCTATACGTCGCCGAGATCATTTCCGATACTCTGCCACCGACAGTGGCATTTCACCCCGGTCCAAGGCCTGAAAGCCACCCAGTCGATGATTACGACAAGGACGGGAGAGCCAACATATCTTTCTATGCCCTCGATATGTGTACCCAGTGTGAGCACTACCCCGGTACCGATCCTCGGACCAACGGAGTGGACCTGACATCCTTCTTCGTGGCGAATAACCGTGCTATTGGAGGAGGATCGGCACTCGGTGGCATCGACGCGGGGGAGAAT
>Ga0115002_10001060_pt1 | contig 38409 bp, 38 predicted proteins | sample ArcticOcean_MG_C_8_FD_89576 | JGI IMG/M metagenome (GOLD analysis project Ga0115002, IMG submission 89576) | Marine microbial communities from western Arctic Ocean - ArcticOcean_MG_CB11_86 | ecosystem: Environmental > Aquatic > Marine > Oceanic | place: Arctic Ocean: Canada Basin | collected... | reverse complement strand
GGTCCAACGAGATCAGTCCACTCAGTCAGATAGTTGCCGTCCGCATCGAAAATCTGAATTCTGTTGTTCTCGCGGTCGCAGATATAAACCCTGCCGTTCTTATCGACACCGACCTTGTGCAATATCGAGAATTGGCCGGGATCCCGACCTGCCTCACCCCATGAGTGCTCGAGTTCGCCTTTAGCGCTGAACCGGTGAACCCGGCGGTTGCCGTATCCATCAGAAACAAACGGACGGCCGTCAGGCGCAACTGCAAGGCCGGTCGGATTATTGAACGGATCGCCGTTACCGCCTACGGTTGTCACAGTGATGCTTGCGTATCCGAAAGTGCCGAGCTCCATCAGTACGTCGCCGTTCTCGTTGTGCTTCGTCACCTGATGAGTTTGATGATCAGTAAGCCATATGTTGTCGTCTTTATCGATAAACAACCCGTGCGGAACTCGGAATTCACCCTTGTCGAGTCCTAGATCGCCCCACGAACCGATGAACTGGCCTTCAGTGGTCCAGCAAGTAACCGGGTGCTTCGAGCGGCTGAACAGCCACACACGGTCTTGAGAATCGACGCCAACATCGGCACATGCGCCCAGTTCCCAGAAAGCCGGCTTGTGACGCAGCCAATCTCGATCCACTTCGTACTGGAATTTTCCTTCACCAACTGTTGTCATCTGTTCGCCACCATGGGATTTCGAGATTTTATAAGACTTATATGTGTCAATCGGCACAGGCTCGCCACGCTAGCTCGCCTAACGTAAGCTGTCAACGGGATCGGGATGGCTCTTCGGAGTGTGATACAGATACCTAGCCCTATTATCCCTTCCTTGACGACTGGGACCGAGGGTCACGTCACAGCAACGCGACAAGTCGTCCGGCGGACGCCAGAGGCCTGCACTGATTCTCTCTCCTCCGGGAGGGAGTTAGAGGGAGGGTAGATTGCAGCGAGCGACAAGTCGTCCGATGACGCCAGAGCTAAAAACATGAAAGACCGTAAAAGCGCAGTTTTAGCTGCTATCGACGATAGCTGGCGGCAGTTCAGAAGGTCGTTGGATCAGCTCGTCAGTGAAGACATGTCGAAACCCGGCGTACTCGAACAGCAGTCAGTCACCGACGTCATCGGGCACATCACGACCTGGGAGTGGGAACTTGTGTCGGCGCTTGATCGCGGTCGGATAGAGCCCGTCGGCAATGTTGACCACTTCAACGAACAGGCTGTAAAACGTAAAGCCAACAACGACTCACGGCAGACGGTCGAAGAGATGGAACAGGTTCACCGCTCTTTGCGCGACCAACTTGCGAAGGCACCGACAGCTTACTTTGAACCGTTCGACCCGTTTCGGGAGATGATCGACTCGTGCACCGTGCTTCACTATCAAGAACACGCTAGCCAGATCAGGATCTGGGCATCCAGTCACTCAATCGCACCGCCAAACGCTTAGCTAGTTCGTTTCCTCGTCGCTTGCGGTGACTATGTATCGAGAGTGCCACTCTCCGCGCCATGATGTGATTTTTACTGGAGTGATTTTCACCAGGTACCTGAGTCGATCAGGCGTTTTCGCTGCATATCCAGGCCCATCGGGGCTCATATATCGGATCGCCATTTCATCGGCGATTTCTTTGGTACGACCGACAAGGCCAATTGGCCCCTCGACCACTTCTGCCAACCCTTCAAGCGTAACGCGGGGGTGACCGGGGTCGATATCGTCTGCGCACAGGATGCACACTCGGGGTTCCTGTCTCAGATTGACGAACCAGCTGGATCGACTACTAGGGATGACCCACATCGCCTCGCCGTCCCACTGCTGCCACATCGCAGCGACGTGAGGAGCACCATCCGGTTTCACAGTGCCAATACGAGCGATGATCGGCTGAGCAAGAAACTCATCGATTTCTTCGGGGGATAGTTTTCCACCCGCTGCACTCATCGGCAATACTCCTGATCTTCCCTCTAACTGCTAAACCCGTCGCCACTTTTGAAGGCTTGTGACTTCTCGTGGCGGGTCTTGCAGTGAGCCCCACGCCGTGTACGAGACCTCTGCGACGTACACCGAGCCCTCGGAATCTACAGCGATCCCATGAGGCGCAATGAACTGGTCGTGATCCTCACCGGGAAGTTCGTTCCCGAAGCGGGTAACCTCGTTGCCTTCTCGATCCATCACCACCACTCGCCTTCCCAGCCTGTGTACACCCTCCTGCACGGGAGGCGGGCCGGCCTCGGCAACGTAAAGGTTTTTGTCATCGCCCTTGCCGTCGGTCAAGGCCATAGGACGATGCATGTGAATCTGCTTTACGAACTCACCATCAGTCGTGAATGTCTGGAGCCGGAAATTCTCACGATCAGCGACCGTTACTTTGTCTGTGCCGTTCATAGCGATGTTGTGCGGCAGCGAGAACTGACCCTCTAACGAGCCCGACTGACCCCACGACTTAATGTATTTGCCGTCCGTATCGTACTTATGCACTCGTGAGTTGCCGTAGCCATCGGAAATAAACAAGTCACCCGTTTCAGGATTCACAGCAGTGTTGGTAGGCCTGTTGAACGGATCACCCTGTTGCCACGCCGCTGGCTTGCCCTGTTCTCCCAAACGGAAGATCAACTCGCCTTCTTTGGTTCGCTTCTCAACGACATGGGCATCGTCATCGGCAAGATACAGATTGTCCTCAGCGTCGATCGTAATGCCGTGCGGACGGGTGAATACTCCAGCGCCCCACGTTTGCAGAAAGTTGCCGTCTTTGTCGAAGATGATGACCGGATGGGCGCCACGGTTGAACACGTAGACGTTGTCGTTTGAGTCGACCGCCACCGATGTCGCTTCTTTGAAAAACATCGGGTGGGGGAGTTTTGCCCAGAACGGAACCGGTTCGTAAACAGTTGTTGAAGTTGCTGTGGTGGCCATAGATCGTTCCTGTTGGATTCGAATTTCGTGATTAGTGGCGGTTGAAAGTAGCGGGAGGGAGCCCTGTTTATGCCTCTTTACACACGCCTCCATTTGCGAAGGCTCACGACCTCGCCAAGCGGGAGGACATCCGATCCCGAGTTCTCTGGGCTCGAGAAGTAGTTCGTCCACGCCACCTCAGCGACATAGATAGAGCCCTGTGAGTCAGTCGATAGCCCGTGGGGGGCAGTGAACTGATCCACTCCTTCGCCCGGAAGGGGTCCCCCGAGATGCTGTTCGAACTTACCGTCTGGCGAGAGAATTGCGATCATCGCACCCAGATTGTCGACTCCCTGCTGAACTGGAGGCGGAATCATCTCGCCGACATACAGCGCAGCATCGTCGCCTTTGCCCTGAGTCACCGACATCGGATGATGAATGTGGATCTGTTCGACAAACTCTCCGTCGGTCGTGAACACCTGCAACCGGAAGTTCTCTCGATCAGCGACCACGACCTTGTCGGTACCAAGCATGCTTATGTTGTGGGGCAGGCTGAACTGCCCAGCATCAGTTCCCGGCTCTCCCCAGGACGTCATGTGTTTGCCGTCCGGGGCGAACTTGTGAATACGAGAGTTGCCATAACCGTCGGACACGAACAACTCGCCAGTTCCTCGATGAATAGCGATATCGGTCGGACGATTGAACATTCCACCGCTCTGCCATTCGCATGGCTCACCCTTGGTTCCCAGTGTGAACACAACTTCGCCATCGTTCGTTCGCTTCTGGATAAAGTGGCCATCGTCATCTACAAGATAGAGATTGTCGTCAGAGTCGATCTCGATGCCGTGCGGGCGCACAAAATCGCCATGACCCATCCCTCTCAGGAAATTGCCATCGGTGTCGAACACAGCAATTGGTTCCGTGCCTCGATTGAATACGTAAACGTTGTCCTTCGAATCGACGGCTATCGAAGTGGCGTCACCTCGAAATGTCACGCCCATGGGCAGCTTTGCCCAGCCCGCAACTGGTTCGAATTTAGTCTCTGAAGTAGCAGTGTTCATTAGTTATTTTTGCCGTGGTGTTTTGAGTGATTCTAACTTGTACCGATGAGATATCTACTTCGACTTAGATTCATCTAGCCAGCTCTGGAGTCGCTCAGGTAGCCACTGAACAAGGTTGATGCCCCGCTCGACATCCGAAGACATCAATCTGCCACGTGCGTGAACAGCGATGACTACAGATTCCATGGCTTCAACCACTTCGGGATGATCGGGCAATCCGGGGTGCCCGTAAGACTGTGCAAGGTCCTGCGCTCCAAACGTGATGAGGTCGATGCCATCGACGTCGAGTATCTCTTCGATCGTGTCCACTGCGTTCTTGGTTTCGATCTGAATAGCAACCGTAGCTTCCCTGTTGAACGCCGCCATGTACTCCGGCGGTGTCATGTCGTGCATTCCGTAGTCGCGACCACGGGAAGTACCGAAAGAGCGAGCACCTTCAGGACCGAATCTCGCTGCTGATGCAATCCGTTCTGCCTGTTCGGCATTGTCGACATGGGGGCAGAGTATGCCCATCAGGCCTCGATCAAACGCACGCAGTATCGTGTCAGTTTCGGTGTTCGGGATTCGAGCGGTACACGTCATGCCGTGCATGTCGGCAACCCTACACATCATCTCAATCGACCCGGAGTCGAACACCCCGTGTTCTGTATCGAGATGGAGCGAATCGAATCCCGCATATCCAGCCCACTCAGCAATAGTAGGTTCTGGAAAAGTAAGTGTCAGGTTGTGCGAAATTGTGCCGTTGTTAATCGCTGCACGAATGTTGCTTGCTCTCAAAATAATCTCCATGATTGCCGAAACGTAACGAGATGCCGAGACGGGAGTACAGGCAAGTGCTACCGTGACTCACGCCTAATCGCATTAGCGCCTTCAGTTTCTACACATGGGCGGGAACGCGGGCGGAGTATACAGCCAGCTTGAAAAATATCGAGATCATTACACCCGCCTTCCGACGCTGCGTGCAATTAGAAAATATGGCAATTCAGATATTGGAATCCAACTGATGTACCTGCCTGTCATCGGACGAATCTACCGTGGTTATCCGATCGCGCTGGTAGTTTTTCTCTCCACCGGGTTTTCGGTTGGGATGACTCAATACTCATTTGGGGAGTTTTCAGGGCCGCTCAAAGAGCAGTTCGGTTGGTCTCAGACCCAGCTGAACCTATCGCTGGCGTTTTCGTTCGTATCTGGTCTACTGGCGCCGTTCATAGGCCGCCTGACTGATCGAGTCGGTATCCGACCTGTGATGTTCGTCTCACTACTCATGATCGCTCTGGGATTCCTCCTGAGACCGTTCATCACCGAGCTGTGGCACTGGTACACCATAAGTGCCCTCGTATACGCCGGCTTCCCGGGGGCTACGGTAATGCCTGCAGGGAAGATGGTCAGCCTGTGGTTTCCGAAAGCTCGTGGAAGAGTCATGGGCGCGGTTGTCGCCGGGAACAACTTTGGAGGAGTGACTATGCCTCCGCTGGCAGCGATCATCATTTCTAATGTCAGTTGGGAGACGGCATACACGGTTTTTGGGCTGATGATGGCGGGATTAGGCGTAGTAGCCCTGCTCATCATCGTTGAAGATGAGGACAAGATCGAAGCCGAAATGAAAAGAACCGGGCGTGGCGATCAGGCCCAGATAGCGCGGGCAGCAGCACGTGCCGGCATCACAGTGCGCCAGGCGCTGGCGAATCGTAATTTCTGGCTGATCATGATCGGGCTCGTCGCAGCAACGTTCACCTATCAGGGCGTACTAACGCAACTTCGGCAACACTTTGAAGAGAGTGGATTCGCACCGGCGGCTGCGACCAGCGCTGTCAGCATCATCGCGGGGATGGGAATCGCATCGAAACTCGGGTTTGGACGCGCCAGTGAAATCATCACGGCCCGAATCGCAACAATCTTTTCGGTAGCGCTTCAGGCTGTCGGCGTCCTGATCATCTCGCAGGTAGAGGTAGGAGTGCTTTTGTGGGTGGGAATCTTTATTTTCGGGCTGGGCTTCGGCGGGCTCGGTGCGCTCATCGTGCTCGTGGTGCAGGAAGCGTTCGGTATGAAAGAGTTCGGCGGCATCATGGGACTGATGCAGGTTGGGATGATCGCTTCAGGAACCGTTGCCCCGTTGATTGCAGGTGCCACGCATGATTCGACTGGGTCGTTTAAGACATCGTTCGTGATAGTCGCAGCTATTTTCATTGTTGGCATCGTCGCCCTGGCGCTGGCAAGACCCGTTCGCCTGGAGGAAACGAGCGAGGTCACCGACAACAACGCTCAGGGGACGATCTAACCAACAAATGCTAGCGCTGTTATAAGCGCGGCGAATAACACAATTGGGAGGAATGAAACCAGTAGGTTCGGTCGTGATCGGACCCGAACCGGTGTCCCGATGCTGGATCGGAAGTGTGTCTGTTTCATTTTAGTTGCCCCGTTACCGAACTAAGAATTTGCCCTGAATTCATTCTCAGGTTTTACACGGCACCGTGTCGTGGGTGTATTCCCCTATTTGCTGGACGATCGGGCAGTCATTAAGAAATTATGAAATAAAAAAAAGCCCCGACCAGATGGCCCGAGCTCCTTCTAAAAGAGTTGTAAATAAACCTCGTCTAAGATTCTAATTCGTCCCAGATAGCCTTTGCGTAGTTGAGCGACTTGGCATCGCTGTGCCACTGGTCGCCTGCCCACGCTCCCTCGATAACCATGTACCCGGAGTAGCCCGCGTTGTGCATGGCCGATATGGCGTATCGATAGTCGATTTCGCCGTCAGGAAGCGGAACTCTCAGGAACACTGAGCGGTTATTTTCGGGGTGGTAAACCGTGTGTAAGTTCTTGGAATGCCAGTACTTTGCGACCGGTGCAAGATTGTCGATAGAATCTTCGAAACTCTCTTCTGGAACGTCATAGGTCCAGAGAACATTTCCGATATCTGGGTTAATGCCAAAGTTCGGTCGGTCGACCTTCCCGTGCAGCAATAGGGCTGACCACGAGTTATCTACTGGCGAATTCTGGTGGACCTCCACAGTTATGTTTACATTGGCGTCAGCTGCCTTTGCGCATGCAGCCTGAAACACCCCTGCGAGCTCGTCGTACACGTTCAGCAATGCATCACGTGACGAGTCCTGTGAAATCTCCCAGCCTGACTTGCTACCCGGAGCGGCACCGAGCGGGTGCCCCGGAAGACGCGGGGGTGCGCTCATTGCACCATTGACGACTTCGGCACCCGTCCAACCGGCGTACTTGATCGCCTCGTCGAGGCGTTTCCGATTCGCTGGCCCGGTGCTAGCCGTGTGCATCGTGCCACCGCCGCGAACACAACCGACATCGAGGCCAAAATCGTGCAACCTCGAAGCAAAGTCTTTGGCACCTTGCTCGCCTAGAGGCGAGAGAACTTCGAGCCCTACCTCAAGAGCGTCGAATCCAAGGTCTTTTGTTTTCTTGAGAAAATCGTCCGTGTAGTTAGAAGCTGCCAGGTCCCAGGTGTCCACTGATTGCGGGTAGAGGGAAAACTTGCGGTGTGCGTAACAAAATCTCATTGTGTTTTATTCCTGAAATACGAGGCGGTACCACTGAAGCAACCTCGGAATTTCTAGCGATTTTCGATGATCGGGCGGAGTTTACCACCGGTGCGGGTGTAGTATCCGGTCACCTTATTCCCTCAAAGGTCAAGTACGGATTGTTTTCATACCGGGCAGCATCAAGGAAAATCGAAGGCCAAATTATGAAAATCACCGACCTGCGCGTCTACCTGACACGACCGGAAGGCAATAATCGGTCATGGCTGTTTGTTGAGATAGATACCGACGAATGCATCACCGGGGTCGGCGAGTCAACCAACTCTGGTGGCGGTGGAGCGCTGATCGTGGGTCGAGCATACGAGATGCTCAAAAACGATCTTGAGGGCCAGGATTTCTCCGAAGGTCTGGTCGGGCTCGACCCGGGCAACATCGATGCGATATGGCATCGGATCTACAGGCGGTTCGGCACGCTCGGATCACGCGGATTCGGTACGACACTCGCCAGCGGTATCGACATGGCGCTGTGGGACATCAAGGGCAAGGCACTGGGTCGCCCCGTCTGGGACCTGCTGGGTGGCAAGATGCGAGACACGGTCCCCGTATATTCACACGTCTCGTACATCGACGATATCGACGCATGCGTTGCCGACGCCAAACGCCAGGTAGCGCTCGGTTATCAGGCACTGAAACTCGATCCGTTCAGCCCCGAAAAGGGCAAGCACCACCGACGTTATATCGATGGAAAAATCTCTGCTGCTGGCGCGGCCTACGCCGACGATCTAATGGGTGCGCTTCGCGAAGGCATAGGCGATGACATTGAACTAATGATCGACGCCCACGGGAACTTCGATGTTTCCACCGCCACTGACCTCTGCAATCGGATGATGAAGTACAACTTGACCTGGTTCGAAGAGCCACTTCAACCGGAGAGTCTCGAGGCACATCGGCAACTGCGAGGGAATACAGATATTAACCTCTGTATCGGCGAGAGGAAGTACACACGTTGGGACTTCGCACCGTACCTGCAGGAGGGTTTGGTGAACTACATCATGCCCGACATCTGCTGGACAGGTGGTATTTCTGAGATGAAGCGTATTGCCATTCTCGCCGAGACCTACTACGTTCCGATTAGCCCGCATGACGCCTCGGGTGCCTTCAACGTGATTACCGGCGCACACGTGCTGATGAACGTTCCGAACATCTACCGCCTTGAGATGTCCGATCACTCGCTCAAAAACTACAATGCAGTTATTACTGAGCCGTTGGATATTCGTGATGGTGAACTACACCTTCCGGATAAGCCCGGACTCGGATACGAACTCGATCACGATTACATTGCTGCGCATCCCGATCCTGAATGGGAGCGTCTTCACGCTTAGCTCAGCACGCCTCTGAACATATAATTCGCCAGGTCACAGATTTCGGAATTCACTTTTGGCAACCGGAGAAAAAATGCCTCTACCAACTCCATCAGAAATAGTTTCATCACGCCTCGAAAAACTCGATGGGCAACTGCTGCAGGTCTTCAATGCTCTCACCGACGAGGAAGCCTCAACGTGGCCCGCTCCAACGGCACCATCGTGCAAGTGGCACCTGTGGCACATGGCAAGATGGGCGGACTATGTTCAGTCGTTGCTCTCACCAGTTGTGGACGAGAAAACGCCCGAACTATGGGAGTTTGCCGGTGTCGCCGATGAATGGGGATTCGACGGTGTTGATCTGGGTATGTGGGGTGCGGGATCTGGCCTTGGAAACGAAAATGGTGCATCGTTACCCCTGCCGAGTCTGCCGACAGTAAAAGCCTACGCGAAAGAGGCCTTTGAACTACTCGAAACACGAGTTGCCAAACTCGACGATAGTACGTTCAACGCAGCGTTCACCGATTGGCACGACGTCGAGACAAACGTTGGCGACGCAATGGTCGGTTACATTGCGCACGCCAATCGACATCTGGGAATGCTCGAAGCGATCAGCGGCGTACTCGGGAAAGACGGCACGGTTACTGTCTAGCCAGGGGTTCCAGTAGAGCCGACGGGTCGTGCCTCACGCATGCCAGATTGTTTTGTAGTTTCGGACGTTGATGAACGCTCATATCTAGTAGAGTTGGGCAGAATCCCATGCATCTTTCAGCCTCTGCCATAGCCCTTCGTCGCCTCATGCGCGCCAACGCGCTGCTTCTTGAGATTGTCTCTGGACTCTACGATCAACAGGCATCTCGTTGGACCGCGCCGACGGCACCGTCAGCAAAGTGGCACTTATGGCACGTCGCACGCTGGTCAGACATCGTTCAGTCGACGCTGTTTCCTATAGCGAATAACGAATCCGACCTTGCCAATAAGGGAACTGAACTGTGGATTGCCCTCGGAATCGCTGATGAGTGGGGTTTTGAAACTCAAATGCCCGGCAAACTGGGCGGAGTAACCGGCACAGGAACCGCAGAATCATCAAAACTGCGACTGCCCGACATGATCAGAATTGTTGGCTACGCTCGATCGTCCTTCGAATTGTGCGAAATGCGGTTTTCACAGATCGACGACGGTATTTTCGAGTCGAATTTTTACGATTGGGACGGAGTCAGGCTGCAGGTGGGTGACGCAATGTTCGGGCACATATCACATATGAATCGACATCTTGGAATGATCGAAGCTATCAAGGGCGTACTCGGGCTCGACGGATCAGCGACCGACTAACTTGCCTCAACCAGCTTTAGCGGTGGCTGGAACCGGCATGTCGGATCAGCTGCGGTCATATCATCGGTCATCGCGTAAGCCCGTGATCTCGAACCACCACAAATCACGTTGAACGGGCAGATGCCGCACTTCCCCTGTAACTCCGAACGATCACGAATTTTCGTAAACAGCTCCGAATTTCGGTAGACATCGACCACTGAATCTTTTCGCACATTTCCGGCCGAAAGCGGAATAAATCCGCTCGGATAAATTTCACCGAGATGAGAGATAAAGAAAATTCCACGACCGTCGTTGGTTGGAGGCCCGGGCCAGGCGGAATTGATCTCCTCCGGGGTAAGTGAGTCCACCGATTTACCACCGGCGGTCAATCGCCTTAGGGTCATCGCACGCCGATACGGCTGCCCAATGGTCGTCTTCGAACGAAACGGCCAGTCTCGTTGATTGGCGAGTATCCAGCTGTAAACCTCGTCATGCTCATCTGCTGACATCAGCTGTAGGTTCAGTCCACGCCCCGTCGGAACAAGAAAGAAAAGATCCCAGATCACAGCTCCACTGAGTTCCACGACTTTTGCTATTTCCGGAAGCTCTGGTTTCGTGCTCTTTGTGATGGTTGTATTTATTTGAAATGAAAGCCCGAAACTGTTGGCAGCGTCGAACGCCGCCAGAGTTCGATCAAACGTGCCTTCAAAACCACGAAACGAGTCATGGGTTTGGGCACTTGCGCCGTCCAGCGAGAAAGAAACGCGCCTCACGCCAATATCGACCAGTTTCGCCAATCGATCACGGGTTACAAGCGCGGTTGCTGAAGGCGAAAGCGACACCGTCAGCCCTTTTCTGATTCCGTACTCGGCAATTTCGAAGATGTCCCGGCGCATGAACGGGTCGCCACCAGAAAGAACCACGATCGGTCGTGTATCGAACTCCATGAGTTGATCCATCACACCAAACGAGGTCTCGGTATCGAGCTCAAGCGGGTGCCGTTTTGGTTGGGCCTTTGCCCGGCAATGCTCGCACTTGAGAGCGCACGCCCGGGTAACTTCCCAGAAAATGACCACCGGGTCACGATCGAGATCGTTCGAGATGGACGGCATTTTGCCTTTAACGGTAGGATGCCCCGGATGACCTGCGTGTCTTGAGTTTTCTGGGGGCCCTGGCATGCGGATCAAGCTCCTGCCATGGCAGGTTGTCGTTCATCTGCGGCCAGATAGCACGCTGGGTCTTTTCCGAAAATATCTCCCGTAGCCGATTCTCCTCGAACTCGCAGGTTTCCATTGCACACACCCAGCCACTGGCATTTCTGGCAATCGTCTGACAGCAGCGGTTTACGATCCCTCAGATTGGAAAGCAGTTCTATCGAATCGTCTTCCCAGATTTCAGAGAACTTTCGTTCCTTCACATTGCCCACGGTCTGATTCCACCAGAACTGATCCGGGTGGACATTGCCGAGGTTGTCGATATTGCCCATGCCCTTGCCTGCAGTGTTTCCGCCGTTACGTGCCTGCAACGCACGTACTCGCTCCGAGCTTGCCGGCAGGTTCTTGTCGACCCACATTTGTAGATAAGCGGCGTCCGTGTGATTATCGACGGCCAGGACCTCTAGCTTGTGCCCTTTCGCATAGGATTGAATCGTGCGCTCGAACACGTAGTTGATCATCTTCCGACGCTCTTCGTGTTGCAGGTCGAATCGGAGCAACTTTTCACCGCGACCTGCGTACGCCAGATGGTAAACACAGACTCTCGGAATCCCCTCGCGCTCGGCCAGATCGAAAAGATGAGGCAGATCTTGCACATTTCGGTTCGTCACGGTCACTCTAAGACTGACACGCATCCCGGCTTCGAGTGAATTCCTGATTCCGTCGAGCGTCAGTTTCCATGAACCTTTCGATCCACGGAATTTATCGTGAACCTTCTCCATGCCGTCCATGCTGATCCCAGCCCGCTTAAGACCTGCGTCCGCCAGACGCTTCACCATCGGTTTCGTGAGCAGCGTACCGTTGGTGGAAATGAGCGGGTTCAAGTTGCCCTATTCGTTTGCATAGGCGATCAGTTCAGCAAGATCCGGGCGAATAGTCGGTTCACCACCCGAAAACAGAACCACCGGCACGTTGTAGTCCGATAGATCACGGAGAACGGCCTTCGCCTGGTCTGTATCGAGTTCACCGGGGTACTGTTCATCCTGCGACGACGCGTAACAATGCGCGCAGTGGAGATTGCATGTACGTGTGATGTTCCAGATTACGATGGGCCGATGATGAACACCGGCTACCCTCATTCCGTGCTTTTTGCTGTTCTCGCCGAAGCGAAGATCGTCACCCGGGGTTGGTTCGTCGCAGAGAAGTCGCGTCACGTTTAGCAATGTCGAATCCCTTTTACTTATGGCAGTTTCCGTGAGTTGGTGCCTATTACCCAGCCCAGCCAGGGAACGCGGCGGTACTCTTACTCCGCTAACGCTAGCTAGTTTTGACCTGACGCACGACTTATTCGCATGAGATTCTCAAAAAGAAGAGAAACCAATTCGGTAGAAAACGGGATCCCCCACGTGTGACTCAGGCATCTGGGGCATCTGGCAAAACGGCGCCCCCTGCCCCAACAGGCAGATCAGCAACTAAATACTTAGTTATTGTCGGCGCTGCGACCTACTTCTTCTGGATATCTCTTTACCTGTACGTGCCCGTACTGCCATTGCAAGCACGCGAACTTGGTGCGAACTTAGAGATGGTTGGATTGGTGATTGCGGCATATGCAATCGGCCAGATCCTACTGCGAATACCGGTTGGTGTGGGTTCGGACATTATTGGACGAAAACCCTTCGCCGTCGCAGCCCTGGTTCTCGCAGCGCTGGGCGCACTCTGGCTTGGGTTGGCACCCAACCCGTGGTCGTTGTTTGCGGCCAGGACTCTTACAGGGATAGCGGCCGCTGGATGGGTTGCGATCAGTGTTCTGTTTGCATCGTATTACTCGCCCGACAAGTCATCCCGAGCAATGGCTGTCTTGATGTCGGTCAATACCCTTTCTCTGGTAACGGCGACGTTTGTCGGCGGAATCGTCGCAGAATATTTTGGGAATCTGAGTACGTTTTACGGAGCTTCGGGGATGGGGTTTGCCGGTGCAATGCTGCTGTTGATAGCCCCTGAGCCTAGAATCGCAAAGACCGCTCGATACTCTTTGTTGACACTGGTGAATGTCATCAAAACGCCGCTGCTCTTGCGCGTCGCAGCTATCGCCATCACTCTCCAGTTCGTCACTTTCGGAGTGAACTTTGGTTTTCTACCGATTCACGCATAAAACCTTGGGGCCTCAAAATCGGAGATTGGCTACATCACAACCGCCGGGCTTGTGGCATCCGTAGTCGGCACGGCGTTATCTGCCTGGGTTTCGAGTCGCTGGGGGCCAACTGCAGCGATAATCATCGCCGCTGCCGCAACGCTAGTGTCGCTAGTGATGATGACGATCACGACAGATCTACTGACGCTCACAGGGTTACAGGCGTTCAACGGATTCGGTCGCGGAATGATGAACACCGTGTTGATCAGCATGGCGCTCGCCTCGGCACCAGTCGCTACTCGCGCCACCGCAATGGGCTCGTACCAGGCGCTCTATGCGATCGGAATGTTGTTAGGGCCTGCTGCATCCGGCCCTATAGCCGCGGCATTCGGCATCGAGATGGTGTTCTGGGCGGCCGCAGCGGCAACGGTGTTCGGCGGAGCGTTGGCGCTTGTAAAACCCCTCCCGCGACGGCAGTGAGTAAACCCTTCTTGGCCATCTCGGGATTATCATTAGTTTCGATCTATGCAGCGTCGAGTTTTGTTTGTAGATTCGAACGAAGTAACCACTAAATCAGGAGTGAACAATGGCCTCGCAGGAAATGCGCATTGAACGTGATTCGATGGGCGAACTGGAAGTCCCGGTAAACGCTTACTACGGTGGCAACACTCGTCGGGCTGAAGAAAATTTTCCGATCAGCAATCTGCGATTGGGCCGATCCTTCATCAAGGCCATTGGCCAGATCAAGCAGTCGGCTGCGATTGTAAACCTCGATCTTGACTCCATCGACGACACAATCGGCCAGGCGATCATCGCTTCGGCCCAGCGAGTTATCGACGGTGATTTCGACGATGAATTTGTTGTTGATGTATTCCAGACAGGCTCCGGCACATCGACAAACATGAACGCCAACGAGGTGATTTCGAATGTAGCTATCCAAGCCATGGGCGGCAAACTTGGATCTCGTGATCCCGTGCACCCGAACGATCACGTCAACAAGGGTCAATCGTCAAACGATGTGTTCCCAACCACTATTCACCTTGCTGCAGCCGGGGCGATAAAAGACGATCTCCTGCCTGCTCTCAAGGAACTCGAAGATGCGCTTCGCGTCAAGTCAGAAAAGTTCTGGGGAATCGTCAAAACCGGTCGAACACATCTACAAGACGCAACGCCCATCCGATTGGGTCAGGAGTTTCTCGGCTACGCAGGTCAGCTCGAATTCGCAGGCAAACGGGCAGAAACAGCACTTGCTGAACTTTCCGTGCTTGCCCTTGGCGGCACGGCGGTTGGTACCGGAACAGGCATGCACCCCGAATTTGCGACCCGGGTAATCGCGAGACTGCGCGAGATGACCGGACTCGATCTTTCAGAGACCACCAACCACTTCCAGGCTCAGAGCACCCTCGATGCCGTCGTTTCTGCCTCGGGCGCACTCAAATCAATCGCTGTCGGCATGTTGAAAATTGCCAATGACCTTCGATGGTTGGGTTCGGGCCCACGCGCCGGAATCGGAGAACTAGCATTACCGGAGGTCCAACCCGGATCATCGATCATGCCGGGCAAGGTCAACCCGGTAATCCCTGAGTCGGTAGCAATGGTCTCCGCGCAGGTGATCGGAAACGATGCGACTATCGCCATCGCCGGCCAATCAGGCAACTTTGAACTTAACGTGATGATGCCAGTCGCTGCTTACAACCTGCTCGAGTCGATCGACCTGTTGGCAAAATCTGCTCACAACCTGTCGGAACAGTGCATCAAAGATCTTGTTGCGACCGACCGAGGCCCCGACATGGTGATGAAGGGATTGGCAATCGGAACGGCTCTCGCACCATTGATCGGTTACGACGAAGCGGCGGATATCGTGAAGGCCGCGGCAAAAAGCGGCGAAACGATTAAAGAAGTCGCCCTGCGCATGACCTCGTACTCTTCAGAGGAACTCGACGTAATACTTGAGCCGCTCGCTATGACCGAACCGAAGGCGTAGTTCCACGTTAAGCACGCTAAACGAATAGAAAATCATGCGAGACCGGTGCATACTGTCGCCGGTCTTGTTGCTTTAAACACACTAGGAGAATCCGTATATGAGCGCTGAAGCTAGAGTAGAAGAACTGGGTCTCGACCTATCAGACCCGGCCGGACCGATCGCAAACTACGTCTCCGCAGTTACAACCGGTAAGTTGGAGTACCTGTCTGGAAATGGACCAAGACGGCCCGATGGCACGATGATGGCCGGTAAAGTTGGCGCCGATCTCAGTACTGAACAGGGTTACGAACAAGCGAAGCTCGTGGGCATTCAACTGCTCGCTGCGCTGCGTGCGCATGTCGGCAGCCTCGACAACGTCACCCAGGTCATAAAACTTCTGGGAATGGTCAACTGCACGCCTGAATTCGCCGACCAGCCAGCCGTCATCAACGGCTGCTCCGACCTACTTGTTGAAGTATTCGGTGACGCCGGAAAGCACGCACGATCAGCAGTCGGTATGGGTAGCCTTCCCGGCCAGATCCCCGTTGAAATCGAAATGATTGTCGAAATCAAGTAGATTCGGCTCCCGTCGTTTTTTGGCGATTTCTGGCGAAAATTAAAAGTGAGACCTGCTTAGTAGATGCCGAGCGATATACGAATCAGAACCATCAACCACGTCGGAATACCAATCTGGGACCGTCGAGTGTCGTTGAGGTTCTATCGAGATATTCTCGGCTTGCAGGTCATCCCTTCGATGGTGGATTCATCGAGCGTCGTGTGGATGAAAACACTCGATGGAACGATGGTCCACTTGATGGAACCTCCTGATGGTGAAACTCTGACAGTGCCGCACGTTGCTTTCGAGGTCGAAGACTTCGACGCAACGGTTGCGGCGCTGCGAGAGTCTGGCTACCCAAACATCACCGATCCCGGTGAGCGCCATGATGGACAAAAAGCCCTGTTCATCAACGACAACGATGGCAACCGGCTTGAGTTCACCACGGCCAGCAGGGTGCACGCCTCATCTCGAGTAGCCGATGCGCTCGGATACACCGCTGAATCTGGGCAGAACGTGGTTGTAAATTCGCCTTCGAAGATCAAGATACTGACCATCAATCACGTGGGCATACCTTTCGTTGACCGGACCGAATGCATGCTGATGTATCGCGACCTGTTGAACATCAAGGTGATACCCCACCAGGGCGACGGCAACACTCTTGCCTGGACTGAACTACCAGACGGTTCGATGCTTCACGTCATTGGGCCCCCAGAAAAACTCGGTCCAAGGGGAGCCGTTCGACAACACACTGCATTTGAGGTCGCTGACATTGAAGCCACCGTTGAGGCCCTTATCGAGGCCGATGTCGAGATTGCTGATGGAATCGGAACCCGCTACGACGGTCAGCACTACCTGTTCGTTTACGATCCCGACGGCAACCGAATCGAGATCGCTACTCGTGGAGACCACTCGGACACGGCACGCACAGTTGATGAGAACGGATTCACCAGCGAGGACGGCGTGTTGCTCTAGTCGGAGTACTCAGATACTCGACGTTCGGATCGTTTTCAACCCGTCGCTGACCGCTCGATACTCTGGAAAAACGCTTCCAGAAATCCTGTTGCTGCGCCCTCAATCTTGGAATCAGCGATCTTGTTGAGAAGTCCAGATGTTTGAATCGAGCCTGTCATCTGAATACGGCTTGAATTAGCTCCAGAATCGGGATCACTAAGAACGACCTCAGCTGACCCCGTTACACCAGCACCCATCGACTTCCCGGTCAGGCTGATATCGAACGAAACACCTTCGTTGAGGTTCGAAAGTTGAACATTGCCGTTCACTGTCGGCCGCAAGAAACCCATCGATATTTTCATCGAAACCCGATACGCGTTTGCCCCGGTAGCGACCACCTTCGCGGTACCGGGAAGATGCGGAGTCATGGCGTCAGGATCGATCAGGGCATCCCAGATGGTCGACACCGGAACTGCGATTGTTCTCTCGTATTTAAAGTCCAAGCATTAGTCTTTTCAGCAGATAGGTATGCAATACGTAAACCGGGATAACGACGATATCCGCAGAACTGATCCATTTCAATTCGTTCGCCGCTCGCGATTCGACTATCTCAGGCATAGCATTGTCTGCCTATGTCATCGTCAGGATCGCTAGAGCCTAAACGGGGCAGCTATACAGTTCGCTCGACCATACGATCGCTCGTATGGACTGTTTACGCACCTTCGTTCCTGCTTTCTCTCGGACAGGGAATTCTGATTCCTGTACTTCCGGGATTTGCGAAACAAGAGATGGCAGTATCGATCGGGCTTGTTGGCCTGGTCATCGCAGCACGTTACATCGGAACCATGATCTTCGATGTTCCCGCCGGTATTCTCGTTGGTCGGCTCGGGCTTCGCAGGACGATGACCGCCGGTGTAATTTTGTTTGGACTGTCCGCGATCTGGGCTGGTTTATCACCTAACTTCGGATCCCTTATGGCTGCCCGCCTACTGGCCGGAGCCAGCTTCGCCCTGTGGAGCATCTCACGCCACTCATACCTCGCCTCGGCGGTTCCAACGGATGTGCGAGGACGGGCTCTGTCCCTGTTCGGTGGCATCTCCAGAATAGCGACGATTCTTGGCCCGCTACTCGGTGGATTGCTGGCAGAGCACGTTGGGATCAGGGTACCGTTTTACGCGCAGGCGGTCGTTGCCGGATTGACCCTGATCATGGTTCTAACGACCATGAGGAACATGGTTGAACCGCCAAGGGCAGCCAAGCGACTTAACGTGTTCGCAGAACTGGGTGGTGTCGTTACCCGTCACCGTCGAGATTTTGCAACCGCTGGTGTCGCCTCTGTGTCTCTCCAGTTCATTCGGGCAGGTCGGGAATTTCTTATACCTGTTTGGGCTGGAGAACTCGGCCTCGGTGAATTCAGGATCGGTATCATCGCCGCAACGTCATACGCAGTCGATTCGATGCTCTTCCCATGGGTTGGCTACTCGATGGACCGATGGGGTAGGAAGTCCACGGGTATCCCGGCTTTTATCATCCTTGCGTTAGCCGTCGCCCTGATCCCGATGACCGGGAGTTTCGGTGGCCTGCTCATCGTCGGGTTGCTTGCTGGATTAGGAAACGGACTTTCCAGTGGATTCGTTCTCATTATGGGAACAGATCTCTCGCCAAAAGAAAGCCCGGGTGAATTTTTGGGAGTCTGGCGACTGATTTCCGATGCGGGTGGAGCAAGCGGACCTGTTGCAATTGGCGGAATAGCCCAGGTCGTCACGCTCGGAGTTGCATCACTGGCTACCGCCGGAATCGGGGTATTCGGTGCCTTGATGCTCATCTTCGTCGTCAAAGAGACGATGCAGCGGTCACCGAGGCGTGCGCGAAGCTCCGATTCCAAATCCGGTAAGTGATCTGCAGGCGGTACAGCTATAACTTGGAAGCTGCGAGTGGTTAGAGACCTTCACTCGCCAGCAGAGCGTTGAGATCACGCAGGCACATGGCGTCATCTTCGGGTGCGCGGCCATCAACCCAGTCTTTCGACTCACCGCTCATGCCCTCGACCGCACCGACCGCTGCAATGTCTTTGACCCACTCGTAGCCCTGCTCAACTGATGGGAGCAGGTTTTTGCCAGACTTGATCGACAGAGCGGCTGCGAGACCATAGCCACCCCAGTTGGAGACGCTGGCCGTGATCAACTGGGTCGTGGTGGTCACACAGGGGTCGTCAGGAAGGTTGTCGATACCCGGGATGACATGACGCATGTTGCCCATTCCGATTTCGTTGCCGCCATCGCCGATGCCGACTGAGTAGGGGTGCTCATCGAACATGTGGTCAATCTTGGCGTTGTGCTCGGAAAAATCGACGCCCTTCCAGTTCCGGTAGGTTCCGTCTCCCAGCAACCCCGCCCGTTCGATCGAAACCAGAGCAGAGGGCGCATGCTCCACGAGAAGCTTGTGAGCGAACTCACTCGACTCTCGGTGAGTCGTAATCGGGAAATCTATAACTTCATCATCACCCGCAATCGCCTGCATCACGGTCATGCAGTTCTTATCGGTAACGTACGCAACCGTACCTCCGAGGGCTTTTATCGCGTTGCCAATAGCCACTGCTCCGGGAGGTCCATCGGTCTCAGGTTCTTTGGCTCGCAAAATGTAAAACCCGGTCGCAATAAGTACTTTGCCGGGGTGATCGATCACCAGCTGCGCGGAAGAGTCCAGCCAGCCGTCTGGCATGTGCTGCCGCAGCGCCTTCATTCCACGAAAGTCATCTTGCAGAATGATGTCTTCGATTTTTGTGAATACGTTTGAGTCAGGTGAGTAAGGCATAGGTTTCCGAGAATTCGACGGGTATAAGTCAGTTGTTTACAGGATGTTACGAAGTTCAGGCTAAAGAACGGCCAGATCTTCGTCCATAAGATCGGTTACAAACATGTAGCCGGGTGCGTGGGTAATCATCAGTTCGGGCTTCGACTTCATCGCTACCGATTGCGGAGTCACGCCGCACGCCCAGAACACAGGTACCTCATCTTCGCTGCCCTGCTCCCAAACATCGCCAAAGTCAGGCTTCGTGATGTCTGAAATACCGATCTTCGCCGGGTCGCCAATGTGAATCGGAGCGCCGTGGGTATCTGGGAAGCGTGACGTTGCTTGTACAGCCCGCACCACTTTGCTACTTGGAACCCAGCGATGTGAAACGACCATCGGACCCGAGAACGGACCTGACGACGCGGTTTCAATGTCGGTAATGAACATAGGCACGTTTCGCTCGGTGCCGTAATAAGGGAGAGCAATTCCGTTCGCCATAAGCGCGTGCTCGAACGAGAAACTGCATCCCAACAGAAACGTAACCAGATCATCTCGCCAGTGCGATTCAATGGAATCAGGCTCTTCGACCAGTTCACCATTTTTGAAGATGCGATAGAGACCAACATCGGTACGAATATCTGAACTGGGTGCGGTTAACGCTGCTTCAGCCTGGCCAGCTTCGATCACCTCAATTACCGGACAGGGTTTCGGGTTGCGCTGGCAGAACAACAGGAATTCGAAAGCGACGTCCCTCGGCAGGATCGCAACATTGGCCTGTACGTGGTGAGGAGATACACCTGACGTTGGCTGCGAAAATCGACCCTCTCTGATGAGCTGTCGAACCTCGGTGCCGGTTTGTGGAACTGTAATTTCTGTAGACATAACTGCATGTTAGGTACTCAGATATATAGGGTCAAACTCGAAACGCGTTCAAGTTCGCCCCCATTCTTGCGTCGACGGGGTTAATATTTCAGCGATTCAGCGACCGTGCTGGGTCGCAACATCAATCGATTCCATCATCACTAGCCCGTTCACGCGATGGCACGCGGTGGGCATCTCGACCAACACCGAAGCCAATAATTATGAAAATCACCCGAGTAGATCAGTTCTCACCGCGACACCGCACACGGCTTATCCGTATTACCACCGACTCCGGAATTGAAGGCTGGGCGGAGAGCACGCTCGAAGGTAAGCCGAGAAGCGTGCCAGCAGCCATCGATGAGTATTCCGAGTACTTGATCGGCAAAGATCCCCTGCGAATCGAACACCACTGGCAGCAGATGTACCGATCTGCGTTCTTCAGGGGCGGCGTACACAACATGACAGCAATTGCGGCTATCGATGCTGCGCTATGGGATATCGCTGGCAAGCACTATGGCGTGCCCAGCTACATGCTGATGGGCGGCAACGTTCGCGACAAGATCCGTGTCTATGCTCACTGGGGTATCAATGATCTCACTGATGAAGGACTTGAGAAGTCTCGCGATCGACTCACCATGCTTCAGAAAATGGGCTACACCGCCTACAAATCTGGACCGGCCGGAAACTGGCGAGCGCACGAGCCACCATCACGAATCGACGAGTTCGTAAAAGCCGCGTACATGATGCGCGAGTGGGTCGGTGACGATGTGGAGTTGTGCTTCGATTTCCACGGCAAGATGACTCCGGGGCTCGCTGTAGAAATATGTCACGAGCTCAAGGGCATGCGACCGATGTTCGTCGAAGAGCCCGTGCCGCAGGAAAACCCTGAGGCCCTGAAACGGGTTCAGGAGCAGGTTCCGTTCCCCCTTGCGACCGGCGAACGCTTGTTGTCACGCTGGGAGTTCCGCGAAGTCATCGAAAAGCAAGCGGTTTCGCTACTGCAGCCAGATGTCGCCCACTGCGGTGGACCTTCCGAACTGAAGCGTATTGCAAACTATGCTGAGGTCTACTACCAGCACATCATGCCTCACTGTGCGATCGGACCGCTGGCCCTGGCGGCATGCATGCTCGTCGACGCGGTGGTTCCGAACTTCCTGATCCAGGAGCAGGTTGATGCCGGTCTTGGAAATGGCTTGCTGAAGAAACCTTGGGTGGTAAAAGATGGTCACATCGACCTGTGGGACACTCCGGGACTCGGTGTCGAAGTCGACGAGGTCGAAGCGACTAAGGAATACGACGGCGAGACGGCTGGCTACCACAAGGAACTCGGCGGCGAGTACTACTTCGATAACGACGGATCAGTCTCTGACTGGTAAACAGGCAGCGCCTAGTTTTCTTAGTGATTTCAACACGCCCAGACGTTAATCGATCTGGGCGTGCATTGTTCACCTCAAAACTGATTTCAGGACTCTCCTGAGTAAGGCAAATGATCTCTACTCGCCCTTGGCTCGCGCCGCTTCTAGTGCGAATATGTCAAGCAGCTCTGCACTCAATAGATCCCCACAATATAGAGACATGATTTCCCGAGAACTCAAAGACGATTCGATTGCAAAGGTAATCGCTGAATCGAAATTCCCTCGAACAAGAGAGTCGATTGCCGCGATCTTGAGCAACTTGGCGTACTGAGTGGCGACCGATTGATCGTTCACACCTCAATGCACAGTCTGGGATGGGTTAACGGCGGTGCAGTCGCCTACATTTAGGCGCTTCAAGATGCAGTTGGCAATACCGGCTCGATCGTAATGCCAACACAAAGCGGCGATTACAGCGATCCCGGTGGTTGGCGCCACCCGCCTATCCCTGCGGAGTGGATCGCCGAGGTCAAACGAAGAATTCCTGTGTACGACCCGCGGTCACCCCGACATGGCGCATGGGAACTGTGCCGGAACTTTTCAGGAAGCTCCCCGGGGTGTTTCGAAGCAATCATCCGTCGGGTTCGTTTGCGGCGTGGGGTCAGCCGAAAGCCGCCTGTTTGGTGTCAGAGACTGTGTAGACTTCGGTGTTCAGTGGCTGAATGAACCCGATTAATCGGCCTGTTCTGACCAACGTATGGACAATCGGCTCTGTTCAGCAGAAAACACACTCCTGCCCGTTGAAGTAGTATGTTGCGATCAACTTGCCCCTCACGGAGATCTATCGATGAAAAAACGCCCACTTGGTTCAACCGGTATCGATGTAGCGCCTATCGGACTAGGAGCCGCTCAACTTGGCTCGTCTGAGTACGACCATTCCAAGGAAATCGTATTCAAGGCGCTCGATATGGGCGTCAACTACTTCGACACAGCGCAGGGCTACTGGGACAGTGAAGTCAAGCTGGGCAAAGCGCTGAAGGGCGAGCGAGAAAACGTCATTGTCTCCTCCAAAACCGGTGGGAAAACGAAAGAAGAAGCGGCTGCCCATATAGACGAGTCGCTTCAGAAGCTCCAGACGGATTACATAGACAACTACCACCTCCATGCACTCTCCGATCTGGACGATGTCGATGTGCGTTTGGGCGGCCCGCTCGAAGCGCTTATTGAAGCCCGCGAGGCCGGAAAAATCCGGAACATCGGCATCACCGGCCATACCTTCCCATCAGTACTGGTGGCTGCGTTGAAGCGATTCGATTTCGACACATTTCTTGTTCCACTGAACATCGTCGAACGTGAGCCTCTCGCTGAACTGATTCCTCTCGCAATCGAGAAAAACGTCGGAATCACAATCATGAAGCCGGTGGCAACAGGGCTTCTACCGGCGCCGCTCGCACTGAAATGGTTGATGAACCAGAACATAGCGGTTGCGGTTCCCGGTTCTACAACTGTCGCTGAGATGGAACAGAACGCGTCCATTGGTGCGCTCGATGAGTACACTCTGACTGCGGACGAGGAGTCTGAAGTCGCAAGCTGGGCGCTGCAGCTGGCAACCGATCGTTGCCGCATATGCATGGAATGCCTGCCCTGTCCTTCCGACATCACGATTCCCAGTACCCTCGGCACCGATGTTCTTTACGACCACTACCGCACAATGGGGCCGGTGAATTTCTCGAAATTCCCGTGGGAGCCGTCTCGCGTTGAGGCTGACTTGCAGGGGCGCGAGAGTTTGATCAACAAGATCAACGATCACGACGCCTGTGATTCGTGCATGCAGTGCGAGTCTCGTTGCCCGTACGGCCTACCGATCGTCTCGATGTTGAGGACCATGGTTCCGAAGATGGAAGACATGCTCGACATCTGGTCGAAAGAAAGCGCAAAGGTCTAGTCCCTAGACTAACTGTCCTGCCCGCCTAAACGACCGCCTAAACGACCGGGGTTACTACCGGGGTCGCTGTTTTGGGACTCGAAACTCAGGAAACAGTCGGTCTCGTTCCGGTCCAAGGTCGCGCCATTTCGAACGCTCTGCTCCCCCTGTACACCGTCGCATCGTCATCGTAGCCACCGATGATTTGCAGCCCGACAGGCATGCCGCCCTCTCCGAATCCGCAAGGGATTGAAGCTGCCGGATTGAACGAAGAGTTGAAGATCATCGTGAACGGGATAGCTCCGTAGTTGATTCCTGCCATCTCATCGTTGTTCTTCGTGGATCCGATCTCGGTCGGAGGATCTAGGTGCGGCCAGGCGACAGCGGCGTTTGTTGGAGCGAGTATCAGATCGTACTCTTCGAACAACTGATGCATTTTGAGTTGCAAGTTCTGCACGTCGCGCAGAGCAACAGCTACATCGGCTCCGGTAAGAGTTCTACCGTGGTTGATCATTTCCAGCGTGTACGGCATCAGGTCTTCGGGGCGCTCTTCGGCAAGGTGGCCGTACATTGCGACCTGCCCTGCGGTCCAGAGCGTCCACCACGCCTCACGAGGAATCGGGTCGAACTTGAGCTCTAGCGGTTCGACTTTCGCTCCCAACTCGCTAACCGCCGACCACGATTCTTCAACTGCAGCGGCAACATCATCGTTGACATCAGATATTCCAAGAGTCATCGTCGTGGCGATGCGCATCCCCTCTACACCGGCTTCAAGTTCGGAGAGATAATCGGGAACCGGTGTTTTCACCGAACCGGGATCACGAGAATCGAACCCGGAAAGCGCCTGACTCAGTATCGCCGAGTCGCGCACGTCGTTGGACATCGGACCGCTTGTACCGGCCGAGTTGTAGGCGGGTTTTGCCTGTCCTCCGTAGCGTGGGAACCGCCCATGAGTGGGTTTGTGCCCGAATATGCCGCAGAACGAGGCAGGCAGTCGTACCGAACCACCACCATCTGAGCCGGTGCCAATTGAACACATTCCCGATGCGATAGCCGCAGCCGTGCCACCACTCGAACCACCCGGCATCCGGGCCGGATCCCACGGGTTGTTGCAAGTCGCAGCTATGTTTGTGAACGTCTCTTCACGGTTGCCAAACTCGGGGGTGTTGGTCTTGCCGAGAATCACCGCTCCGGTGGCGCGTAGTCGCTCAACCACTACGGAATCGTAGTCAGGAATCCAGTCTTTGAAAAAAGTGCTCCCGAGTGTTGTTCGCAAGCCCTTCGTAACTTCAAGATCCTTCACGGCAATCGGAACGCCATGAAGCGCACCGGGTTTCGTTCCCGCGGCGAGTTTCACATCGGCTTCTTTGGCCGCTGCAATCGCGCCTTCTTCGTCCAGAGTTATGAACGCATGGAGCTTGGGTTCAAGTTCCTTGATCCGACGCAACGATGCCTCAGTCATTTCTACCGAGGATATCTCCCTATCGATGATCATCTGCCGCTGCTCGTGTGCCGGTAGGAACATCAGTTCTTGGTCGTTCATTTGTCTTCCAAATTCAGTTGCAGTTGAGTCCAAATTGCGAGGTCGAATTAGTTCGAATCTAGTTCGTTCTTGATATTTTCCAGCTCGTTCGCCAGACGTTTGTTCATAAACGATTTTGCAAACCAGCCCGTCAGTACGAACAGAACGGCGGTATATAAACTGTCGGACCTGGCGTGCATGATGATTTTCAGGTCAGTTGATGCACCATCGCTCGTTTCTTCAAACTCGTACTCGACGAATATCGGGTACTTGCCAGTTACAGTGTCGGCGGCAAACGACTTTCCGGGCTCGGATCTGACTATCTCGAACACCATTTCGTCGGATTTCCGACCGTAATTGTAATCGATGCGGTATAGAGATCCGACCGTCGGGCCACCGTCATCGAGCCAGACACCCGGATCGTCCACATCTTTCGCCCAAACCGGCAGGTTTGCCGGATCGGCCACCCAGTTCCATACATCATGTGGTGAGCAGTCGATTATTGTGGATGCTCTTCCTATGATTTTCACGATTCAGTCCTTTGCATCAACCGTTTCTCCCTCATTCCAGCCTTCTCTCGTTGGGAGAAGGAGCCGGACGTGCCAATGGCACTAATCGAACGCCGCTCCGCCGTTCACGTTGAGTGCCTGCCCTGTGATCTCCGATGCGTCGTCCGAAGCGAGGAAAGCCACTGCTTTGGCGATATCTTCTGGAGTCTGGGGACGACCGAGCGGCATAGTCGCCTTGATCTGGTCGATAAAGATCTCGTAGGGAGTCATCTCCGCAAAGGCCGGATTCAGCTCCTTGTGGTTGATCGCAATCGCTTCCCACATAGCGGTCCACAGTCGCCCCGGACAGACAGCATTCACGTTAATGCTGTAGCCACCGAGTTCCTGTGCGAGCAGGTGGGTGTACTGGATCACCGCGGCCTTCGAGACAAGGTAGGGATGCTGCGCGTTTCCGCGACCCTTATCACCGACACCCCGGGGCTTGCGGCCGCCGTGAGAGGCGATGATGACGATCTTGCCCTGCTCCCGTTCTTTCATGTGTTCTTTCACTGCATCGGTGGTGTTAGTCATTCCCTGAACGTTCACAGCGAACGTCATGTCCCAGTCTTGCTTGTTGAAGTCGAACCTGTCGGAGAACCCGCGTCCGCCGATAACTCCGGCGTTAGGAACGCAGATGTCGATGCCACCAAGTTCAGAAATTGTTCGGCCTGCGAAGTCATCGAGAGAATCAGGGTCGGTTACGTCGACCGCGCCAGCGATGGCGGTTCCGCCGGCAGCATTGATAGCGTCTGCAGTTTCCTGTGCAGCGCCACCGTCCAGATCGCAGATAGCAACCGCAGCACCCCGCTCGACCAGAACGTTGGCAATTCCGACTCCGATCCCACGGCCCGCACCTGTGATGAATGCGACCTTGTCTTGAAGTTGCCCTGCGTTCGCACTAGCCATGAAACTGAACTCCCGAATATCCGAAATAAACTGCACTGTGAAATAAATTCGTGACCGGCAAATCATAGACCAACGTAATTCTCTCTGGTGCCATTCCCGAAGTGCGAATGTAAACTTTAGTTCGAGCGTCCGCAGCCCGCGGACGTATTTTTTTGTGGTTACGCCAGCCCGGCGTGACCTACATGGAGTAACTAAATTGGCTAAACGCACTCTTACTGGCACGACTCTCGAAACCCTTGTATCGCTCTCAAAACGACGTGGTTTCGTATTCCAGAGTTCCGAAATCTACGGAGGTCTTTCAAGCGTCTGGGACTACGGACCGGTCGGAGTCGAGCTTAAACGCAACGTAAAAGACGCGTGGTGGAAGTCGATGGTGCGCGAACGCGACGACGTGGTTGGCATGGATGCGTCGATCCTTATGCACCCAGACGTGTGGGTTGCCTCGGGTCACCTCGAAAGCTTCACCGACCCCCTTGTGGAGTGCAAGGATTGCAACCGGCGTTATCGAGAAGATCAGGTCGGCGAAGCATGCCCGCACTGTGAAGGCGAGTTCACTACAGCCAGACAGTTCAACATGATGCTCAAGACCTTTTTGGGCCCGGTTGAAGAGGCCGCAGCAACTGTGTACCTGCGCCCAGAAACAGCTCAGGCGATGTTTGTGAACTTTGAGAACGTGCAGACGACGTCCCGGAAGAAAATCCCGTTTGGTATCGCCCAGATCGGTAAGTCGTTCAGGAACGAAATCACTCCCGGAAACTTCATATTTCGAACCCGAGAATTTGAACAGATGGAGATGGAATACTTCTGTGAACCCGGGACTGACGACGAGTGGCACGAGTACTGGAAGAACTTCTCGATGGACTGGTTCAAGTCGCACGGCATACGCGGTGAAAAGCTGTTGATGCGTGATCACGACGCGGATGAGCTGCCCCACTACTCAAAGGCATCTAGCGATATCGAGTACGAGTTCCCGTGGGGCTGGGGCGAGCTCGAAACGATCTCGAATCGTACCGATTTCGATCTCAAGGCACATGCCGCAAAAAGCGGAAAGGATCTCTCCTACTTCGACGATCAGAAGAAAGAGCGGTACGTGCCGTTTGTTGTCGAACCTGCGATGGGTGCAGATCGGTCAGCACTGGCGTTTCTGGCTGATGCATATGATGAAGAGGGCGAAGGCAAGCATCAGCGTGTCGTTCTGCACTTCCATCCCGACATCGCACCGTTCCAGATTGCCGTGCTTCCGCTGTCGAGAAACGACAAGCTCGTGCCGACGGCGCGACGTGTTTACGACGTTCTGCGTCCTCACTTCAATACCCAGTACGACGACTCACAGAGCATCGGTAAAAGGTACCGAAGACAGGACGAGATCGGCACTCCGCTGTGCGTTACTGTCGACTTCGATACGGTTGAGGACGACGATGGCGTGACTATTCGAAACCGGGACACGATGGAGCAAGTACGTGTGCCTATCGAGAATCTCGAGATTGCGATACGTGACCAGCTGAACTTAATGCGCAAAGACTGCCAGGGATAGAGTCTCCAACGACCCGGCGATAGATTGCGAGTACGTTGGAACTATTAGCGTGAGATGTGCGTAGAACTTAACGTGCATCTCACGCTTGCCGCGCCGCTGCGATGCCGAGGTACATCAAACTAATAGCTACCTCGCAAACCACTGTTTATCTCTTGGAGCTGCTATTTCGATGGCTCGAACTGTCACAAAATTTTTCAACCTGTCAGCAACACACCGACCCAACAACCGGGCGTGGCTGCTTGCGCTGATGGCTTTCGTAGTGATCGCTGCGGTGGCGTGTGGGACTGACACTGCTTCGAACGAGACAGAGGTTGCTACCGAAACTGTCGCGCAAGTGGCCGCAGGTGGCTCGACTGAATCGACAGGAAACGCTCCCGACGTAACAGGCGAGACGTTCGAGAAAGGCAGCTTCAGTCTCGACCAACATGCTGGGAAGCCGGTGTTGATCAACTTCTGGTTCCCTTCCTGCCCACCCTGCCGGGCCGAGATGCCTGATCTCCAGGCTACTTACGAGCAGTACGGTGAACAGGTCGCCTTTATCGGGCTTCAGCAGCTCGGGCTTGATTCGGCGGCGAACGGCCAGGCGTTCGTACGAGAGCTGGGTCTGACTTACCCGAACATGCCCGATGTCGCTTCGCTAATTCAGGTTAGTTACGAGGTTTTCTCGTACCCGACCACGGTTTTCCTCGACAAGAATCACAATATAGCCCGAACGTGGACCGGAATTATCGGCGAAGAGCAAATCAACGAACAGCTCGCAGCACTTCTCGCTGGCTAGTTCTTGCTAACCCGGCCAACTCGTACGGGCTAGTGGCATAATCGCTTCATGTTTGGAGATATAGCTGCTGGCGACTTGATCATGTTGTTCGTGCGATGGGCGCACGCTATCGGAGCAGTCGCGTGGATAGGCGGAAGCGCCTTCTTCGCATTTGTACTGCGCCCCGTCGAACGGGCTAATCCCGACGCGGTACGCCCGTTGCTCCGTCCGATCGGATCGTTATATCGCGAACTTGTTGATATCGCCGTGATCTCGATCATCGTGACGGGTATAGTCCTGATGTTCGATCGTTTGACCGGAGATGACGCATCGCCCGCATGGTTCATCGTGCTCGGCGTGAAACTTGCGCTCGCACTGTGGATGTTCTATCTCGTCTGGCGCTTCCGTCAGTCGGATTTCGACCCCACTGCAGTTCCTACCGGCTTCACTGCCCGACTGTCTTGGTTGATCGGTTACAACGCCATGGTCTTTATCGGTGTAGTAGTGTTCCTGGTCGCATCTGTGTTGCGGACGCTATTCGAATCAACGATTTCGGGGTAGCTAGACCGTTAGCTAGACCAGCCCGCTAACGCCTGATCGATCGGACTCTTCAGCCAGTTCCGATATCGATCGTTTCAGCACGGGATGAACCAGATCGGGAGCGATCTCAACAAGTGGAATAAGTACAAACGCTCGTTCGTGAAGCCGCGGATGCGGAACTGTTACGCCACTGGCTTTGATCACATTATCGCCATGCAAAAGCAGATCGAGATCGAGTGTTCGAGACGCGTTTTTGTCCTGCCGAGCCCGCCCGAGTGAGAACTCAATCGCCAGCAATTCAGTAACTACATCAAGAGGATCGAGTGTCGTGTCGACCGCAACGACCTGGTTCAAATAGCGAGGCTGATATCCCTCGACACCCCACGGCTTCGTTTCGTAGAACGAACTTACCGCCCCGACGATCCCAACACTAGAAAGTCGCTCGATCGCGCCTTCGAGGTTTCGTGAACGATCGCCAAGATTGCTGCCAAGCCCAATGTAGGCAGTAACGAGTCCGCTAGGCATGATTCAGATCGTCTTTCCCCTCAGTTGCATCCTCGCGAGTTTCATCCCGGGTAATCGCATCGCTCATCTTCACCACTCGCACCATCTCCTCCACATCGTGGACCCGAACGATATCGGCACCCGCCTGAATCGCGAGCGCCACGGTAGCAGCCGTTCCAAACCTGCGGTCATCGACCGGCTCACCCGTCGTCGCACCGATGAATGACTTGCGAGAAGAACCTATCAACACCGGTAGTGCGAGATCGCTTCTCAATCGCCAAATGTTTTTCATGAGCTCCACAGACTGGCCAGCGTTTTTAGCGAACCCAATTCCGGGATCCGCAATGATGTGAGAGCGAGCGACCCCCGCCGTGGTCAGTCGACCGATCGCAGCATCGAGATCGTTGATCACATCGGCAACCACATCCCCCTGATGTCCACCCTGCCTGATGTGACTCACCACTATCGGTACACCAGTGCGAGCGACCACTCCTGTCATATCTCCATCGGAAAGCATCGACACGTCGTTTGCCAGCGCGGCACCTGCGCCAATCGCAGCTTCTGCAACTGCAGCCTTGCGGGTGTCAATCGATATGGGAACACCAAGTCGACCTGCCAAGCCCTCTATCACCGGGATAACTCTCGATATCTCATCATCAGCGGAAACCGGCTTTGCGTCCGGGTACAAGCTCGCTGGCCGGGTAGACTCCCCACCGATGTCGATCAAGTCAGCGCCTTCATCCTCCATGCGCAATGCCTGATCGATGGCCACACGTTCGTCACCGGTCGTTGGCAACACACCGTCTCCCGAAAACGAATCAGGAGTAGCGTTCACCACTCCCATCACGTAGGTTCGTTGTCCCCACACGAAATCGCTATCGCCAATCCGAAGCGCTGATACGAATATTTGTTGAGATGAAGACAAGGTGACGAGTAGTGATTCTGAGGGGTTGAACGGGTGCGTTGGTGGATTCGTTCGTGATTATCGGCAAAGTAATTTTAACACTCGATAGCCCCGAAACAACGCTGTGACCGTGGTTGCTGTGCATCATGCCGTAAGTTACGATTTACTGGCGCTTCGCTACACCACAAAAGACGCGAGAATCGAAGGTAACGGTTTGCCGAATATTCCGGGCGCTGAACGAAGTAAATCCCCAGCCAGCGAGGCATTACGATAGCCACCGAATCCAATCCCGAAACATCTGAAAATCAGGCGCCGACGACAAAGCTGGAAGATCTTGAAGCCCGACGAAAAACCGCGCATCTAGGCGGCGGCGAACGACGGGTTGAGTCGCAGCACAAACGTGGCAAGCTCACGGCGCGAGAACGCCTCGTAAGCCTGTTCGACGACGGTAGTTTTACCGAACTCGACACCTTCGTCACTCACCGCTCAACGGACCTAGGTCTCGAAAAACAGCGATTCGAAGGTGACTCCGTAGTGACCGGTCACGGCACTATCGATGGTCGACAGATGTTCGCATACGCACAAGACTTCACAGTTCTCGGCGGATCGCTTTCCCTGGTCGCAGCACAGAAAATTGCAAAAGTTATGGACCATGCAATGCGCATGGGTGCGCCAATAATCGGCATCAACGACTCTGGTGGAGCCCGAATTCAAGAGGGAATCGACTCTCTCGCCGGGTATGGCGAGATTTTCAAGCGAAACACACTCGCCTCTGGAGTCGTTCCTCAGATCACGATCATTGCTGGCCCGGCCGCGGGTGGAGCGGTCTATTCCCCTGCCCTTACCGACTTCATCTACATGGTCGAGGGAATTGGCCAGATGTACATCACCGGTCCCGACGTCGTGAAGGCGGTTACCGGCGAAGAGGTTTCACACGATGATCTCGGCGGTGCAGCCGCCCACGCCTCAAGAAGCGGGGTCGTACACTTCACAGCCGAGTCAGAAGAAGCGTGCTTCGCTCACGTGCGAGCGTTGCTTTCTTATCTGCCATCTAACAATGCTGAATCGGCTCCTTCAAACGAACCAACCGATGCTCCCGATCGTGCGGACACAGCGCTTAGAGACGTCGTCCCAGACGCCGAAAATCAGCCGTATGACGTGATGGACGTCATCACGAAAGTAGTCGACAACGGCGATTTCCTGCCTGTCCACCACAACTTTGCGCCAAACGTTGTTGTTGGTTTTGCCCGACTTGATGGTCGAAGTATCGGTGTTGTAGCTAACCAGGCGAACCAGATGGCTGGAATGCTCGACATCGACGCCTCAGACAAAGCCGCCCGGTTCGTGCGATTCTGCGACGCGTTCAACGTTCCGATCGTCACTTTTGTCGATGTGCCCGGCTTTATGCCAGGTACCCAGCAGGAGTACGGCGGTCTCATTCGCCACGGTGCCAAACTGCTCTACGCATATGTCGAAGCAACGGTGCCGAAAATTACCGTAATCCTGCGCAAAGCGTATGGCGGCGCGTACATCGTTATGGGCTCGAAAGAGATGCGTACGGATGTGAACCTTGCATGGCCAGGTTCAGAAATTGCAGTGATGGGACCCGAGGGCGCAATTAACGTCATTGGGCGTCGTGAAATCGCAGATGCTGATGACCCGGAAGCCAAGCGCGCCGAACTGGTCGCTGACTACCGCGATAAATTCGCCAACCCGTATGTCGCTGCCAACCGCGGTTACCTCGACGACGTGATCGACCCTGCCCAGACCCGACCCGAGCTGGTGAAAGCCCTCCGTATGCTCGAATCGAAGGTCGACAGCCTGCCACCGAAAAAACATGGAAACATCCCGCTCTAACGAGCAAAATTCATGACTGAAGCGTCTGAAAATAACCCTGAGAACAACGTCGAGTCGCCTGAGTCAAACGACCGTGCGTACGCGCCGAACACGGTTTCGCGTAATGAGTTCGTCGATTCAATCTCTCGAATGGCGGGCGAGGTGTGGGACTTTCACAATCGATTTGAAGTTGGATCAGGGCAATTTGAAGGACAGAGCGCAACCGAGATAGTTGCGAACCGCACGAGCATTCTCGATGAGGAGTTCAACGAACTGGCCCAGGCTATATCTGAAAACGAAGGCGACGATGCAGTTGCCGACGAGACCGCAGACATTCTGTTTGTGGCAATGGGGCACGCTGAGGCAATGGGGACACCCGGTATCGAAGGACTCGACCGCGTGTCCACGAAGTCCGCAGCGAAGACCAACGAAACACATGCGATCAGGCCCGATACGGGCAAAGTACTACCCAGAAAAGGAAAACCTCACAAGTGGCAATGACGGTTCATTCGTTTTGAGTCAGGTCACGTGGTGAGCAGTTGATTAAGGAAGTTAATTATGAAGTTCAAGGTGACTGTTGTCGGAGCCGGATTTGTCGGCGCAACGACCGCACAGCGCATATTCGAGACCGGCTACGCCGACGTGGTTCTAGTCGACATCGTCGAGGGTAAGCCCCAGGGTGTGGCGCTCGATATGCTCGAGTCTGGACCAGTTGTCGGCACTGACGCCCAGATAACTGGGACCAACAGCTACGAAGAAACCGCCGACTCCGATGTTGTCGTGATCACCGCTGGTATTCCTCGTAAGCCGGGTATGAGCCGAGATGATCTGCTTATGACCAACCAGAGAATCGTTGGATCGGTAACCGCAGAAGTCTCCAAGTATTCTCCTAACGCAATTCTGATCATCGTGTCGAACCCTCTCGATGCCATGGTGCAGGAAGCCTACAGAATCAGCGGATTCCCGAAGGAACGGGTTATTGGCATGGCCGGCATTCTGGACACCGCCCGATTCCGCACGTTCCTCTCGCAGGAACTCGGAGTTTCGGTGACCAACGTATCTGCGTATGTACTCGGGGGTCACGGCGACACGATGGTGCCGCTCATCGGTTCAACAACCGTCGGCAGCGTTCCGGTTGCAAAGCTCATTGAGGCAAACCGACTCGAAGAGATCGTTCAGCGAACACGTGACGGTGGTGCCGAAATTGTTGCACTCCTGAAGACAGGGTCTGCGTACTACGCGCCTTCAGCTGCGGTCGCTCAGATGGTCGAGGCCATATTACTGGATCGCAAGGAAATACTGCCATGTGCGGCGTTCCTCGAAGGCGAGTACGGCATCGACGGTCTTTACGCTGGTGTGCCAGTCAAACTCGGCGCTAAGGGCATCGAACAGATCATCGAGGTCGAACTGACCGATAGCGAGGCAACGGCTCTCAAGGCATCAGCCGACTCAGTCCAGGAACTAGTCGACATAATGGCCAAAGCCTGAGTGGCTTAGCCACGTTTTCTGAGAGATCGGGAACGAATGGCTGAAAAGCAAAGCTCGTTCTTCAGGAAAATTGATATCCGACATAATTGAGGCGACCAGATGGCCGCCTCAATTCTTGTGTCGTCATTCTGAACTCGCCTGCCCTGAGCAGCCTCGAATGGGATTCAGAACCTCGAACAAACGGAAACTACATCCACGTAACGGGAAACAACGAATGACCGGAAGGCTCGCAAACAAAACAGCAGTCGTCACCGCAGCAGCGCAAGGCATCGGCGAGGCGACTCTGCGGGCGAGCTTTCGCTTCTGAAGGCGCTCCTGTGTGGGCGTCCGACGTGAACGTTGAGAAATTGAGTGAGCTTGACGGTATCGAAGGCATCGTCGCCTTACTTGCCGAAACAGGCGCACCCAACATCCTGTTCAACTGCGCGGGATACGTCGCTCAGGGCACCATTCTTACTTCCACTGAAGAAGACTGGGATTTTTCGTTCGACATCAATGTGAAATCGCTGTTTCGAATGTTCAGGGCGTACCTACCACCAATGATCGGCAACGGTGGAGGTTCGACCGTCAACATGGCGTCGTTATCGTCTCACCTGCTTGGCGTTCCGGAGCGTGCCGCTTACACAGCAACCAAGGCTGCGGTGATAGGCATCACCAAGTCAGTCGCCAAGGACTACCTGTCGAACAGCATACGGGTGAACGCAATCGCTCCTGCGACCGTTGAAACTCCATCTTTACAGGAACGAATCAACAGCACTGGCGACCCAGTAGCCGCACGCGCAGCGTTTATTGCCCGCCAGCTGATGGGAAGAGTTGGAAAGCCCGAAGAGATTGCCCACCTTGCCGTATATCTCGCCTCTGACGAATCGGCCTATACAACCGGCCAGATTCTCGTCGTCGATGGTGCGATGAGCCTGTAGCATGCAGGCGTATCGGTGCCCAACATTGCCATTCTGAACTAGATTCAGAATCCTGTACGACTGCCAACTCCGGACGACGCGGTGATCGCGGTTACTCGATTGAGACTCCCTAATCGAATGTTCGGTATTCTGAATCGAGTTCAGAATGACAATGCGGTGGCTATTTATGATGACAATCGCCTATCGCCGGTAATAAGCTAACCACTAGCTTGAGCTCGATCACGATGAAGGATCCCCACCCGTGTCACAGGACGCTGAACTCATAGACGCTCTCGACTGGCAGCCTAAACCGCCGGTTCCAGCAACAATCGAATTCGCCCTTAGCGCATGGGACTTCGAATTAGAAACCCCTGAGTACGAATACGAAGTCGAACTACCTGAGGCCGAATTCAAGCCAATGTACGTCAACTTCGTTTCGGCTGCGTACGCGGCTGTGCTCGATGTTGTCGGTAATCTCACAGTGCCAGAAAAGTACGGCAAAAAGCCGGGTTTACTGAAAAGGTTCGTCGGAGTATTTCCCGGAACCAAGCGCGGCACAGAAGGACGAGAGTTGTGGACCCTTGCCGTGGCATGGGAGTTCGACACATGGCTTGAACGGATCTTGCGAATCAACGGTGGTAATGTCGCAGCAGCCAGAGAGTTGATCGAGAACAACTGCCCGGTCCCAAAATATGTCGGGGTTGATTCGGATCTAAAAGCGGAGCTGCTCAATTTCCCGTATGACTCAGGTGCTCCCGACTCGCAGATGCTGCTCCGCTGGATGGGCAAGCGCGGCTGGAACGACGATCGAATACGCGAGATAGTTCAAGAGAACAGCATCATGCTCAACGACTGGCAAGTGAATTCACCGTTTATCGAACGTAGTTGAACCAGCACTGCTGAGGGTGTTGAGTTTGTTCTGGAACGCACTGCCCGCTTAACAATTAATCTACTCGATTTTCCGAGCAGAGTCATCGGAGTCGAGGGATCTGGTGCGGGGTCGCGTTCAGAGGCGATCGGAGATGTACCCATGTTGAAAGCGGCCGCGACCCTACCAGACCCCTCTACTTCGATGACTCTACTCGGAAAATCATGCGGCACGCAGGAAATTTAAGCAAAAAACGACCCGGGCAATACCCGGGTCGTTTGAAATTCGTTATTGAAGAAACCGGCTAAACCTTTACGGGTAGCGCCTCGGCTTTTCGAACCATTTTCTTGGTCGAAACTATGTGCTTCTGCAGGCCCAGAGCCTTCTCGCTCATGCCCATCGCAAGTCCGATCAGTTGTGGCACGTGGATCACAGGCAGGTCTGCCTTGTCGCCGCGAACCTGCTTGCGGGCCTTCGGCTGGTAGCCATCAAGGTTCAGATGGCACAGCGGGCAAGGAGTGACCATCGCGTCGGCACCGAGGTCCTTTGCCGTACCAGTGTGATTGGCGACCATCTTCATAGAGTTGGCCTGGTTGATGAACAGAATCGGGAATCCGCAGCAAGCAGACTTGCCAGCGAAGTCAGTGACGTTCCCGCCAACAGCCTCGATCAGATCCTCAAGTGAGGTCTCCCGGGTCGGGTTTTCTTTGAACTCCAGCGCGTCGGTCGGTCGAACCATGTAGCAGCCGTAGAACGGCGCCATGTTCATCCCCGTTAGTTCACGAGTGAACGTGTCTTTGAGTTTTTCGAGCCCGATATCCTCGATAAGCGCCCATAGAAGGTGCTTGATCGATGTCGTGCCCTTGTACTCGAGTCCTTCTGCAGCGAGGTGCTTGTTGACCTCGGCAAGGTACTCGGGATCACGCTTTACGCGGTGATTCGCCTGACTCATCACGCCCTGACAGGTCGAGCACAAAACCATGATCGGCAGACCCATCTGCTCGGCCATCGCGAATGTTCGCACGTTCAAGATGTCACCCATCTTGAGGTTTTTTTCTTGCAGCACACCGGCTCCGGTGCAGGCTGCTTTTGTCAGTTCGACATGCTCGATTCCGAGGCGTTCCATTACGGCGAGGGCGGAGTCGTAGAGTTCAGGGGCGCCGCCACGTGCGACGCATCCGGGATAGAAGGCGTACTTCATTTGGATTCACCCTCGACACTTTCGTAGAGATTTTTAATTTTCTTGTGATCTTCAGCCTTGTGCGGGATTACTGGCGGCAGTTTGCCCTTCCGCATTGCGGCGATCCCTATAGGAACAAGATCGAGCAATCGTGGAATGTTTGTCCACCCCGCAGAATCGAGAGCCAGACGAGTTTCGTCAAGCCGACCATTCTTTTTTACAGAGTTATAGAACGATTCGGTGTGATGATAACCGGAGGTATTTGTGTTGCCGGCTTCGATAGCGGCCTCACGCAACTCCATGATTCTGTCCATCGGAGCCACGCCCTTGGGGCAGACGTCAACGCACTTCATGCAGCGTGTGCAGTCCCACATCCCGCCATTTTCGTCGTTGAGTGCCTTGAGGCGCTCATCACGCTTTGAATCACGTGGGTCTTCAGTGAACCGCCACGCCTTTGCGAGGGCGGCAGGTCCGATGAAGTTGGAGTCGACTTCGAGAACCGTGCAGTCAGATACGCAGCAACCGCACATGATGCAGTTCATCGAGGTGAGCAGATTCTCCATCGACTCGTTTGAGGCGGTGTATTCACCCTGCTCTGGAACGAAACTCGGTTGGAGGTACGGCGTAACCCGGTTGATCTGGTTGAAGAACGTATCTAGCGAGACAACGAGGTCTTTAACAACATGCTGATTGCCCATTGGCTCGATAATCAGCTGCTCACCGTTGGGTGCAACGTCGACCACGCGGGTCTTACAGACCAGCTTGGCGCTGCCGTTTACCTTCATCCCGCAAGAGCCACAGATCGAAGCTCGGCATGCGCAACGCATTGCCAGGGTTCCGTCTTCCTGCTCACGAACCTCGATCAGTGAGTCGAGAACCGTCGAGTCCGGGTGGATATCGACTTCGTATTCCTGCCACCAGGTCTTACCACCTGCGTCAGCGGGATCGAATCGCTTTACTTTTAGTTTGACGTTTATAGTCGCTTGCGTTGTCTCTGGCATATTAGTAAACCCTCTTTACTGGTTCCCATTGCGTGATCGTCACATCAGACGTTTCAACGCGGACGTCGTTCTCGACTTCTTCGTCCCGGTACATCAGGGTGTGCTTCAGCCAGTTTTCATCGTCACGTTCG
>Ga0115002_10001055_pt1 | contig 38477 bp, 38 predicted proteins | sample ArcticOcean_MG_C_8_FD_89576 | JGI IMG/M metagenome (GOLD analysis project Ga0115002, IMG submission 89576) | Marine microbial communities from western Arctic Ocean - ArcticOcean_MG_CB11_86 | ecosystem: Environmental > Aquatic > Marine > Oceanic | place: Arctic Ocean: Canada Basin | collected... | reverse complement strand
TATAACTTGATACCGGAGGACATGATCCCGATGGCGCTGGGGACGGACTACTTCACGCGCGCAATCCCCGCGTGGACCGGGGGCGAACCGGAGGGCGATCTGTTTGTGGGGCTGTAACCACCGGGAATACTTGGAATATCAGGCCGGGGGCGTATTCGATGACTGAAACACCTACGCGACACCAACTGCATGAAGCAATCCGTGCCGAGCGCCGGTCGCTAGCGGATATTGTCGGGACCCTTTCGCCGAAACAATGGGGCGCGGCGAGCGCCTGTTCGGGTTGGACTATCGGCGAGACGGTCAATCACCTCATGGTCGGAGACGGGGGCACATTGCGAGCCGCCGAGGCATTGCTAAAGTTCAGGTCACCCTACAGATGGGTCGTAGACAGGCAACGAGAGCTGGCTAAGCGCGGGCCCACGGCCGCAGCGGAACAGCTCAGGTCGGATCGACTCCCGATAACTGCCAGGTTACCCGGGCGTTTCGGCCCGCGCGCTAATCTTGCCGAGAACCTGATCCACGTCGACGATATTCTCCGGCCGCTCGGGGTGACTCGAGGGAGGCCGCCGGACGAGGAAACAGCTTTTGCAGCTTTGAGAACGGTCGCTCGCTGGCAATTTCGGATGCTAAAGACCGATGGAAGCCTTGCCATTTCGACGCGGGCGGGCCGCTCACTAACGGTGATCTCCGGTTTTATGGTGCCACGAGTGTCCAACGGGGTTATTTTGAACGCGGACGCACGCCTCAGCGGCGATGTCGTTGCTCTGATGACATTTCTGACCGGGCGAGACAGCGTCGTGACCGTCGAAGGCGACGGCCCGCTCGCAACCGCGTTACGCCGTCCAATGCCCACGGTGTGAAATGTTTGGCGCTGGTGGAGTAAGTCGTGCGGCTCAACAGGAAACTTATGGAGGCTGTTGGACCGTTCGGTTCCTACGCTCACTCCCGACGTCGACTTTGATCTCACTATTCGCCATTCCGGATTCCTCCCAACTCAGCCCGCAACGTCGATGTTGGACCGACCCCGGATCTTACTTCTTCACAAGAAACCGCTGTAGCGCGTCTTCATCAACCTCCACACCGAGGCCCGGGCGGTCCGGTAGTGCGAAGCCGCCGTCCTTGTAGACCCAGGCGGAGTCGGTGAGGGCCTTGGTCTTTTCGTAATGCCCGGCTTGGAGCTCTTGAAGATGGGTCGGCTCGCAGATGGCTGAGAACTGGAGCGTCGCCGCCTGAAACACTGCTACTCCGTTGCCCATGTGTGGCGTCGTCGGGATGCCCGCCGCTCTCGCCATCGCCATCTGCTTCAGACCATCCGTGATGCCCGTTCGCCCGATGTCCGGTTGGAATACATCAAATGATCGTGGTGTTAACCACTCGTCAAGCTGACGGGACGTGCGGAAATGCTCGCCTATTGCGATTGGCGCGCCCGGCATACCCACAATTTTCCGATGGCCTTCGAGGTCTTCCGGATTGATTGGACACTCAAGGAAACGCACGCCCATGTCTCCGAAGTCACGTTTGCCGCGTGCCACGTCGTCGCCCTCAAGCGTCCACAGGGTGTCGACCATCCACTGATCCATCCCTGGGACACCCTTCTTGAGGGCTTCGAGTTCGGTGAGGCCGCCGTTCAAATCTCCGGTCAGGAAGATTTTTGCGCCCTGAAGTCCTGTGTCGAGCCAGTTATTTGCGTGTTCGATACGCTCCGGGACTGTCGCTTTCCGTATGCCGGATAGGTAGACCGGTAGCTCCTTACGCGGTGTATCAAGAGATGAGTCGTCGACTATCAGTTCGGCCATCGGCACCCCGGCGCGACGGCCGAGCGCATCCCAGAGGGCGATGTCTAGCCCTGCGAGCGCGTCCTGCCAGAAGCCGCTGAAGTAACCACGGCCCCGCTGCGCCAGATACAGGAACTCGTTCAACTCACCGGGATGGCCGAACTCCCGGCTCTTCGCCATCGGCAGTACCAGGTTCTCTAGGACCAGGCAGAACACCTCGGGGCCGATCGGCACGTTCGCCTCGCCCCATCCGATAGTCCCGTCCTTGAGCTTGATCTTGACCAGCGCTGTTTCGATCGAGAGGGCGTACACCGTGGGCCATCCGGCCTTGAATTCGAACCTTTCGGTCTGTGCCACGACTTCGTCCCGCCGGTAGTCTTCCCAGTACGCGCCTTCAAGGGCGAGGTGGAAAGTTTCCAGAGATTCGATTTCGAAACTGGTGTCGTAATTACCCAAAGAAATACCTTGCCTAGCCGGGAGACCGGCACTATCACGAGCTTCACGGACTACAAATGCTGCCTCATGTTGAATGTCAGCATAGGCGGTAGCACTTTTAATGTGCCACTTGTGCCCCTTCAATTCCTGTTCTCTGAACATGCTGCTGTGGATATCGAGGATTTTGGAGCGCTGACTGACCATTGAGTTTGAGAACGGCGTGGTCGGAAGTGCCATTGGCGATCGCATAGGTTTCTACAATCACCCCAAGATTGGACCACACGCCGTCACGGTTTCCGGGACAGGTGGGACGCAAATATTCTCGGCGTGGGACCCGCATATTGAGGTTTTCTCGGACGAGCCGCGCTCCATGCTGCCGACTCCGCATCCGGAAGACCCGATGTCGCTGTGGCGTTCGACGCAGGACGAGTCCGGGGTTCCGAGGAAGATGGGTTGGCTTGCCTTCGAGGATGAGTCGGGGTGGGGCGCTGCCGAGGTGTCGTCGCTCCTGGACTGTCTCGACGAGGATCGTGTGCCGGATGTCGGCGTCGATCTTGCGGCCTCAGCTTCCGAGGTGATCCTTGCGGCGTATCAGTCGCCGGCACGTGGCGAGCCTGTTCAGCTTCGTTAGAAAGCCAGCCTGATAGCTGGAAGTTTGTGGGCTTTCAGGCGGTTCTTTTCCGGAACCTAACGACCACCAGGCCCGCCAGCAGGGCGACCACGGCGGCCGCTAGATACGCGTCCTGGAACGCGCCCACAAATGCGTCGGTTGCCACTGCACCGGCGTCCAGCGCACTGTCTTTGCGCCACGTGAATATCATCATTCCAAACGTGATCGAGAGCGGCGTGCCAAGAGTTTGCGCAACGGCCAGTACGGCGGAACCGGATCCAGCGTGCTTGGGCGAGGCTCGACGCATGGCTAGCGAGTAGACGGCGGCCTGGTGAAGGCCGAAGCCTGCTCCGGCAAGGCCGATGCGCATGGCGATGCCGGGCAACGTCGATTCCGCATTTAGTCCGGCGATCCAGACAAGTCCCAGCGCTGTGATGACCGCCCCTGACGCCGTGACGACGCGGTCGCCAATCCTGTCCGCCAGCCAACCTCCGATGACGGAACCGATCGTGGACGCACCGGCAACCACGGCGAGCATCGATCCGACGACCATCGCGCCGCGACCAAGTACGTCGGTGATGAAGAAGGGGAAGAGGAACCATGTGAGGAAGCTGGCCATGAATACCAGTAGGTTGGAAATTCCGCCGACGGTAAACCCTGGCGTGGCCCAGAGCGCACGGGGGAGCATCGGACGTTTGACGCGTGTTTGGAAATAGCTGAATCCGGCAAACAGTAACGCCGTGAGGACCGCCAACCCGATGACTACGCCGGAGATCAAGCCGTCGAGTCGTGCAAACGATATGGCGGACACAAAAGCGAACAGCGCCCCGTACAGCACAACTGCACCCGACCAGTCGAAGCGGCGATCGCTGCTTTTGGGATCCCGTGACAGGGCGAAAAGTCCTGCCGCAAGTACGGCTACACCGATCGGGACGCGGGCGTAGAAGATGGCTTCCCACCCGATGTTCTCGGACAGGAATCCCCCGCCAAGTGTTGCCGTCAACTGGCCGGCGCTGACGGACGCCAGCGTTACGCCTAGTGCTGTTCCGCGCCTTGCGGGTCCGAATGCGCGGACCACGAGAGCAGGCCCGACGGTGAACAGGATCGCCGCCCCGACCCCCTGTAATACCCGGAGCGCGACCACAGCGCCAAGTGAATCTTGCAGGGCGATGAGCCCAACTGCGACGGTGTACGCAACGACGCCCCACAGAAAGACACGTCTAAGTCCGAAGGCGTCTCCGAGCCCGCCCGCAGCCGGGGCAAGTCCGCTTCGGCTGGCGTGGTAGAAGATGATGATCCCCTGCACGGAGATCAGCGATGCACCAAGGGAGTCACGCATCGTTGGCAGGGATACGTTGATCGAGAAGTCCAGGGCCACGAGGAACAGCCCTGCCGATGCAACCACGACCGTTATCAGACGGTCTCGTGGGCTTAGTGTTGGGGCAGTTGCCACGTTTACTCGCCCGGTTGCCGGGCGATGATGTTGTCCGGTTTTACGGTTATCAAAACCCGGGTCTGTCCCTCAAAAATCTGTTCCATGTGAGGGTCTACCTGCTCCGGCTCGTCCGGATAGTACTTTGCGACCAGCTCACGGGTCTGATCCCAGACGTCTTCGTCTGCGCTATTTATCAGGACGGCGTCCCCGTAGGCCACTACCATCTGGCCGGTTGCGGGATCGTCAACACATATCGAAATGCGTGGGTCTCGCTTCAGGTTCCACCACTTTGCGGTGGCGGTGATGGTGGAGATAACGAACGCCTCCCCGGTCCACAGGTACCAGACGGGTGAGGCCTGGGGAGAGCCGTCCTTGCGGAGTGTGCCAAGTATCAGGTTGCGCTGTGAGTTCAGAAAAGATGTCGTCTCGGCGCTGATCTCTACGGGAGTGTTCACAGGTCGATCTCCTCTTCTCATTCTTCCTCGTCGTTTCCGTGGCCCGGTTTTCTGGTGAAGAAGGCCAGGATCACCATCGCCAGTACTGCACCTCCCACCGCCAGCACGTAAAGCCCGGAACCTGCGGCCATTTCAAGGGCCGCGGCGACCCAGATTCCGGTGGCGGTCGTAAGGCCTCGGACGGATGTGCCGGAACGGATTATGAACCTGCGCCGATGAAACCGATCCCTGTAGCAACCTGTGCAGCAATTCGGGCGGGGTCTCGGACGAACTCACCTTCGACGGTGCTGAACGCAAATATGGATATGACGGTGAAGGTTGCGGAGCCCATTGCGACCAGCGCAAGCGTACGAATCCCGGCGGGAGAGGCGGAGAGGCGGAGCGTCGGCGCTCGAACCCGATCATGCCGCCCACCAGCGCAGAGAGTGCCACACGGAGCAACATTTCGGCCTCTTCTAAGGCCGAGAAAGGAAATATTACAAAATCGCCGAGCATCGTTGGCGTCGCCCTAAAGGTTTTGGGGTTCTGGAAATGTTTACGGAATCGCGTTCAGGCGCTCGATGTTACACGGCGCGGGTGTTCGGGCTGTTTTTGCCGTTCAGACAGAGGTTACGTTCCGGGCAAACAGATGCACCCATGACGGGTAGAAGCCGCATGAGATGGCGGTCCGCATGGACCATGTGTTGACCGAGGTCGTTCCGTAATAGGGGACCGCACCGTGGTCGAAGGTGGCGCGGGTGATCGCAGATGTCAGTGCGCGGCCCAGACCGCGTCCGCGGTGTTCTTCCGTGATGGCGATGTGTATCTGGTACAGCCCGTCGCCGTCCGCCGTCACACCAGCTGATCCTATTGGACCCTCAGGCCCAATAGCCACGGTACGGAACTGGTGGGTGGTTCGCTCTCCCGGCCTACGACCTCCCGCCTGCTCCGCCATCACCTCATGGCGGTCTTCATCGTCGTCTCGAAGTTCGATTGTGTACCCGTTGGGTGCAGGGAACTCACGCAGATCCTCCTCTGCGCAAACCCAGCGCGGGAAGGGCCCGAAGGTTTTCTGACCGTGTTCAGCCATGCGCGACGAGACCTCAGCAATGCGGACCGGCTCCATCATCTGATCGCGGTCGACCCCCTCGTAAAGTGGTTTTACCCACGACATCAACTGTGGCGATGCCGTTACGACTCCGCCGACGCCAACCGAGACCATGCTGAAGTAGGGATCAGGTTGATCGAACCATCGACCGCCCGGCACCCATGCCGTGTCGGAGTCGGTCGTACCGGCCTCGACAACGTGCACCTGTCCGTCGATCAGTTCATCTTGGTCGCAGAACTGTTCTGCGGTCAGCATGTCCAAGATCACGGACTGCACGTGATCGCGGTTTATCGGAGAGGAGGTCATCTCGTCTTTCTGAGACTGTGCCCGAGTTCCAACGTCGCAAGTCCGGAGTGCCGGGGGGCGTGGTTACAGAACGATCTCTACTAGGTCCACTTCGAAGATCAAGGTAGCGCCGCCCGGAATAACGAACCCGGAAATGTTGAGTCCGGCGTCGCCGTAAGCAAGATCGGAAGGAATCCTGATCCGTCGTTTCCCGCCTTCAAGCATGTCTGCCATTCCGAACTGCCAGCCCTGGATGAGCTGGTTGAGTTGGAACGATGCTGGATTGCCGCGTGTGTAGCTGGTATCGAAGATGCAGCCGTCGTCGAAGAATCCTGTGTACTGGACTCTCATCCGACTATCTGCTTCAAGCGATGCGCCGTCTCCGGCCTGTCGGTCGAGTATCGCCACACCGGAATCCAGTGTCTGGTATGCGATGTTTGCCTCGTCCCCGAACGCCGGCGCTGTGTCCGGGTAAGTGGCGTTGAGGCATGTAACCTCTGACGGTGTTGGGATTATCACGATTATATCTCCAAGGTCACGATCGGAGCTGGGGCTTGATCCACCGCACGCAATAGCGAAGACGGCGAACGACAGTAGGGCAATCGAAAGCAATCTGGTGCGAATGCTTACAGTTAAGTTCACTTAGTTGCCCCTACCCGGGAACGGAGGTCTGCGTATCCGGCCTCAATCCACGGCAACGGGTTGGTCAGGAAGAAGCGTGCTCCCAACTCCATGTACCGGGCAACATTCTCGTGATTACCAACGGTCCCGGGGGTTCGCCCGGCTGCGGCAATTTTCCGGACGGTGTCTTCAAGTGTCCGGGTTACTTCCGGATGGAAGGGATCTCCGAGGTGGCCCATGGACTGGGACATATCGCCAGGACCGACAAGGAATACGTCTATGTGGTCTACCTTGAGGATTTCGTCCAGGTTGTCGAGTGCGATCACGTCTTCGATGAAGACGACGATCAGGGTCTCGTCGTTCGCCTTCTGGAAGTAGTCCGGGTCACCAAGTCCCTGGCGGCTGCCGTACATGCCACGTTTGCCTATGGGCGAAAATTTGGCTGCGCGTACGACGGTCTCGGCGTCTTCACGTGTGTCTACGTGGGGGACGGCGACGCCCTGTGCTCCGAGGTCCAGAGCCTGGTAAATGAGGCCTTCTTCGACCCGGTTGACCCGGACTATGGAGGTCGTGCCCGCAAGGTCAGCGGCGCGTGAAAAGTCTCCGATGTTGGTTGGTCCGACGAGGTTGTGCTCGCCTTCCAGCCACACGGCGTGAGGGTTCATCGGGCCGAGACGCTCGATAGTGTCGCCGTCATTCAGGCCCTCAAGGGCGATGACGTGTTGGCCGGCGGCAAGTCTTGCCTTGGCATCGTTCTTACGAAGTAGTCGCATCTGGTTAGGCCTCCGCCCTTCGGTTCATTTCGATCAACCCGGTCTGCATCCATTCAGGTGGTGCGCCGAGAAGGAACTGGACGCCCTGTTCTCTGTGGTGGGCGGCGTTTTCGTTAGAAACCAGCGCACCTGCGGTGCGACCGGCGGCCACGATTTTCCGCAGCGACGCATCAACAACTGCCTGCACCTCAGGGTGGTGAGGATCTCCGATGTGGCCCATCGTCTGGGCGAGGTCTCCCGGCGCTACAAAGAAGACATCGATGTTGTCCACTTTGAGGATTTCGTCAAGATTGTTCACGGCGATGATGTCCTCGATCAGGATTATCAGCATCGTCTGGTCGTTGGCCAACGACTGGTAGTTCGGTACGCCGATTCCCTGACGGCTCGTGAACGAACCCCTGAGCCCTATCGGGGCGAACTTCCCGGCGTGCACCACGGCTTCCGCTTCTTCACGCGTGTTCACGTGCGGGACGACGATGCCCTGCGCTCCGAGGTCCAGCGTTCGGTAAATCACGCCTGGCTCGTTCTGGTGGACACGAACGATGGGGGATGCGCCGATCAGGTCGATCGCCCGCGTTAGCTCGCCGATATTGGAAAAATCTACGCCGCCGTGCTCGGCTTCAAGCCAGACAGCATCCGGCTCTAGGTCGATCAGCCTTTCCAGAGCGTCGGCCCCGCCGTAGCCCCATGAGGCCACGCCGACGGTCACTTCGCCGTTTGCAAGCTTCTGTTTAGCTTTGTTGACGCGTAGTTCGGCCAATTGAGAGCCTTTCCTTTGTTCGCTGGGATTCGCTGGGAGTGCCCGGGATTTCGGGGATTTCTGGGAATGTTGCGGAATTATCTGGCGTGACGATATCGGTTCGTCAACATTATTTGCAGTTTGTCAGCGAGATTCTACGAGAAGTCTCACTCCGGCGTGGCGGTCGCAGGTTTTTTCTTCGCCTTGGCCAACCATCTGTGAACGTAAACCATGCGAGAAACATTCCGATGGCACTGAATCCGGCGGCCAGGCGGAACACCGCGGAGAGTCCATTAGCAAGATTGTCTCGTGATTCTGTGAGATCGGCCTGATAGCGCTCTTCGCCAAGGTCCGGGTCTGCGAGGTACTCAGCTTTGACCTCTGCAAGCTCTTCTACGGCGACGATGATTTCCGGGTCAGCTATCCGGACTTGAGGGTTGTCGCTATCTAGCCCAACAAGGGTGACCGCAACGGACGCGAAGAGTACGGCGCCGAATACGGCACTACCGGCGGCCTGCCCGAACAATCGACCGAACTGGAGTGTGGATGTGACCACGCAGTATAGAGAGGGGCATGGCGTTCTGTATCGGCACGGTGAAGGCGGTGAAGCCGAACGACATGCCGAATCCGGTGAATCCGGTTATGACGAACAGCGTCCAGATTGAAGATGTGCTGTCCAGCGAGCTCATGAATATTAGAGCTATGGTCGTGACCGACAGGCCGAACATCCCCAGTTCTCTTGGATGTCCCCGGCGGGATAAGATCTGCCCGGAGGCGTTGGCTCCGATGGCGACACCTATCGCAAGTGCTATCAGGGGGATGGCCGCGCCGGTCGCAGATTTGCCGAGTACCCCCTGCACGAACAAGGGCTGGAATGCGGTGATGGCGATGAAATTGCTTGTGGTGGTGAGGGATGCCAGCCAACCGAGGGCGAATATCCGATGACTGAAAAGGTTGAGCGGGAGCATGGGATCGTCTGCTTTTAGCTCGACACGGACGAACAGGGCGAAGGTTACGATCGATCCGCCGATCAGGCTCAGGATTCGCGGCGAATCCCATGCGTACTCACGGCCTCCCCATGTGAGCGCAAGTAGCAGGGCCGTTGCGGCCGTTGCGAACAATGCACCTCCCATGAGGTCGAGACGCCCTTTCCGCTCTCCGCGTGGGACTGTTGGGAACCAGATCCAGAGGAGGATCAGGGAGACAAAACCGGTGGGGATGTTGATGAAGAACACCCAGCGCCAACTCAAGCTGTCGCTCACCACCCCGCCGAATAATGGCCCCATGACGCCGGAAAGCGTGAACCCGGCCGTTGCCACGCCCATCCACTTCGCTCGCTCTGAAGGCTCCCATAGCGCCGCCATGATGATCCAGACGCTGCCCATAACCCCGGCGAAGGCCGCACCCTGAAATACGCGCGCCGCTATTAACTGGGTCATGTTCATGGAGAACCCGGCGGCGGCCGATGTCACGATGAAGAAGATGACGGACCCGATCAAGATGGGTTTTCGCCCGACAATGTCGGAGAGTTTTCCGACCACGGGCACGGCTGCGGTCGCCGCGAGTGTGAACCCGGCAAACAGCCAGACGAACTGATCAAATCCGCCGATGTCGGCGACGATGTTCTGGGCGGCTGTCGCCACGACCGTTTGATTCATGGTCGCCACGAACAGGGTGACGGTCAGGCCGGCTACAACGAGAAGTTTTTGCCTGTAGGGAATGTCGACCAGATTAGTGACTGGCTTCGGCTTTCCTTGTTTATTGTCTTTTTCGGCTTCTTCCGACCTCGCACTTGATGCAGACATATACGATCAGGCTAACGGGTTCTGCCTGCCGACTCAACGATCTTGGGCCGAGCTACAACGGAGTTCTCGTGTCGAGTTGGGTCGGTTTTTCAAGTACGTTGGTGCAAGCATTTACGCGTAGACCGGTAGCTGTGGTGGCGCGTACCTGCTAATGATGCGACGGTCTGCACCCTAAGAATATACGCACGAGTCATGATCGAGGTGGTCCGCAAACAGAGGGTTGTGGGAAAGTGCCCGAGCATGGCGAGTCAATCATCAAGGGGAGCATTCACTTAATGAGAAGGATTCGGCGCAGGGTACGGCGACCGCGTAGCCGTGTTTCATCGCAGCGGCCAGAGACCGCACCCAAGACACGGAAGATCGTGATCGCGCCGGCCACAACTACTGCCATGGCCACTTCCGGGGAACTGGCCATCAAAGCGCCGCCGTCTCCGAAGCCCGGCATATCCGTGGCCCTTGTTGGGCCAGCTGAATGGCGCGCTCCACTGGTCAGGTGGTTGGAGTACGAGCCGGATATGGCGATTTCGGCCGAGATTGATTTGGTTAATCGACCTCCGCATGTGTTTGGCCTGCCGACTTCCGATGTCGTGATCGCTTTTGCAGACACCGGGGATCCGGAGCCTGCCGTCGAGATGACCCTTGAGTCATCTGGCCGTGGTATTCCATGGGTTGACCCGATAATCATACGGCTCTTGCAGTCGTTCGAAGACGGCACGGCTGACTTTGACGAAGAGTACGCAGATAGCCATATCAGCGAGTTCGTGGGCAACAATACCCACAGTGCCGACGCCGACGATGCTCCGATTGTTTAGAAATCGTCGACCTGGGTAGAGAACTCTGCGTAGCAGCTTGATGCCCGTGGTGACTTCTCACTGGGGCTAGTCGTTGAGGAAGATTCCGTCCGGGTTGGCCCACTGCGCGCCCGGAACCTGTACGGCCGTTACCTGACCTTCAGCGGTGACCTGGCCTGATCCGTCTTGGACCGTCACCTCAAACTTCGTGCGACGGTCAGCTGTATCGACGATCCTGGCGCGAACGGTGAGTACGCCGTCGAGTCGACTGGGGGCTTTGTAGCTAACCTGCAGTGATCCCGTGGCGTAAATGATCGGCTCTCCGGCATCGTCATCGATCTCCCTGCCCGCACGACGGTAGCCATCTGCCGCAGCGCTACAAATAGCATGGCAATCGATCAACGATGCGATTATTCCGCCGTTCACTATGTCGGGCGGGCCTGCGCAGTGGTGTGCCGCAGGGGTGAACTCGCAAATGGAGACAGATGGGTCTGACGAGTCCCATCTGCTGTTGATCCTCAGGCCATTCGAGTTGTTTGTGCCGCATCCATAGCAGTGGTTGTAGCGCATCGAAGGCTGGAAGTAGTTGTACCCGCTCTCGCCGTTTGCGTGCCCGGACTCCATGGGATGCTCCTCTGAGATCGGAATGTCATCGTGGATGACGAGGAGCATACAGTCTGGCAAGACTCTCAGAGTGCCGCCATGTCCTTGTTCGGTGCGGCTTCCTGTAGCCCGGTTGCCAACCTGTGGTCCTGTTATCAACCAGAGGGCCATGGAAGCGAAAAGATCCGTGGCATGCACGGATCTCTGGTTTTTTACGTGTCCACAGATTTTTGCAAATCTGGGCACTTTAGACGTTTTGACTTACAGAAGCAGGGGTCAGGCGGCCCGGCGGGCGGGCGATGTGGAGATTACTCCACGTGCGACCAGGCTCCATACGAGCCCGTCCGAGTGTGCACCGTCTAGGCGAACAATGCCGTACTGGCATGGTTCTATGCTGACCGTTGTCCCCGTGCTGTCAGGTACGGCAACCATCGTTCGACTTTTATTCTGAACAATTACTGCGGTCACGTCGTGATCCCCGAACTTATTAACGAAAAATCGTCACCGAGCGTCGCCGCCTCAGTCTTAGCCGGACAGGCGTCGAATCGGTGTAACTACTAAGTTAACCGGTGGGAAGCCGCATGGACATGAGAGACATCCGTCAGCGGGAGATAGGCGAAAGGTCAGCCCGCGCTGACACCTGAGGCACCTTTCTATGAGCCAATGGGCGCACCCAGATATTTTGCGGTGTGTAGTGGGCGTTCTGTACGGTATTACCCGGCTACGCGACGCCTAGGTCGGCGTCGTCCGCGTTTTGGTTCGCGGCCTGAAGTCGGGTCAGGAGCGAGTGTGCGTGTGCCGTTTTTCCCGTTGGAGCGTGATAACCCGGCAAGCGATGGCGATGTCTCCGCCACCTGGGCCACGGTCTTTTTGCGTTTCCGTGCAGGCTTTGCAGATCCGGGCGCTTTTGCGTCGGCCTTGATACCGGGCATCTTCGCAAGGAAATGTCCCGTATGGGACGCGCCAACTGACGCTATGTACTCCGGGGTTCCCTGTGCAACCAGTTCTCCACCTCTTTCACCAGCCCCTGGACCCAGATCGATGATCCAATCAGCGTTTTTGATGAGGTCCAGGTGGTGCTCGATCAGGATCACGGTATTGCCCTGATCGACCAGTCGATGGATCACGCGCATTAGAACGGCGCAGTCCTCAAATGACAGGCCGGTGGTGGGCTCGTCCAGTATGTACACCGTCTGTCCGGTGGATCGCTTGGACAGCTCGGTCGCCAGCTTGACGCGCTGCGCCTCGCCGCCGGAGAGGGTAGTGGCGGGTTGGCCGAGCCGCATATAGCCGAGTCCGACATCAACAAGTGTCCGTAGTCGGTTCATGACCGGAGGGATGTTCTCGAAAAGTTCACAGGCCTCCGTGATCGTCATGTCCAGCACTTAGGCGATGCTGGCGGCCTTGAATTTTATCTCCAACGCTTCACGGTTGTACCGGGCTCCGTCGCAGATCTCACACGGTACGGTGACGTCGGGCAGAAACTGCATCGATATCTGGACGTACCCTGCGCCGCCGCAGGATTCGCAGCGTCCGCCCTTCACATTGAACGAGAACCGGCCCGCCTTGTACCCACGGGCGCGGGCCTCTGGCATGCTTGCGAATAACTCACGTATGGGCGTGTACGCGCCGGTGTATGTCGCAGGGTTTGAGCGCGGCGTCCGTCCGATCGCTGCCTGGTCGATATTGACGACCTTGTCGACGTTCTCTAGCCCGAGTATTTCTTCGTGTTTACCGGGCCGGTCTTTAGACCTGTAGAAGGTCTGGGCCAGTTTCTTCTGAAGGATCTCGTTTATCAGGCTGCTCTTACCTGACCCGGATACGCCGGTGATGCACACCAGTTCCCCGAGCGGGATCTTGACGTCGACGTCTTTGAGATTGTTTTCGGCTGCGCCCCGGATTTCGATGAATGTCTTGTCGCCTTTGCGACGTTTCTCGGGGATCGGGATCGATTTTCGGCCCGACAGGTATGCCCCGGTCAAAGAATCTTCCGAAGCCTTGATGGCGGCGAAGTCGCCCTCGGCGATGATGTGACCGCCATGTTCACCCGCACCGGGGCCTAGGTCGATGATGTGGTCTGATGCGCGCATCACGGCTTCGTCGTGCTCGACAACCAGAACGGTATTGCCGACATCACGCAATCGCTGAAGCGTCGTTATAAGACGATGATCGTCCAGCGGGTGCAGACCGATAGACGGCTCATCGCAAACGTACAGCACGCCCATGAGGCCCGAGCCGATCTGCGTGGCAAGGCGAATTCGCTGACCCTCGCCGCCGGACAGGGTCGATGCCGTTCGGTCCAGGCTCAGGTAGTCGAGTCCGACCCGCTCCAGGAAGCTTAGTCGGGCCTCAATCTCTTTCAGTATCTGATCAGCGATTGCCTGTTCTCGGACCGACAACGGCTCTTTGGCCGGGCCGGCGTTTTCAGACCCTTTTGGCCACTTCCCACTACGGGCGGCCTCGATCCACTGGAGCGCTCGCTCAACAGATTGCTTTGTTACTTCGATGATGTTCATGCCCAGCACGGTGACGGCCAGCGACTCCGGCTTGAGCCGGAATCCGGAGCAGTCGACGCATGGACGTTGTGCCATGTAACGCCCGACTTCGTCACGGACGTTCTGGGACTCGGTATTTTCGTGGCGTCGTTCCAGATGCGGAATCACGCCCTCGTTACGCATCCGCCAGCGATACGACCGCCCGGATTTCGTTGTGTGGAGGACATCGATGCGTTTGTCGTCCTCCCCGTAAAGGACAAGCTGCTGCTGATCCTCGGTCAACTCACGGAACGGTATGTTCAACGAGAAGTCGTAGTGATCGGAAACGGCCTCCATGACGGAGAGTCGTTCAGGAAGCAGTTCGCCGTTACGTGACCAGGGTTCGATAGCGCCTGTACGTATAGAGAGGTTCTGGTTGGGGACCACCAGATCCGGATCGACCTCAAGTCGGAAGCCGAGGCCGGTGCAGGTGGCGCATGCGCCGTATGGCGTGTTGAAGGAGAAGTTGCGCGGTTCCAGCTCGCCGATACTGAGATCACAGTGGACGCATGCGAATTTTTCCGAGTAGACGATGTCTTCGCCGCCGTCGATCGAGATTATTACGGTGCCGCCGGCAAGTTTCAGCGATGTCTCGATTGAATCAGAAAGACGCCCTACCTCGGCGTCAGGGCCGGTAACGAGTCGGTCTACGACGATCTCGATGTCGTGCCATCGGGTTTTGGCGAGCTTGATCTCCTCTTCGAGAAGCATTACTTCGCCGTCCACGCGTACGCGTACGAAGCCTTCGTTACGGGTGTTATCGAACACGCCCAGGTGCTCACCCTTCTTGTGGATGATGATCGGGGCGAGGACCAGGATTCGTGCACCCGCTTCAAGTCGCATTACGGAGTCGGTGATCTGTTGGACGGACTGGCGCGCGACCGGTCGTCCGCAGTTGTGGCAGTGAGGACGTCCGCCGCGAGCAAACAACAGACGGAGGTAGTCGTATATCTCCGTGACGGTCCCTACGGTCGACCTCGGGTTTCGTGAGACACCCTTCTGGTCGATCGAGATCGCGGGGCTGAGCCCGTCGATGTGGTCGACGTCCGGCTTGTCCATCCGTCCCAGGAACTGGCGTGCGTACGCCGAGAGAGATTCGACGTAGCGTCGCTGGCCCTCTGCGTAGATCGTGTCGAATGCGAGGGAGCTCTTGCCGGAGCCGGACACGCCGGTGATCACGACGAGTTTGTCCCGGGGTACGTCGACGTCGATGTTTTGCAGGTTGTGCTCGCGGGCGCCTCGGACCTTTATGAAATCTTCAGCCATGAACTGCTTTCGGTCGGTTTCAGGAGTGCGCAGGACGTACATGCTTCCAAATAAACGTAGGTCGATTGTATCGAGCCGGTGCAATCACCGGGATAGCCGGATGGCGGATTTTCGCTGTCTGCGTCATGATTCGGAGCCTTATTCGGCGCGCAAGCCGCCGGGGACCGGGCCAACGTCGGGCCAGTTTCGTACCTCATCCAGGAAGGCTGATGAACGTACGCCCCGATCAACAACGTTGTTTATCTGGGAGCGAATGATGCGTTCCATCTGTCGTCGTTCCTCGGTACCGATATTGAGCGAATCCACCGCCGGGAAGTCGCTACGTGCCAGATGCCTGAGAACTTTGATAGTGCCGAGGCTGGCCGAATGCAGGACGTCACTTCCCTGCGATCGACAATTTGGACAGAGGAACCCCCCGCGCTCCGCCGAGAACACGTGATCGGCCGGCTCCAACTCATCTCCACACTCGACGCATCCGCCGAACTCCGGCCTGAATCCGGTGATCGTCAGCAGCCGCAGGGAGTACCAGCGGACCAGTGTGTCCGCATTGTCTGTAGTGGTGAGCCAGCCCAGGGTGTTGATGAGAAGTCGGAAAAGCGCGGGCGCGGGCACGTCTTCTACGCTGACTCGATGCGCTAATTCAGCGATGTACAGGCCGCGGGAGAGTCGCCCGATGTCTGTCCGTACTGCCCGGAATGCGTCCACTGTGTCTGCCTGGCTGACGCCGTGCAGCTCACGACCTTCGCGCATAGACAGTTTTACGTGGCATAGGAGGTCTATGTGGCCGCCAAGCTTGCTGCCCGGCTTGCGTGCGCCGCGGGCGGTGGCGCGGATAGCGCCGCGTTCAGGCGTTAGTAGCCACAGCAGTCGATCGGCCTCGCCCAGATCGGAGTGGCGGAGCACGACGGCTTCTGTGGTGAAAAACCTTGGTTTGCTGGAGGTCATGAGCGTTTCTCTGTGGCCACGTTATCGAGTTGGAGTCCCCGGAGTGTTGCCCAGATTGTCATCAGGGGAGTCGCCCAAGAATGTTCTGGGTCTAACTATTCCCGTCGCCGGTGACCTCTGAGCGACCTTCCAGTGCGTTGGCCAGTGTCATCTCGTCTGCGTACTCCAGGTCTGCGCCGGACGACAGGCCACGTGCCAGTCGCGTGACCGTGATTCCGAGCGGTGAGATCAGGCGCTGGAGATACATGGAGGTGGCCTCGCCCTCAAGGTTGGGGTTGGTGGCGAGGATTATCTCTGTGACGGTCTCGTCCCTGAGTCGATCCAGCAACTCACGGATTTTGAGCTGTTCAGCCCCGATACCGTTTACCGGAGATATCGAGCCGTGGAGCACGTGATAGAGGCCGTCGTAGGCACGTGTGCGTTCCAGCGCCAGGACATCGAGCGGTTCTTCAACCACACAGATTCGGGTGCGGTCACGTCTCTCATTGGTGCAAACCCCGCACACCGTATCTTCGGTGATGTTGAGGCATTTGGAGCAGAGAACAATGCGGTCTTTGACCGATATAACGGCCTCCGCCAGCGCTTCCGCTTCAGCCCGCGGCATCCGGATCATGAAGTAGGTCAGTCGTTGGGCTGACTTTGGTCCTACGCCGGGAAGCCGGTTGAACGCCTCGATGAGGCGCGCTACGGGCGGGGCTATCGATGGGGTGGGTTTGGAGTTCATCGGTCCGGGTGTTTAAAAGAGTCCGGGGATGTTCATCCCGCCGGTGATGGCTGACATCTTCTCTGATGCATCAGCCTGCGCCGTGTCCATCGCCTCGTTGACGGCGACCATGATCAGGTCCTGGAGCATCTCGATGTCTTCCGGGTCCACGACCTCGGGAGCGATCTCGATTTCTTCGACGCGGGATCCGCCCAGAATCGTCACCTTGACGACTCCGCCGCCTGCGGTGGCCTCGGTCCGGGTCTCGGCGAGTTCTTCCTGGATTTTCGCCATGCGGGCCTGCATCTGTTGGGCCTGTTTGAGCATGTTTTTGTTCAAGGTAAAAATCTCCCCGCTCAGGGTCTGGGAATTATCCCGCTTGGCCCGGATTTTGCTTGGGCATATTCGGATCTGGTGTGCCTGGGTCTGTGTTTGGTTGAACTGGTTCGGCTTGTTCGGTCGATCCCGGATTTACGGCGGAACCTTCATCCAGGATGCGAGCGCCCATTGTGACCGCTGCGCGCACAATTGCGCTATCCATCGCTGTTGTTGTCTTTTTGCCGGACCCGTTCGAGTCACGTCCAGCTATTTCGACCTTTAATTTTACGGCATACGCCTTTTCTACGGCTGTCTCTACCGGAACCCGCCCACGGGGGTCGGATAGTTCGTTGGCCACCCGCTGCTCCATAGAACTGTTTCGGAACGTGAGGCTGAGCGTGTCGCCGTTCAGTTCTGCGTCCTGAACGCCACGGAGTAAGGCGCCCAGGTTGAACTGTGCGCCGTTGGTCCGACTGAGTTCCCTGATCACCTGTCCCCACCGGTCGTCCTGAGGGGTTCGGGCGGGTCGTGGCGTCTGGGGAGCCGACGGATTGCCCTGCGGGGGGGATGCCGGCACACCGGATTGTGGGGGCGCGCCGCCAGATGCCACAGCAGGTGCCGCTGGGCGTTGTTGTTGGGGAGGCGGTGGCGAACTTGGGGGACGTCTTGTCGGTGCCGGGCCAGCCGGAGCGGCTGGTATCTGGCGGGCCGCCGGTGCGGGAGCAGGTGGCGGCGCTATCGCTGCGGCAATCGGTGCTGCCGGGCGTTCCGAAAGTGCGTTCAGTATTGCTATTTCCAGTGGCAGGGGAGACGACGGGTTCTGCCGGAAGTCGGCTTTCTCGAGCTCCGTGACGACGTGGAGCAATTTCTCCAGCGAGACACCGCGTCCGGCCTCGGTCATGGCGTTTATGGCGTCCTGTGATTGCCCCAGCGCGTCTTCGACTCCAGCTTTTACGAGCAACCCGGCTCTCAGAACATCGACCGTTCCGGCCCGTAGTCGTCCCAGATCGGAACCCAGCGCTGCCTCGCGGTTGATGATCTCGAGAGCACGTTTCGGATCAGATTGGAGTGCGGCCACCGCAAGTTCGGTACTCGACTGTTCATCACCCAGCCCCAGAAGCTCAAGGGCCTGCTCCAGGCTGACCTCGGAGCCGTACGAAACGGCGAGTTGTTCAAGAAGATTCTCGGCGTCGCGGAGGCTTCCGTACGCGGTGCGGGCGATCAAGGACAGGACCTCAGGGTCGGCGTCGATCTCTTCTTCGCCGGCAATTTCGGCCAGCTTGTCGACCACGACATCGTTTGAAAGTCGCCGGAAGTCGAATCGCTGGCAGCGGGACAGGATGGTCGCCGGAACGCGGTGCGTCTCGGTGGTCGCCAGTACAAAGATGACGTGAGGCGGCGGTTCTTCCAGGGTCTTAAGCAGGGCGTTGAACGCGTCACCGCTCAACTGGTGGACCTCATCGATCACGTAGACCTTGTACTTGCCGGATCCGGGGGCGAATCGCGCCTTATCACGGAGGTCACGGATGTTGTCAATGCCGCGGTTGGATGCGGCGTCGATCTCTATCAGGTCCAGCATTCGGTTTTCGGTGACCGCCACGCAGTTGTCGCAACCGCCGCATGGTTCGCCGTCACGCGGATCAAGGCAGTTCAGCGCTTTGGCGAGGATACGTGCCGTTGAGGTCTTTCCGGTGCCGCGGGGGCCGCACAACAGGTACGCGTGGGCAACACGGTTGGTCCTGAGCGCCTGTCGCAGCGTGTGCGTGACGTGGTCCTGCCCCGCCACTTCATCAAATCGCTGGGGCCGCCACTTTCGGTAAAAGACTTCGTTGCGGCTAGTCATCGGTCTTGCCTTCGGAAAGATTCGTATCACCCTGGGAGCCAGATGTTCTTGGTGTTTTGGAACTAGTTGGGACGGCGGCCAGGATGTCGTCCGTTTTGCCGAACATTACACGATGTTCTTCCGGCTTGGCGTGATCGTAGCCCAGCAGGTGGAGTACGCCGTGGGCGGTCAGCACCGATAGCTCATGGGCGACATCGTGCCCCGCATCTTGAGCCTGTGCCAGTGCCCGTTCGTACGAGATCGCAATATCTCCCAGTTCGTCCGATTCTTCGCCCTCGATATCCGGCCATCCGCCGGCGTTGTTTAATTCGGTCGTCGTATTAAATGACAGCACGTCGGTCGGTTCGTCGTATCCCATGAACTCAAGGTTTAGCTTACGCAAAGCCTCGTCGTCCGTGACGATCAATGTCACCCGATCAGGACCGGACTCCAGTTCGCGCAGCAGGGCGGTTTCGGCCACGTCCAGAAGCAGGCGGTCAAGATTGGCGGCTGCGAACGCTTCCTCGAATCTGGAGTCGACCTGGATATTTACCCTGGCCTCGCTCAATTCATGTTCCCCATTTGTATTCAGGGTTTTGCAGGCCTGCCCTGAGTTATGGATTTTGGGTTCTTTGGGGAGGGGTGAAATTGGAAGTAATAGGAGTGAAAACGGGCCAACCCATCCGCACTCATCGCTACGTGCGAATAGTAGCACGTGCGTTCGGGATTCCTACTCCTGTTTGGCGGCGTTGTCTGCGTTCTCTGAGATGGCCCGTAAACGATTGAACAGTCGCTCGAAGGTCTTGTCTTCCGATGACAGGTCGGCCGTCACCAGTCGTGCCTTCATGAGGCGTTCACGGACCGCAGGCGCGCTGAGTTGTCCGACCTCTATGTATGTGCGGGCGTCGTAAAGGGCCGGGACAAGCTCTTCTCTGATCCGGTTGCTGACGTAGATCGGCTGCGGGGGCCAAGTGAGCTCTTCCGCCATGCGGACGACCTCTTCAATGGCCACGAGTAGTTCTTCTCGCCTTTGCTTGATCTCCCAGGCATCAAATGCTGAGGTCATCGGGCGCTCTTACTTCGTTGCAAGCGCCATGCCTGGAATACGGACAGGTACACGGCTGAGCCCATCACGGCACCAATGCCGTCGATCAGTACGTCCAGCCACTGTGCCGAGCGGCCGTCGATGAACCACTGGTGGGCTTCGTCGCTGATTCCGTAGAGAACCGAGAGTAAGACAGCCTTCTGTCCGGCCGACCGCAGCATAGCGGGTTCAAGAGCCACCGAGTTGTTCGGCGCGTTACCGGCGAGAATCCAGCGCATCACGAGAGCGCTCAACACAAAGTACACGGCGAAGTGTGCGATCTCGTACGTGAACTGGCCGAACACGTTTGAGGCAGTGTCGGACGCATCGCTGTCGCTGATGGTGTCCGCCGACATCTGGGACACGGCAAAAATCGCTGCCATCACTGCGAATACGGGCAATCCGTATCGAAGGAAGTGGATAGCAGTGTCGCGTCGGGACGACTTTTGTGGATTGTCGGTCGGCATTAGTTAAAGGTTTTTTACCCTGTTTTTATCTATTGGCTGGACCAAGAGCCTACCAGTCGAGGTCGAACACCTTTTCCATCGGTGCCCACCAGTCGTTCGGGCCTGCTTCCGGGACTTTGGCCTGGAACGTGCTCATAAGGTCGTTCCATTCCTCTGCCCTCGGGTTGGCGTCTGTGTAGGCCTGGAAGTCCCGCTCTGGAACGAAATCGTCCGGGGCTGTGTAGTACATGAAAAGGTGGGTCCCGACCAAGAATATCTCCATCTTCTCCAGCCCGATAGACCGGAGCGATTCCATCACCTCCGGCCACACGGCGCGGTGATATTCCTTGTACTTCTCTATTGTCGCGGGATCGTTTTTGAGGTCCAGTACCTGGGCGTAGCTCTTCATCGGGATACAACTCCGGCCTGTGAGTGATGAGGCGTTAGAAAGGATGCAGACTTGGGAAGCCGCTGGCGGGGCGGTAGCATACCGCGCTCCAAAACTACGTATCGATAGATGCCGCAGAGAATTCACTGGAGCGGCAAATATCACCAGACGGTTCCCGGGGGTGCAACATGCAGCGAGTCGGTTTTCTCCTGAAGGTCAAAGACGATCCTGAGACGATTTCCCGCTACAAAGAACACCATCGGCGTGTGTCTCCTGACATGCTGGATGCGTTGCGTCGGCACGGCTGGAATAACTACAGCCTGTTCATGCGGCCTGATGGTTTGATGTTTGGGTACGTTGAGGTTTCTGACAGTTTTCAGGCGTCGCTCGATGGGATGTCTCATGAGGACGCAAACTCACGATGGCAGGCGATGATGGAACCGTTCTTTGAATCGCCGGACGGGGGCAGGCCGGATGAAAATATGGTCCAGCTTGAAGAAGTATTTCACCTGGATTAGGGAGCTTGTGTAGCGTTCCCCGTGTACTGTTCCAAGGTCGTAGTAACGGAGATGAACTTTGAGCGAAGTCGATAGCGTGATCCCGGATATTGTGAAGGCGATCCACTCGAAGCCTGAGAAGGCGGTGGTGGTTGTGACCGGGGCAGGGATTTCCGCGTTGGGTTGGTTGTTTGACCAGGGTGGCGCGTCCCGGACCATTCTTGAGGGACGGGTGCCATACTCGATCAGCTCATTAAACGAGTTCGTGGGTGTGGACGCTGAGACGCATGTGTCTCGGGACGAGGCGATCAGGATGGCCGATAGCGCGTACGAGCGAGCGCTGCACCTGCGGGCCGATGATGATGATTCGCCGGTTATCGGAGTATCTTGCACCGCGACCATTGCGACCGACTATCCGAAGCGTGGGACGCATCGCGCTTCATGTGCGTTGCGGACGGCGGCGCGGAGGACGGACTTCAGTATCGAGTTCGACAAAGGCGCGCGTGATCGGGTTGGCGAGGAGGATGTGGTGAGCAGGCTTGTTTTGAACCTGGTTGCGCTAGGAAACGGTGTGGTTTCGACGCTGGATCCGGGTTTGCTCCCGGGCGAGAACCTGAATGTGACCGATGAACGAATCTGATCGTCTGATTACCGCTGTCATGTCTGGAGCCGTTTCGGCCATCGCCGTGACGCCGGACGGCGTTGTTAGTGAGGGTGTGCCCTCAGGGCTGATGGTGCTGTCCGGGGCGTTCAATCCGTTGCACTTCGGCCATGAGAGGATGCTCAAGGCGGCACTCGGGATCACCGGAGGGCCGGGCGCGTTTGAGCTGTCCGTTGTCAACGTGGACAAGCCTGAGTTGCCGGAGGCCGACGTACGAGAGCGGCTGGCGCAGTTCTCCGGGCGTTATACGGCGCTTGTGTCGCGCGCTCCGACCTTCCTCGAGAAGTCCCGCTTTATGCCGGGTACGACATTCGTGATCGGCTACGACACGGCGGTCCGATTGTTCGACGATCGCTACTACCCGGCGTATCAGCCTGAAGCGGACCCAGACAACACCGGATCGGCGACACTCGCTGCCATGTCTGAGATCAGGCGGAACGGCTGTGGATTCATCGTCGCCGGGCGCGTTACCGATGACGGGTTCAAGGCCGTTCGGGACATCGGAGTACCGGAAGACTACGTGTCGATGCTGCAGGAAATACCCTCAGACGTGTTCCGAGAGGACATCTCATCGACCGAGATCCGCGAAGCCAGAGAGACGGACTAGTTAATTGCTAGAACGTTGTGGTCCGTATCGCCCTGATAACCCGTCGTTCAGAAGCAGGTGGAGAAGATCTGCTGAAACTCTTCCCGGCTGAGGTCCTGTGGGCTGGTGACCTCACGACCTAACGTGGTGGTCACACATTCCGAGCCGAAGTCCAACGTGGGGAAGCCACCCGCACCACGCAGGACACCGCCGTCTCCGCCGAAGAACCTGCCGCCCTCAGGGAGACCGTCGCCAGTGCCCCCGCGTTGAAAACCTCCGGTAGTGCCAAAGCCATCTGGAAGTTCATCGGCGCAGGCCGTCCTGACGGACTCCAGTTGCTCCGAGGTCAAGGCGAACAGATCGTCAGGCGTCTCGCCCAGTGCATCGATTACACAGCCCTGGAGCAGATCATTGATATCGGCGAAACCCTCGCCCCCGGGGAACCTTCCAAAGCCACCGCCGCCTGGCCGGGTCCTTCCTGCGTCGAACCCTTCAGGCGCGCACTCGGTGATCAGCTCTTGTCGCTGCTCGATGCTAAGTTGCCCGAGATCGAGCTCATCGCTTCCGGTGACTCGCGTTACACAGGCTTCATCCAGATTTGTGAGGAGATTTCCGCCGCCGCCGTTGGCAAACTGGCGCGCTCTCTGATCCTGCTCTGTTCCCGAGCACTGCTCAAATACAGCGTCGCGTTCCGCCGCCGTGATGTCTGCGAATCCCGTCACTTGCCGGCCGAGTACCTGCTGAACGCATGCCTCGTCCAGGCCTCCTGACGCGGTAGCAGAAGAAGAACCGGCACCATCGGAATCTGTGCCCGAGACTGCTGCCGGGGTATCGCCAGCCGAGTCAGACGTATCGGACGCTTCCGCTTCGCAGGCGATGGCGACAATCGTCAACACGGCGAACATGACCAGTGCCCACTTTTTCATATTGCACATCGCCCGGATCTATTCAAAGACCTATTCATGTCTCAGGGCCTCAATGGGATCAAGACCGGCCGCCCGGAACGCCGGGTAGATCCCGGCTCCGAGTCCGATGATTGCTGATACGGCCAGCGCAAGAATTGCGATGTCCGGTGCGAACTCGGTGTTCATATCCAGGCTGCCGACGGAGCTGCCGTCCACCAGGTAAGAGATCGTGGTTCCAGAGATGACACCGATGATGCCGCCGCCGAGGCTCATGATGGTGGCCTCTGCTACGAACTGAGACAGGATCACTTTTTTGGTTGCACCGATGGCACGCTGGATGCCGATCTCACGAGTTCGTTCTGTGACCGAAACCAACATGATGTTCATGATGCCGATGCCGCCGACCACCAGTGAGATCCCGGCGATCGCTCCAAGGAATACGACGAATGTGTCGTTGGTGTCCTCAAGTGTTTCGACGGCGTCTGCCTGGTTTGTGACGTCGAAGCCGGCGTTTTCCGGATCGAACCCAGCCTCGTTCTCCAGAGCAAGTGCGAGCCTGATCTGGTCGAAAGCGAAGTCAATCCTGTCCGTGCTGCTCGCCTGAACGCTGATCTGGGACACAGGCGTGTCGACACCTGTGGCTGAACCGGCAAGCCGGGTGGCTGCGGTCGTAATCGGCGTCATCGCCCGGTTGTTCTCCAGACCGAATCCGCCCTTTGGCTCAAGTACGCCGATCACTAGAAACTCTCGACCGTCTATCTTCAGCGTTTGCCCCACAGCACTTACGTTGTCGAACAGCGTTGGTGCTATCTGGGAGCCGAGGACCACCACGTCCGTACCGATCACGACGTCTGCCGTGTTTAAGCCCTGGCCCTCGGCCAGTTCAAGATCACGAACATCAAAGTAGTTGGAGGTGACGCCGACTATCTGTGCGGTGGTCTCGTTGCGCCCTGCGACCAGCGTGCCGAATACCGACGTTTCTGCTGCGACTGCGCTGATGTCCGGGGCAATCTCCTTGTTCTCAAGCGCGATCACGTCTTCCAATGTGAACGAGTTAGAGCTGCCGTCGGCAGTCAATGACGGGCTGACGAAGAGGATGTTGGTCCCCAACCCCTCGATCTGCGATGTGATCGCGTCCTGAGACCCGCGGCCGATAGCCATCAGGGTGATCACCGACGAGACGCCGATGATGATGCCCAGGAGAGTGAGTGTGGTCCGTAGTTTGTTAGTGCCGACCGCGGACAAGGCGGTTCCAAGGATTAGCGCAGCGTTCATACCGGCGATCCCGTGAGGCGACCGAAGATCTTTTGGTCGACATGCTCGTCGGAAACGATCTTCCCGTCGCTCAGCCTGATCGCACGTTTTGTGGCTGAAGCTACGTCGTCTTCGTGCGTGACCAGGATGATGGTGATTCCGTCACTGCTGTTCAGATCCTGAAGTAGTTCGATGATCGCCTGGGTAGAAGTAGTGTCCAGATTGCCGGTCGGTTCGTCGGCGAGGATCATGCTTGGCTCGTTCACCAGAGCACGGGCGATAGCGACTCGTTGTTGTTGGCCGCCGGATAGCTCGCTGGGTCGGTGTTTCGCACGGTCCTCCAGACCCACGCGGGCGAGCGCGTCCATCGCCGCCGCCTTTCGGTTTTTGCCGTTGGGCGTCAACTTCATCGGAAGTTCCACGTTGGCCAGTGCCGTCATGCGCGGCAGGAGGTTGTAGCCCTGGAACACGAAGCCAATCTGACGACCCCGAACGCGTGATAGCTGGTCGTCGTCGAGCGTACCGACGTCGATACCGTCGAGCAGGTAACGGCCCGCGGAAGGGGTGTCGAGACAGCCCAGAATATTCATCATGGTCGACTTGCCGGAACCTGAGGGTCCCATCACGGCGAGCATCTCACCGCGTTCTACCGTCATGTCCACGCCGTCCAGCGCTGCGACGGTTTCGCCGCCCATCGAGTAATGGCGTTTGATTCCTTGAAGCTGGATTACCGGAATTGCTGAGGTCATGGCGCTTGCCTTCCGCCGCCGCCGAATCCGCCGCCACCACCGCCAGTACCGCCTCCGCCTGGGACACGGGTGAATCCGGTAAATCCGCCCGCTCCAGCGCGGATTACGGAGAACGGGTTGGTTTCATCCGTCACGCCCGGAAGCCTGAAGAGGACGGTGTCGCCCTCGACTATTCCGGAGCCGACGACGGCAAACGTCTCGTTTCCGCCGTCCAGGCTGACGTTTACGGTTTGTGTTTGTCCGTCTCTGAGTACGTCGACCGTGGGCTGGGAGAACGAACCTCCAACGGCAACCGATGGGATGAGAAGCACGTTAGATCTGGTGCTTGTGATCATCTCGGCGTTCGCCGTCAGGCCTTCAAGAAGCAGAACGCCCTGAGGGACCTGCACGGTTACTACAACGGGGAAGGTCACACTGCCGGTCTGGCCGCCGGATGCGGGGCCGATGTCGGTTACGGCGCCGATGAGGTTCTGGCCGGGTAGAGCATCCAGCGTCAGGGCCGCCTGTGCGCCAACTGCTACTGCCAGGATGTCGACCTGTGCGACGTCCATTTCTATGGTCACTATCGTCGGGTCGATGATCTCCACGATTGCTGCGTTTCGTTGGACCTCGTCACCGGTCGCGAAGTTGACCGCATCGACAATTCCGTCGACCGGCGATTTCAGGACTGCGCTTTCGTATAGCGAAATTGCCCTGTCGAGCTGGGCCGAGGCGACGTCTTTTTCAGAGGTGCGGAGCGCAATCAGCGTCTGGTCGACGCTTGTGATGTCCGTAAGGTGCTCTTGCGCCTCACTCAACTCCGCCTGTGCGATCGCAAGCGCCGTGCTGTTGGCTGCCCTGTCTTCCGCCGTGGGATCGACCAACGACGCCAGAGCTGCATTTGCGTCTGCCAGATCGGCCTCCGCAAGAGACACGGTCACCGTAGCGCTCTGTATCTGAAGAGTAGTTGATGCTGCCGTCGAGAACACGGCGGCATCTTCGGCGTTTTGCATAGCGCTTTCGGCTGTCGTGATGGACTTCAAAGCGGCGGTGATTGCCGCAGCCCTGTCCGGCGATGTCTTCGCTACGGCATCTTCCCCACTTGTGACAGCCGTTCTAGCGCTTTCGACCTCATGCTGGACACACGGAGTGTCGGTCGCTGAAGGAACGGTGTCGCAAGTGGGGTTTACGCCAAATGGGAACAACTTTGTCCAGAGCGAGACGGTGAACTCGTTCCAGGGAGTGAGTGGGTCGTCCGTGTCCGTTGTGAACGAGGCCGATATGTCACGTTCGAAGATCGATTCGTAAGTAGCGCCCCAACCCGCCAGTATGTCTGCGGGCTGCGCTGCGACGTCGTGACCGGTGAGGGTTACGCCGAACCATCCATTAAACTTGGTTATGTAATTCGACCGAGCATCTTCGAGAGCGGCGATGGCGTCCCCGATATTTGTGTCCCACTCCCGCTCAACAATGGCCAGGTTAGCGACCGCTCCGTTGTAGGAGACGATAGCCAGCCCGAGCTCGGCTTCTGCGTCGGCAACAGCCTGTGGCTCAAGTTTGGCGTTGATATCTGCAAGTGCTTCATTGGCCGCAGTAACGGCCAGCTCCGCCTTTGTGGCAGCGGAGGTAGCGATCAGGATGTCGTGTGGCGGCGCTGCGAGTAGTGCGTCCACGTCTTCCTGGGTGTCGGTGACGGCGGCCCGTGCTTTGGCTATCGAAAGATCGGTAGCGCCAGAAACGGCGTCATCCAACTTTCCGACTGCGTCTTCCAGCGCGGAGCGGGCCTCTTCAACATCGGCGGCCAGGTTTGATGATGTGAGCGGGTCGAGCCGGGCCAGTTCCTGTCCAAGCGAGACGTTGTCACCGATCTCGACTAGTACCTCGCCGACGGTTCCTGCGCTCCCAAAGGACATTACGGACCGTTCAGGAAATACGATCGTGCCGTCAGAAGAGACGCTATCGACCAGATTCCCGAGCGTTACGGGCGCTTCAAGTAGCTCGCCCGTGGAGTCATCGACATCGTCGAGGATGACGAAGTAGACCACCGCGACAGTCGCGGCTGCGACCACACCGGATGCGACTGCGGCGCGGATCAGATTACTGGGCCGCAAGAATCGGCTCACACCGGTTCTCGAGGTCTGGCGTTTCTGGGAGCTTTGGGCGGCTCCGTCGGTTTCTCTCGATTCCATATAATTCCTGGCTTTTACGAGGCTCTTACGTGTTTGCCGAGTTACCGGTGCCGGGATGGCTGGATTCTTTGGGGCGAGTAAGTCGGCGAAAAGGGGAGTGCTCAGTTAACCGGTGTGCCTGTTCGGGCATCCGGCGCAGGAAACTTCAGTCCTGTTGACTCTATTCAAGCCAAGATGTGTCAAGGAATCGTGAAGGTTTGTGAATTCGACCAGGATTAGTGTCTAGATCAGGGCATCCGGAACTCGTTTTCACGTGCGTATTTGCCGAGTGCGACGCCAAGATCTTCCTGGAGCTGAATCGACAGTCCTCCGTCGACAACCAGCGGGTGGCCGGTTATGAAGGATGCCTCTTCTGAACACAGGAACGCTATTGCGCTGGCGATGTCGTCCGGTACGCCTGTACGACCGACCGGGTACTGCTGCTCGAAGAACTTCAGCCCTTCTGCGTTGTCTTCCCACATGCGCCCAAGCCCTTCGGTAACGATGTGGCCGGGGCAGATGCAGTTGACGCGAATCCCAAGAGGACCAAAATCGATCGCCATCTGTCGCGTCATGCCGATAACAGCGGATTTACCGGCTTCGTAAACCAGCGAGTTCGGTGCCATCAGCAGCCCGTGTACGGAGGCGAGGTTGACGATACTTCCGCCGCCGGTCTTCTCCATCTCCGGCACGCCGTACTTTGCGCCAAGGAAGAGGGCCTTGGTCAGCATCGACATGCCAAGGTCCCATCCGTCTTCGGAAACCTCGACGGCGCTTCCCCACCAGGGAGCATCACGGGTATCGGTCGGGAAGGCGTTCTGGACCATGATGTCCAGTCGTCCCCACTCGCTTACCGCTGTGCCTACGGCGTTCTTGATGTCGTCGTGATTTGAGACATCCGTGGTGACGCTCTTCGCTGTGCCACCAGCCTCGGTGATGTTCTGAACGTTGGCCGCTGCCGCATCGTCGTTGAAATCGGCGATCAGAACCTTTGCGCCTTCAGAAGCGAGTCGCCGTGCTGTAGCGCCGCCGATGCCGAGCGCACCGCCAGTGACGATGGCGACCTGATCTTCAAATCTAGGCATTGCTTTCATCCTCAATTGGGCGAATCTTCCGCCCCAATAATCACCCACGAGTGGGTTAGTAGGGCATCTGGAATTCGTTCTCGCGGGCGTATTTGCTGAGTGCGACGCCGAGATCTTCCTGTAGCTGGATCGTCAATCCACCATCGACCGCAAGCGGATGCCCTGTGATGAAGGACGCGTCTTCGGAGCACAAGAAAGAAATGGCGTTTGCGATATCTTCCGGGACGCCGGTTCTACGGACCGGGTACTGCTGCTCAAAGAACTTGAGGCCGCCCGGGGTTCGGTCCCACGTAGCAGCCTGGCTCTTCTCCGTGACGATGTGGCCCGGGAGGATGCAATTGACACGAATTCCAATGGGACCGAAGTCGATCGCCATTTGCCGTGTCATGCCGATCACTGCGGACTTGCCGGCCTCATAAACAAGCTTCCTCGGGGCCATAAGGATGCCGTGGACAGATGCCAGGTTGACGATGCTGCCGCCGCCGGTCTTCTGCATCTCAGGGACGGCGTACTTTGCGCCAAGGAAGAGCGCTTTGGTCAGCAACGCCATGCTGTGATCCCAGTCCTCTTCAGCTACTTCGACGGCGCTGCCGTTAGACCGTCGGCCGCCGTCGTAGGCGTTCTGGACAAGGATGTCGAGTCGACCCCATTCGCTGACGGCCGTGTCGATCATCTCTTTGATGGCGTCGTGGGAACCGACATCGGTGTGGATGGCTTTTGCGATCCCGCCGTTTGCCGTGATCCCGGCCACGTTGGCATCGGTGGCCTCGTCGTTCACATCGGCCACCAGCACGCTTGCGCCCTGTGCTGCCAGCTTGCGTGCCGTGCCGCCGCCGATGCCCAGCGCACCGCCGGTAACGATGGCAACGCGGCCTGCGAATCGACACTCATGTTCAGCAGCCATGAAACCTCCGGCCTGTACGTAATAAGTCTTACTTCAGGCCGGAAGTTTACGCCGCGCTAGTCCACTTACGCTCTAGACCGCTGCGATCTCTTTTGGTCGGAACAGGGCGAAAGAGCTGGTGTAGCCGTGCAGGAAGGTCGAGCCGCCTACCGGGCCTATCTCTCCGTTGCAGAAGAATCCGGTTACCGGCATCGACCCGATCACCTGCTGGAACAGGTCCGTGTCGTGGTCGACCCGCCCGAACAGTCGCTCACCACGGCCGAGGCAGGTGAACAGGAGCGCGCCCGATGGCGCAGAGTCCGGGTGGTCGGACAGGTATCTCATGAGATTCGCGCCCAGATCATCACTGGCGGACGTTGCGTCGCGCACATGGAACTGGACCACCTGTCCCTCACGTATGCGTTCCCCGACCGCTAGTGCGCCGTTGTCGCCGTCCGCTCCAATCACGTTGCGGATCAGGAAATCGCCGGCTTCGTACTCGTCCTGGAACGGGTCCATCAGGACGCCGATTTGAAGGGATCGCCTGATCAGGCGTTTTTCGCCTTCGTCGCCATCCTCAAACAGGTCTCTAAGGACATCTAGCGGCTTCTCACCGGCCAACTCCGTGATGACGTTGTCGTTGGATCCGGTCACGACCATCGCCTTGCCGATAGGGCGGCAGCCCTGTGCGACGACGCTGTCTACGACCACGTTCCCGCTGAGCGCGACGCCGACTGCCCCGGAGCGGCGCGTTCCCTTATTGGAGAAGAGCGCGTTTGCGCCGGTGACGGTGCCTCCACTGGCGAGGCCGCCGATCTTGACCGAGTTCGGGTATGCGTAATCCAGTCCCTCGACCAGTGCATCGGACGGTAGGGTGAACGGGTCCGGGAGCAGCATGATGGCCGGGTTGTCAGATGCGAGAACGCCTATGAGCGCTTCCCACGCAGACGGCGGCGCGTCCGGGCTTGGGAGTTCTTCGCTCTCGAACTCGAATGGGGTGATCATCACGCCCGGCAAACTTGCCGCCGTAAGCGCCACGCCGGGGGTCTTTTCGACCTCGTGCCCGGCGCCTATGACACCCCCGGCCGAACAGCCGATTACGACCGCTCCCGGGAATCGTGATCGCACCAGTTCAACCACCGAGTAGTAGGACGGTGCGTGGTGTGACGATATGAAGGCGAAAACGACGTCGGCGGAAGGACCGTCCAACCCGATTTCTACCTGCTCGGCCGTGTCATCCACCGCTCTGGTGAGCGACGAGATATCCGAAACTGCAGAACTCCAGCGCAATTCTTTGCTCCTATGTCCTCTGATCGTGCGGGACCCACAAAGTTCCCTGGGCCGCCTTCCATACGATCGTGCTTACTAGATCGCCTGTAGGGCGGACCTTGCCGCCTGAATCGTGCGATCAACATCGGCGTCCGTGTGTGACGACGCCACGTGCCACCGGCCATTCGTGCTCAAACGTACCCCACGTTCAAGCATCGCTTGCGCGAACCGGTGATATTTCTCTTCGTCAACGTTCTCCGCATGATCGCGGTAGTCAAAGATTTCATCTTTGGTGGTGAAGTTGGTCCAGAAGGTGGATCCCAGTCCCTGGACCTGGAGATCTGATTCGACCTCCTGCCCGACACGCCTCAACCCTTCGATGAGACGCTTTCCCCGGGATTCAAAGTCACTGTAAAAGTCGACGGGATTTTCCAGAATATGGGTCAACCCCGCTCGTGCCGCGGACATGGACATTACGTTGCTGTTGAAGCTACCGCCGTGCTGCACACGGCCATCTCCCAGCAACGCCATAATCTTCGGCTTTCCGATCAACATCGAGAGCGGGAAGCCGCCGGCCAGTGCCTTTGCATACGTCGCCAGGTCCGGCTCCACCCCCAGCACTTCCTGTGCTCCGCCCAGTGCGACCCTGAATCCGGTGATAACTTCGTCAAATATGAGCAACACGCCGTACTTGTCGCACAACTCCCGCATGCCCTCCATGTAGCCGGGCCGAGGCACAATGCAGTTGGTGTTGCACAAGATAGGCTCGGTGAGCACGCACGCAAGCTCGCTGCCGTGCTTCTCGAACACAGCGGTCAGGGCGTCAAGGTCGTTCCACGGCGCTATCACGATGTCGTGATCCGAACCGGGTGCGATGCCGCCTGACTCCGGGACGGCGTTCGGGCTTTCGAACGGTCCCGCCTGGTCAAGCGGCGGGTGGACGCTGTAGGCCACGGTGTCTGTCCAGCCGTGATAGTGGCCCTCAAACTTTAGATACTTCGGGCGTCCGGTATAGCCACGAGCCAGTCGCAGCGCGATCTGGTCGATCTCGGTACCGGATGACGCGTAACGGACCGGGCCATTGAGTGGGACCGAAGCACGGACCATCTCGGTTACCTGTAGCTCCAGCTCCATCTGGCCTGCGAATACGAAGCCATCACGCATGTCTTTTGCGACCGCTTCGATGATGAAATCAGGTGCATGTCCGAAGATGTTCGGGCCCATGCCCATGACGTAGTCAACGTACTCGTTGCCGTCCACGTCCCACATTAGACCGTCTTTGGCGCGCTCAAACCAGAGCGGGACGGGTAGCTCTGCACGCCGGATCTGGCTGCTGATGCCACCCGCGACCATCTCCTGTGCGCGTGCGTAGAGTTCATGGCTTTTGTCGAATCGATACAACTCAGGCATCTTTTATGGACGGATCTTTCTGATTGGTTATGGTTTCGGATTATGGAATCTGGACGCAGCGAATCTCTACTGCTTCATCGTGGGGCGTCATGCGCTCACGCTGCCGTCTCAAGTCTCGATCGGTAATGAGCTGTTCCACGGCCAGCCTTATTGTTAGATGGTCTGTCCAGTCGGGCTTGTAGACGATCTGATCCGCAGTGTTGATGAACCGGATCGTACAGATCGTCTACATACATCGGTCGTTTTATATCCCATATGTCTGCCATATCACGGGCGTACTGGATCTTCTGTTCCATGCTGGTGTGGTGGAGCTTGCTGTCCCCCGTATGAGCCTAGTTTGTGTAGATGAATATGAACGCCATACCTTGATCGGCAAACTCTTTCGTTATGGGCTCAAGGTCCGGCGCTTATAGACCGCAGTACGGTCAGGTAATAGACCCGAACTCGATCATGAGATGGCCCTGTTGCTACAGATCAGACAGTTTGACCGCCGGTCACGCACAGGGAGCAGGGCGGGTTGTACTCGTTAATTTCAGTGGGTGTGCTCACTTCGTCCACTCCAGGTATTCCTTCTTGACCTTTGCGACGTAGCTGAAGGAGGGGTTCACAAACTGTGTGATGCGGGCTTCAAGGATCTGCGCTAGGAACATGAACGCGTCTTTGCGCGTGAAGTGATATTCCTCTTCAAGCCACAGCAGCATCTCGCTCAGGGCGATGCGGAAGGCGTCCTCCGCCGGTCGCGCCTGCGCCGTTGTCATGATGTATTCGTTATTCTCGATGCGGGGCCATGTCATGTTGGCGGGCTTGTTTTTGAGCTCCACCCTGAGTTGGGCGATGCCACCCGTCTCGATGCCACCGCCGCCGCAGATCTCACCATCACCCTGAAGTGCGTGCATGTCTCCTATGTGGAGGTTTGCGCCGGAAACCTGGATCGGGATGTGGACCTGTGCTCCGTCTGTGACTTCCTGTATATCGAAGTTTCCGCCCCATACTCCGGCCCATGAATTGATCCAGCGGTCACGCTCTGGCGCAACGCCGACGCAGCCGAGCATTGGCTTTATGGGAATGGAGAAGTTGTCGTTCCAGATGATCTTGCGGTCACGGATTTCGACGACTTTGGAAGTGGGACCGACGTTGGAATCACCCAGCCAACCGGGCATCGCTCCGGTGTTGCCGCGGTAGCCGGTCCAACCGATGTTGTGCGGAGTAATTTTCTCGACGTGAACGACGAGGACCTGTCCGGGTTCTGCGCCTTCTACCCGGATAGCACCTGATGATGCGTTGCCTCGGTCGGTGGGAAGGCTGTCGCTTCGGACGGTGTTGTAGTAGTCCCGAAGGTGGTCGGGAACCGAGGGATGGTCTGAATCTGGCCCACGGTTCATCTGTGTCTCTACTTCGAAGACCTCGCCAGGTTTTACGGTCATCGTGACCGGGTTGTCTGCCCCTGTCTCGTAGTACAGAACATCTCGAGTAGCGCGCTGCATTTGCACCATCCGGGCGATTGGCTGGGGTTAGGTCTCTCTCCCGGAATCTCTGACAATTTCTCCGGAACGCGAGGCCATCGTTTGCGGGCTAATCCTTACCGCCTTGCGCTAAGCAATCGGCGACGGCATCCGGCAGCCCGCTTGCTCAGGAGTCTACGCCGGGCCCTCATCCCACGCCACGAGTCCACGTCACTCAAGATTTCACGAATCCGAGATAACGGAACCGTGTAACCCCAGTGGAGTGCTTATTTGGAAAGGGGTTTGGGTGTGCGAGGGTTGTTGTGATCGCTTCGGCCCTGCTGGGCGGCTATCAGGACAGAGTTCGGGTTGGAGTTTTGTCATGCCCGAAGGAAGGTGTCAGTCGAAATTGAAGTTCGCCATCAGTTCGGGAACTTGTGACAGGCTTTTGATCGATGGGCCGCCCCACTTATACATCTCTACTCGCAGCACCTTGCTCTGGCCTACGGGCTGATTGTTCAGGACCTAGGCTTCGATGTCGAGGTCTCTTGCGCCCTGGAGCTTGCTCGAACACCATCGCCTATGAACAGGCACTGTTATGGAAGTTATTCCAATCGGGTTCATCGCGTTCTCGTAGAGGCGTGCATTCGGCTTCCTCGGAGGGCCAGTACGGCCAGTACGCAGAGAATATAAATGCTTCCGTTCGAGCGCGATACGGAGGTCGGCGAGTTCGCTCAATGGGCTGGGTGTTGACTTGGCGGTTGAAGTGTTTGGCTGAGAGGCCGTCGCTGCATCCTGATCGCTTCCGCAGACTACGATCAGAGTTGTAAGAGCGACCAACCCAGCCAGCAACACCCATCTCGGCTACACATTTATCGCTGCGTCATCCTCAGCCATTAACCCTGGGCCGTTGTCAGAGCCTCATCTCGGGACGTATATGGCAGTACGCACGTCTTTAGCGTTCCATTAGCCTGGGGTGACTACGATCACCAAACAAACCGGCCATTTCACGCGCTCAGGAAGACAGGAGCGTTCAGCTAATACAACGTCCACCGGCCCGTGATCGTTCCCGTTCCCCTTTAGTCCAGCAGTCGTTCCTCGAACCAGAGGCGTACGCGCTTTGCGATGTCCAGCTGGTGCTCGTATTCTTCTACGCCGTGCGGCTCTCGTGGATACACGACTAATCGTGTGTCGACGCCCTGGTCCTTTAGCGCCCGGAAGAACTGGTAGCCCTGTTCTACTGGTACGTCCCAGTCCAGTTCGCCGTGTAGCACCAGTGTTGGTGTTTTGGCGTTCTTCACGAAGTTGATGGGCGAGAAGCGGGCGTGGGCGCTTTCGACGTCGTAGGGGTCGGAGTCGTCATAGTGGATGGAGTCCCATATATGCAGATATGACCTGCCGTGGAATGATCGCCAGTCGGCGATTCCTGCCCCCATCACTGCTGCCTTAAATCGGTCTGATTGCGTCACGGCAAGGGCTGACGTAAATCCTCCGTAACTCCAGCCGCAAATTCCAAGTCGTTCCGGGTCCGCGATCCCATTCTCCACGAGGTGATCGAGTCCCGCGAGCATGTCCTGGAAATCCTCGCCACCCATATCGCCGACGTTGGTCTCGGCGAAGGGCACGCCCCAGCCTGTCGAACCGCGGTAGTTGGGCATGAACACTGCAATTCCAGAGTCCGATATTAGCTTCGCCCAGCGGTGGTTATCCTGGAAATTGAACCTGACCGCGCCGGTCGGTCCGCCGTGCACCAACATCGCTACCGGGATTCGACCGCTCTTGTAGCCGGGCGGAAGCTGCAATAAGCCCTGGATATTTGTCCCGTCGTTGGCATCCCAGAAAATTTCGCGGGTCTCCCCGATATCCAGGTCTGACCAGTTGGCGTGTACATCGGTCAGCTTCCGCCAATGAATCAGCCCATCTGCCTCGACCCCGGCGAAAACTTCCGGGAGATTGTCGGGATCGTCGATCACGGAAGCGAATACCGGGTTGGATGCGTCAGATGATCGGGAGTAGTTGGAGAAACCCTTTTTCTCGTTCCACAGATATCGGCGTTTCCCGGATTCGATATCGATCGAACTAATGCCTGAACCGCCGTGGACATTGGTAGCCGTGAGTATTGAGTTTCCGTCCGGGTGGAAGACACCGTAGTGGTCGGAAACCCCGTGATCGGCCGTTAGATTGCGTGCTGTTCCACCGGACGCGGGGACCACCATAAGGTCGCCGGAGTCGTTGCCGCGATCACTGTATATAGAGGTCAGGAACGTCACGGATTCATTGTCTGGAGACCATGCCGGTTTCGCTGCAGGGCGCCGCTCGTCGTAAAGCACCGTGACGTGATTTGAGCCGATCTCAAACACAACGAGCCGGTTCAGGTACCAGTCACCCTCGTATGGAAGGTCGGATACTACGGCGGCGACACGCTGGCCGTCTGGAGATACCGATGCCTCCCATATTTGGAGTCCCTCAGGAGACACGCAGCGGGTTGCATTGGAGTCGATGTCGACGGTCCACAGCCGCATGTAGCGGTGATCTTCCTCGAAGACGATCTGGTCTGCACCGGATGCTTGGCGTTGTACGAGTTCATCCGGGTTTGCATCAACCTTCAGGAATGAAATAAAGCTGCCATCGTCCGACCACGACATAGGGGACAGGCTGCGTGGGCTGGGGATGTCGCCACTGACGTTCGTTAACTTTCGCGCCTCCCCGCCCTGGCTTGGGAGGACGTAGATTTGACGCTGTCCGTCTACTTCACGGTCGGACAGAAAGGCCAGCGAGCTCGCATCAGGTGACCAGCGTGGCATGGTGTCGGATCGTTCGCTGTTCGTAAGGCGAACCGCCGGGCCGCCGCCCACGGCTACGGAGTAGATATTCGCTCGGGCCATGCTGGGCGCTGAGGCCCCGCCGCTGCGGAAGTTGTCCGCTACGACAAATGTGACAAAATTGCCGTCTGGCGACACCTGTGCGTCATATACGGATGGGAGTTGTACTGAGACTTCCGGCGTGAATCGTTTGGGCAATGTGGCGGCTCCGATTCTTTTTGTGGGCGGGTTGGAAGACCCTAACATCAGCGGTGGTATCGCACGGTCAAAAACTCATCTCATGGTTAGATTCGCAGGGACTCCGAGGTTGCGTCAATGAAAACAGGCAGTTATGAATGGTTTTTGGACAGGTTTGGGACGGCAGGCGATAGTAGGATGGCGAGGCTCGGATCTGCCGTAGCGGGCCACTTGTAAGACGACTCAGGAGACGAATTGAGCGAACGATTTAACGAATACGAGGGGCTTGAGTCGCTGGATGACAGGTCGGTGGTCGGTCGCCGCATTGTCTGGAGCGAGTCGACCGAGTCGACCAACGACGACGCAAGGCTGGAGGCCGATGCAGGCGCATCAGAGGGACTGGTGGTGGTCGCTGACCTGCAGACGAAGGGACGTGGGCGCATGTCGCGCACGTGGACTTCGATGATGGGACGGGACATCCTTTTCTCCGTGCTGTTGCGACCGTCTGCCGCCGATCTGCCGAAGATGCCGCTTGTTGCGGGACTCGCAGTCGCCCGGACGCTTGATGCGTTTACGGACACGCCAATTTCGCTTAAATGGCCGAACGATGTTCGAGCAAATAATCTCAAAATATCGGGTTCGCTGGTGGAATCAGGAAGCTCGGACGCCGGTTATTACGCCATCCTTGGAACGGGGGTGAACGTGAACCTAGACGCTGCGGTACACCCAGATATATTGGAAATCGCCACAAGCTTGCGAACACTGAATGGGGCCGACGTGTCCAGGCGTGAGGTGATGCGCAGGCTATTGTCGGAGATGGATCAGATCTATACCAGCACGGAACATATGGCTACGCTTGTCTCTGACTGGAGCGCACGACTTGAAACGATCGGACAGGAGATCGACGTGCGCTGGGGCGACGACTTTTTGCATGGACTGGCGGAGGGAGTTGATGATACCGGTCGACTTCTGTTACGAGATCGTGACGGAGAGGTTCATCGACTGGAAGCAGGCGAAGTGACAACTGTTCTGGCTGACCCTTCGTAGGCGAGACGAGTAGGATGCCGTCATACCGGTACAGGTGGCCTGAGATTTCCAGATCAGCAAGTACCCAGATCAACAAGTACAAGGAGCTACGGATGGGCGTACTTGATGCCCTGAACCTTGACGGAAAGAACGTCGTAATAACGGGTGGTGGCACAGGCCTTGGCCTCGAGATGGTGCGCGGGATGGCTGAGGCTGGCGCAAACATCGCAATCGCCGGTCGCCGACAGGGCCCGATAGACGAGGCGGCAGACATGGTGAAAGAGATCGGCCGTAAGTCTATGGCGATCTCTACGGATGTTACCGATACCGCCGCCGTGAACTCTCTATTTGAGACCGTGCTCGCCGAGTGGGGTGATGTGCATGTTCTCTTCAGTAACGCGGGCATTGTTCGTGAAGATGGCCGTCCCCCGTTGTGGGAGATCACTGACGAGTCGTGGCGCATCGGCATCGAGACCAACCTTAGCTCGGCATTCTACTGCGCACGGGCAATCTCCAAACACATGGCTGATCGAGGCTCCGGGAAGATCGTCAATGTGGCTTCCGGGTTTGGTTTCCGTGGCGGGCGTGACAACTACATGTACACGGCTGGTAAGGGTGGGGTGGTCAACATCACGCGGGCCATG
>Ga0115002_10001054_pt1 | contig 38492 bp, 39 predicted proteins | sample ArcticOcean_MG_C_8_FD_89576 | JGI IMG/M metagenome (GOLD analysis project Ga0115002, IMG submission 89576) | Marine microbial communities from western Arctic Ocean - ArcticOcean_MG_CB11_86 | ecosystem: Environmental > Aquatic > Marine > Oceanic | place: Arctic Ocean: Canada Basin | collected... | reverse complement strand
CGATGATCGCCACCGTTGAACGCAGGAAGCGAACCGCCCTCGTCGACCAGGGGCGGCGGATCCAGCCGCGGGGCGTCGTCAACTGGTGGGGCGTCGTCAACTGGTGGGGCGTCGTCAACTGGTGGGGCGTCGTCAACTGGTGGGGCGTCGTCGCTCACCGGGAGGACCCGCCCCACTCCATGCCCACGACGTCGCTGCCGGTCACCATCGGATTGTCAGACCACTGATGTCGTGCCCTGTCCCAACGGCGTGTTTCATACCACTTCTCGTGCCTCGTGTCGCTTCGTCGGCCACCTGCCGCCGCTCCGAACAGCCTGCCGGAAGGGACCTGTGGGTCGCCAGTGGACAGCCCGTGGAAATACCCGGTATCCCTCCTGGACGCCGGGGACGACGCTGGGGACGAAAAGAGGGACAACCGTCGGCGTCTGTGGACGACCGACGATCGACATGCTCAGTCCTCGGCCGTGACCTCGATGGTCACCGGCACGGTCACCTCGGGATGGAGATGCACGGTGAACTCGTGGGTTCCGACGTCCTTGGCGACCTCGCCCTCGACCTGCTGCGAAACAACCGTGACGCCGAACTGTTCGACCAGGGCCGTTGCCACCTCGGCAGAACCAACGGAGCCGTAGAGGCGGCCCTCATCGGATGCCTTCGCCGTGGCGGTCAGCACTGCGCCCGTGAGTTGCCCGGCGATGGCCTCGGCGTCCGCACGTTCTGCGCTGGCCTGCCTCACACGCTTGCGCTGCATCGCCTCGGACTGTGCCGCGATGCCGGCCGTGGCCTTGACGGCCATGCCCTTGGGAACGAGATAGTTGCGGGCGTAGCCACGGGCCACGTCGACGACCTCTCCCGTCCGACCCAGACCTTCGACATCGATACGAAGGAGGACCTTCACGACAGGGCCTCGTCCACGGCAGCACCATCGTCCACGGCAGCACCATCGTCCACGGCAGCACCATCGTCCACGGCAGCACCATCGTTGCTCTTGCCGGCGTCCTCCAGGGTCGTCTCCTCGGACAGGCCGCCTTCGGCGATGACCCCAATTTCGTCGACGACACCGTCGTCCTCTGTCAATCCGCCGGGAGGCGGCATGGCCGGACGTGACGGCGGACCATCGGATCGCTCGTCCCGCTCGTCGCTGCGACGCTCTCGACGCTGCGTGGTGACCCGGTTCGTGAAGGGGATCAACGCCATCTCACGGGCGACCTTGATCGCCCTGCCGACATCACGTTGCTGTCGGGCGTTGTTGCCGTTGATGCTACGGCCCTTGATCTTGGCCCGGTCCGAGATGAACTTCTTGAGCAGCTCGGTGTCCTTGTAGTCGACGTACTCGACCTTACCGATGACGATCGGGCTCACCTTCTTGCGCCCACGACGCTTGTTGCGGGGCTTGGTACGGCGGGGTGGGCGTCGGGCCATCAGAAGGGTTCCTCATCGGTCGGGAAGTTGCCGGCACCGGAGGCCGGCCGGCCACCGCCCGATCCACTCGGAGCACCGCCACCATCGCCACCGTCGCCGCCACCACGGAATTCAGTGCGGGTGATCTCGGCGGTCGCCCACAGGAGGCTCGGCGCCACTTCGTCGGCGACAATCTCAACCTTCGAGCGACGCTCGCCCTCCTGGTTCTCCCAAGAACGCTGGTCGAGACGGCCGTACACGATCACGCGCTGTCCCTTGGTGATCGACTCGGCGACGTTCTCGGCCAGGCTGCGCCAACAGGTGATGTCGAAGAAGGAGACCACCTCTTCGCCGTTCTGGTCCTTACGGTTCCAGGCCAGGCCAAAGTTGGCCACGGGGGCGCCGCCTGGAGTGAACCGCAGTTCAGGGTCCTTGGTCACATTGCCCACAACGGTGACTGTGTTGTTGAATCCCATGTCAGTACTCCTTTTCGTCAGTCGGCGGTAGCCGGCTCGCCCTCACCGAGCAGGCCGCGTCGGCCTACTTCCGAGTCGGGAAGGCGGATGATCTTGTGGCGGACCACCTCACTGCGGTCCGCGAGCCGGAGATTCCGGTCGATGGTGGCGAGGTCGTTGGCCTCGGTGACCACCTCGAGGACGACGTAGACGCCTTCCCACTTGTTGTTGATCCGGTAGGCGAAGCGGCGACGGCCCCACGGCTCGGTATCGAGCATGCTGACCACACGGCCGCCCTCAGCCTCGATGGTGGCGGTGGCCTTCGACAGGCTGGCCGCAACGGCCTCCTCTTCGAGGTCGCCGTCGAAGATGATCATCAGTTCATAGGCCCGCATGGCAGGCACTCACCTCCTCTGGTCCCGGGGGCACGGATGCTGGCCCGGGGCCCCTCGTCAGGGGCAGGGTGAACGGGTTGTCGTGCTCCCGTGGGAGCGTGTCGAGGCTATCGGCACCACGACCACTCGCGTGCTCGTTGCCAGCGTGTCTACTCGTTGCGTCCTTCATCACCACAAGTGTCGTCCGGGGGTGTGACAGTCCCCCAGCCGCGGGCCAAATGGGCACCCGACCTGATGATCCGGAAGGGATCCGCCGGGATCAGGCCGCCCCGTACAGTCCCAGGGCCTCCGCCTCAGCGTCGGCCATGCGGTAGCTCTCGTCGACCGTCGGAAAGGCCCCAGACCGCACGTCGTCGGCAAAGTGCCGTAGCGCAACCACGCCTTCGGTGTGCAGGTCCGCGTAGCGACGCACGAACTTCGGCACCACCCGGTGCTCGAGGCCCAGGACGTCGTGGAAGACCAGCACCTGTCCATCGCAATCGGGGCCGGCGCCTATGCCGATGGTCGGCACGTCGACGGTTCGGGTGACCCGGGCGGCCACCCGGTCCGGGACGCCCTCCAGCACGATCGCGAAGCACCCGGCGTGTGCAAGCTCCTTGGCGTCGTCGACCAGTCCGAGCGCCGCCTGGGCATCACGGCCCTGAACCTTGAAGCCCCCCATGGCGTGCATCGACTGGGGCGTCAGGCCGATGTGGCCCATCACCGGAACCTCGGCAGCGGCCAGCGCCTCGATCATCGGAAGCCGGCGGCGGCCGCCCTCCAGCTTGACCGCCTGGGCGCCCGCCCGGATCAGGACGGCGGCGTTGCGGACGGTCTCCTCGACCGACACGTGGTAGCTCATCCACGGCATGTCGGCGACGATCAGCGCCTCCGGCCGGGTACGGGCCACTGCAGCGGTGTGATAGGCGATGTCGGCGACCGTCACCTGGAGCGTGTCGTCGTAGCCGAGCACCACCATGGCCACCGTGTCGCCGACCAGGATCAGGTCGACACCGGCCTGGTCAACCATGCGAGCGCCGGGGGCGTCGTATGCGGTGAGCATCACGAGTGGATCGGCGCCGTCCGACGCCTTGCGTGCCCGAACGGCGGGCACCGTCATCTGCTGGGCCATTTCCGGCCTCCTTTCCCGTCCAGCGCGCTGTGGCTGCCGGCGGTCAAGCAGGATCGTAGCAGCGTCCTCGCCGAGCGTCGATTGCGAACCGTGTGACGCGTGGCGCCGTCGAAGGACGGAACACCGGTTCCCACGTGGTCAGCCGCGGCCGATCGAGCTGACCCGGACCAGGTGGTTCCAGGCGCATGCCGCACACACCTCGACGGTGTAGACGGCGAAGGTGCCCGGTCGGGCGTCGTAGCGGGCCAGCTCGTCGGGCGCCGAGAGGCAGCGACCGTGGGCGGGGAGTCGGGGCCCGAACACGTAGACCACGTGGGCCAACTCGTACTCCTCGCAGACCGGACAGGTCTCGCCGGTGCGCTTGCCACAGTGGTGGGCGTTGCGTCGCAGCATCGGTTGGGCGTCGCAGACCAGGTCGCGGGCGAGAACGCCGTTGCGAAAGGCCGTGAGCCTGCCCTGCCGGACCAGTCGGTAGTCGACGTCGGCGGGACGCGGATCCGGCACCAGTCCCCTGGTCGCCGGTCCGATGGCCATGCGCCACTGTAGGGCATGTCCGCAAGACACTCCGGCGCCTCCAGATGTGCACCCCGGCGCAAGGGGTCCTCCGTCAGCGGCCCTCCCACCAGGCCACGAGGCGATGCCCCTCCTCGTCCGGATCCAGCCGACCCTCCCGGAACCACAGGTCTGCCAACCAGGCCAGGGCTTCACCCACGTCGGGGCCGGGCTCGAGACCGAGCAGGTCGATGACCTCGGCGCCACCCAGTGCCGGGCCCAGGTCGTCGAGTTCGCCCTCGGCGCGCAGGGCCCCGAGACGCGTCTGCAAGACCCCGGTCGCCACACCGGCGGCCGTCGCCAGCGCAACCGTCGCCGCCAGCTGGTCGCCCGCCGATGCGGCCAGTCGCCGGACCGCCTCGTCGGACCAACCGTCGGCCGTCCGTTCTCGAACACTCCCCACGGCCGACACCAGTCCGAGCACCTTCGTCCGCTGTTCGCCCGACAGGCGCAGTGCCCGCAGACGCCCGTCCAACCCCGGAGCCGGCATTTCGAGAAGCAGCGCAGCGAGGCGTACCTCGGGCACCGGCTCGGCCGCCACAGACCGGCGAAATGCCTCGGCCCGCTGCTCGGCCGACCGGTCCGAGACCTCCGGGAGCAGCAGGGGCAACAGGCGGGCCTCGTCCAGGAAGGCAAAGCCGACCCCGGGATCCGGCAGCGCGAACAGCCGCCACAGTTCGTCGCGGATGCGTTCCGCAGACACGATCCGTAGCCGCTCCGCCACGGACCCGGCGGCCTCGAGCAACCCCGGCGCCGCCGTCAGTTCGTAGCCAGCAAGGAAGCGGGCGGCGCGCAACGTGCGCAGCGGATCGTCCGAGAACGACTCCTCCGGTGCGAGCGGGGTGCGCAACAGGCGAGCGTCGAGGTCTGCCTGCCCACCCAGGGGGTCGTGCAGGGTCTCGTCGACAACGTCGAACGCCATGGCGTTCACCGTGAAGTCCCGTCGCAGGAGGTCGTCCTCGAGCCGTGTCGAGAACGACACCACCGGCTTCCGGGAATCCGACAGGTACGCCTCGGCCCGGTGCGTCGTGATCTCGAAGGTGTCTCCCCCCAGGCGGGCTCCGATGGTGCCGAACTTCTCACCCTGGAGCCAGACGGCGTCCGCCACCCCCTCGATGAGCCGGCGGATGCGGTCCGGCGGGGCGTCGGTGGTCAGGTCGAAGTCGGAGTGGTCCCCGATCCGGCCCAGGAGCACATCGCGTACGACCCCGCCGACGAGGTAAAGCCGCTGGCCGTCGGCGGCAAACCGCCGGGCCAGGGGGCCGACCACCGCACATTGCGCCCCGAAGAGCGCACCCGTCGACGCCGCAGTCATCGCTCCACCAGCCCGTGCAGCACCGCCGCCTCGTCGACCGCTGCCCTGCCCGGACCCTCTCCGCTGGCCGCCTCCGGACGGAAGTCGACGCCGATCGCAGCGGCCACTGCCGCCCCGGAGGCGGCAGCCAGGCCGTCGAGGTCGTAGCCCCCCTCGAGGAACAGGATGCTGCGCCGGGTCGGCACGAGGCCGACCAGTCGGGCGGTCAGGTCGGCGAAGTCGCCGGCGGTGAGGCCCAGTTGGGTGAGTGGGTCAGAACGGTGTGCGTCGAACCCGGCCGACACCAACAGCCAGTCGGGGGCGAAGCGCTCGACCACCGGGATCACCACGGCATCCAACGCATACCGGTAGGTGTCGCCGGCAGCGCCGGCTGGAAGGGCCAGGTTGACGGTCGACCCGATACCCGCCCCCTCACCCACCTCGTCGGGCGCACCAGTGCCCGGATACAGCGGCCACTGGTGGCACGAGACGTACAGCACCCGGTCATCCGTGTAGAAGGCGTCCTGGGTCCCGTTCCCGTGGTGGGCGTCAATGTCGACGATGGCCACCCGCTCGCCACCGTCGGCCAGCACCGTCGCTGCAACAGCGACGTTGTTGAGCAGGCAGAAGCCCATCGCCCGCGTCGGCGTGGCGTGGTGGCCCGGCGGGCGGACGGCGCAGAAGGCCGTGTCCGCCTCACCGTCGCGCAGGGACCCCACGGCCACGAGGCCCGCCCCGGCAGCCAGGCGCGCTGCAGTCCACGAGCCGGCGCTCATCGCCGTATCGGCGTCGACCCGACCACCACCCGCCTCGTCGAGCTCGATCAGGGAGGAGAGGTGCGAGGCCGGATGGCACCGCAGCAGGTCCTCTTCGGACGCAGCCACCGCCGGCCGCCGAACCACTGCATCGCCGAGGCCGGCCGCGTCGAGGCCCGACCACACCGCCTCCAGCCGCGCCGGCCGCTCGGGGTGGAATTCTCCCGGCCGGTGGTCGAGGAAGCGTTCGTCGGTCACCACGAGGACGCTCACCGCGGCGAGCGTACCCCCCGGCGTCCGGGCCCCCGGGGTGCCGTGCCGCACCCCCGACAGGCGGTGCCCATCGCCGGTTGCGACGGGCCACCACCATCCACTCGCCGTAGTGTGGGCCCATCGCCATGGCCCTGCTGTCATCCGTCTCCCGGTCATCCCGGTCGCCCGCCCGATCCCGGATGTTCACCGCCTCCACCGGTGTCCGCTTCCGCTTCGGCCCCCGTCGCGGCGACTGCCCAGAGGCCCAGGTCGTCCCCCTCGGCGGCGGGCTGCTCGACCCGCCATCGGTTGCCGAGGTCGTCGACCACGTCCGGGCCCACGGCTACGACACGATCCTCACCTCGGCGCTGACCCCCGACGAGCAGCGACCCTTCCTCGACGCCGGCTTCCGGACCGAGGAGGACCTGTACCTCCTCCTCGCAGATCCCCGTCCGGTCGACGGCTCCACCACCCGCCGCCACGGCACCCGCACCACCCATCGCATGCGCCGTCGCGACCTGTCGCGCGTGCTCGACATCGACGCCGCCGCCTTCTCCTCGTTCTGGCGACTCGACCGGATCGCCTTCGACGAGGCCCGGACCGCCACGCCCTCCTGTCGGCGGCGGGTCGTGTCCGTCGGCGGCCCGACACGACGGAAGGTCGTCGGCTATGCCGTCACGGGGCGCTCGGGCGACCAGGGCTACCTGCAACGCCTCGCCGTCGACCCGGGCCACCAGGGCAGGGGCATCGGTCGGATGCTCCTCGACGACGCCCTCCGCTGGCTGGCGCACCATGGAGCCACGACGGTCCTCGTCAACACCCAGCCGGACAACGACCCTGCACTGGACCTCTACCGATCGGCAGGATTCACCGATCGGCCCGGCGGCCTCTCCGTGCTCCGCCTGGAATCCCGATCCTCGTGACCCCCCCACCGCCCACGGGCCGACTCGCCTCGTCAGTCGCCGTCGCCCTGCTCGGCGCCCTCACACTGCTCGGATCGACTATGCCCCTGCCGGCCGGCGCTGCAGAGGCCGGCGGGAGCATCACCCTGATCGGCCAGTCACCCTGGGTCGACAGCCTGGGTGTACTCGCCATCGACCTCCGGGTCACCGGATCGGTCGACGAGGGGCTCCTGACCTTCCGCCTCCACGAGTCCGTCGGCGCCAGCGGGCTCCTCGGCGAAGTACACGTCGAAGGCGAGGCACTCCCCGACCCGGTGGGCTCTCCGGTGACCTTCCCACTCGCCGACCACCTCAGCGCCGGAGGCGTGGCCTCCCTCGAACTCGACATCGGACCCGGGAACGACCTCCCGACGAATCCCGGATCGGTGCACCCGCTCTCGATCCTGCTCACCACGGTTGATGGCGAACTTCTCGACCAGGTCCACACGATGGTGCTCCACCTCCCCGACGGCAGGCCCCCGTTCCCGCTCCTGACCGCCCTCGTCATCGAGATCACCGGACCCCCACCACTCCAATCCGACGGGGCCAACCGCATCGACCCCGACACCGTCCGCAGCCTCCGATCCGTCGTCGACGCCCTCGTCGACCACCCACTCGTGGCCACCGACCTGCGCATGCCGCCGGCGACCATCGTCGCCCTCGCCCAGTCCGGCGACGCCGCCCACGCCCAACTGCTCGACGACCTCATCGGCGTTATCGGAGGTGGGATCCGGCTGGCCTCGTCACCGTTCGTCACCGCCGATCCGGAGGCCTGGCGCCAAGCCGAACGCCCCGACATCTATCGGAACATCCTCGACCATGGAGACCTCGCACTCGCCGACGAACTCGGAACCACCCCCGACCGGTCGATCGTCCACCTTCCACCCACCGGCATCGACGAGACCCTCGACCTCCTCAGCCACCTCGGTAGCCAACGCTTCATCGTCGGCGCCGACCACCTCGATCCCCGCCCCGATGACCTGGCGGACATGACCCGGCCCGTCCGGCTCCGCGGCGCCAGCGGCTCGCCGTTCACTGCCCTCGTCATCGACCCCGATCTCAGCGGGCACCTCGTCGGCCCCGACGGACCCGTGGCCGCCGTCCAGCACCTCCTCGCCGACCTGGCGGTACGCAGTTGGACCGAGCCCGTCGTCCCGCGTCAGACCGTGATCACCATCTCCGATCCCTCGGCGCTGGACGCCCACCTCCTCGACGTCCTGCTCGGAGGGCTGGAAGAAGCTCCGTTCGTCGACCTGGCGCCGCTCCCCGTCCTCTTCAGTTCGATCGCCACCCTCGACCCCGACACGATCCCCCTGAAGGCCCTGTGGCCCGAGCCGGTCGCCTCCGCCGCAGCAAAGGTCCGGGACCGGGGCCTCGTCGAGATCACGATCGAGGCCTACCAATCGCTCGTCGGGGGACGGCGGCCGGAGATCGCACACCTCGACGACCTGCTCGAGGCGACTGCAGCAGCAGAACTCGACACCGGGCAGGGGGAGCCGTACCTTCGTGCCGTCTACGACGCCGTCCTCGTGGTCCTCGACGCCTTCGAGGCGCCCGACGACCAGAACGTCCGACTCACGTCCCGACGGGCAACCGTCCCCTTCACGGTCGATAACGGCCTCTCCGTGCCCGTGCATGTCCGGCTGCACCTGGAATCCGACGGTCGGCTCGACTTCCCGGACGGGGACACCCTCGATGCGACGCTGAGTCCGGGCAGCAACCGGATCTCCATCCTCGTGGAGGCCAGGACCTCAGGCGACGCCCGCCTCCAGATCACGGTCCGCTCGCCCGACCCCTCGGAACTCCTACAACTCCAGTCGTCGACACTTCTGGTGCGCAGCACCCAACTCTCCGGTGTCGGCGTACTCCTTCTCGCCGGGGCGCTGCTGGTCCTCGGCGTGTGGTGGTTCCGATCCGCCCGCAACGGCAGGCCCGATCCGTCTGACGACTACGCTGCGCCCGACCCCAGGGAGGACCCATGACCGTCAGGATCGTCACCGACAGTGCCTGCGATCTCACCGACGACGAAGTCGCGTCGTACGGCATCGAGATCGTGCCCCTGAGCATCCGCTTCGGCGACGAGGAGCTCATCGACCGCGAGCAGCTCAGCATCACCGAGTTCTACGACCGCATGGCGACCAGCGAGCACCTCCCACAGACTGCCGCGCCATCGCCCGGACAGTTCGACCAGGCGTTTCGCCGTGCCCTCGACGGCGGCGCCGACCAGGTGGTCTGCGTCAACCTCTCGCGGAAGGTGTCGGCGACGATGGAGGCCGCCGAGGCCGGCGCACGGGACATCGACGGCGACATCCGGGTGCTGGACAGCGGGTCGGTCACCTGCGGACTCGGCACGATCGTGCTTGCGGCCGCCCAGGCCGCTTCGGATGGCGCATCCGCAGACGAAATCACCGCTGTCGTCGCCGACCTCTCGGCCCGGACCCGGGTCTATGCCGTCCTCGACACCCTCGAGAACCTCAAGAAGGGCGGCCGGATCGGCAACGCCAAGGCGTTGCTCGGCAGCATGCTGTCGATCAAGCCCCTCCTCGACTTCAGCTCCGGCGAGGTCGAGGAGGCCGGCAAGCAGCGCACCCGGAAGAAGGCCCTCGAGTGGCTGCGCTCGACCGTCACCGACAACGCCGACAACATCGACCGCCTGGCGATCGCCCACGCCATGGCCGACGACATCGACGCGTTCGTCGCCCAGGTGGCGGCAGACACCGGCCGCAACGACATACGCGTGGACGTGGTCGGCCCCGTTGTCGCCAGCCACGGCGGCCCGGGCCTCGTCGGCGTGGGCATGGTCCTGAAGGCCTGACCGGACCGGGGCCCGACCGGGCCGAACCAGCCATACACCACCGGAAACGGGCCACTCGTTACCGTCGGTGGCGATGGCACTGCAGCACCCTCGCGGTGGCGCACCCGGGGCGATCATCGCCGCCCGGTATCGCCTGGACGAACTCCTCGGCAGCACGACACGTACCGAGGTGTGGGCAGGACACGATGCCGTGCTCGAACGCCCCGTCACCGTAAAGCTCGTCCACGCCGGCGGCGTCGCCACAGGTGCCGCCCACCTCCCCCTCCCCGGCGTCGCCGCCGTGTTCGACGTCACCGACCATGACGGCCTCGCCGTGGTCGTGACCGAACGGGTCGATGCGACGCCGCTCGACCGCCTCCTCGATCGGCAGCCCGACCTCGACCCCGACGACGTCGTCGCCCTGATCGATGCCGTGGCCAGGGTGCTCGAGACCACCCACGGGTCGGGGGTCCCCCACGGTGCGCTGCGTCCCTCGAACGTCCTCGTCCGCGCAGACGGCGCAATCCTCCTGACCGACTTCCGGGGAACCGGAGAAGGCGGGCCCGGGCCGTTCGACCCGCAGGCCGACCTCGAAGCACTTGTGATCCTGCTGGCCGAGTTGCTGGCCCACTGCCCACGTGCCGGGGTCCACGCACACCTCCGACAGTTCGTCGACCGGATGCTGACCGCACCGGAGGCCGATCGTCCCACGAACGTGCTCGACTTCCGGATGGCGTTGCGGCCTGTGGAAGCCGGGCCCGAACTCGACGCCGTCGAAAACCGCCACCGTGCCCTCAGCCGAATCTCCGCCACCGTGCTCGGACTCCTCCTCCTCGTCACGTTGGTCGCCGCCGTGGTTCTCACCTCCGCCCTCCTGGGTGCCGGATGGAGCCTGCTCGGCTGGGACTAGGTTCCGGCCATCGCCGCTCCACCGCCCTTCGACGATCCAAGCGACGACGACCTGGTCGCCGCGGCACGCTCCGGCGACCGACAGGCCCTCGACCGACTCCTGCGCCGCCACCACGACAGGATCTGGTCGATCTGTCGCCGGATGGCCGGCAACGACGCCGACGCCGCCGACGCCACCCAGGAGGCGCTGATCGCCATTGCGACGCGCCTCGACCGGTTCGACGGCCTAGCCAAGTTCACGACCTGGCTCCACCGGGTGGCCACCAACGCCTGCCTCGACGAACTTCGCCGACGGGGACGTCGTCCGGTCCCCGTCGAGGAGGTCCTGCCCCGCTCCGAGGCGGATCCGTCGGACGCCGGACTCGCCGACCGGCTCGACATCGACGCCGCACTCGCCGAGCTACCCGACGACTTCCGCATCGCCGTGGTCCTACGTGACCTCTGCGACCTCGACTATGCCGCCATCGCCGAGGCGCTCGACCTCCCACCCGGCACCGTGCGCTCACGCATCGCGCGCGGGCGGGCCGCACTTGCCGACCGGCTCGGGAACCCCGAGGCCCCCGACGAACGTCAGAACCAGTGACCATGAACGAACCGCACATCCCGGCCGAACTCAACGCCCTCGACGAACTGGCCTCCGCCATCGTCGATGGTGAGGCCGTCCTGCCCGCCGATGCCGACCGGGCACTGGTCGAACGGGTGGCGGCGATGCGAACCGCGTGCTCCGCCATTGCTGCACCGGTCGATCCTCCAACCGCCTCCGTCCGGGAGGCGGGGGTCGCCGCGGCGCTCGGGGCATCGGCCACCAGCACCGACGTCCACTCCCTGGCCACGCGCCGTCGCCGAGCGCGCGCCGTGCCGGCCGCCGCCGCCGCCGCGGCAATCGCACTGCTCGTCGGCATCGGCATCATGGGCTCCGGAGACGATGCCGGCGAGACGGATGTCGCCGTCGTGGCTACCACGGCACCGACGGCGAAGGTGCAAGCTTCGGACCCCGATGAGACCACCCAACCCTCCGTATCCGCTACCGCTACCGCGACCAACGATGCACCCGCCACGACACTCGATCTCTCGGCCATCGTGACCGCGGATGCTGCCGGCGTCGATGGGCCGGAAGTTGGCGAAGCGTCGCTCCAGGAGGTCGAGACCCTCGAAGAGGTTGGCGTCACCGAGTCTCGTCTGGCCGCCGGCTCCGCGGACGACGACGCCATGTCGGCCTTCGACGACGCCCAGGCCTCCACAGACTCCGCTTACTCCGAATTCGACACCTTCACGTTCCTCTTCCCCGATGCCGAGGAGTTGGCATCCATCATCCGAGCAGGCGAAGCGATCCCCGCCGGACCCGTACCCGCAAGCGGTTGGCCACCGGACTGTGGCATCGACGAGGCCGAGATCCTCGACGGCGAGGAGGTGCTGGGCACAACTAGTCTCTTCTTCCAGGGTGATCTCCCGGTCTTCGGATTGCTCTACGTCGGACCCACTTCGTGGGCACTCGTAGAGGCGCACACCTGCGAGACCTTCACCTGGCCGCCAACCCACGACTGACCCCCGATCGGGCCGCGAACGCCCCTTGTAGGCTCACGCTCCATGGCCGATGCGGGTACCCCCTCCTCCGACGAAGAACCGCGCGACCTCGCCTCCCGCGCCACCGACCGGATCGTCGACGCCGTCGGCACCGTGCGCTCCCGAACCACCGAGCCGCTCCTCACCGCTACTCGGGCGATCGTGCTCGGAACCTTCATCGCCATCGCCGGCACCGCCGTCCTCGCCCTGGTCGGCATCGGCCTGTTCCGCCTCCTCGACACGGCCCTGCCGGGAGAGTCCTGGTCGGCCCACCTCGTCCTCGGAGCAGCCTTCGTCGCAGCAGGCGCCTGGCTGTGGTCCCGCCGCACCCGCTCCGTCGACTGACCACCTCTTCCACGAGTTCCCCAGGAGCCTCCATGCCCCCCTCGCACCGAGAAGTCGTGATCATCGGCTCAGGCCCCGCCGGCCTCACCGCCGCCATCTACGCGGCGCGTGCCGACCTCGCCCCACTCGTGCTCGAGGGCGAGCCGTCGTCGAACTCCGACCAGCCCGGCGGCCAACTGATGCTCACCACTGACGTCGAGAACTATCCCGGCTTCCCCGAGGGGATCATGGGCCCGATGTTGATGGTCGACATGCGAACCCAGGCAGCCCGTTTCGGCGCCGAGATCGAGACCGTCAAGGCCAGTCGAGTGGACCTCTCCGCACGGCCGATCGGCATCTGGGTCGGCGACCCTGACATTGCCGAACCCACCCACACCGCCGATTCGGTCATCATCTCGACCGGTGCCCGCTCCCTGATGCTCAACCTCGAGGCCGAGCAGCGGCTCATCGGCCACGGCCTCTCGACGTGCGCCACCTGCGACGGCTTCTTCTTCCGCGACCAGGAGATCGCCGTGGTGGGCGGCGGCGACTCGGCCCTCGAGGAAGCCACCTTCCTCACCAAGTTCGCCAGCAAGGTCACCGTCATCCACCGCCGCGACAAACTCCGGGCCTCCAAGATCATGCAGAACCGGGCCTTCGACAACCCCCGGATCGAGTTCGCCTGGGACACGGTCGTCGACGACATCCTCGGCGACGACAAGGTCGCCGGCCTGCGACTGCGAGACACCGGCACCGACGAAGTACGGGAATTGGCGGTCACCGGCGTGTTCATCGCCATCGGCCACCAGCCCAACACCGACTTGTTCATCGGCCAACTCCCCATGGATGAGAACGGCTACCTGCTGACCCACGCCGACCGGTCGACCACCGACATCGAGGGCGTTTTCGCCTGCGGCGACGTACAGGACCACACCTACCGCCAAGCCATCACCGCCGCTGCCTCCGGATGCATGGCCGCCATCGACGCCGAGCGCTGGCTCCAGAGCCGCCACGACTGAAGGCGTGACCGGCGACCACCGGCCCCTCTCCCCCGTCGCCTCCGTGAACGGGTAGAAAGGGGCCACACGGTCGCCCGACCGACACCCAATCCTCCAGACCGCAAGCGAGGCACGCCATGGCCGGAGCCATCAGCAACCTGTCCGAGGCCACCTTCGACGAGGAGATCGGCTCCGCCACCGAGCCCGTGCTCGTCGACTTCTGGGCCGAGTGGTGTGGGCCCTGCAAGATGGTCGCCCCGATCCTCGAGGAGATCGCCGACGAACAGGCCGGTGCGCTACGCATCGCCAAGGTCAACGTCGACGAGGCCCCAGAGTTGGCCCGACGCTTCCAGGTCATGAGCATCCCCACCATGATCCTCTTTCGCGACGGCGAGCCCGCCGCTCAGATCGTCGGCGCCAAGGGCAAGGCACAGCTCCTCGAGGAGCTGTCTGCCCACCTCTAGGCCATCTCGAACGCCCCGCCCTACCAGCGGTTCGGCGCACCGTCCGATGGCCCCCGAGGACACCACCCCGATCGGTGAACCCCTCCGACCCGGTGACACCGGCGTGGGCGTCCGAGACCTACACCGCCGCCTCGACACGGCCGGACATCCCGTTGCCCCTGCCGAGGCCACCGCGGGCCACTACGGTGAAGACACATCGGCCCAGGTCGCCCGCTTCCAGGCCGAACGCGGCCTCCATGAACACGGCCTCGTCGACGAACACACGCTGTCGTCGCTGATCGAGGCCGGATACCGGCTGGGCGACCGCAACCTCTACCTGCATGCCCCGATGCTGCGCGGCGACGACGTGGCCGACCTCCAGTTGCGGCTCGGCAGCCTCGGATTCGATGCCGGTCGGATCGACGGGATCTTCGGGACCGACACATCGGCCGCACTTCGAGACTTCCAGCGCAACTCCGGCCTCATCCTGGATGGCATCGCCGGCGCCGCCACGGTCCGATCCCTCCGCCACCTGGCCAGCCGTTCAGCCGGCACCACCCCTGTGGCCCAAGTCCGAGAACTCGACCTACTTCTGCGCAGCCGACCCGACCTCGACGAACGGCGGATCGCCCTGGGCCACTTCGGCAGCTGCGGCGCCCTCGCCGCCGCATTGTCTCGAGGTCTGCGAACCCGTGGTGCAAACGTCGTCGCCCTCGACCATCCGGACGACACCACCCAGGCCGCCACGGCCAACCGGTTCGAGGCGGAGGCCTACCTCGGGCTCCGCATCGAGAACCTGCCCGCCCCGGAGGTTGCATACTTCGCCACCGAGGGCTTCCACAGCGAAGGCGGCCTCCGTCTGGCCCAACGTTGCGCCGCAGCCCTCAAACAGGTGCTGGCCGACGGTATGACCGGTACCGAGGTCGCTGTCCGCGGCATGAGGCTCCCGATCCTGCGTCGAACACGGATGCCGGCGGTGCTCTGCACGCTGGCTCCCCCGTCGTCGGTGGTTCCCGCCACCGCCGAACTCGCCGATCAACTCACTGTGGCAGTGTCCGACTGGGCAGCGGACCCCACCACCTCCCCGGACGCCTGAGCACCGACCCGGAGGCCCTTGTCTGGCCTCCCCCGAACGACAGCCGGGATTTTCAGGCCAACTCGTCGATCGACGAGGCCTCGGCCTCATCAGCAGATGCGGTGTCCACGCCGGGCTTCGAGTCACGCTTCGCCTGACGCCTCTGACGGCGCCGAAATCCCCTCGTGGTGTTTGCCCGAAGCAGCTCGACCTCAGGTCGCAACGCAGCGTTCTCCTCACGTGCATCGCTTACGTCCTCCCGAAGGGCGTCGCGATCGCCGCGGAGGTCGTTGCGCTCCCCCCGGGCCGCATCGCGTTCGGCAACCGCCTGCCGCAGATCTCCCTGGACACCACGGTGTTCGGCATTCAAGCGATGCGACTCGGCCGTCCGTTCCTCGAGGTCGCTGTCCAGGCGCCTGATGCGGGAATCCCGGGCCACCAGGTCCTCGAGTGCCCGCTCTCTCGCCGCGTCTGTGATCCGGAGGTCGGCTTCGAGCGTGATGACACGCTCCCGACCCGCCGCTTCCTCGGCCCGTGCCCGATCCCTTTCGGTGCGCAAGGCCTCGTGCTCCTCTTCCAACTGTCGGGCCCTCTCCTCGTGGAGCGCCGCTTCGATCGCCTGCCTGTTGGGGTCCTCGGCGGGTGCGTTGAAGCCCCGTTCGGGATCGCGGGCCCGAGGCACGTCCCCACGTTGGTCCAACTCAAGTTCGGTGCGGCGCTCCGCCGTCCCGGGGACGGATTCCAGCCCCGAAACCCGGGCTCGAGCGGGATCGACGTTGGTTTCCGGAGACGCCTTCTCCGACGAGTCCTGCCATGCGGTCTCGACGGTGTCGTCGCCGCTGGCCCTTGCCACTCCTGCGCTACGGAAGGCGAGGATGTCGGCAACGCTCGGGATCGGATAGCCCAAGGCCTCGCAGACGCCGGCAACGCCCTCGAGGAGGAAGACCGGGCGAGGGCAGGTGGGGCCCGGTGCCTCGCGCACGGGCCCAAACCGGCCCTGGTCCCGAAAGGTGTACAGGCGGGTGCGCTTGATGGGCGTCAGGGACAGGATCTCGTCGAGGTACAACTCGTCCTCGCCCGCAGGACCGCGCCGAACGGCGCCGGCCGTGGAGGTGGAGGTCGACGATGTGGGCGCAGGGTCCATGGTGCCGACCGTAGTGCCGGCAGACCGCGTCGTGGCGGACAGTTCGAAGGGTTCGGAATACTCCGAACTGTTCGAAGGATTCGAAGCATCTGTTGAGAACTCGTTCAACCACCACGGAGGGCACGGACCGGACCCGATCACCTTGGCGTGCGCGGTTGCTCGATCCTCCGAGCATTCGATGACCAGGCGTCGACCCTCCCCCGAATGGTGTCCTTCCCGATCCGGGACCCTCCGGATCCGAACAGTTCCGAACCCTTCGGAAACCTCCGGAGTGTTCGGAACCATCCGGGACCTTCCGAACCTCGTCTCCTGCCCGCCTCTCCCCCGAGCAGCCCCTGGCTCAGGCGACCCACAGAACTGTCCACCGGAAAACGGGATGGCCGAATTCGACACCAGTCACCAACTATCGCTCCCCATGGTTGTCCATCGGGGTACCCTGCCGGAACCCGTCCGATTCGGCGAATCAGATGCGTCGAACCCCACAATCGGAGTTCCATGGCCGAGTACGTCTCCCTCAAGGAAGCTTCACGGCGCTTCGGCTACGAGGCCTCCACGATCCGAAGATGGCTCAAGGAGGAGCGGGTCGAGGGCCTCAAGGGCCCGACCGAGAATTCCCCCTGGAAGGTTTCCGTGGGTTCCCTCGAACAACTCCTGCGCGACGGCGCCAGTGCCGGACGTTCCGGAACGCCGCGCGCGGGCAGCGGTGGGGGAGCACTGCCCGAACTGTTGAGGGCCTGGTCCGACACCATCGACACCCGACTCACCGCCAGGGAGCCGCGTTCCCTGAGCGCCCACCAACGGGCCGAGGCCAGACAGGCCCTGAGCGAACTCCAGGGATGGCTCTCCGACCTCTCCGGGGAACTCGACCCCGGCTGAATTCGTCAAAATCCCCAAAAGGATGGGGTGTTACACACAATTCTTCCGAAGACCGCAATCCCAGGCAAGTCTCAGAACACCGGCGAACGTTCAATTGCCTTCCAGGCACGCGGATATCGGTCACCACAGGCTCCGTCCGACCGGAATGCCTGAAATCGGGCTCCCTCGTGCTCCCAGGCACCCGCATCGGAGAGGCCCAGTTCTCCCAGCGGATCCTCCGGCCAGCGGGCCCGTCTGTCTTCCGGTGGCTCGCTCACGACCAGGTGGCCCTCATCGGACAGGAGCGGGGCCCCACATTCGATGGTGGCGCCCGGCGGACCGAATGCCCGCGCCGTCACCAGCATCACCGAGCCGCGCAGCTCGCCCCGTCCCACCTCCGTGGCGTCAGCGTGCACGACCGACACGCGGTCAAAGACTTCAAGGGACCGTGCCGCCCATTCGAGGAAGCGACAACGGCGCTCGCTGCGCTCCACCAGGAACCAGTTGCAGTTCGTAAGGGTCGCCAACACCAGTCCCGGGAGACCACCACCGGAGCCCAGATCCACGGCGGCCTGGCCTGCGGCGGGCAGGGGAGTGCCGGCAAGGAAGCCGGAACTGTGACGGAACCCCGCGGACGCCGCACCGGCTGTAAGGAAGCCCTCGTCGACCGCAGCGTCGAGCACTCGCCCGACGCCGCCGTCCATTGCTGTACTCAGTCGGCGATGGGCCGGATCACCACCCGGCGATCCCGATCGGAGCCCTCAGACTCGGTCTCGACGCCGTCGATCTCCGAAACCGTGTCGTGGATGACCCTACGATCGGCAGAGCCCATCGGCTCGAGTGCTCGTGCCCGTCCGTCGTCGAGGACCGCATCGGCCTGATTCCGGGCGAATTCCTCGAGGAAGGTTCGGCGGCGTTCCCGGTAGCCCCCGACGTCGACGCTCAGGAAGCCCACCGCATCTCCTTCGGACCTGCGCTGGACGATCGTACGGGCGATCTCGGTAATGGCGCGGACCGTCTCGCCGCGATGGCCGATAGCGAGGCCCAGGTTCAGGCCCTGCGCCTCAACCGAGAGACGATCGTCCTCGATTGTGCTTACGACACGGGCATCGAGTCCCATCTCGTCGAGCAGGCCCGTGACAAAGGCCTCGACGATCTCCGACTGGGTCTCTAATTCCATCTGTTCTCCCTTGGGCGCCGGATCCGGCGCGATTCCGTCCCGACCGGCACTGACCCGATCATCGCTGGTGGACTCTACGCCCGTCCTGGCTTCCCCCGAAACGCCAGAGCCCTTTCCCCGGCGTCGATTCGACGACGTCCCCTTCGAATCCCCATCCGAGGAACCCGCCGACGGATTCGCCCGATCGGCGCGTTTACTGTCCCCATCACCCGGTTTCGCCCGGTCACCGCGCTGCTTGTTCCCGTCACCCTTCTTCGCCTGGTCGCCGCGCTGCTTGTTCCCGTCACCCTTCTTCGCCTGGTCGCCGCGCTGCTTGTTCCCGTCACCCTGCCCGCCGTCGTTGCGCCCGTTCCCCTTGCCCTTGCCGGCCCGGGACCGGTCACCTCGACGGCCTCGACTGCGATCCCGGTCCCTGCGCTCGACCCTCTGACGAGGCTCGCGTGGACGGACCCGTGCCCGCAGCCGGGCATCGGTCTTCTTTAGTCCCAGCATCGACCGTGAAGCCTCCGCCAGGATCTCGTACTCCAACTCGTCCTCGGCCACGCCCAGGCGGTCCAGTGCCCGCTCCTTGGCATCGTCGACTGTCGCTCCGGTTGTCTCGATCCATTCCATGGATTACTTCCTCTTCTTCCTGTTCTTGCGGCTCGCACCCCGTGCCCGGGCCGTACCCGGGGGGGTGGTCCGACCACCACCGTGGCGGGCCGCCGGTGGGCGCCCGTCGCTGGCTTCCTGCTCTTCGGACTTTCGCCGACGCCGAACCCGACGGCCGAGCAGGCCTGACGAACCGTCAGCCCTGCTCCGTTTATTCCGCCGGCCTTGGCTGATCGGTCCCTCTTTCTGCACCGACTCCGATTCTCGGGGATTCGTTGCCTTCTTCTCGCTCTGGCCGTCCGTACCACTGCCCCCGGCTCGTGTACGCCGACTTCGGGCCTCGTCGGACACGTGTCCGGGACCACCCGTATTGCGACCTCCGCCTCCGCTCCCGGACGGCCGGCGATCCGCCTTCCCGCTCGGACCACCCTTCCCGCCCTTGCCGGACTTCGGCTTGTCTTCCGACTCCTGGATCGGCGCCGGCATCACGACGGCCGGAGCCTCGTGGCCATCGCCATACATGGCCCGGGTGATGTAGAACTGCTGGCCCGTGCGGTACAGGTTCGACACGACGAAGTAGGTGACGAGGGCGGCGTCGAGACCGTACGAGATGACCGGTAGGAAGAAGGGCATCACCTTCATGATCATTTCCTGCTGCGGGTTCGTGGACTGACCCTTGTTCCGGCCACGGATCTGCTTGTTCATCACCCACGACGTGACAAACACGGCCAGGACGAGGACGAGATAGGGGAACGCCGCCACGATCGAGATTCCCAACGCATGACTGAGGGACCTCGACAGGTCGAACCCCCACGACACCATCTCGGTCTTCTCGGAGAGTTCCAGGAAGAGGCGCGAATCCTCGGGCAGGTAGTCCGGGTAGAAGGTCCGGGCGTTATCAGGGGCCCCGACAAGATCCTGGGCGGCCGACAGTCGACCGGCCGCCCAGCCGACGACCTCCCCGACATCGGACCGGCGGCGGGTCAGCCCCCGCAGCACGTTGTAGAGGACGATGAACACCGGGGCCTGGGCGATCATCGGAATACAACCCCCCATGGGGTTGATGCTGTTGGCCTGGTAGAAGGCCATCATTTCTTTGTTCATCCGCTCCCGGTCGCTCTTGTACCGGTTCTGGATCTTCTTCATCTCGGGTTGCAGGTGCTGCATCTTGATCATCGACCGCGTGCCCTTCATGGTCAGCGGCGTCAGGACCAGCATCACGACGAGCGTGAGTAGCACGATGGACATCCCGAAGGAGGGCCACAGCTCGTAGAACCAGGCGAGGACCTTTGCAATCAGGTCGAACATGTGTGACGTTCCTCGTCGGTCAATGGGCTCGGATCACCAGAAGTGGCGGGGACCGGGTCCCAACCGCTGCGGCCCCAGGGATGGCAGCGGGACAGGCGTCGGAGGGTGAGCCAGCCGCCGCGGACCGCACCGTGACCCTCAAGGGCATCGAGGGCATAGTTCGAACAGGTCGGGACGTACCGGCACGGGGTCGGGCGGCCGTCGGCCAGCCGCTGGTACAGGCGGACGAGTCCCAACATCGGACGGGCGGCAAGGGCTCCGAAAGCCGCCATATCAGGCCTCCGACCCCAGTTCGCCGGTGATTCCCGCGAGGTCATCGTGCAGTTCGGCGAACGTCGCCCCGGCCGCCGAGGGCTCGGCCCGAACCAGGTAGTCGCCGGCCGGGAGGCTTCCACGTGCGTCGACGCCGGTCATGACCGCACGGAGGCGTCGACGGAGTCGGTTGCGGACGACCGCGTTGCCGACGGATCGTCCGATGCCGTACGCCACCCTTGCCTCAGACCGAGATCCGGCGAGGTAGCGCACGCGAAGCGAGCCGCGCCGAACCGTCCGGCCGTGCCGTCGAAGGGCATCAAAGTCGTCCCGGTGGGAGAGTCGGCTGATCAAGCCGAGAGACGGGTCCGGCCCTTCTGACGGCGGGCCTTGATGATGGCCCGCCCGGCCCGGGTACGCATGCGTCGGCGGAAGCCATGCTTGCGGGCACGCCTCCGGGTGTTCGGCTGATAAGTGCGCTTCATCGCAGACTCCTGTTGGCACGCCCGGTGTCAGGAGAGGTTGGAGCACCCGGCGTACCTTCGATTGGGTTCGAACCGCAACGGACGGCGGTCGATCCGCGGCCGACCCGTGAAGGCAGGCCACGCGCGCCACACGAAGGAGCGTGGCGACTTGCTGAGGCTACGGGCGCCCCGGTCCCCGCGCCAACCACCCCTGCGTACACCGCTCGTCCCCAACCCTTCGGCAACTCCCGTCGAACCGGGTTATCCACAGGGCCACCGGTCGGGCCACCGCACGCGATCACGGCACGCTGGACCTGTCGAAAACGCGATCACCGCGGGCCGACGCGCGCAAAAATAGGGATCGACCAGCATCTTTCCCGCGCGTGATTCGGCCTTGCACGGGCGGTCGTCCACAGTGCTACGTTGCCCCGCCCACCAACCGGGCGGCGTGGACTCCTTCCTCACCGTTGCGCCTGTTCTGCCCGGTTTCCACAGCAGGTTCCACACCTGTGGAAAAGATGATCGGAGCAGGAACGTGACGCAGACGACGCCGAACCGGAACGTCGACGAGGTGTGGGATGCCGACGAGGTGTGGGAACAGTGTGCAGCCGCCGTTCGCTCCCAGGTCTCCGAAATCGTCTACCAGATGACATTCAGTTCGATCCGGCCTTCCGGTATCGAGGACGACGAGATCGTACTCACCGTCCCGAGTTCGGTCACAAGGGACCGCATCGAGGGCCGTTACAAGAACATCATCGCGGAGACAGTCGCCGAGGCCACCGACGACCACCTACGTCCCCGCATCGAGGTCCGCCAGGCGGCAGAGCACGACGACGAACTCCTCGGGGTCGTCGCATTCGATCCCATCGGCCCGGCCACCGAGCAGACGATCGTGACGACACCGATCGACGACCTGCATCTTTCGGGCAACGGTCACCACACCACTTCCCTCGAAGCCGATTCGCTTCTGGTGGACACCGACACACAACCGGTGCGGTTCACCTTCGACGACTTCGTCATCGGCACCTCGAACCGGTTCGCCCACGCCGCCGCACTCGCCGTGGCCGGTGAGCCGGCAAAGCACTACAACCCCCTGTTCATCTACGGCTCCGCCGGCCTCGGCAAGACACACCTCCTGCGCGCCGTCTCCACCTATGTGACCGACCAGTACCCGAGCCTTCGGGTGAGGTACGTCTCGAGCGAGGAGTTCATGAACCGCTTCGTCGAAGCGATCCGGAACAGGACGCTGCCTGAGTTCAAGCAGCGCTACCGGGAAGTCGACGTCCTCCTTGTCGACGACGTCCAGTTCCTCGCCGGCAAGGAGGGCCTCCAGGAAGAGTTCTTCCACACGTTCAACTCGATCCACCAGGCCGGCGGCCAGATCCTGCTCTCCAGCGACCGGCCACCCGACAAGATCAACACCCTCGAGGACCGGTTGCTAAGTCGCTTCAAGATGGGCCTCACCACCGACATCCAGCCACCGGACTTGGAGACCCGCCTCGCCATCCTGCGAAAGAAGGGTGAGGAGGCAACCAATCTCAACCTGCTGAGCGAGGAGGTCCTGGTCTTCATCGCCGAGAACATCACGAACAACATCCGGGAACTCGAGGGCGCCCTCACCCGGATCACGGCCTACGCCAGCCTCAACCAGGTCACGGCAACCGAGGAACTGGCGCGCACAGTGCTCAGGGACCTCGTCACCTCGAACAAGCCACGGATGATCACCTCCGAGGTCATCCTGCGCCACACGTCGGAGATGTATGGATTCTCGCTCGTGGACCTCATAGGTCCGAGTCGCCGGCGCCCACTGGTCCAGGCCCGACAAATCGCCATGTACGTCTTCCGCGACCTCACCGACCTGAGCTTCCCCGCCATTGGCCGGGAATTCGGCGACCGCGACCACACGACCGTCATCCACGCCGTCAACAAGATCCGGACGCTGATTTTATCTCGCCAGGAGATCTACGACCAGGTGACAGACCTAACCGCCGCCATCAAGACCGGGGATTGACATCGGACAACATGTGGACGCCCACCCCGTTCTCCACAACCTCGAGTGTGGCTCGGGTCCGGCCTGTTGAAGCGCGTGGAAATCTGGTGGACGCGGAATGTCACTCCTACCTGCGAGAATGCCACATTGTCCACAATCCACACGCCTACTCTTCCTACTACCTGATGAGATCCCGGCTAAGCCGTAAGGTGAGTGCTCTGTGAAGTTCCGTTGTGAGCGTGATGTCCTAGACCGGGCGCTGTCGGTCGCCAGTCGTGCTGCTGCCACCCGAGGTTCCCTCCTGCAGGTACTTGGGGGCATCCACCTCCACCTGGAGGGCGATTCCCTGTCGGTGACGGGTAGCGACCGCAATCTGACCGTCCGGGTGACCTGTCAGGTGGGAGGCCAGGAGGATGGTGTCGCGGTCCTGCCGGCCAAGTTGGCCGCCGATATCGCACATGCCCTCGACAGTGGCCAGGTCGAGGTGGTCGTCGGCGACGACGAGGCCAGCCTGAGCTCGGGACGTTCGAACTTCAGCCTCCGGACACTCGCTCCCGACGAGTTCCCCCGGTTTGAGCTACCGGTCGGCGACGAAGTGACCCTGACCGCCGCAGGGGTGGCCGCTGCCCTCGACCAGGTCGTGGGAGCCGCCAGTGGCGACGACAGCCGTCCGATTCTCACAGGCGTCCTACTCGCCGCCGAGGAAGACGGACTGAGGTTTGTTGCCACCGACTCCTACCGTCTCGCCATGCGTGACCTCCCCGGCACGAGCATCCTGAGTCGTGACCAGACGGTGCTGGTTCCCTCCCGAGCACTCGAGGTCGTGGGCCGCCTCCTCGGCGACGTCGACGACCTCACCATCTGCCTGGGTGAACGAGAAGCGGTTTTCACGGTCGGCGACGTCCAGGTCGTCACCAGCCTGATCGTGGGTGAGTATCCCAACTACCGGGCCCTGATCCCCGACGACCATCCGAACTCCCTGGTGGTTGAACGCGACGACATGCTTGACGCCCTCCGCCGCGTCCGACTCCTGGCAACAGACAACACGCCCGTCCGCCTCGAGATGAGCGGCGACGGGCTAGAACTCATCGCCATCACGCAGGACATCGGCCAGGCCCACGAGACGGTTGACGCCACCTACGACGGTGAAGACCTCACCGTGGCGTTCAACCCGGCCTACCTGATTGCGGGACTCGAGGTGTGCCCGGACGAGGAACTCCGCCTCGAGACCTGTGATGCGCTCAAGCCGGCGGTCATCCGCGGCGTGGAGGACTCGGACTTCCTCTATCTGCTGATGCCGGTTCGCGTCTCCTAAACCGGCCGGCCCGACCGATGCCGGTCCGGCGGGTATCAATCGTCGACTTCCGGAACCTGGTGAAGGTCGACCTCGAACTGGGTGACGGCCGGACCGCCGTGGTCGGCAATAACGCCCAGGGCAAGACAAATCTGATGGAGGCACTCGCCTGGTTGGCGACTGCTTCGTCGTTCCGGGGCGTCTCCACCGAGGCACTCGTCCGCACGGGCGCCGAGCGTGCGATCCTGCGAGCCGAGGTCGAGAACGGTGGCCGCACGACGCTGCTCGAGGTCGAACTCGCTGCCTCGGGACGCAACCGAATGCAGGTCAACCGGAACCCTGTGACCCGGGTACGCGATCTGCTCGGCCACTTCGTTGCCACGGTCTTCGGACCGGATGACCTCGTCCTCGTCAAGGGAGGTCCTGCCGGGCGCCGCCGCTACCTGGACGACCTGCTGGTCGCCATGCACCCCCGCCACCACGGCCTCATCACCGACCTCGAGCGCATTCTCCGACAGCGCAATGCCCTCCTACGCCAGGCGGGCGGACGGATGACCCGGGAGATCGCGTCGACCCTCGATGTCTGGGACGACAAGTTGGCGGGCGTCGGCGATGAGTTGGGCCGTGCCCGTAGGGACCTGGTGGTGCTGCTCCTGCCCGAGATCGCCGACATCCTCGACGCCCTGGGCGACGGCACGCGCGCTGCAACCCTGGACTACGAGTCGTACTGGCTTGACGCCGGACTGGGATCGGCACTCGCCGCGACCCGGCCGGACGACATCCGGCGTGGCGTCACCACGGTGGGTCCCCATCGTGACGACCTGGGCATCAGGCTCGGTGGCCTGCCGTCGCGCACGCATGCCTCGCAGGGCGAACAGCGGTCGCTGGCGTTGGCACTTCGACTTGGAGGCCACCGCATCCTCGGCGAGCGTCTGGGCGTCGATCCCGTGATCATCCTCGACGATGTGTTCTCGGAACTCGACGAGGGACGAGCCGGCCGACTCGTGGGCCTGCTGCCGTCCACGCAGGTTCTCGTCACTGCCGCCGGAACGCTCCCCACGGGCATCCACGCAGACCGCGTGCTCCGGATGGAGGCGGGAGCGATCGTGGCGGACTCGGAGGTGGGGGAATGACCCGCCCGGGCGGTCAAGGAGGTCCGGTGCCAATCCGACGGACCCTCGAACGCCTGATGTCGGGTATGGGGGCCCCCGAGATCGATGCCACCACCACCATCATCGAGGCCTGGCCGGACATCGTCGGACCCGAACTCGCCAGCCGGATCGTGGCCGTGGCCGTCCGCGGCTCGGACCTCGTGGTCCGCGTCGAGGATCCGGCCTGGGCCAGCCAGCTGGGCTGGCTCGAGCAGCAGTTGCTGACCCGGGTCGAGGCGCTGGTCGGGCCCGGAAGGATCACTTCTGTGACCGCCCGGGTGGTCCCTCGGGACACTCCCTGAACCGAGTCCGGAAAGGACGGTTGCAGCCGTTTTCGACCGCCAATCGGGGCTCCCGGATAGCACGCCAGAGACGGTCGATCCGGGGGTTCGACTGGTAGACTTGGCAGGTCGTGAACATGCCCTCTGACCTGCGGTTTTTCAACATCAGACACTTCACAACGGCGGGGCTTCCCTCTCGTCGGAGTCCTGGGCCTTCACACCCGGTGGAGCCCCTCCGATGACGAGCGCTGAGACCTCGTACAGCGCCGCCGACATCACCGTCCTCGAGGGGCTGGAGGCCGTTCGGAAGCGGCCCGGCATGTACATCGGGTCCACCGGCCCGACCGGCCTGCACCACCTCGTCTGGGAGGTCGTCGACAACAGCGTCGACGAGGCCATGGCTGGCCACTGTTCGATCATCCGGGTCCGACTCCTGGCCGATGGCGGGTGCGAGGTGAGCGACGACGGGCGTGGAATTCCCGTCGACCGGCACCCCCAGTTCGAGGAGATGACGGCTGCCGAGGTCGTCCTCACGGTTCTCCACGCCGGCGGCAAGTTCGGCGGAGAGGGCTACAAGATCTCGGGCGGCCTCCACGGGGTCGGCGTCTCCGTCGTCAACGCCCTTTCCTCGCGGGTCGAGGTCGAGATCGACCGCGAGGGCAACCGCCACTACATGGACTTCGTCGACGGCGGGTTGCTCCGGACCCGGCTGAGCGAGACGGGACCGTCGCCCGAGGGTCGAACCGGCACCATCGTCCGGTTCTGGCCCGACACGGCGATCTTCGATGAGGTCAACTTCCGGCTCCAGACCCTGGTCGAGCGGTTCCAGATGATGGCGTTCCTCAACAGGGGCCTCGAGATCCAGGTCCAGGACGAGCGGGGAGCCGAGCCCAACGAGCAGTCGTTTTGCTACGAGGGCGGAATCCGCGACTTCGTCGCCCACCTCAACGCCTCGAAGGAGTCGCTGTTCTCGATCGTGGGCTACTACGAGCAGCAGGAGGACGACCAGGAGGTCGAGGTCGCCTTCCAGTGGAACACCGGGTTCAACGTCGACGGCCTCCACTCCTTCGCAAACGGCATCAACACCATCGAGGGTGGCATGCACGAGGAGGGCTTCCGCAGCGCCCTCACCGCCTCCCTCAACCGCTATGCCCACAGCAAGGGTCTGATCAGGAACGGCGACGACAACCTCCAGGGCGAGGACATCCGCGAAGGCCTCACGGCGATCCTCAGCGTGCGAATGGTCGACCCCCAGTTCGAAGGCCAGACCAAGTCCAAACTGGGCAACGTCTCGATGCGGTCCCTCGTCCAGCGAGCCACCAACGACGGCCTTGGCCACTGGCTCGAGGAGCATCCCTCCGAGGCCAAGCGAATTACCCAGAAGGCGCTCAACGCGCAGCGGGCACGCATCGCCGCCCAGGACGCCCGCCGCTCCGCCCGCCGCAAGTCGGCGCTCGACGGGGCCGGAATGCCGGACAAGCTCAAGGACTGTGCCTCACGCGATCCCCGCGAGTGCGAACTCTTCATCGTCGAGGGTGACTCCGCCGGTGGCTCGGCCGTCCAGGCCCGCGACCCGCGCACCATGGCCATCCTCCCGATCCGGGGCAAGATCCTCAACGTCGAAAGGGCGCGGCCCGACCGGATGCTCGACAACACCGAGGTCCAGACGCTGATTCAGGCCATCGGCGGCGGCTACGGCAACGAGTTCGACCTCGACCGCATCCGCTACCACAAGGTGATCCTGCTTTGCGACGCCGACGTGGACGGCAGCCACATCCGCACCCTGCTGCTGACGTTCTTCTACCGGCAGATGGAGGCTCTGGTCGTGGGTGGCCACGTCTACATCGCCCAGCCGCCGCTCTACTCCACGATCGTCGGGCGCGAGAAGGTCTACCTCAAGGACGACCACGCCAAGGTGGCCTTCCTCGCCGAGAACGCCGGTCACCGGAACGAGTTCCAGCGCCTCAAGGGCCTCGGAGAAATGGACTTCGGTGAGCTCCGGGAGACCACCATGCACCCGGCGAGCCGCAGCCTGTTGCAGGTGTCGGTCGAGGCCACGACGATCGCCGACGAGATCTTCTCCACGCTGATGGGCAGCGACGTAGAGAGCCGGAAGCGGTTCATCCAGACCAATGCCCACGATGTCCGCTTCCTCGACATCTGACCCGGTAGATCGACGACCGCACCGCATGCCCGACCCCACTGAGACGCCGCCCGAGGAACACCCCGGAGGATCGATCGAACCGATCGAGATCCAGGAGGAAATGGAGCAGTCCTTCCTGGACTACGCCATGTCCGTCATCGTGGCCCGGGCACTGCCCGACGCCCGTGACGGCCTCAAGCCCGTCCATCGCCGGATCCTCTGGGGCATGTACGACCTCGGGGCCCGTCCAGACCGGCCCACCATGAAGTGCGCACGGGTGACCGGCGAGGTCATGGGCAAGTACCACCCGCACGGAGACCAGGCCATCTACGACGCCCTGGTGCGCATGGCCCAGAACTTCAGCGTGCGGCATCCCCTGGTGCACCCGAAGGGCAACTTCGGCTACTCGCCCGACGACTCGCCAGCCGCCGCCCGTTACACCGAGTGTCGGCTCGACCCCATCGCCCTCGCCCTCCTCGACGGCATCGACGAGGAGACCGTCGACTTCGCCGACAACTACTCGGGTGAGTTCACCGAACCCGAGGTCCTCCCGGCCCGGTTCCCCAACCTCCTCGTCAACGGCAGTCAGGGCATAGCGGTCGGCATGGCCACCAACATCCCCACCCACAACCTGGGTGAGGTGATCGACGCCACCCTGCACCTCGTCGACCACCCGGAGGCCACGGTCCACGACCTTATGGAGCACCTCCCGGGGCCCGACTTTCCGACCGGGGCGCTGATCCTCGGACGATCCGGCATTGTCGACGCCTACAGCGAAGGACGCGGCACGATTCGCATGCGGGCCCGCACCGACATCGAGGAGGGGCCACGCAACAGCCGCATCATCGTGTCGGAACTGCCCTACCAGGCGAGCCCCAACCAGATCATGGCCAAGATCCGCGATCTCGTGGACAGTCGCGAGATTGAGGGCATCGCCGATATCAACGACGAGTCGGCACAGGGCATGACCCGCATCGTCATCACCCTCAAACGGGACGCACCGGCACTCGTCATCCTGAACAACCTCTTCAAGCGGACGCCGTTGCAGACGACGTTCTCGGTCAACGCCGTGGCGCTGGTCGACGGCATCCCCCGCACGCTGAACCTGCGCGGGCTGCTCGACGCCTACATATCCCATCAGGTCGAAGTGCTGCGACGACGCAGCGAGCACCGCCTCGAGAAGGCCAGGGCCGAGGCCCACATCACCGAGGGTCTCCTCACAGCATTGGGTTCGATCGACGACGTGATCGCCCTCATCCGCGGTTCGACCGACCGGGCCGGTGCCCGGGAGGGCCTCATGGCCGAGCCCCACGGGTTCTCGGAGGTCCAGGCCAACCACATCCTCGACATGCAGCTCGTGCGCCTCACCCGCCTCGGTCGCTCCAACCTCGAGGAGCGGCTCGCACAATTGGTCGCAAACATCACCGAGCTCGAGGCCATCCTCGCCGACGAGGAGCGAATCCTCGGTGTGCTCAAGGACGAACTGTCAGAGTTGCGCGACCGGTTCGCCACACCGCGGCGCAGCGAGTTCGTCTACGACCCCGGAGACCTCGACATCGAGGACCTGATCGACGACGAGGAACTCGTCTTCACGATGAGCACGGCGGGCTACGTGAAGACCACGGCGGTCTCCGAGTTCCGCATCCAGGGCCGCGGTGGTCGCGGTGTCGCCGGCACCCGCCTCAGGGACGAGGACGCCGTCGCCCACCTGATCCACACCTCGGCCCACTCGTACCTGCTGCTGTTCTCCAACCGCGGGCGCGTTTACCGGCTCAAGGCCCACCAGGTGCCGATGGCTAGTCGCACGGCGAGGGGAACGGCGGTCGTCAACCTGCTCCCTCTCCAGCCCGACGAGCGGATCCAGGCGGTGATCGACACCCGCGACTACGAGACCCATCGGTTCCTCTTCTTCGCCACCCGTTCTGGACGGGTGAAGAAGACCAGGTTCACCGCCTATGACTCCTCGCTTCGTGCCGGCCTGATCGCCATCAGGCTGAACGACGGCGACGAGGTCGTCGAGGTCGTCCCCACCAACGGTGACGACCAGCTCCTCCTGACCTCCCGTTCCGGACAGACGCTGCGCTTCTCCGAGAAGGACGTCCGGTCGATGGGCCGGAACGTCGCCGGGGTGATCGGCATGAGGTTCCGGGACGGCGACGAACTCGCCTCGTGCGCGGTGGTCCGACCGGAGTGCACCGTGCTTCACCTCAGCTCCGAGGGATTCGGCAAGCGCACGCTGCTCGACGAGTTCCCGACCAGGGGACGTGCCGGGCTCGGCGTGCGTGGCATCCGCACCACCGACGACCGGGGCTCCGTGGCTGGTGCGGTCGTCGTGTCCGAGGAGGACCAGGTGTTCATCGTGAGCACCGGGGGCGTGATCATCCGGGTGCCGGTCGCCGAGATCTCCATCCAGAGTCGAACCGCCACCGGCGTGCGGGTCATGTCGCCGGACGAGGGCCAGCATGTAGCGGCCTTGTCGCGTGCTCCCGCCGAGTCGACCGTCGAGGAGAGCGGCGCCGACGACTGATCGCGGAGCACCGCCCGCCGGCTCCGCTCCCCACCTGCCCCGATCCACGGGCTTTCCCGGTCCGCTTCCCCCACAGGCCCCTACCACCGGCAGACGCCGGTTGGAGGACCCCGTGGGGAACCATCCACTTCGAGACCATGGCGATCGTGGACAGATCCTTCCGTTCACGACGCTGCTGCTCGTCCTGGCCGCCGGACTCGCCATCCTGGTCGTCGAGTTGGGCCAGGTCGCCGTGGACCGGGCGCAGGCCCGGACTGCCGCAGACGCAGCGGCCCTGGCCGCCGCCGCCTCCCCGGAAAGCGCCCGGACCCAGGCCGTGCGCCTGGCAGGGGCCAACGGCGCCAGGGTCGTGTCGTTCGACGAACAACCGGGTGAGGTCGTTGTCGAGGTCCGCGTGGGCCGGGCGCGCGCCACGGCCCGTGCCCGGACGATCCGAACCTGGTCGCCGTGAGTGTGGTTTCCCCGGGGACCGGAGGCGACCGATCCCCACCGGCCGACCGGCCCTAGACTCCCGATCGTGAACGACGCGGACCAGGCGGACCGTCAATCGGTGCCGGACGACCCGGGGGCCGACCTTCAGTCCACCGACGACCCGACCGGGGAGGCACCGGTCTCGTCGGCGAGCCTCTCCCCGGGTGCAAGATCGGCCGGCGACGAACCTGCCGCTGTGGGCGACGGGGCGACTGCGCCTACGTTGGCAGGCCCTGCCACAACCGGAGTCCGACTCGAACGCCTCTTCGACGGCCTGCCCGACGACGAGCCCCCAGGTCCTGCGACGGCAACCATGCCCTCCGCTCCCACAGCGCCCACCGATCAGAGGGTTCGACGAGGCCTTTCGGTTCCCCGGTTCTCACCACAGGGGCGGAGTCAGACCTCTGAGGAGCGCACGCCGAGGGAGCCGCGTCGCGGTTTTCGGGTTCGCCGGGTCCGCCGACTACTCCGCCATGTCGAACCCTGGTCGGTGCTCAAGATCGGCCTGGTCTTCTACCTCTGCGTCTGGGGAATGGCCATCATCGCCTCCCAGGCCCTGTGGAGGACCGCCGAGACCGCCGGCGTCATCGAGAAGGTGGAGAAGTTCGTTGAAGAGCTCTTCGCCCTCGAGACGTTCGCCTTCGACACCGACAAGATCTTCCGCCTGTACATGTTGGCCGGCCTCGTCCTCGTCATCGGCGGGACAGCACTCACCGTGGTACTCGTCGTCCTGTTCAACCTCATCAGCGACCTCATGGGTGGCATCAGGTTCACGATGATCGAGGAGGAGACCGCCGTTCGCCGTCGGCGTCTGCGCATCGGCGAGGACGTCGTTCCCTCCGACAAGGTGGGTCGGCGTCGACGATCCGATGCGGAAACCGAACGCAGGAACGATGGGTAGACGACGACCAGCGGTCCCGCTACCGTTCCCGGCCCGGGGGCTATAGCTCAGTCGGTTAGAGCGCACCCCTGATAAGGGTGAGGTCGCTGGTTCGATTCCAGCTAGCCCCACACTCCCGTCGCCCCGTTCGATCCCTAGGATTCGACTGTGATGATCAACCCAGGCATCCTCGTGGGGGCGGATGTGAAGGCCCACGCCCCGGAGGACCGGAGGCGACCATGGAGATGATCAGGCGGGCGATCGCAGCGCTCTCGGTCACGGCGGCGGTGACCGCGGCGCTCCGGGCGGCTGGTGGTGTGACCGTCGAGCGTCAATCAGGTGGTTGGAGGCCGCTCGAGGGACCGGACCTGACGTGAGCCGCGTCACCATCCTCGGCGCCGGGGCGGTCGGAACGAGGGTCGCCCGACATCTGCTGGCCGACGGGTTGGCGGACTCACCGAACGCCATCGACCGGGTCCTGCTGCGCGATGTCGACCCCGAGCGCCTGACCGGTGCCCTTGCCATTCTCGACAGGGCGGCCACCGAGGGCCGTGTCGAGGTCGAGCATGCCCCGTTCCCAGAGGAACTCGACGCCGACGTCGTCGTGGTCGCCACGCCACGCGGGACCCAGGTGGCTGCGGTGAAGTCCGCCCTCTCCGCTGGCGTGCCGGTGGTCCTGAGTGGCGACGGCCTGGCCGAGACCGTCGCCGTTGCGCGACTCGCCGACGATGCCCACGAACGGGGGGTTCCGGTGGTGCTCGGCGCCGGGTTCACTCCCGGCCTGTCCTGCGTGCTGGCCGCGCACGCCCATTCATGGTTCGACCAGGTCGACGAGATCCATGTCGCCAAGGCGGGTGCGGGCGGCCCCGCATGTGCCGTCGTCCACCACCGTGCCCTGAGTCGCCTGTCGTACGACTGGCAGGGTGGCGACTGGAGGCGACGACCGGGTGGTTCGGGACGCGAGCTCTGCTGGTTTCCCGAGCCCGTTGGGCCCATGGACTGCTACCGGGCGGCACTGCCCGATCCCGTGCTCCTGCACCACGCCTTTCCCGAGGTGGGGCGTATCACGGCACGCATGGCGGCTTCCCGCATCGATCGCCTGACGGCGCCGCTGCCCATGTTGAGCCCGACGCATGTCGAAGGGGGAGTGGGGGCGGTTCGGGTCGAGGTCCGTGGACGTCGGGGCACCACCCAGGACGTCTGCGTCCTGGGGGTCGCCGAACGCCCCGCAGTGGCGGCTGCTGCGGTGGTCGCCACGACCGTCGAGTGGGCACTGGCTGATCGCCTCAGGGTCCGGGGAATGGCGGGCCTCGCTGAGATGGTGGAACCGGTGGCCTTCATCTCGGAAGTGGCCGATCGGGGCCTGGTGGCGGAGATCTTCGAGGGCGAGCATGCAGTGGTCTGACGCGGGCCGGCGTGCTGCAACCGGACTCGTGGCGGTGGTCGTCCTATGGTCGGTGGTGGGTTGCGGAGGCGACGAGGAATCCGGTGGGGCTGAGGCCGTCCCCGATGGCGTCGAGAGCCTCACGATCACGAGCCGGGAGCACACCGACGTCGATGTGGACTATCCGACGGTTCCGCCAGCGGGCGGCGACCACCTCGGCATCTGGCACAACTGCGGCCTCTACACGGTGGAGCTGTACGACGAGGCAGCAGTGCACAGCCTCGAACATGGTGCCGTCTGGATCACCTATCGGCCGGACATCGGGGTTTCAGGGATCGTGTCGTTGAACGAGATCCTCAGTGGCGAGGACAAGGTGCTCCTGTCGCCCTACCCGGACCAGACGGCCGGGGTGGTCGTCACCGCCTGGGCGCGGCGCCTTGAACTCGAGGGGCCCGACGATTCCCGGCTGATGGCGTTCGTGGAGGCCTTCAGGGACGGCGACGCAGCGCCCGAGCCGGGCGTCTCCTGTTCGCGGGGGATTGGTGAGCCTCCGGCGAATCCCCTTGCCGGCTTGCCCCCGAGGCCCTGAGGCAGGAGGTGAACGCCGGCGTCAGCTGGCGAGGATCCCGAGGATCTCGTCGTGGAGTGCCGCGTTGGCCGCCAGGGCGGTGCCTCCGTCGGCGGTCACCGCTCCGGTGAAGTCGCTGAAGGTTCCGCCGGCCTCGGGCAGGATCGTGAGGAAGGGGGCCACGTCCCATCGGTTCACGATCGGATCGACCATGGCATCTGCCCGTCCGGTGGCGACGAGGACGTAGCCGTAGGCGTCGCCCCAGGTTCGGATCACGGTTCCGGGCTCGACGAAGGCCTGCAACTTGGCGGCCGACGGCCAGTAGTCGACACCGCTGGTGACGATGCATGCGCCCGGGATGCCGGACTGGGTCGATACCCGTGCCGGTTCGCCGTCGACGAAGCAACCCCGTCCTCGTCCGGCCCAGACGCATTCGTCGAGGCCGGGGATGTTGACCACCCCGACCGCCGGGCCGTGTTCGTCCTCGAGCGCCACCAGGTTCCCGTAGAGGGGGACTCCGTGGATGAACGACTGTGTGCCGTCGATCGGGTCGAGGATCCAGGTGCGACCCGACCGTCCGGCGGTGTCCGGCTCTTCTTCCCCGACGACGGCATCGTCGGGGAAGGCTGCGGCGATCCGATCGCGGAGCAGGCGCTCGGCGGAGCGGTCGGCGATGGTGACCGGGGTGCCGTCCGACTTGCCTTCCACGGCGAGGTCGGACTGCCGGAACCATCCGAGGGTGAGCTCGCCGGCCTCGCGTGCGATGTCGACGGCGAACTGGATGAGGGCGTCGTCCACGGGAGGAGCGTCGTGCATGGCGGCGATCCTACGGTACGACGCCCGAGGTGGACGTTTGGGACGAAGCCCCGATTCGAACCCCCGATTCGAACACATTCCGTGGCCGCGGGCGCGCCCGCCGTGTTGGGGCCTACGATGGAGCGACCCACGGACGCAGGGTGCGTCCGGGGGGCGGAACGGATGCCGTGAATTTGAGGAAGACGATCGGGGCCCTGGCCGTCGGCACGGTGCTTTCGTTCGTCCTGCTGGTCGGCGTTGTCGCTGGTCCTGCATCCGCCGACCCGGTCGGATCCGCCTACGACGAGTCCGACCTGCCCGGCCTGTTCTGGGCCGCTGACTATCTGGACCTCGACGGACCCGAGGGACTCCAGCAGACCGGTGTCGCCGTCATCAATTTCATCCTCAGGATCTCGGGGAAGACCGATCCGGAGTGTGACCTCGGGTATGGCGCATGGATCGATCCGTACGGCACCCTCCGGTACGAGTCGCAGTGGGTCGGTGAAGACCTGGCGATGCTCGATTGGGTGGCCGACCACTACTGCATCAGCCGTGAGCAGTCACAGGTCTTCGGGGCGGCACTGCTCACCTTCTTCGCCGGCCTCGATGCCAATGCCAAGGGGATCGAAATCGTGCACCCGGCGGTGCCCGAGCCGGACGCCGTGGTCCCCGTGGCCTTCAGCGGTGCGGGTACGCAGACGGTCCCGCTGACCTCGGGCCTGCCGTCCGACTACCAGATCGTGTCCTTCACACATGCCGGGACGGGGTCCTTCCGGGTCGCCTCCCTCGACGTGGCCGGCAACGAACTCGAAGTGCTCGTCACCCGTGAGGGCTCCTTCTGGGGTCGTGTCGTTGCTGACGACCCGGAGTCCTATGCCGCACTCGCGGTGGTGGCCGACGGGGCGTGGTCGGCGTCCTTCCTGCCGACGACGTCGGCGACGCCGTTCGGCTTGGGCATCACGGCAGGGGGGATGCAGGACGACGTGCTGCTCCTGCCGGCTTCGGTGCCTGACGACGCCGGCCTGGTCACCGCACGACACGATGGAGCGGCCGACTTCATCGTCTGGGAATATGGACCCGACGGTCGGGCCCTGGCGCTGCCGATCAACGAGGTCGGGGCATTCTCTGGACAGGCGAACCTGGCGACCGGAACCCGGTTCCTCGAGGTCGCCGCCACCGGCGAGTGGGTGATGGCCGTCGGGACCAGCCTCCCGCCCCGTCGGGTCGGTGTCCCCGGCGTGACGCGGGGCGACGCACGCCTGGAGATCACCTGGTCGACGCCCGGTGACGGTGGGTCACCGATCACGGGCTTCGACGTGTGGGTCAAGTTGGCGGTCACCGACGACCTGGTCGAGAACTGGACCCGGGTCGAGGTCCCGGCGGAGGTGACGACACATACGGCGACGGACCTGGCCAACGGCACCACGTACCACGTCGTCGTCCGGGCACGCAATGGTGTCGGGGCCGGCCCCTGGTCGGAGGCCGTGGCGATGGCTCCGCTGTTGGCCGACACGCCAGATGCCGTCTCGGCCCTCATGGCCACCGTTGGAGATCGCCAGGTCCAGCTTGCATGGTCTCCACCGGCGTCCGGAACCGACGGCGTCACCTACCGGGTCATCTGGTATGACGAGGACGCTGGTGGTACCGTCGAGACGCAGTCCCGACCCGGATTGACCCGCGAGGACCGCCGGGAGGGTCCGGTCGTCGCCCGGGGCCTCCTGATCTCCCCTCCGGCGTCGGTGCGACTGCCGTCGATCGTCGGTGGTGACACCTCATCGATCGCCGACCACCCCCACACGGTTGCGATCCTCTCGGCGGGTGCCACCGACGGCTTCTCGTCCCAGTACTGCGGCGGAACCCTTGTGACGCCCCGATGGGTGGTGACGGCCGCCCACTGCGTTGCGGACAGTGCGGCCGCCGAGGTCGATGTCGCCGCCGGGATCGGCAGCCTTAATGCCATCGGACCCGGTGACCGCTATGCCGTTGAGTCCATCCACGCGCACCCCGACTTCGACAGCGACCTGGTGCTCAATGACATTGCGCTGCTGTACCTGGCGACCGCAGTGGATGCGGCGGTTTCAGATCCCATCCCCTGGCAGGATGCGGGCTCGGCGCCGGTTTCGGGGACGCCGGTCTCCATCTCGGGATGGGGCTCGTCCGACATGGCGGGTGAGGACTTCGGGGCGGACCTGCGCAGTGCGGCAGTCTCCGTCCTCGCCGGTCCCGGGGAGGACGTCTGTGGCAACTGGCCGGACTTCCAGTCCGACGTCGAACTGTGCGTGGGTGGTGAAGCCGGCGTCGGTGCCTGCCTCGGCGACAGCGGAGGGCCCGTGGTCGCCGAACTCGGGACGACGAGGCTTGTCGGCGTCGTCTCCTATGGGCTGACGGGAAGTTGCGCCGACGGGGAGTTCCCGAACGTCGCAACCCGGATCAGCGGGTACGCCGACTGGATCGCAGGACTTGTGGGGACGCCCTGGCAGGAGGCTGTCGGGTTGACGGATCCGTCGTACACCGTCTCCGGCCTCGTCAACGGTCGGACTTACGCCTTCCGGGTCTCGGCCACGAACGTGTACGGGGTGACCTCCGGCTCGACCACGGTCCTCGTGACCCCGGTCGGCCCGCCCGACCGGACGGCGACGCCGACGGGAGTCGGCGGGTCCGGTAGTGCCACGTTGGCCTGGACGGCACCGTTCACGGCTGACGGCCATCCGATAATCGACTACGTCATCGAGTACTCGGGTGACGATGGGGCGACCTGGGGTGTGATCGAGGATGGCGTGTTGACGGAGACAAGCGTCGTCCTCCCCGGCTTCGACAACGGTCGGACCATGCGCTACCGCGTCGCCGCCGTCAATGGCCTCGGGACGGGTGAGTTCTCGGCCAGCGTGTCGGTCCTCATCGGTACTCCGGACGCGCCGTCGGACGTGGACGTGTCGGCGGTGGGCGATGGCCGGGCGACCCTGACCTGGTCGGCGCCGACGTCGGATGGCGGCTCGGCCATCACCGACTACGTCGTCGAGTTCTCGACGGACGGCGGGACGACCTGGGTGGTGTACGCCGAGGGGGTCTCCGTCGAGGTCGGCGCTGACGTCACGGGCCTCGCCAACGGCGTGACGCACTCGTTCCGGCTGGCGACGGTGACCGCGATCGGCACCAGTCCGTGGTCGATCACCACCAACGGCGTTCCGGGTCGGCCCTCGGTCGTCGGCGACCTGGTTGCGACGTCGGGTGACGGCCAGGTGGCGCTTGCCTGGACGGCACCCACGGCGGAAGGTGGTTCCGCCGTCACCGGCTATGCCATCGAATACTCGGCCGACGGTGGAGCGACCTGGACGGCATTCGACGACGTCGTGGCTGGAGAGGCCGGGGCGACTATCACCGAACTCGTCAACGGCACGGCGTACCGGTTCCGGATCGCCGCGGCCACGGTCATCGGCACGAGCACCTGGGTGGAGGTCGGCGCCGTCCCGGCGACCGTGCCGGGCACGCCTACGGGCCTGTCGATTATGGCGGGTACCGGCCGCCTGACCCTCTCGTGGGCCACTCCGTCCAACGGCGGGTCCGCAATCACGGCGGTGCACATCGAGATCTCGGGTGACGGTGGCGGCACCTGGACGTCGTTCCAGGCGGGGGCCGGTACCACCTCGGCGACCGTGACGGGCATCGCTTCTGGTCAGGTCCGGTCGATGCGGGTGTTGATCGAGAACGCCGTCGGCGTCGGACTGGCGTCGGAGCCCCTCACCGCCACCGTGAACTGACCGGGTCCCGCTCTCCGAAGAAGTATTTGGCGCGCCCGGAGGGACTCGAACCCCCAACCTTCTGATCCGTAAGAACAATCATGCGGATCTCCAGGTGGGGTTTTTGTGCTCTGACCAGCCCTTTCTACCACCCATCTGTGTCAGGGAATGTCAGGGTGTGTCACCCCCGTGGCTATCTGCGTGGCTGTCTGGGG